>Ga0181538_10002969_pt1 | contig 16988 bp, 15 predicted proteins | sample PEATcosm2014_Bin_40_FD_119773 | JGI IMG/M metagenome (GOLD analysis project Ga0181538, IMG submission 119773) | Peatland microbial communities from MTU Mesocosm Facility, Houghton, MI, USA - PEATcosm2014_Bin23_30_metaG | ecosystem: Environmental > Terrestrial > Soil > Wetlands > Peat | place...
GGAGGGGGAGGGGGAGGGGGAGGGGTGGGACGGAGGCACGGATCGGGGACATACCTGACATTCTGAACCGGGGCATCCCTGACACTCTGGGCCGGAGATGGTTCTGGCTGCACATAACGAGATTGTGCGCCAAAGCAGCGTAATTATGTGCAAAAGGCCGGGGAGAAATCCAGGCCGCTACGCTTGCGCTACCGGAGCGGCTTTCGGCTTTGCCACTTCCTTGCGGGCGGGGGCAAGAATGGCGTGCAGGATCGTGCCTTCCATGCGCGGCATAAACTCCACCACCCCGGCATCGCCAATGTCCTGGATCAGCCGGTTGATGATTTTGTAGCCGAGCTCGCGGTGCGCCATCTGGCGGCCGCGGAAGCGCAGGCTCGCTTTCACCTTGTCGCCATCGCCCAGGAAACGCACCGCCTGGTTCTTCTTGGTCTGGTAGTCGTGCTCGTCCACGGTCACGGAGAACTTGACTTCCTTGAGGGTGATGACCTTTTGCTTTTTGCGCGCGGCGCGTTCGCTCTTTTCCTTCTCATAGAGGAAACGGCCGTAATCCTGGATGCGGCAGACGGGCGGTACGGCGGTGGGAGAAACTTCAACCAGGTCGAGGCCACGCTCCCGCGCGATTTTCAATGCCTCAAAGGGCGCGAGAATTCCTAATTGTTCGCCGTTTTCGTCGATCACACGGACTTCGCGTGCGCGAATCCGATCGTTGATGCGGATAAAGTTCTTGGCTGCTCGTTTATCGAATGCGATGGTACTCCTCCGGGTGCTGCGCCGTGCGGGCCGGGACAGGGCGCCCCATGAGCCGCAACGGTACAAGTGCAAGCTGAGTATAGCATTGGCTTGGCCTGAGTGAACAAAGGGTTTACGCGGTTGCGGAGGCCCTGATCGCGCCCTCCGCATTCAGCCCCGTCACCCGGATCCGCAGCAACTGGTTCGCCGCGAAAATGCCTTCGAGTTCTACGGGAAGAAAGTTCTCGGTCAATGCGGTCGTCGATCCGAGTCGGGAGAGGGCTGCCGGCGTGTGCAGGGTGATGGCTTCGAGTTCGCGTCCCACAAAACGCCTCCGGTGCGTCGCGCTCTTTTCGGCGGCAAGCGCTCGCAGGGCGGCCATGCGTTCTGCCGCAGCGGCTTGCGGAACCGGCGAAGTCTGGTGAAGAGCCCAGGCGCGCGTTCCCGGCCGCGCCGAAAACGGAAACAGGTGCAGGTAGCCGAAGGGTAGTGCGCGGATAAAAGCCAGAGTCTCCTCAAATTCGGCGTCTGTCTCGCCCGGAAAGCCCACCATCACGTCGGCGCCGAGCGTGAGGCCGGGGCCGGCCGCGCATAACAGTTCGCCTACCTTCCCGGAATAGTGCCAGGGACGATAACGCCGATGCATGCGCCGCAAAACCGCGTCCGAGCCCGATTGCAGCGGCAGGTGCGCATGCCGTGCCAACCGCCTGCCGCCAAATTCGCGCATCAGAGCGATCAATTCATCATTCCAATCCATTGGCTCAATCGAGCTCAAGCGCAACCGCGGCAATGCGGTCTCATCCAGAATCTTTCGCACCAATCCCGCGAGCGTTTCATTGCTTGAACCCGCCACATCCCTTCCCCAACGCCCAAGATTGATGCCGGAGAGCACCAACTCCTTGCCGCCTGCGGCAACAAAACTCTCCACCCGGCGCATGACCACTGCGTGGGGCAGACTCTGCGACGGGCCGCGCGTGAAAGGAATCACGCAAAACGTGCAGCGGTTGCCGCATCCCTCCTGAATCTTCAGGTTGGGCCGTGTCTGCGCGCCCGCTGCAGGCTGCGTCTCGCCCCAATGCACGTCCTCAATGAAGGAGTGCGCGAAGCGGTCGTCGGCCCAAATTGGGGCCAAAATGGGAGCGGTTGGCCCGCTCGCTGCGAGCAGTTGCGCCACAGGCACCAGTCGCGGTGGCTGGCTCGTTGTCCGCCCGGCTCCGCGCTCCGATTCGCGAGTCAAATTCAGGATGATCTCGGGCGCCAGCGCCTTGTGGCTGTTGCCCACCACCGCGGCCACGCCCGCCATTGCGGCCAGTTCATCGGGCGCGCGTTGCGCATAGCAGCCGGTGACCACAATTTTGGCCGCGGGATTCTGGCGGTGCGCGCGGCGGATGAAGGCGCGCGCGGCGCGATCGGCCTCCGCCGTCACGCTGCAGGTGTTCACGACCACCACATCGGATGCAAAGGGCTCAAGCTCGCTCAGCGCGCGCAGATGTCCCGCCATGGCCTCGCCGTCGGCGCGCGCCGCCCTGCAACCGAAGTGCTCGATGTGAAATCCTGCCATGGTCCAAGTCTATTGAATTGGAGCGGCTCGCCGAAAGCAGGGCTGACCGTTTAGGCTTGGAACGGTTTTTGATGAGGAGAACGAATGGGCTTCTCTCTGCGTTTTTCGCGAATCGCCGGGCTCGTTATCTGCATCTCCGGATCATCGTGGCTGCTCTCGTCTCTCGCGGCGCAAATGGCGCCGCAGCCCCGCATTCTGGTCTACACGCGCAACTACACGCCAGACGGCAAGGGGTATGTGCACGACAACATCGCCGACAGCGTGGCGGCAATCCGCAAGATGGGCCAGGAATCGGGATTCATCGTCGATGCCTCAGACGACCCGGGCGTCTTCACAGACGGCAATCTGCGCCGGTACTCCGCGCTGGTGTTTTCGAACAGCAACAACCAGGCCTTCAGCGACGATGCCCAGCGCGAGGCCTTCAAGCGCTACATTGAAGCCGGTGGCGGATTCGTGGGCATCCACTCGGCCTCGGGATCGGAGCGGGATTGGCCTTACTTCTGGTCTGTGCTGGGTGGCAAATTCGTGGCCCATCCGCGCCAGCAGCCGTTCACCGTTCGCGTCGTCGATCCAGACTTCGCCGCGGTAAAAGGAGTGCCCGCTCAGTTCACATGGACCGACGAGTGCTACTTTCTCGACCACCTGAACCCGGGTATTCATCCGGTTTTGGTAACGGACCGCACAAAACTCTCGACGGAGCCGATGACTATTGACGTAAGCAAATTCCCCGTCGAGTTGCCGCTGGCGTGGTACCAGGAATTCGACGGTGGGCGCGAGTTCTACCTGGCGCTTGGCCACAACAAGGAAGACTACGCGAATCCCCCGCTCTACGGGATCATCAGGAACGGGATCCTGTGGGCGATGAAGGCCGGGCGGTAGGCAGTGTTTGTGAATCTGGAGATGGATGCTTGCGCGCCTGCAACTGCCGAACAGGGGTTAAAACCCCACACTTTTTGCGCTTTTTCGGCGCGGCTAAAGCCGCGCCCTGATACAAACCGGTTTCGCCAGGATTCACCAATCAGTGCCTGGTAGAACCTGCATGGTTGTGCCGCGCTGCGTGCGTTTGCAGGCAAGAATGCGGTCCCTGATGCAGTGGTTCTACCACTTCGCTATACTGGAAACATACGGTTTTATCCGTAGATTCAATCCACGCGATGCCAACCTCCGCTACAGCCCACATTCCGGTTCCCGCCCCGGATGAACTCAGGAGCCACCCGCGGCATATCGCCGGTTACGTTTACTTTACGTTTATCTGCTATGTCTCCATCGGGTTACCGCTCGCGGTTCTGCCGCCCTTCGTGCATCTGCGCATGGGCTACAGTGCGGTGCTGGCCGGGTTGGCCATCAGCATCCAATACATTGCCACTCTTGCCAGCCGTCCCTGGGCGGGCCGCATCTCCGATCACATGGGCGCCAAGGTCTCCGTGCTTTGGGGAATGGCATGCTGCACCGCCAGTGGCGCGCTCCTGGTGGGCGCGGCAGTCTTGTCGGACGTGCACTGGCTCAGCTTTGCGGTGCTCATCGCCAGCCGCCTGGTGCTGGGGATAGGCGAAAGCCTGGGCTCGACAGGAGCAACCCTCTGGGGCATCACGGCCGCCGGCCAGGAACACACCGCCAAGGTCATCGGCATGAACGGCATCAGCACCTACGGCGGCATGGCGCTGGCCGCGCCGCTTGGCGTGGTGCTCGACCAATATTGGGGTTTGGCCTCCATCGGCATCCTCACCATCATTATTGGCGCGGTGAGTTTTGCCATGGCCTGGCATAAGGATCCCGTTCCGGTCGAGCCCGGCGAGCATCTTCCCTTCGCGCATGTGCTGGGCCGCGTGGCCCCGCACGGCATGGGACTGGCGCTGGGAGGCGTTAGTTACAGCGTTCTGGCCACCTTCGTCACGCTGTTCTACCACCACCGGCACTGGGATGGCGCGGCTCTCTGCCTCACTGCCTTCGGCGTCGGCTTCGTCTTCGTGCGCGTCTTTTTCGTCAGAACCATCAGCCATTTCGGCGGCTATCCCGTGGCCATCGTTTCGCTTTTGACCGAGGCGGTGGGCATGGTTCTGCTGTGGCAGGCGGTTGCGCCGTGGATGGCCATGGCCGGCGCTGCCATCGGCGGATTGGGCCTCTCGCTGGTCTTTCCTGCCATCGGTGTGGAGGCGGTCAAGCGCGTTCCTGAATTCAATCGCGGCACCGCGCTCGGCGTCTACACCGCCTTTGCCGATGTCTCCTTCTTCCTTGTCGGGCCCATCGCCGGCGCGATCATCGGCTTCTTTGGCTACTCCAGCGTCTTCCTCTTTGCGCTCATCAGCGTGCTCCTCGCGTTGGGCATTGTCGTCGTGCTTAAAGAGATGCAGACAGCGCAACCGCAAGCCTAGAAGCGGTCTACGCGCTACGTCGCCTGCAATTGCCTCAGCGATGCAATTTCTTTTGAACTCAATAAGGGGGATTGTGCTTGTCGTATTCCTCTGTCGCCTGGTTCACTGCGTCCTCGACTTCTCGGATTGATTTCTGCTGTCCCAGCAGTTTGAAAATCGCCAACACAGCGATATATAGCATCCGCTCATTCATCGGAAGTACCCTCCCGGTCCCACTATACCTGTGCACGAAGTTTGTTCGGCGGATTCAGGTCTTTAGGAAGCAATCTCACCACCGAGGGCGCCCCGGGTCTAGTGGGGGGAGGATCGCGACGCCGCTCGGACCCGAGCAAGTTTTGCGACGCGCGTCAGGCTGTGCGCATCTTCTTCTAAACAGGAGACGCGCACGTCATGCCAAAAGCCATTCGCTTCAATCAGCTCGGTGGTCCCGAAGTCCTTCATATCGAAGATCTGCCCAAGCGCCAGCCCGGTCCTCAAGAAGTTCTGCTCAAGGTGGAAGCAGTGGGCCTTAACCGGGCCGAAAGCATGTACTATCACGGCTTCTATATGGAAAAGACCAACCTGCCTTCCGGCATCGGATACGAGGCGCTGGGAAAGGTCACCGCGGTTGGTCCCGAGGTCGATCCCGCTCTCATCGGCAAGCGCTTCGGCACCATTCCAGGTTTTTCGATGAACCAGTATCCGGTGCTTGCGGAAGAGGCCGTGGTTCCCTTGAGCGTTCTCGCAGCCGTTCCAGACTCTTTCTCCGCGGTCGAGGGCGCCGCGGTCTGGATGCAGTACTCGACCGCTTACGGCGCGCTCGTGCCCTTCGGCAAAGTGTCTGCCGGCGACTTCGTCATCATCACCGCTGCCAGCTCATCCGTTGGACTCGCAGCCATCCAGATCGTCAAGGCACAGGGAGGTACCTCCATCGCGACCACCCGTACCTCTGGCAAAAAGGATCGGCTCATAGCCCTCGGCGCCGACCACGTCATCGTCACGGAAGAGGAGAACCTGGTGGCCCGGGTGCAGGCGATCACCGGTGGCAAGGGCGCGCGCATCGTCTTCGATCCGGTGGGCGGCGACTACATGAACACGCTCGCGCAGGCCACAGCGAATGGCGGCACCATCTTCCTGTACGGCATGCTTTCTCAAAAGCCCACGCCCTTCCCCCTGGCGGCCTTTGGCCGAACCATCGGCATGTTCGGCTACACCTTCCTCGAACTGGGTGGCACTGCGGAGTGGGAGACCATGAAGAAGTACATCTACGATCACCTGGCAGATGGATCCTTCAAGCCGGAGATCGCCCGGACCTTCCCCTTCGACCAAGCCGTCGCCGCCTACAAGTACCTCGAAAGCAACGAGCAGATAGGCAAAATCGTCATCACCCTGTAGATCTTGGCAGCCCCTGTGTTCTGGTTCCCCTGGTCCCTGTATCAACGAGGTTTGCGCCATGGCTGAAACCGCGCCCTTTCCTTACGAAACTCGCCTCAACATCCTGCACGGCCCGCTCGAGGTCATCGATGTCCATGCCGTTCCCGGCGCCAACGATTACAAGTGGTTCAATCAGACCCTCTGCAAGGTCAACGATTCCGTTGTCCGCATGGCCGCCATTGAGGGCGAATACCACTGGCACAAGCACGACGACGACGATGAGTTTTTCTACGTCGTCGACGGCGAGTTGCTGATCGATATCAGGGATGGGCTCGGAGATGGCACGGTTTCACTCCAGCCCGGCCAGGGATTTGTGGTTCCGAAAACAGTCGTTCACCGCACGCGCGCGCCAAAGCGCACGACGATCCTGATGGTCGAAAACGCCGGAATCATTCCGACAGGAAATTGAGGCCGCGCAGCCACCTTCGTCAACTATTTCTCACCCACAGCGCGGTAGCGAATCGCACCAGGATATCCCTCGACTACGCTCTCTAATTCGTAGCCATTCGGAAGCTTTGTCATGCCAAGATCGCGAAAACGGACATGGGCCTCCGTGAGGCGCTCCTTTGCCGAGTCATCGAAATAACCCGCGCTGAATTCGTACTCCTGGCCGGAGTTCCGCAGATCGCGCAGTTGATGGCGCAGGGTCAAGCTGGCTCGCGTCTCCCAATTGAGCCTGACCGAGGCGACGAGGCCTGCGTTGAGGAGAAGTAAAGCAAGCAGTCCCCACGTCAGTCTGACCTGAATGTGCGAAGACCCCTCACTGAAAGCCAGCACCAGGGGGATGATCGGCAGTAGCCATAACTGCGGCGCATAACGCGGCCACCAGCAATCCTTACTGATGAGCAGCGAAGCAACGATCGTTGCTGAGGCCAGCAACAGCATCCATCGGGAAGATGAATCGCGTTTGAACAGCAGACCCACGCCTAAGGCAACCGACAGGAGAAAGCAGCCGCCGAAGAACGGACCCAGGGCTGCGACGCGGGGATCCTGAAAGGTATAGGTGTACAGATCGTGCGGACGCGCCGTAAATGGCCACATCAAAGAAGCATTTTTACCCTCACGATACGGTTGATTGCCCGGCCGGCCAAAGATGGAGTACACGAACCGTATAGCAAGATTGCGCCCAACCATGTTCTTCGGCGTTTCCCATCGTTCGTTGAGTGGATTCCCTTGCTGCGCCAGGCTGGGATAATTCGCCGATCCAAGTATTGGATAGAAAGGCTGATGCCGGTACAGGGTATTGGTGATGTAGGGGTTGTAACCCCAGAGGCAGACGCCAATCACAAGCGTTCCGGCCGTGAGATATGCAAGTCGTGCCAGCGATTGGCGGGCTTTGAAAAGACACCAAAGCCCCACTGCTGCGAGCAGGAAACATAAATAAATGAGCCCGGTGAATTTCAAGTTGATACAGACGATAGATGCTGCCGCGCCGGTAGCAATGACTGCCGGATGCGGTTTACGCATGGCGCTTACAGTTGCGACGACTGTCAAAATCAGAGAAGACACCATCACGCCATCCACCAGAAAGGTGGTGAGTTCACAAACGGCGACAGGATTGATTGCAACCACGGCTGCGATTCCAAGTGCGCGGCTACGACGCAAACCTCCGCTCAGGCATGCGGCCAGCGTCCCCAGAAACGCCGCCATCAGAATCAGCCACTGAATGCATTTGCCCAACTCGATTCGACCCGTTGTGGCGAAAATCGTCGCCGCGTCATACCAGGGCCCTTTGGCGTAGTGCCGCAACCAGAGCTGGCCGTGGAGCTGGCTGCCGGAAAAGTTTCGCATCGGCTCGGATAGAGGATTCCAATCGTGGGCAATGAGGATGATCGCGGACTGGTGATACCACTGTCCGTCCCAGGAAAAATCGTAAAAGAATGCTGAAAGCAGAAGGGACCCCGTCAGCAGAATGAGAGTAAGGCCGCCAGGGTACCAGCACATCCTGCCCCGCAATCCCTCCCGCCGTGCCAACCAGAATGCGCCTGCCAAAGCTGCCATCAGCGCCATCGGGGCGATGAGAGTAAATCCCACTCGGCCCGCCAAGAGGCTGGCCATTGCGCCCAACTGCAGAAAACACAGAAAGGCGGCAATGGTGGCGGAAGTGACCCAACAGACGCTGGTAAGCGACGCGCTGTTTTCCGACACTACCCCTCCCATTTCCAGCAATCTCTTACGACCCTGCGGCCGCTTCATGCTACCACGCAGTTCGAAACGCGGAGAAGCCCGCGAGTCTTTTGTGATCGCCCTCCAATCCTGAATGCCTTCTCCGCCGGATTGATTTGCGGACCGGGGTAGTTCCGCAGCCGGCGCATCCCGGCAGGGGCTGAAGCCCAGAATATGGATGGACGCTTCTTCGGCCCGACTGAAGTCGTGCCCTGATACAAAGCCTCGACCGGAATACGGCGGCCAAAATTCCCCCCAAACGCAGAACGGCCACCCCTAAGGATGGCCGTTCTGCTGTCGATCCACGAATCACGAACCACGGTTCACGATCGATCTACCGCTCGTTTTTCCGCCAGTTCACCAGATCGCCCAGCGTGGTGGTCGAGCTCGAGACGGGAGCCTTGTGGGCGGTCTCCTTGTAGTGCTCGACCGCAGACCGGCTGGCTTCCTGCCCGCTTACGGCGCGCAGGCTCAGGCCGACCTTCTTCTCTTCCACGTTGATCTTGATGATTTTGAAGTCGTGCTCCAGGCCCTGTTCGAGTTTGGAGTGGTCGCCGCCTTCGCCGGCTTCGGAAATGTGGCACAGACCCTCCACACCCTCCGCAATTTCGACGAATGCGCCGAACTGCGCGGTGCGCAGAATTTTGCCGTGCACCACGTCGCCCACGCGATGCGAAGCGAAGAAGCTCTCCCAGACATCAGGCTGCAACTGCTTGATGCCCAGCGAGAGACGGCGGTTCTGCGGCTCGACGCCCAGAACAACAGCCTTCACCTTCTCGCCCTTCTTCACCACTTCCGACGGATGCTTCACGCGCTTGGTCCAGCTCAGGTTCGAGACGTGAACCAGCCCGTCAATGCCGTCCTCGATCTCAACGAACGCGCCGAAATCGGTGAGGTTGCGCACGCGGCCCTCGACGATGGTCCCCTGAGGATATTTGTCGGTCAAGTTCTCCCACGGGTTCTCGAGCAGCTGCTTCATGCCCAACGAAATGCGGCGGTCAGCCGGATTCACGCTCAGCACAACGGTGTCTACTTCGTCGCCCGGCTTCACCAGCTTGGAGGGGTGCTTGAGGCGCTTCGACCAGGTCATCTCGGAAAGGTGAACCAGGCCCTCGATGCCTTGCTCCAGCTCAACGAACGCGCCGTAATCGGTGACCGAAAGCACGCGACCATGCACCTTGGCGCCTACCGGGTAACGCTCCGAGGCGTCCAGCCACGGGTCGGGCGTCAATTGCTTGAAGCCCAGAGAAACCCGCTGCTTCTCTTTATCGAATTTCAGTACCTTCACCTGGATTTCATCGCCCACGTTCACCAGGTCGCGGGGATGCGTCAACCGGCCCCAGCTCATATCGGTGATATGCAGCAGGCCGTCGATGCCGCCCAGGTCAACAAACGCGCCGTAGTCGGTCAGGTTCTTTACCGTGCCGGTCAGCACGCCGCCTTCGCTTAGGTGCTCCATGGTGGCCGAGCGCTTGCTGTTCTGCTCTTCCTCCAGGATCTCCTTGCGGCTTACCACCACGTTGCCGCGCTTCTTGTTGAGCTTGATCACGCGCACGTCAATCGGCTGGCCGAGATAGGCGTCCAGGTTGCGCACCGGCCGGATTTCCAGTTGCGAGCCGGGCAAAAATGCCTTGATCCCGATGTCGACGGTCAGTCCGCCCTTCACGCGGCTCACCACAGTGCCCCTGATCGGTGTCTTGTCGTTGGCGGCCTTCTCGATGGTGTCCCACACGCGCAGGCGCTGCGCGCGCTCATAGCTCACCAGGTAGCCGCCTTCGGGCTCCTCGCGCTCGATCACCACGTCGATTTCTTCGCCCGGCTGGAACTTCACCGCGCCAGTGTGGTCGACTACCTGCTCCAGGGGCACAAGCCCCTCGGACTTCAGGCCTACATCTACCACCAGAAATTTTTCTCTCAGTTCCACCACCTTGCCGGTGACGACCTTGTCGCCGTAGGCCTCGATGGCAGCCGCCTCGGCGGCCTGCTCGCGCTCAAACGCAGCCAGGGCGCTGGAAAAATCAGCCGCGGCAAAATCCTCGCCCGGCTCGCCGGTATGTACTTCCGATGCATGGGCAGCGGCGGTCACTGCGGGTGTTGCAGGCAGCTCTGCTTCAACGGCCGGCAGCTCCGCCTCAACGGCAGGTAACTCCGGCTCAACAGCAGGCAGCTCCGCCTCAACGGCGGGCTGGGTCAGGGCAGCGGCTGTCACTGCGGGTATTTCGGCAGGCGGCGTCGCGGGAGCTTCTTCGAGCTCCGCTTCAACGGCAGGCTGGGTTAGGGCATCGGCGTCCAGAGGGGTGACTTCTTGAGTTGCGGAAGACTCGGGGTTGGACGTGGATTCACGCAACGGCTGATCGATAGCTTCTAGCTGATCAAGCTCCGTCGCAGGTTCGAGGGTTGGGGTTTCCAATGTGGTGTTCAGGGTTATGCTCTCGGTTTCGGGATTGAGGACGTTTGCCATTACTGACAGCTCCGGGATTGCGTGCTCCAGGGTTGGCGTCAACCAGCTACTGGGTGGCTCCCGCGCAATGCGGCGTTCCGGTCGCTCACGGGCCAGTTTCTTGTTGCCCTCGCGCCACGCGGCGCGCCGGTTCGTCTTCCGCAGGAAAAGCCGTCCCCGTTCTGTTGATCACTACAATCGAGACTCGGCTGATTTCCCCGGGAAACGCCGGCAGGCAACGGCTTGCTGGGAGGGCGGCCGCAACTCACTGCTGGAATCCGCGCAGGAAGCTACGTCTTGAGTGTAGCAATCTCCGCAAAGCAGCGTCAATCGAGCACGAGAAACAGGGAACAAGGGAACGAGAGGCGGGCTCGCAACCGGAAGCGCCTCAGTACCGTCAACTTGCTGACTTGCTGACCCGCTGACTCGTTTTCTAGTACACGGTCCCCGGCCCCTGGTCCCTCAACGCTGGCTCTTCGGTTCCCTTGGTTCCTTGGTCCCATGTTTCCTGTTCCCTAACCCCAGTTTGCTGCTTTATCGTTATCGACAGCGAGCCGTGCAATGGATCATCTCTGGACTCCCTGGCGTTTTGCTTACGTCACTGCGGCGGATGGCGCGGTGCGCGCGGGCGTTCCCAAGGCGCTCGATGCCTGGCCCGGCGACTTGGGCTGCGTCTTCTGCAACCTCATCGCCTCCATCGACCACGCCATCGCGCGAGGAATGGCCCGCGACGAGGCTGAGGCCGCGGGCGGCCTAGTGCTGCGCGCCGAACATTGCTACATCTGCCTCAACGCCTTTCCCTACACCTCAGGCCACGTCATGGTCGTGCCCTACGCGCATCTCGACCGGCTGGCCGCGCTGCCCCTTGCCGCCGCGCACGAACTCATCGATCTGGCGCAACGCACCGAGCGCGCTCTCGAACGTGCCTACAAGCCCCACGGCTTCAACTTCGGGATGAATGTCGGTCAGGCCGCGGGCGCAGGTGTGGCCGGGCACCTGCATCTGCACGCCATGCCGCGCTGGGTGGGCGACACCAACTTCATGACCACCGTCGGCGAAACCCGCGTCCTGCCTGAAGACCTTGAAACCACGTGGCGCAGGCTGCGCGAGGCCTTCGCGGAAGTACAGGGACCAAGGGACCAAGGGACCGAGGGACCAGGCAAGTAGCGCCGGCCTAGAGAGGCTGCGGAAAAAGGCATCTTCGCGAAGGATGAATCGCGCAGGGGCTAAAGCCGAAAATGATTTTGAAGCGCTTGCGGCACGACTAAAGTCCTGCCCTGACACTCCTTGCGGCCCTGAAAGAGTTTTTCCGCAGCCTGTCCAGACCCGCACTGCTCATGATCGACAATCCACGATCCACGGTTCACGACACCTGACACCTGAAAGCTGACACTCGACCCCTGACACCTGAAACCTGACACCTGAAACCTGACACCTGTATTATGTCTGCGAGGAATGCGATGAAAACCCTCCTCTCGATTTGCGCTGCATTGCTCCTGACGCTTGGCACGGCCTCAGCGCGCGCCGCCGACGTCACCGGCACGTGGTCGGCGGAGATGAAGACGCCCGACGGCCAAAGCTTTCCGCTCACCTTCACCTTCAAGCAGGACGGCGTCGCGCTGACTGGCACGGTGCAGGGCCCGCAAGGCGATCCCATCGACATCAGCAACGGCAAAGTCGACGGCGACAAGTTCTCCTTCGACGTTTCCTTCAACGGCATGACCATCCACCACAATTGCACGGTCACCAGCGACGACGAAATCAAGATGACCACGAAGTCCGATTCGGGAGACTTCCCCGGCATGGAGCTCACGCTGAAGCGCGTGAAGCCAACGGCACCGGCAGCGCCCGGTGGCCCGGACACGCCCGTCAAGCCCACCCCGCCGCCGCAATAATTCGCGAAGGACGCAGCAGAACGCGCGTATACTTAGCAACAACTCCGGGAACGACCGCACCATGAGCAAGCCGGAACACCTTTTCCCCTTGATCGGTGAGATATTTTTGCCATGTGTGCCCACATTCGTCGCGACCACGAAGAACTACTTGAGAGCCTGATCCACGGCAAACTGCCGCGCAATCTATCCTGGAGCGCAGTCGTTGATTTGATTGCGCAAATGGGCGAAGTCCAGCCTCACGGACACGATGAGTTTGTCTTCGTAGTCGGCCAAAAGAGAGAACTTTTCAAGCATCCGAGCAGCCACGATCTCGATGTAGAAGAGATTTCCCGTCTGCGCCATTTTCTCCATGAGGCCGGAGCTCAAGCCGGGATTCTTCAGAAGCCCGCCCAAGTCAACCAATCCGGTCGCGTGGTCGCGGTCATCGACCACCATGCCACACACATTTACCGCGGCCAGGGGGCCAACCTGCCTGCAGATGGAGCGGCCGTAAAGCCCTACGATCCCTTTAATTTCCATCACCACTTGATCCACCGCAAGGAAGCTCATTACATAGGCGAGCGTGTTCCCGAGGAAGACACTTACTATGAGGAGATCGCCCAGGACCTGGCCCATGCCGAAGAGATCGTACTCATCGGCCATGCCACGGGAACGAGCAACGCGGCTGCGTTCCTGAGCGCATATCTGAAAAGCCATCACCCCGAGACATTCCAGCGGATTATCTCCACTGAGACGGTGGATCTCTCCGCGCTGACGGAACCGGAGATCGAGGCGATCGCAAAGAAAGCTTTTTCGCGCGGGGACTGATCACCGGAGGCGAATGCGCTGCATCACGGCCGTCATCCCGAGGCGCAGCCGAAGAATGACAGCGCGATGAAGGGGTGGGAGGACGCGCCTCACTCTTCCTGACAGCCGTAGACGCGCCACGCATCGCCAACCTTCTTCAACTTGAACGAAAACTGACGCTCGGCGTTTTCAAAGACGAAAGTTGCATCGACCGTCGTGAACCTTCCGCTCGAATTGAAAGTGGTCTCGCTGGCTCCGCGTTTGACCGCTTTCAAGGAGCCGTGCCGCGCGCACAGTGTCGTCTGCTGTTCAACGAATTCCTGTTTACTGACCGCGCTCTGAAATTCTTCACTTGCCGCGCTGTAAGCTCCGTCGTAATCTTTTGCAATTAGCCTTTGACTGAACGCGTCGAGCGCCTTGCCTGCTGTATGCATTTCACCGAATAGCCAGATGAAAATCGGGACAGTTACGACAAGTATCAAGCCTAGAACGAAGTAAACCGACCTCTTACGAACAAGCCAATACTTCTTCTTGTCCAAAACCTGATCCATGTCTGCCCTCCTCCGTCTCTTCGCCAGGCATTGAAGCCTCTTTTAGTTTCGCTCGTTCGTGGTCAACATTTTAAGCCAAAACATCCTCAGGATGCGGGATCGCCGCTCGCGTCCCCATCGGCCGTAAGCGCCAACTCCGATTCCTCGCCCGCCGACGCATCCAGTAGATTGCGCGGCAGCGATTTGCTGGTGCGGATGCCGAGCTTCTTTAGCTTCTCCGCCTGTCCGACGAGGTTGCCGTCGGCTTTTGCCAGCTTGTCCATCGCATCGCTGTGAGCGTCTCTGGCATTTTGCAGGTTCCTTCCGACCTTTTCCATATCTGAAACAAACCCGACAAACTTGTCGTATAACAACGCCCCGCGCTTCATCACATCCAACACATTGCGCGCTTGTCGTTCCTGACGCCACAGGTCAACAACGATGCGGATTACAAAGAGAACCGTCGTCGGCCCGCAGAGGAGGACCTTTTTCGTGTACGCGTCGTACCAGATGTTCTCATCGCCTTGCAGCGCGAGCAAGAATGCCGGCTCTATGGGTACAAACATGACGACAAAGTCTGGAGATTCCATTCCCGCCAGACCTTGATAGTTTCTCGTGGAGAGCTCGTTATATTGACTGCGCACACTGTTCAAATGCCTCTTCAATGCTTCCGCACGATCCTTCTCCGTCTCAGCATTGACTGAGTCGTTATAGGCATTGAGGGAGACCTTGGAGTCGATGATGAGATGGTGGCCTCCCGGCACTTTCACAACTATGTCCGTCTGCCGGCGCTGTCCTGACTCGCCATCAGCGTTGGTTTCGACGAAGGACTCTTGAAAGCTGTAATGCGTTCCTTCCTGCAATCCGGATTTCTCAAGAATGTTGCGCAGGATCGTCTCTCCCCAGTTTCCTTGCATCTTGGTGTCGCGCCGTAACGCAGTAGCCAGGTTGTGCGCCTCTTCGGTCAATGCCTGGTTCAGAGTTCCAAGCGTGCCAATCAATGTCTTGAGCTCGGTCACTCCAACCTTGGAGTCCACATTGGTCTGCTCCACCTTTTCGCGGAACTCCTTGATCTGCGTTTTGAGCGGTTCGAGCAGCGTGCCCAATTGCGTTTGGCTCGATTCAGAAAAAGCCTGCGATTTCTTATCGAGAATTTCGCCGGCGAGAGCCTGAAACTGGTCGGAGAGCGACTTCTTTGCCGTCTCCAAAAGCGCCACTTTTTCAGCCATATTCTTCTGCTCGTTTTCGAGCTTCGCATTCAGCTCGGCCGCGGTCGCTGCCAAGCGGCTGGCCTCATCGGTCCTGGCGGCGACACTGGCGCGAAGCGCGTCGATTTCTCCAGTCAATTGACCGGCTCTCTTCTCGCGCTCGGCGGCCAGCGCTTCAAACGCGGAGCATTGCGCCTTGGCGGACGCGCTGCGCAACCAATAACCCACAAGGATTCCCGCAACCGCCGCTATGACTCCGACAATCCACATCGGCATCGTGCTTTCCCTCTTCCTCTTCGCCAAATATACGCTTTGCGCCTGTGCAATTCCCGTCTTTCGGTCTATTCCCGCTCCCTCGCTCCCTTGCTCCCTCGTCCTTGTTTTCTATTCCCTGTTCCCTAATCCCTATTCCCTGTCTTTCTCCGCCTTTACACCCCCCGGCTCGCCCGGTAGACTTGAAACTTCGGGCCCGCGCGCTTTTTTCTTTGCGCGGTGGTTGTCATGTCCTGCCGTGGGCCGGTATCGTAGGCACGCGGGGCGGCAGGTTCAGTCCCCCGAAGCGTTTTCTTGAGTTCCTAATCTGACGAGGAGAAGCACGCATGGCCGTTGAAGAGAAAGTGAAGCAGATCATTGTCGAGCAGTTACAGGTGGATGAAGCCGAAGTCACCCCCGGCGCCAGCTTTCAGGAAGACCTGGGCGCGGACTCGCTGGACGTGGTCGAACTGGTGATGCAGTTCGAAGAGGCGTTTGACATGGAGATTCCCGATGAGGACGCCGAGAAGATCAAGACGGTGAAGGACGCCATCGACTACATCGAGAAGAACGCGAAAGGCGGCAAGTAGCCATTGAGTCTTCGAGCGTCCCAGGTATCGGAACGCAGAGTCGTCGTCGCCGGCGTGGGATTGATTTGCGGTGTGGGCAATACCGCACCCGAGGTGTGGCGGCAGATCCTGGCCGGGGCCAGCGGCGCAGGGCCCATCCAGGGCTTTGACGCCACCGGCTTCCCGGTCACCTTTGCCGCCGAGGTCAAGAACTTCGACCCCCTGCAATTTGTGGACAAGAAGGAAGCGCGCAAGATGGGGCGCTTCACCCATTTTGCCTTTGCCGCCGTGCAAGAGGCGATGGCGCAGTCGGGTCTTCAGATCAGCGAAGACATCGCCGACCGCGTAGGCGTCTTCATCGGCTCCGGCATCGGCGGATTCGAAATCATCGAGCGCGAGCACAACAATCTGCTGCAGGGCGGCCCGCGCAAGATGTCGCCCTTCTTTATTCCCGCGGCCATCGTTAACATGGCCGCCGGCCACATCAGCATTCGCTACGGCGCGCGCGGTCCCATTTCCGCCACCGCTACCGCCTGCGCCACCAGCGCCAACTCCATCGGCGACTCGGTGCGCATGATTCTGCACGGCGACGCCGACGCCATGATCGCCGGCGGCAGTGAAGCCGCGGTCACGTCCATGGCCGTGGGCGGATTCGCCGCCATGCGCGCACTTTCTACGCGCAACGACGAACCCACCCGCGCCAGCCGCCCCTTCGATAAAGATCGCGATGGCTTCGTCATGGGCGAGGGCGCAGGCATCCTCATTCTTGAGGAGTTGGAATTTGCCAAGGCGCGCGGAGCCAAAATTCTCGCCGAAGTCATCGGCTACGGCATGAGCGCCGACGCCTATCACATGACCGGCATCGCTCCGGAAGGCGCGGGCGCGCAGCGCAGCATGCGGGCCGCGCTCAAGGATGCGGGCATCCAGCCGGAAGAAGTGGGCTACATCAACGCCCACGCCACAAGCACTCCGGCCGGCGATGGCAACGAGTCGATGGCGATCGAAAAGGTCTTTGGCGAGCACGCCCTCAGCCACAGGCTCAAGATCAGCGGGACTAAATCGATGAC
>Ga0181538_10002971_pt1 | contig 16977 bp, 11 predicted proteins | sample PEATcosm2014_Bin_40_FD_119773 | JGI IMG/M metagenome (GOLD analysis project Ga0181538, IMG submission 119773) | Peatland microbial communities from MTU Mesocosm Facility, Houghton, MI, USA - PEATcosm2014_Bin23_30_metaG | ecosystem: Environmental > Terrestrial > Soil > Wetlands > Peat | place...
GTGGCACACCAAGTGCTAACTGGTGCTGAGTGAAGACAACGGAAGATTTGCTACTCACCGAGTTGAAGGAGATCTGCATCCCAGCCCGCGCCACTAGGAACGGTTCCGGCCGGCGGATGGGTCTCACCCAGGAAAGCCCGGTGGCAGTCTTCACGCGTGGCTAAACTCGAACAAAGAAATGCATCAAGCTATGACCAAATCGTTAGAAGTCATCATCGAAGCTCTTCGCAATCCCAAACACCCCTTCCGCAAGGTGGATAACCAGCCGAAGAAACCCTTGAAACATCGCTACGAACGCAGGAAGATCCGATCTTACCTGCGCTTCGGGGATTGGGTGTCAGGCGAAGCTGCTTAACGACCCTTAATGTCCCGGTTTAAACCGGGAAAGCCCACCCGCAAGCATGGCTTTTTCTTTAACTTCATCAGCGGCATCTGGCGCGAGCGTTTGATGGCGCCATTCAGACGTCGCTGAAAATGCGCTGGCAGGCCAACGTCAGGCCCAAGCCTTGTCGCTGCCCTTGGTGTGGCAACGCCCCGGCCAGTCCGTCACCCACGAAATGGCGCTGGCGGCGCAAAATCCTGTCGCTGCCGCAGTACGGGCATTTACGGCGCGACGGCCTGCTCGGACCCTTGCCTAATATTGAAACTACCTCCGCCCGCCAGGGCTTGGCGGGCTGACCTTCCTCAACTGCCCAGGCAGCGAAATGCGGAGCTGGTTACGGCGATGCCTGACGGCATCCACACCGATACGCAGCAGCATCGCCACCTGCGCATCCGGGCGCAGCCCCAGCAACTTGTCGTCCTCGGCGGTCCATCAGTGCTCCTTTGGATAAAAAACTTTTCACAATCCAGGGCGATGTTCCCACCGACGATCCTGGCCACCCGCCAGCCATCTCGCGGCCTCGGTTGGCTTCTAAATCCTGGGCCATGCGTTTGCTTGAAGCGGGGATTGCTCCCGAGGTCATCGCCCTGTGGCTAGGCCACGAAACCTTCAACACCACTCATCAATACGTGGAAGCCAACTTGGCGATGAAGAAGCACGCGTTGGAAAAGATCGTTCCGCCGAAGACCAAAGCCCGTCGCTTCCGCCCCGATGATAAACTGCTCCAGTTCTTGGAGAGCCTGTAGCTATATGAACTTGCACCTCACGAATTGCCGTGCCCGCAGTCTGTTTCGCCAAAAGGTGCACATATCTGCGAAGTCAACATAACGACCCTCGCCTCCATCTCTCACTGCAACAGTAGAGAGTCAGGAGGAACGGAGGGCCGAATCTTCACCGGGATCTTTACCTGTTAGAAAACGGCCACGAATTCGCCGCCTGTTCATTGCGAATACGCCCACTGCTCTTTTACCAGCCGCCGCGCATGCCGCTGTGCAATGCTCGGCTCAAGAATCGCCACACAGCCGACAGCCGATTTTGGGCGGGACGATTTGCTGGCGGTTCATTTGGTGCAAACGTTGGCGGCGTTGCTCGAAGCAAGCAGAACAGGTCGAGAACTCTTCCACGTCCCAGGTATCGGCAATGACTCTGCCCTGGCGCCGTTCCAGGACGGCTTCCAATGCCCCTTCTAATGTTGGCAGCCGGGGTGGCGCGAACTCAGCGGTCTCCCGCAACCGGTCCAAAGCACCGTTGCCGGGGCGGGTGGGGATCAGGCTAACCACCTCCGCGCCTGAGGCATATGCAAAATCAGCCGATCTAACCGCCCACTCCAGACCCTCGGTTTCGTTCAGGAAGGGCGGCTTCAACAGGACGAAGGCGCGCACCGCGATACCGTGTCCGCGCAGAAAGCCGGCCGCTTTCGAGAAGTCGCTCAAACTGAAGTTCTTGTTCAAGCGGGGCAGGACGTCCGGATGCACCGTTTCTAAGCCCATCGCCACCTCCAGCGAGGAGCTTAACAGATCTCTAAGCCTGAGGGCGTTGTCGCCGACAAGGCGCGGATGCGATTCCACCACCAGATGGCTCGCCAAGGAGACCCTTTGGGCAATCTCGGGGTAGTCGGTCAAGGGGATGGCGGCGGGGTCGAAGAAGCTGCCGCTGTTGTAAAGTTTCACCTGTTCCGGGCGGGCGGGCAAGCGGCTCAGAGCGTAATCAATCTGCTGTGGGATGGCGCCGGGCGGAACGGAGCGGGTCAAGGTGTGTTTCCACAGGTCGCACATCAAGCAGCGCCAGGGACATTCTTTGTTGGTGAGCAGAATGACGGCGGAACTCACGAGTCGATGGGAAGCTGAGAGTTCCTCTTCGAGGAAGAAACCGTGGGGCGTGAAGGGATCTGCAGTCGCACGTGGAGGACGTTGCGCGACGATCCAAGCCGAGCGGCCTCGCTCAGGGTAGATGGAATTCATGAGGCCGGAAACAGCGCGGTTGAGCCCAAACCCGGCTAAGGCACGCAACGTGTCCGTTTCGGGCGATCAAGCCGAAAGGGCCCCGCTGTAGCTGGCCAGGAAGTGCTGGCGGTATTCAGGCTCCTGCCGAGACACACGCTGGGCCAGTCGATCCACGGAAACGGCGCCGTGCTGGAAACGGCGCTTGGGGAAGACGGGCATTTCGAGGCCGGTGAGGGCCTTGACACCGAGGCTGACGACTTCGCCCTTGAGGCGGTAGAGCTTCTCGACGTTGTAATCCGTGAGCGCAATGAACGGAATCCCCTCGGCCTGCTCGATCACGGCGGGCCGGGTGAAGGGGCTGAAGCCTTCAAACTTCAAATGATGCGCGGGAGCGTAGCTGCGGGTGCAAGACCGGCTGAACCCGCCGGAATAGGTCAGGGAATGCTTGATGGTGCCCAGCCCCCAGCCCTCCTGGTAGAGCATTCGATTGTTGACGACGCTGCGGATGGTCAACTCGGGGTTCTCTTCGATCGGGTAGTCCTTCATGTTTTCGTCTCCGCCGTCCCCATCCAGGAGGAACTTCCAGTCCGGGTAGCGTTGGCGGATTCCACGGCAGAGGGCCAGAGCCATGGTGGCCGACTCGACATCGAGCGACTTGTAATCCTCGATGACCCGAATGGTTTCCAGAGGATCGAGCGAGGCAGGTTTGGCCTCGATGACTTCAAGGAACAGCCCCAAGCCTAGCCGGTCCAAGAAAGTTCTGGCCTGTGCGAGGTCGGGCCCGTTTTCGACGGAGAGGGTGAAGGCCTTGAGCCGGGCGGGGTTCATGCCCAATTTGAGGAGGCTGTGGTAAGCGACGAGGAACACGGCGCCGCTATCCACACCGCCTGAGAAACAAACCCCAATGGGTTCACTGGCCGGCAGGCTGCCGAGCCACTGCCGGATCTCGCGGCCCAGGGCACTGATGTAGTTCTCGCCCAATTGCTGAAGGTCGGTGGGAAAGGCGTTACGCTGCGGCGCGAAGAAGCGCTCGTAGATAGGGTCGGGATCGGGGCACCCCACCAGATGGATCTGGACGACGTGATGAGCTGGAACCATGCGGGTATAGCTGGGATGAAACTGCGCCCCGAATCCCTCCTGTTTCAACCAATCCCAGATCGCATCGATGCGGTGGGCCACGACAAGGGCAGGGCCTTCCTGGCGCTTGGCGAGAAAGTAGCGCATCGGACGATCGAGGGAGCGGGCCAGGCGGACGACCTTTCCTTCCTTGGCCACCAGCGCGAAGGAACCCTCGATCCGCCGGACCGCCTCAGCCGGGCCGCGCAGGATGCATTCCCGCGCTTCCTCGACGCTCATATTGAGGATGCGGTTGGCAGCGGGATCGGTGAGATCTACTACTCGCTCGACATATTGGCTGGAGATGGGCTGGTTCATGCAATCGGTTTTGTATTTGTTGGTCTAATGGCTTCACCGGCGCAACCTGCGCCGGCGGGAATGTCGTGGAACTTACGCATCGCTGTGGTTGGAGCAAGGCTTTTTCAAGACGATATTGTCGCTTGGAGTCATACCGTGCCGACTCAGTTGCGTTTCTGGCTCAGCATTAACGGGCCGACCCAACGAGTGTTGTACTTCGCCCGCCAGGCGTCATCGAGATTGGATGGCCTGGGCTGCCGGCCATAAGCCTGGTCATCCATGCCGAGAAAAGGCAAGGGCTCCACCCGCCAGCCCTGGCCGACATGGAAGTCGGCGTCCTTGTCCCAGCCCACGACGTGCAGGAAGAAATCCCGTTCGGAACCTTCAGGTTTAGGAGGTAGTTGGTCCTCGGCGAAGCCCAGCGCCAGCTCGTCCCCGCCATTCAGAAGCACCAACGCATTGTCTTGTTCCGCGACCAGATCATCTACGGGGCCATAACGCGTACACCACCCATAAGGCGTGCGCCGCCAGGGTGGCGCAGCCCTGAGCCGGTCGTATTCCGGCGTCAGCGGCAACCAATCGGGGAGCGGCGCAAACTCGCTGAATCCGCGCCAATGCAGGTCGGAGCGGTTCGGGTGCAGGCTCGTCACATGGTTCTCCTGCGCGGAGGCCTTGACGCAGAGCATGGCAGAATCCCAATACAGTTCGAACGCCGTGGTCAGCCGCAGACGCCGGGAGCCGGGTGGCAGCTTGCCCTCCAGGTCCACCAGGATGGTCTTGGTCTTGCCCGCCGGGACGCCGACGTCCACCGCGACGCGCTTCCAGGAACCGTCGGGTAACTCCGCTTCGAGGACCGGGAAGGGAAAAGGAAGGTTCGGGTCGAGGGAGCCGGCGATGTTCGCCATGCCACCGCCGAACCGGAGCCAACCGTTGAGGACGAGGACGAGTGGCTCCGAAACCGGGAGCTCGCCATAGTCGAGGGTGATGCCGAAGGGTTCAGCCAAACCACGCAATTGCGGCTCGCGAAGGCGCACTGGCCCGACCAGGCGCGCATCATTGGTGGCCAGCAGTTCAGTGGCATCAAGGCCATCGCTGCGGGTGGCATGCTTGAGAGCAGACCGTGGTCGGAGAGTCCACAGCTCATGCGGAAGGAATGGCCGGCCGGGGAGCATTTTGCTCGTGGAGGCCACAATCGTGCCGGCAGGATGGTCCACAACCACCAGGCTGGCCTGGTCGAGGTAGAGCACCTCCCGGAGCTCTTCGGTGATGCGCAGCTCGTATTCGTGGTTGCGGGGCGGGAACTGCCGCTCGTTTCCAAGGGAAAGATACTCTTCCGGATCCTCCTCCACGTACCGCGATTCGCTGACGGGCAGACCGAGGGGTGAGGCGCCGAGGATATCGGTAACGAACTTGAACCGCTCACCGTCCCAGGCGTAAAGGTAAGGGCACGAACCGGACGGCAGCACGAGCTCGACCAACTCGAACGGCTGCGGCTGCACGGGAACATCCAGGATGGTAGTCGTTAGATCTGACCACCGCATCTGGAGCAGATCGAGTTTGTCCTGCTGGCCAACGCCAATTTCAAACGGTAGCTGTTTCAGGGTCCGGATCGTTCGCCAATGTCCCGAGACGATCTCGACGCGACAGCCCAGGCCCGAGGAGTTCGAGCGGTTGCCCACCAACCGCAGCTTCAGTTGTTTGTTGGCGTTGCCGCCGTCGTTACGCCAGTAACGCAGTCCGGCCCCGGAGGCCATCACCAGGTCGGTATCCCCGTCCTGGTCAAAATCCGCCGCCACCACATCGTCAACTGGTCCGGCCTTATCCAACCCCAGCGCTGCGGTGACGTCTTCAAAGCCTCGCTTGCCCACATTGCGCCACACCCGCACCCCGCCATTGCCAAAAACCAGCAGGTCGAGCCAGCCGTCATTGTCATAATCCAGTAACAGCAGCCCCGTCGGGCGCAGGTTGCCGAGTGGGAGGGTGACCTGCTCGCCGCTGCCTCCATACAGAATAGTGAGTTCCTTTTCTCCGACCAGGACGAGGTCCGACAACATATCGTTATTCAGGTCGCCGAGCGCTACCAGTTTTGCCGCCGGCAGGCTGACCGCGAGGTTTGTCCGCACAAAAGTGCCGGCCCGCTGTTTGCAGTAAATCACCGGCGCCTCCCTCGAACGGGTGAGATATACCGCCGGCACATCCTCGTTCCTCCAGTCGTCAACAGCGAGGTGCTCCGCCCCACCCAAGACGGCCGGCAGACCCGAATTGGTAGTGTTGTCCTGGAAATAGAAACTCCCGAGGTTTCGATAGACCCGCAAACCCTGCCCACCCGGCTGGATGGTGAGCAAATCCAGCTTGCCCGTGAAGTCCAGGTCTGCCAGCACGCCGTCTCTCGCGGTTAGATTCTTGAGCCCCGCCGCGGCCGTTACCTCACGGAATTGGCCATTAGTGGCAAAACGAAAGACGTGTGAGGCCTGCTCGCCGAGCATCACTACATCCTCGTACCTGTCATTGTTTAGGTCGCCCACGAGGCAACGCCGGTACGTCGCGTTGGTTGTTCCTGAGACCCACGGGCCGAGCGGGGCGAACTTGCCTTTCGAATTCCCCAACAGGCGAAATCCGCTCCCTTGATTCACCCAGAGACTGTTACGGCCGTCATGATTGTAATCCATTACGCCCACGGGGCCGCGATAGCTCGAGGCTTCAGCCCCGAAGGACTCGGCGGTCGTATCGACAAACCTCACCGCCACGCCGTGGCGGTCGGGTTGAGCGAGCGAAAAGGCGACCCGCGGCTGGGTGTATTTGCAGCGTTCGAGGGCGGTGAGGCTCAAGGACACGCCGGGGTTTTTGGCCTGAAGCGCCTGGTGTTTGGCCAACTCCGCCGCCGCGTCGGCCGCCCGGTCGGTTCGCTGGTATAGACGGCTCAGTTGGTAATGAGCGGACGGATGATCCGGCTGAAACTGGAGCAGTGTCTCAAACTGCTGAATTGCGTCCGGTAAATGGCCCGCGCGTTCCAAGGCAAGCCCAAGCTGAAAGCTGAGGGCGTCCACACTGGGATCAATCTTCTGTGATTGTTGGAAGGCCTGGACCGCCTTCTCCGCCTGGTCTTGGCGCAGGTAAGCGCAACCCATAACATAGTAGGCTGCCGGATCGTTTGGGTCCAGATCAATCGCCCGCTGGCATTCTCCGACCGCGCTCTCGTTTCGGCCCGTAAGCAGCAAAGCGTTGGCCAGGTTTAAGTGCGCGTCCAGGCTCTCCGGCGCGAGCTTGACCGCCTGTTGGTAGTAACGGACGGCGTTGGTGTAATCGCCTTTTTCGAAGCTGCCCCGGCCCGAGCCCATGAGGCGCTCGAAGTTCTCGGCATGGCTTCGAGGACGAATAACGAAAGGCAGAACGACCGCGGCCAGTACGACGGGCAAAATCCAAAGCAGGTATCTTTTCATGTCGAGGCGGCGCGTGGAAAGTTCATACCCTTTGCCGAAACTGGATGCAACGCTATTCCTGGCGGGCTTCAAATCCCCGCAGGCTCCCAATCCGGGAAGGTCTTGCATCTTGGATAGGTGTCAGATAGCTGTTGGATAGGGAGTGGCTAGGTACTGGATAGCTGGTGGCTAGGTGTACGCCAGGGATGCGATACGTACTCACTAGCGAACTCTCGGAGAGGAGCAGCGCGCATAAATGCGGCGTTCCGGCCCGCGGCAACCCTGAATTTGGGTGCAGTGGCGACTAGCATCGCTTCATTCTTGCCTTTCTGCGCGGATTTCAGATGCTGATTGCATGGCCCGTTCGTTGATTGTTTATCTTTGCGCCCGTGGGCGTGAGTCTCGCCGATTCGCTGCCCGGCGCGTTGTTCTTCGTGGTTAGCTTGCTATGTCCGAATCCCCAATAAAGAGCGACCCGCCGGGCGCCGAGCGGCCCGGTGTGGTCGCCGGGAAACCGCGTCGGCGATGGCGGAGTCTCGTCGTCCTCGCGGTCGTAGCCATGGTCGGTGGTTTGGCGGTGGTGATTGCTTTCCGAAGTTCGGTCACGCGTTCCGCGCCGCGCGGGAGCATCTCGCGACAACCCGTGGCCGCATTGTCCGTTACGCCCCCGATCGCCGCGGAGCCGAACGATCTGTTTGAGGATGTGACGGAGAAGGCCGGCCTCCGGTTTGTGAACCAATTCTGCGACTCCAAGATCGCGAATATCATCGAGTCAAACGGGGCAGGGGCCTGCTGGCTGGATTATGACGGAGACGGGCTGATGGATCTTTACGTCGTCAACCCTGGCCCACTGGAGGGTGTGACCCACCAGGCGCCGGGCACGGTGCGCCGGCCCAATGCCTTGTATCGCAACCGAGGGGACGGCACCTTCGAGGACGTGACGAAGAAGGCTGGGCTGGAGGGGGCGGGATACTGCACCGCGGCGGTGGCCGCGGATTACGATAACGACGGGCACGTTGATTTGTTCGTCGTGGGCGTGGGGCGCTGCATTCTTTACCACAACCGGGGCGACGGCACGTTCGAGGACGTCACGGACAAAGCGGGGGTGGCCAATGCGGGAGGCACGGGGATTGGCGCGGTGTTTCTTGATGTCGATAACGACGGGTATCTTGACCTGTTCGTGGCGAACTACCTGACTTTCGATCCCAATTACCAGTTGTACTTCAGCGCCGATGCGTATCCGGGACCGCTTTCCTATAAACCCCAATTCAACAAGCTTTTCCGCAACCGCGGCAATGGCACTTTTGAAGACATCAGTGAATCCTCGGGCATCCAGATCCCCGGGCACCGGGCGATGTCGGTGGCGGTGCTGGACTATAACCAGGATGGGGCGCCCGACCTTTACCTTTCCAACGACGGCACGCCAAATCTGCTGCTGGTGAACGACGGGAAGGGGCATTTCAAGGACATGGCGCCACAAGCAGGTGTGGCGTTCAACGCGATGGGAGAGGCGGCGGGTTCGATGGCGGCCACGATCGGCGACTGCAATGGCGATGGCTACGATGACATCCTGGTGACGCGGTTGGGCTACGGCTCGCTCTATATGGGGACGGCCAAGGGAATCTATGATGATCGGATGATGGCCTCGGGACTAGGCTCGCTGACCGCGCAGTTTGTCGGTTGGGGCGGTTGTTTTCTGGATTATGACAATGCCGGCAAATTGGACATTTTCATTGCCAATGGCGACGCCCACTACCTGGTGGGCTGGGAGAGCCTGCTGTTGGAGAACCGCGGCGACGGCACGTTCACCGATGCGGCGGCCAAAGGAGGCACTTACTTCCGGACCAAAGTTCGTGCGCGCGGCTCCTGTGTGGCCGATTACGACAACGACGGGCGCATGGACATCCTGGTGACCGCCATGGGGGACCGCTGTTTCCTCCTCAATAACCGGGATCATTCCGGGAATCACTGGCTCACTCTCGATTTGGAGGGAACCAAGAGCAACCGTGATGGCTTCGGCGCCCTGGTGAAGGTCAACGCCGGTGGCCGGCAGTATTTTGCGGAGGCGCGCTGCGCCTTTGGCTTCCTTTCGCAGAGCGATCGGCGCCTGCATTTTGGGCTGGGCAAAGCCGCAACGGTGGACCGCATCGAGATCCGGTGGCCCAGCAAACAGGTGCAGGAGTTGACGAATGTGAGGGTGGACCAGATTCTCAAAGTCCGAGAACCCGGGGAGAGGAAGTGAGAGGGTGGGCGAAATGGTGCACCGCGCTTTTGTGCGGGTTCGCGGCCTGCGGCCTGGGCGAACCGCCGGCTCCGACGGGAATGCTGGTGCTGACGCAAACCCCGCGCCGTGCCGGATCCGGGGCAGCCCGCGACCGATTGGATCTGAGCTATCCCGCAGGAAGCCGGGTGGTGATTGCCGCAGCGCCGTGGAGCGCGCCGACCGTTCACGTCCTGTCTGAGGGCCTCCACTCAGCCGGTGGGCCGGTGCTGTCCTATGACGGAGAGCGCGTGTATTTCGTGGGAAAGATCGGCGTCGAAAGCGATTGGCAGGTTTACGAAGCGCGTGTCGGTGGAGGTCATCAGCGCATGGTGACTTCGATGCCGGGCGGCGCAGCCGCTCCGGCGTTGCTCCCGGATGGGAGCGTGGCGTTTGCTTCACCCGTTCCCCGGCTGGGCCATCCTGGCGCCACTGTGCCGCAGCCCCAGCTCTATGCGCAACTGCCCGGCGGCCAGCCGCGCCGGCTCACCTTCGGGACTTCGGGGGTGGCCGATCCGACGGTGCTTCCGGATGGCAGAATCCTGTTTGTTTCGGCCACACCGTCCGGCTCAGCCGCTTCGCCGCGAGGCCTTTCGTTGTTTACCATCAACAACGATGGCACCGAGATAACAGGCTTTGCCTGCCAGCATGATCCTCCCGCGGTGATCGGCCGGCCCAGGCTACTGCCCGACGGGCGCGTGGCTTTTTTGGCTTCGGGACTCGAGAGCGCGATGGCTGAGGATTCGGCGGAGTGCGTTCGCACGGCGCGCCCTTTTCTGAGCCGGACTAATTTGCTTCCGGGCCTCAAGGCGCGCGTACGGTCGGTGGGCCCGGATGGAGAGGGCGGTCTCCTGGTCTGTGCGGAGAATTTGCAATCTGCCTGGACGGTGTATCGGGTGGGCAGGAACGAAGAAGCATTGGGTGCGCCGCTGATGCCTGAGGATGCTAGTTGGAACTGCGTTGAAGCGGTGGCCGCGCGCGCTAGCCAGCGTCCCATGGGCCGGATCAGCAGCATGGATTCGACCAAGAAGACCGGCCAAATCCTCTGCCTAAACGCGAACGACACGACCTATAAAGGTGCCGAAACGCAGGCCGGAGCGGTCGCCACGCGGGTTCGGGTGCTGGCGGAGCTTTCCCCGGGGCGCTGCCGCTCGCTGGGGGAAGTGCCAGTGCAGGAGGACGGCTCCTTCATGGCGGAGGTTCCCGCCGACACGCCCCTGGGTTTCGAGGCCTTGAACCAGGAGGGGGAAATCTTGCGCCGCGTCGAACCTGTCGTTTGGGTCCGGCCAGGGGAAAATCGGTCCTGCACCGGTTGTCATGCCGCACACAATCGTGCGCCCCACAACCACCGTCCGCTCGCGGTGTATGCCGACGTGCCGTGTCTGCGTACGGAACCGGGGCCGAGCCAGGCCCAAAAAACGCCGTGAGATGAAGACCAGAGTCGTTCTCATCCGGGGGGGCATACTGGTATTGATGGCCACGGTCGCTTTCCTGGGCCATCGCTTTGGAGGCGAGGCCCATGTCCGCAGAAGGATCGGCCAGCAGCCGCTGGCTAAGGCGAGCTGTTTCTACTGCCATTTCGTATCCACTGACCGGCTGCCCTGGGCCAAGCCACGGCCCCATCACGATTCGCCCGCCGGCCTGGCAATCAGCCATGACGGCAAGAGACTCTATATTGCGCTGGACGACCGTGACGAAGTGGCGGAAGCGGATATTGGCACTCGCAAGGTTTTGCGCCGGGCAAAGGTCCCAGGTGGACCGTACGGATTGGCCCTGGATACGAGCGGCAAGAGGTTGTTCGTCACATGCCGGCAGGCTGATCGGTTGGCCTTGCTGGACACGGGAACGTTGAAGGAAACCGGGTCACTGCCGGTGGGCATGGGACCGGCCGCCGTTGCGTTCTGCCGGACCGCAGCCGGTGACCGCCTCATCGTGGCCAATTCGATGTCGGATGATGTTTCGGTGATTTCCCTGGCACCGCTGAAGGAATTGGGCCGTCCCGCAGCGGGCCGGGAGCCATTCGCGGTCGCGGCCACATCCGACGGCGCACGCGCCTTCGTGGCGAATAGGCTCGTTGGCTTGAGCAGCATCAAGACAATGCCGGCCTCGGAAGTGACGGTAATTGACCCGGCCACTGCTCGTGTGATCCGGCGCGATGCCCTGGAATCGGCCCATCTTTCCGAAGGTGTCGGCCTGGACGAATCACGTTCCTGGGCGCTGACTCCGCTGGTTAAGGTGAGAAACATGGTTCCCATAACCCAGGTGGCGGGCGGCTGGGTCATGTCGAGCGGTCTGGCAATTTCGGATCTCAAGCGGGGCGACGTGGTTCAGATTCCCCTGGACGAGGCCAACGACTATTTCGCGGATCCTTCCGCCGTGGCGGTTGACGCTGCGGGACACCGTGCCTTCGTGGCCTCGGGCGGCGCGGATGTGGTGACCGTGGTGGACTTGGACCGCTTGTCCGCCTGGTTGCAGAAGGCCAACGCGGCCGAGAGGAAGGAGGCGATTTACGACCTGTCGCTTTCGGCTGAGTTTGTGGTTGCCCGGATTCCCACCCGGCGCAATCCGCGCTCGCTCGTCCTGAGCCCGGATGGCGCCACGCTGCTGGTTGCCGAACGCCTGGAGGACTCGATCCTGGTGGTGGACGCAAACAAGCTCGTTCCGTTGGGAAGAATCGTGCTGGGTGATGGGGGAATGGATGATCCCATTCGCCGAGGCGAAAGGATGTTCACCACCGCCGCGTACACCTTTCAGCATCAATTCTCCTGCCGGTCATGCCACCCCGACGGCCATGTGGATGGCCTCAGCTATGATTTTGATGGCGATGGGATCGGCGACAACCTTTTGGACAACCGCAGTCTCCAAGGCGTGGCCGGCACGGGACCGTTCAAGTGGAATGGGAAGAACGCCACACTGGAAATCCAATGCGGCCCGCGGTTTGCCAAAGTGCTCATGCGCACGGATCCGTTTCCACCGAAGCAATTGCGCGACCTGACGACATTCATCCGCTCACTGCCGCCGCCCCGAGTGGCACGGAACAAAGACGGCAAACTAACGCCTTCTCAGGAACGTGGCCGCGCGATCTTCTATGCGACCAAAACGCCGGACGGCAAGGAGATTCCCTTATCCCGCCGCTGCGTCACCTGCCATGCGCCGCCGCTGTATTCGGTGCGGTTGCCGTTTAACATTGGCACCAAAGGGCAGCATGACAGCACCGAAGCATTCGACACGCCGCACTTGCTGGGGGTGGCGGATACCGCGCCCTATCTCCATGACGGCCGGGCGCAAAGCCTGGAAGAACTCTGGACCATTTACAACACGAACGATCTGCACGGCGTGAGCAGCTACATGAACAAAATTCAGCTCAATGATCTGGTCGAATTCCTGAAGACACTCTGACATTCTTTGAAGCCAACTATGAAAGAGAGACGTTACGTCACGGCTGCGGCGCTGTCGCTGCTGGTCCTGGCTGCCCTGACCGTTCGGCTCCAGGCGGCCTCGAATGCGGTAGCGGGTCTTCCTTTCCCGCTCATCGAGCGATTCGACAGTTTTACGATGAAAGACGGCATCCCCTCGCACAAAGTCCACTGTGTTCTGCCGGGCAGCGACGGCAAGCTCTGGGTGGGGACTTACAAGGGGTTGCTGGTTCGGGAGGAGGGGAAGTTCCGCAAGATCGGCACGGAGGACGGCTTGACCCATCCGATGATCATGTGCCTGGCAGAGGATCCGCGGAGCGGAGACCTCTGGATCGGCACCATGCGCGGGCTCAACCGATACAGCGCCGGGCGCATTACCACCTATACCCAGACCAGCAGCGGCCTGCCCAACAACGTCATCTATGCTGTAGATGTGGTTGGCGAGAGCCTCTGGGTGGCGACGGCCGCGGGTTTGGGTGTGCTGGACTTGAAAACCGGCTCCTGGACCATTTACGACCAGAGCAACACGGTCATGCACGAGCCGTGGGTCTATTCGGTTAAGGGGGCCAAGGACCGGGTCTTCGTCGGGGTCTGGGGCGGGGGCATTCTGGAATACGAGTTTTCATCCGCGGTTTTCAAGGAGCACCGCGATCCCGATCGCGATTTCCATTTCGACCTCGTGCCGGATGATGGACCAGTCAATGACATCACCGCCTGGATAGCCTGGGACCAGGGCATATTATGGCAGGCGACTTACTTCGGAATGTCGCGTTACGACGGGTCGCGCTGGCGCACCTGGCAGGAGAAGAAGTCGCCGCTGCTATCCAATTTCCTCAACTTCATCTGGGCGCGAGGCCGGGTGGCCTGGGTGGGGACTGACCGCGGGGTGTCGGTGACCGACGGAGACACGTGGGTAAACTATCGCACCAGCGAAAAGGGCGAAGGTCTGGTGGAGATTACGCGGCCAGGGCAACCCGTTGAGACAAAGACGATGTCAACCCATCTGGCAAATGATTTTATCCTGGGCATTTGGGCGGACGACCGTGAGGCCTGGTTTGCTACCTCCGATGGATTGAGCCACGCCACGTTCATCACGTCCCAGGAACCCGCTTCGACCAAGTAGCGCGAGAATCAAGAGACGCCTATGCAAATCACATCCACCACGCTCCCAATGTGGGGCCAGGTTTCACCTGCTTACCACGATGGCGGGCAAATCGAACGGGCCACTTTCGTTCGCCTGGAGGCCACATGAGCAAAATCCGGCTCATACTGCTCGGCCTGCTGGCCTTCGTGTCTCCCGGCGCGGCTCAATACAAGTATGCAGACAAGCCGGATACGAACACCAATTATCCGGCCGAACCGATTCTTCCTGCCAACGCCCCCTCCGTGCAGAAGATGGACGAGGGAGACTACCCCTACTACGGCAACGCGCCCGACGAGTTGCTGCCTTATCGCAATATCCAGCCTTATTACCGCTATTGGCTCACCCGGCTGCCGTTCCGTGGTCCCGGGAAGGACTACCCCGATCCTCCCGGCCTTAAGTCGCTGAAGATTGGTTTGTTAAGCCCCCCGCCTTACGGGCCTGAGGCAGTTCGAGGCGAGATGAGCAAGAAGGGGGTGGTCTTGGCGATCGAAGAGGCGAATGCCGCCCGTAAACCGGGCCAGCTCCCGTTCGAGCTTTTCGAGAAGGCCGATTCGCCCCAATGGGGCAGCGCGGCGAACATAGCGGTCGAGTTTGCGGACAACGAGGTGCTGGCCTTTGTCGGCACGATTGATGGCGATGCCACGCACGTCGCTCTCCGAGTCGCGTTGAAGATCGAGACGTTCATGATCAATTGTTCCGACCCTGATCCCACACTCACCGAGACCCAAATCCCCTGGTTGCTCCGTGTTTTCCCTGACAACCGGCAGCAGGGATACCGCTTGGCGTTGTTGATAGTAAAGGAGAAGGGGTTGAAGAAGATCGTGGTAATGCGCACCAACAGCCGTCCAGGTCGAATGGGCGTCCGGCCATTTGTGGACGCTGTCCGCCGCCTGGGACATCCGGTGTTGCAGGAGATCAACTTCCGGGACGGCGACCAAGCGATCAGCACTCAGATCGCCGTGGTGAAGCAGGCGGACCCGGACGCCGTGGTGTTCTGGGGCAACCCGGCCGACGCCGGCCTGGCGGCTGCTCAGTTGCGGGCGGCCGGAGTGAAGGCGGCGTTCTTCGGCTTTGACCGGGTGGTCGAGCCCGCGTATGCCAAGACCGCCGGGCCGGCCGCCGAAGGCACGACTGCGGCCTATTTCTTCGATCCGGATAAAACCGATCAGGCCTGGAAGGGATTCTGCGAGCGGTTCCAGAAGCGTTTCGGCGTTAAACCTGATGTGTATGCCGGCTACAGCTTTGATGGGACGCAAATGCTCATCGAAGCCATCAAGAAGGCGGGCCCGAACCGATACCGGATTCATGATTTGATGACCGCGATTGATGAGTACAACGGGGTTACGGGCTATATGCGCTTCGATGGCCGGTGGGACAACATCGCCCCGGTCGTTCTCACTCAATACAAAGGCGGCCAGTGGCATTACGAACCGGCGGCGCCGCTGAGCCAGAAACAGGCGCGGGCCGCGGCCAAGCCTTAGAATTCTGGTCACGACGTGTCGGAAGCCAAGCCAGCATTATCGCGTTCGCGCAGGGTTTCCCTGGTTGCTGCCGTGGTGTTGGCGGCAGCCGGTTGCTCCTGGCCTGCCTGGGCGGCGCCGGAGAGCGCAAAGGTAGTCATCGGGTTGCTGTTGCCTCCTGAGGAAGCGGAGGCGGCCAGTTTGCGCGCCGGGGTGCTGCTCGCCGTGGAACACGCGAACCAGGCACCCACGCCACAAGTCACCCTCGTAATCCGGGGACGAATCGGACAATGGGGCGCGGATGCCGTTGAAGCGGCCCGCATGGTGCTCGATGATGGAGCCCAGGGATTGATCGCCCCACCGAATGGAGCTGCAACGCATTTGGCCCTGCAAGTGGCGGGCCGCACTGCCGTTCCGGTGATTTCGCTCTGTGCCGATTCCTCCATTAGCAAAACGGGCGTCCCTTGGATGGTTCGCATCGCGCCCACCACCATCGAGGAGGCCCGATTTTTGCTTGCCGGCCTAATGGCTGATCAGTCAGAACCGCCGGAGTGGGTCGCGCTGGTGCCAGATGGCCGGGCCGGGCGGGAGGTATCGCGCGACTTGAGTCGGGCCGCCTCGGCGGCGCAACGCAAACTCAAGAGGGTTTGCGAGGTCAGCTCGACCCCGACCAACCTCGAATCCGTCACCGCTCAGGTTCTGAAGGAGCAGCCCGAGGGGGTATTGGTCTGGCTGGACCCCGTGCCGGCGGGAATGTTGACCAGGAGCCTCCGGGAGGCCGGCTTTGCCGGAAAGCTGGCTGGACCAAGCCGCTGTAATTCGCCGGGTTTCCTGGCTGCCTCGGCTCAGGCATCCGAGGGATTTCTGGTGCCGGCCATCGTTCTGGATAAGCCTGGTGAAGCGCGTTTGCTGTCCTTCCGTACCGCCTTCCGTCAGCGCTATGGAATCGAGGCAGACCTGACGGCCGCCGAAGGTTATGACGCCGTCAGACTGCTGGCGCATATCCTAAAGAAAAACGACCCGCAAGCGGTTCCGCGGGCCTTCCCGCTGGACTTCTCGCTGCCTGGGGCGTCGGGCGATCTGAGCTTCGACGCCCAAGGGAACCGTAAGATCGCGCTCCGACTGCTCATTGCCCGGCGAGGGTCTTTTGTTGCGGTCGAGCCAGAGCAGTAATCACCCCCTTCGAGAACCTGGGTTGCTTGGTTCCGCTGGACAGCAGAACGAAAATGGGTGTTCAATAGCCCCGTTCATGAAAAGCAGTCGAACTGTCGTCCGAATTGGAAATGCGGTGCTGGCTGGCTCGATACTTTTCGCCGGCGCCGCTTGCAGTCCGGATTCGCCCAAGAAGCCGGAGGCGAGCCAACCGGTGGTGACCTTTAAGCCGCAGGAAATGGCTGACGCCCTCCATGCGGTGATCGCTGCGGACCGCGAGGTTTATGCGCGGCAGGTCGTTCAGCGCCTGGCCGAGGTGAAAAGTGCCGGCGCCTCGGAGGCGTGGATGACCAACGGATTCCCTCTCTTGCACGCACACATGTTGCGA
>Ga0181538_10002973_pt1 | contig 16971 bp, 9 predicted proteins | sample PEATcosm2014_Bin_40_FD_119773 | JGI IMG/M metagenome (GOLD analysis project Ga0181538, IMG submission 119773) | Peatland microbial communities from MTU Mesocosm Facility, Houghton, MI, USA - PEATcosm2014_Bin23_30_metaG | ecosystem: Environmental > Terrestrial > Soil > Wetlands > Peat | place...
CCGATATTACTCCAGCCAGCAATGCGTCGCCGGCTCCAGCCGTACTGACCACCGGAACATTTGCAGCCGGACAGTAGTCCCAAGTTCCGTGGGCAAAGGCGAAGGCTCCCTGCTTCCCGACGCTGACGATTATTTGGATATGGGGTTGGTAGGCCCTGAGCGTGTCAGCACAGCGGTCAAGAAAGGCCTGAGCGTTGGCAGCGTCGAAGGTCTCACCGACCAGCATTCCAGCCTCATCTTCGTTCATGGCCAACAGGTCAACATGGGACAACATGCCTTCCCTGCCGGCCGTCTGCATTTCCGACGAGGTAAAAGAGGCTGCGCGAAATGCGTGATGACGATCCGCCAGCTTCAGCAGGTGGTCACGCGTCTCAATAGGTACTTCCGGCGCTGCTAAGGCGATACTGTGTGAGTCCCCGCAGGCTAGAAGTTCAGCGCACCGATCGACATCGCCGTGCGTCAATGCAGAGGCGGCGGATTCACTGGTCGTGACATTCCCGCCCGAACCATCGGGATACTGGAAGCACACACTGAGGAGGGTCGGCCTGTCCCGGAGGATATCGACGTATTGGGTGTCCATGCCGACAGCAGCCATTTCTTGAATCATCCGACGGCCCGCGTCATCGTCGCCCACCTTGCCGACGGGGACAACATGAAAAGGCGAGCCGCTTGGCTCGGCACCGAGCAGAATGGCAATGTAATGACTGATGATGTGAAGCTTGCAGTAATCGCGAATATTGAGTAACCGGGCTGGGCGGCTTTCATTCCGGCCCAGAGTATGTTGGCCTTCCAGCGCGAAGAAAAGGCCAGTCCCGATACCGCCGACTCCAACCAGCCGCCGGTACGGAGAATGAGGATTGAATTGCAGTGTTCGCGGAGGCATCTTGAACCCTTTAAGTCCGGAATCAAAAGAACTCCCACTCGGGGTGCTCGCTTATAGGATGACGGGCCGTCTCAAGTGTCGCGGTGACGATCGCGTCAGGGTGTCGCTGTAATAGGGTCATTGGGTACTCCGGCGTCGGTTCTGAAAACAACGCCACTCTCAACGCAGTCTGCTTCCAGGCGCCTGTGTCGCTGTATACCCGGACACGTTTTGCGGATAAGCACTCACGAACGCCCAACGTCACGGACATCGGCGGGACGAACTGGTAAGCAGCCCCAAAGGTTCGTTGGGCCAGGGCCAGAACCGTATCCAGGTTGTTCTCCTGAATGCGGATGGTTGAATTGGCTACGTCATCGAGAGTTAAGTGGCTGAAGGGGTGTCTGCGAGCCTGATTGTAAGCAATATGACCATCCTGTCCCCAGCCTCCAATTGTGACGTCGACCGGCGCCTGTTCCAGGGCCGCACGGACGCGATCGATGGTTGAGGGTAACAGCCAGAACCTTTGAGATTCCGGAACCGCAAGGTCAGCCGTGATGCCTCCGTAGAAATGCTTCTCCATGAAAGTACGAAAATTGTACGGATGATTCGTCGGCAGCGGATGACCCTGCCAATCCAGACACTCATCCATATGGAAGACAAATAAATGCCGAAGCGAAATCCTCTTGGAATTCGCCATTTCGGTGAAAGGCCTATACCAGCAATTCGGCCCGCAGGGAACAATAGCCCGCGTCGGACTCTTCAATGTGTTGTTTTCTTGGATCAATTCGAGGAACTCACGCGCCATCAGTTGACCCATCTCATCAGAATCGCGGACGATACGGAAACGAACGCGCAAATCGGGATGTTCAGGTAACTCTTCACCAGGGATTTTGCACCACTTATACAGGTCTCTAGGGTCGACGTAACTCATGCTCTGCCTCCGGCCATGCAAATCCTCATTCGCTCGTAAATTACTGAAATTCAGATAACGCAATGACGGCATCTCCCATCAGATCTTGGCTTCGATCGTAACGTGAAGAGAGACCGCCATCAGGATTCCATGCCGACGTTGGCCACTGAGGCCCTGGTCTGTGGATCTGAAAGCGGCAGACGGTGATTCCTCACGGACCTCGAACCCAGCTCAAGGTCTGCCCAGTCGCGATTACGATCGACCTTCACTAACGACAGGAGTCAAGGATTTCATTGATTTCTGCGTAGGATTCGGTCATGTAAGGCGCCTGCTCCGCGAACAGGGCTGTGTGTTCGGCATCCGTTGAGATCTTTGAAAGAGCCCCTTCAGCTTCTGCGAGGGATGGAAACTCGGACTCCCAAATGAGGGTGTGCGATGGTTCGCGCCCAGCAAAAGGCTGAGAACGTCGCCCTTTCGGCCAATCAGTTCGGCGCTGCTCCATGGCAGCGAACTTGGCTTCCACCTTCATAAAGGCCGCGCGCTGCTCCGGATGATAATGTTGGACAAACCGCACAATATAAGCCATTTTTGATCCTCCTGCGATTAAGACATCCTCCATGACGGTACCGGTACCGAGTGCTTACCATACCATTAAAAATCCCCTTGTCAAGACATTTTGGAGAAGTGTTGTTAGCAAGTGAAAATGTCCGGTCCTATTAAGCAGGTAATCTCTCCGCCCACAGTCCGGCTCTGGTGTTAGGCCTGTCAGCCGAATCCGCGCAAGCTCGCGCCGATCGGCAGATTCGTCGACAGCACGCCTCCCGGACGCCAAGTGTTCGGTCGAACGCAACCCTGGTGCTGGCTCACGCTCGCTGGAACCTACGCGCCATAGCACGCCGCCAGCGCCTGGTCCTCAGCCTCGCTCTTGGGTGCCCTCTGCTCCGACGTGCTTCTTTCCAAGCAGCCGATCGTCACCTCGTGTGACGCTCAAAAATCGAGGACAGACAAGATTTGTTATTTTGGACTCAGTCTGGGCTCGCCTGTCAGTATGTCGGCGGTTTGCTGGGGAGGACCGTCCCACGGAAGGGTCTGGTCGCGGGATGGAACTACAAGACCAACTTCGCCGTCAGAGTAACGAGTTTCGCGAAAAGCGTAGAGGTTGGACTTCAGAACAATATGGGGGGATACGTAGTAGAACGGCGGGAAGGGACGATGGTTCGCAATGTGATCGACCACCAACCGCATGGCGAGCTCTCCCTGAACGAAGGGGCGTCCGTGTATGGAGGCGCGAATGGTGCCCTTTTCGAAATATGGAATCATGCCTGCAAACAGATCGGTCGTGATGAGCGCGATCTTGCCTGAGAGTCCATGGGCACAGATTGCCCGACAAACTGGGAGACAATTAACCGTGTTAACGTAAAGACCCGCGAGAGACCTGTATCGTCGGAGGAGTGCAAAGCACTTTTGAAAGGCCTCTTCCTCCTCCTCATGGGCCTCAACCACCTTAACCACTCTTCCGCCATTACTTAATTGCGGATATAGTTCGGAAAAGCCTTTCGTCTTCTTGCCGTGGTCTTCCGTGGCCAGCATCCCTGTGACAATCGCCACCTGCGAGTGGGGTATGACGAAGCAACTCATAAGTTCGGCCGCCACCTTGCCAGCGATTTCCGCGTTCACGGAGACTACGGTTGATCGGGCGCTGGCAGGCGCATCGCTGTCCACACAGACCACTCGCACGTTCTTTTTCTCAGCTTCATCAATGACAGGGGTCAGTTTTGCAAGATCGCCAGGAGCGATAAGGATAGCCTGGACCCCATGGTTCAACAACTCCGTAAACCTTTCAACTTCCTCGGCGCCGAGTCGCGCGGTTGGACGGTAGAGAACCCGGACCCCTAGTCGCTCCAGCCTGCTGGCTTCTGTTAGGATGCCGCGCAGTAACTCGTCAAAGTAATAGTGAATCTCCCGTGGGATGCAAACTCCCACCAGGATCGGTACCCGTCCCAAAGACAACGCACGCGCCGCCGGATCTGGTCTATAGCCTGCTTTCTCCGCAATCTCGAAGATACGCTTCCTTGTACTCTTGTTAACGCCCTTCCGGCCATTTAGGGCGCGGTCGACAGTCCCCAGAGAGACGTTTGCTAGCTTTGCGATTTGTCTTAGTCCGATCTTTCTCATGGTCTGTACTGCAAAAAGGCGATGTCAAGCGAGTTGGTTGCACGTCCTCGCAACCATGAGCATATCACATTCTTCCAATCTTCTGTGCTGTGCCGAGCCGTTCGCTAGCCTTCGACCTTTTTGCCATCCTGCCCACTGTCGGAATCCTCTCGCCTCAATGAATCGCCGGGTGCGGTCGTTTTTCCTATTGCAGGCAGCGCAGAGGTCTGCTAACTTACGCGAGATCGCGGTACCGGACACGCACAGCGATCTTACCTGCTGAGTGACGTTGCCGCCTGCTAAACTTTTCGGGCAATGTTCCCGTGTGTGCCTCTCCGGCCCAACTCACCGCTGTGGCGGATGTTGTCATCCCGTTCGGATTTCGAGGTGGAGGGATACGTTGAGCGAACCACCAGAGATGAGTGCTTTCCCTGTAGAGCAAGTCCCTGCAAAAACTCAGGTCAGACGAGAGCTCGGGATCCTTAACGCAACTTCCATCAACATGTCCAACATGATCGGGATCGGGATCTTCATCACCGTCCCGCCCATTATAGCTACATTGGGAGGGCCTCAGTCGCTACTGAGCTGGCTGGTGGGAGCAGCATTGGCCTTGTGCGATGGCTTGGTGGTTGCTGAACTTGGGGCGGCCCTTCCTGGTTCCGGAGGGTCCTACGTTTATCTTCGGGACAGCTTTGGTCGAGACCGTTTGGGGAAGCTAATGGCATGGCTCTTTGTTTGGCAATTCCTCTTCAGCGGGACACTCGAGATAGCTTCCGTGAGTATTGGTATGGTGCAGTATCTCAGCTTTCTGTGGAGGGCGCTGCTGGGGCACCCATGGGTGCTCAAACTCATGGCAGCGGGCATTTCCACACTCGTCATGTTTGCATTGTACCGGAAAATACATGATGTAGCCCGCGTGATGATGTTGCTTTGGATCGTGACGCTGGTTACGACCGGTTGGGTCATCGTTGCGGGGCTGACCCACATGAATCTCGGATTGGCCCTGAACTTCCCGCCCCATGCGTTCAGTCTGAATCTGGCATTCCTCACTGGGCTTGGGAACGGGACAGTGCTGGTTATTTACAATTACCTTGGGTACTACCAGGTCTGCTATTTGGGTGGAGAGGCAAAGAATCCTGAGCGGACAATCCCCTATGCTGTGATCCTTTCGATCCTCGCGGTGAGTGCGATTGACTTTATTGTTTCGTTCAGCTTCGTCTCCGTGGTCCCGTGGAAAGAAATCGTGGAGAAAGGTTCACCTGCCTATAATGCACTAGCCTCGGTATTTATGGCACGGATCTATGGGGAATGGGCTGCCGTCGCAATCACGGTCCTGATCCTCATCACTTCCTTTGCATGCGCCTTCGCCCTGATGCTTGGTTATTCTCGGATCTCTTATGCAGCTGCACTCGACGGCACTTTCTTTCGTTGGTTCGGAAGCCTGCACCCGACTGGAGAGTTTCCGAACCGATCTCTTGTTCTGGTCGGACTGCTAGTGATAATTGCAAGCTTGTTTGATTTGGCGCAGATCATTACGGCCCTGATCTTGGCTCGTTTGCCCATCCAGTTCGTGGGACAAATCATTGGACTATTCGTTTTCCGAAGACGCCGTCCGGACGCTGAGAGGCGGTTCAAGATGTGGCTCTACCCGGTTCCGGCGGTGGTAGCCCTGATTGGATGGCTCTATGTGTTCTGGAGTCCGGCGGCAAAGCCCGGTGGCTGGATGTACATATGCTATGCCTTCGTGACGGTTGCCGTCGGCCTCGTTGTGTTTCTTCTCCTGGCCTGGCGGAGACGGGGCTGGCCTTTTTCTGGAACTGCCATCCCCTGAGGGGAAGACGAGGCGTGACCGCTCGGCGGGCTTCGAAGGTCGGTAATTCGCGAGGCAAGTGATTTCGCGACTGGCTGCTGACATGGCACGGTAGGTGCCATCGGATCCCGCCGGCGGTTCTCGAGAGGCGTGGCGAGCCGGGGGTCTACCAGCGGACTAGGCTGAAGCCCGCCACTACTGGGTCGTCAGCACCTTCACGTCGTACGGGAGAACCTGGACGTCCATCGGTTCTGTCTTTCCGGTCAAAGCGTTATGGCAGGCCTGATCGAGCGGCACCGTTTGCGGACTGCTCGTGTAATTCAGCAGGAAGAGGATTCTCGTGCCGGGCTTTTGGCGTGCGGCCACCTCTACGCCCTGCGGGATCTTGATATTCAGCGCCAGTGTATTCTTCTGTGCGGCGCTGGCAATCAGCCGGTCGTAGAAAAAGGGCGAGGCCGCTTCGGTGCCTACATAATACACCAAGCCTCTCCCCACCCTGTTTTCGGTCACGGCCGCCTTACCCGCGTAGTAGCCTTTGCCGTAATACGCCACGACTTTGGCCGTGGTGGGTTCGAGGATATCGGACCAGACGCGCGCGGGGAAGTGTTGCTCGCCCGGTCCCATCACCTCCTGTTCCTCATTGAGTTGCGGGTCGAAATCATGGATGGCCACGCCGGTGAGTTCGGCGAAGGCACCCGGAAGGGTCCGGTTGGTCACCACGTTGTGCTCGTCTTTCACCCCTGAGCGAAAGGTGAGGATCAGCGTCCCGCCGTTCGTCACGAAGGCCGTGAGCTTGTCGGCCAATCTTTGGTCCGCGACAAACAGCGAGGGCGCCACAACCAATCGATAAGTGGAAACATCACTCTGCGGGAACGCTACGTCCACGCTGACGCCAGCCCTACGGAAGGCATCGTAGAAGTCGTGGAACTGCCGGTCGTAGCTGAAGCCTTCGACCAACGGCTGGATCTCAAATGCCCAACGAGAATCGGGGGAAATCAGCATGGCGACAGGCGACACGACCTTCGAGCCGTGCAGAAGTTCCGTGAGCTTCCCCAATTCCTTCCCGGTGCGCGCAACGGCCTGGTAGCGGGAATTGGGGTAGCTGTCCTGGTCCAAGACTCCTTGCCAGTATTGTTCTGTGCCATAGCGTGAAGTTCGCCATCGGAAGTAGCAGACGCCGTCCGCACCGTGCGCCACAGATTGGTAGGCCCACACGCGATATAGTTCAGGTGGGGCCTGTCGTCCCCAGAATACATACCAGCCGGGTATGCCAATGCCCTGCTCCATCACCATGAAATTCTGGTTGTCCTTCGATCCGCGCATCACGTCGTGCTCCAACCCGGGTACGGTATACTGCGCGTAGTCCTTCTCCTCCATCATCGGATAGTCGTTCCAGCCGGGGAAGTCGATCGACCGATTTAAGTCGTAGTAGTCAACGCCCGGATACATGCCCATTTCGTCGTGGGTGATGGCTTGGCGGGGGGCGATCTGGCGGAGAATCGCCGCCTGGATGTCGAGATACTTGTGCGCCGAATCGCTGCTAAAGCGGTCGAAATCGAGCGACAGACTGGGGTTGGGGGCGTTAAAGACCGTGTTCCCGGGCAGCGGAATTTCCGCCCAGGCTTGATACGTGTGGCCCCAGAAAACCGTGCCCCATGCCCGGTTCAACGCGTCGAGGGTCTGATATTTGTGCTGGCACCACTTTTGGAAGGCGACGCCGCTAACAGGGTCAAAGCATTTCGGATCCCCCACCTCGTCGTCGTCAATCTGCCAGCCGATCACTCCGGAATGGTCCTTATAGTGTTCCGCCATGGCCGTGACGATCCGGCGTGTAGCCGCGATGAAAGTAGGATTGTGGATGCAGCAGTTGTGGCGTGAGCCATATCGATAGCGGATTCCATTGGCGCCCATTACGGCGATGTCGGGATGCTTGGCATACAGCCAAGCGGGCGGCGAGGCGGTGGGCGTTCCCAGCACGGCTTTGATACCATGAGCATTCAGCACCTTTAGCACCCGGTCGAGCCAATCGAAGTTGAAGTGCCCTTCCTGAGGTTCCATCTTCACCCAGGCATATTCCGCCAGCCGGACGAAGTTGATTCCGGCCTCCTGCATCATAGTCGCGTCCTTCCCCCATTGACTCTCGTCCCACGCTTCCGGATAGTAATCCACACCATAGACGAATTTGCCGCCGTTCCATTCGATCAGGTCGAAGGGCTTCGCAGCAGCCCGCTCCTGTCCCTGCACGGCCGGCACAACGACCATGCAAAGGCTTACCAACCCGCACATCGTCCCTGCCCATCCCCGCATAGTGATTCACCCTCGTTTTCTGGCAATGACCGACCCTCGGCGACATCCTGACACTCTGGTTCCACAAGCGGCTTTCCTGCGGTTTGCAGAGGCTCCCTCCCCCTACTACGCCGGATTTCCAGTTACGGTACCGGTACCACGCCCAAACTAGCATCACGAAAACGTCGATGTCAAACACTATTGAGTCCCGACGTCACCAGAACCTCTCAAGGCTGGACTGATTTCGTCTTCACGTTCCAGCCCTCCACTTCCACGATCGGGGCGGACTGGCCCAGGTCCTTCGTGTTGTAGCTTGCGCTGACTTGGCGACTCTCGCCGGGGAGGAGCGAGAAATAGTTGTCCTGCCACAAGATGGGCAGCACACCTTCGTCAGTCGGACCGTGGCGGTTAACGCAGCAACCGGTCCAGGCCCTCTCGATCTTCAGTCGGATGCCGAAAGCGAGCGTCCGGCTCGGGTTGCGAAGGGCAACCGTAGTAGAGCTTTGGGATTCCCCGCGCTGAGACTGGGCCATAACCTCCAGATCGACTGGCGGCAAAGTGTTCAGTGCTGTGTAGTCGGCGAACGATTTTGTGGGCGTCCAGGTCGAGTGATGCGGGTCATCGGGTTCGTCCCGCGATCTTCCCCAGTCGAGAGTCTCGGGTTGGGTCGAAAGCCAATAGAAGTTTCTGCTGACCAGACTGCCGGAGGATTCGAGGGTCAAGTTCAAGAAATACGTTGAGCTAAGCCCCTCCGTTTCCGGCAGGGTGAACACGCGGGTACTGCTGTCGGAGCCCACCTCGACCGTGGCTTCGCGCGAGAACTTCTCCGCCATGTCAAGGTTGTACACCTTGGCCGTGACCTTGAGGTTCGGAAAGGCCTTGTAATACGAGTTCACGATCACAATGGAGCGGTCGTCATACGCGTACTGGACATGCAGTGGTTCGCAGGCAAGCTTGACGCCGAAGTAAGAACCGCCGGGGCGGAGATACCAATCGTACAAGTGCCAGATCATGCTTGGCCAAGCATTGTTGAGCATCCACTGAATGACACCCGTGGACGTGTACTTGTTGCGCCCATACGCTTCCATCATGGCTCGGTGGGCCTCGTAGGCCTGCATTTGGGCTTTGCGGGAATACTCTTCGGCAGAGGCCGAGGCACCGTAGCGCTTGTTGAGCGCCTCCGTGAATACACTGAGAGTGCTGGACATGCCCCCGGCGTGGTACTCCCACACAGAGTCAATCGGCCAAAGATGATCCGCCGGCAACATGCGGCGCAGACTCTCGATGGTCGGGATCGCCGGACCGGGGCTCGTCTCAGTGTTAAAGCCATATGCTCCGCCGAAGTTTGTATCCAGGTACCAGAAGGATGGGGCTACATATTCATAGGGACCGGTCATCTTCACGCCGCTTGGGCCGACGGTAGTTGGCGTGGCCGAGGCCGAGGACACGGCGGGATTGGGCCAGTCGCACTCCTGAAGAATCTGGAGGTACATCTTCTCCACTTTGGGCGGAGGCGGGTTATCGCTGCCGTATAGCCAGGTGAACACGGAAGGGTGGCGCTCGAGCCGACGGATCTGGTCACGCAACGACGCGGCGGCAATCTCCTCATTCTCGGTGTCCCACCTACCCCACTTCTCCCACTGGTCGCAACAGCACCACCCTGGCATGACCAGGATGCCCAACTGATCGCTGAGGTCGAAGAAGTGATCATCCTCCAGCTTGCCTTCGAGACGCACGGTGTTGAGATTCAGATCGCGGACGTAATTCAACTGGGCTTCCTGCCGTTCGGGCGACGAGCGCATCAGGAGGTCCATGCTGTAGCCCGCGCCGCGGATGAGTATGTTCTGGCCGTTGATGTGGAACAGCCGGTGCCCATTGGAGTCAATCTCGGAAGTTACCTGACGTATGCCGAAGCGAATGTGACTGGAATCCGAGACTCGTCCGCCAACTTCGAATTGCAGGTCAAGCGGATAGAGGTTTTGAGGCCCAAGTTGGGCCGGCCACCAGAGGCGCGGGTTCGCCAACCTGAGTTGCGGGAAGCTCTCTGGCCTGAAACGGACTACCTGCATTTGGCCAGGGCCGAGTCGCACCGGTTGCGAAAACTCGATGTTCTCGATCTTCCCTTTCAGGGAGCCTTCGACAGCCTGAGCACTGCCGTTTTTCAACTCTACCCTGACCGTGAGTTGAGCCTGCTCGGTGGAAGGCAGGTTGAGCTTGGTGAGCACCGCGGGGTAGCGCAGCGCGACGGGGCCTGTGGCCGTGATGTGGACGTCGCGCCAAAGGCCCATCTCTTTGTCGGGTGGCATGGGAGCCCAGTCCACCAGGGTAATGGCAAGGTCGTCCGGTTGGGGAGGAAAGACCTCGACAGCAAGCGAATTCTTCTCGCCCGGCCGGGCGGTGGCGGTGACATCGAACTCGAACACCCGCCACGTACCCGCCAGCTTATCGGCGGACGCGATTTGGTGGCCGTTCATCCAGACGTTGGCGCGATAAGTGACGCCGTCAAAACCTAGCCACAGAGTTTTGTCGCGGTAGTCGGCGGGAATCCGAAATTCCGTGCGATACCACCATGAGTGCCGAAAGGGGCTGCCCGGCGGCATGGGATAGTCGGTGAAGTTCCCATAAATTGGATAAGTGGCACCAAGAACCGTGCGTAGGTTCATGCCCACATAGGGGTCTGGGTAGCAGTGCTCCTGCACAAGAGCACTAAACACAGTGGTCGGGACCGTGGCCCGATACCAGTCGCGTGCCTTAAATCCCGGCGTCGAGATAGCCGCTCCCGTTTCGTGCACTTCGGCGGAGGACTGAATGGCCCAACTCTCCCGAAGCAGAAGCCTGTTTGCCACCGCTGGCGTCGCTTCCGGCGGAGAGACGACCAGGGCGAGAAAAAGAAACGATAGAAGTGAAATCCGATCATTGCACATTTAATGCTCCTCCATTGGCGTGCGGCCGGCGGTAAGCCTGTTCCCGGCCGAATATGCGGATTCGTCAGAGGCAAGTTGTCCCACCGAGCTTCTCAACGATGCGGTGGTGGGAAACGATCTTGTCGACCATGGGCCGCCTCTCTGCGAGTGGTCTAGCAGCTAACTTCGGGTGAGAGCATCATAGGCCGCACCTTTGGGCAAGTCAACGCGATCCGCGTTACGGGCAGGAACTTCGCACGGTGCGACCTTGCGGGTGCCGCCTGGTGGACTTTTGTCGAAGGAGTTCTTGGGGGGAGTCTTGAATGGTATCGAGGTTGTGTGGGGGAGCGCCGAATGAGGGGGGGGAATAGAGAGGGGGTGCACGGGTTCCAGTTTCGAGAGACAAGTGGGCCGGCCGCTCGTCAGGTGCTGAGCGGAGAGGGGAAGCCCAGACAGCTAGCTGTCCCGGCTGAGGTTCGCTGAAGGTCTGATCCGGTGCGCGGGCTCCAAATAACCCCAGGGCATCCTGATAGAGGTCGCGGTTCTCTTGTTTCAGGCTGATCATCACGTTCCATCCGATTTGCTGCGCCAACTTCAACAGGGGAGCTTGCGCGTAGAGCTTTGAAGATGAGTTCAAACATAGTCGAACCTCCTGTAGAAGTGAAAGGTTCGACCAGAATGTGAGGGACCAGCCCCGGAATCCCAGCAAATTATGTGCAGAGATCACCGGCTGCAGCCCCTGTCTGAAGGACTCAGTGGATTTGCACCACACAACTGAATACGTCACGTAATTTAAACAGCCGGTAGCGCTCGAACGCAACGAGGAACGAGATCTGCGGGTTCTCCTGGTATGGAATCCGTACCGGGAGTTTTCCTAACGGAACAGCCTGGGAGCGAAGTCGTTCAGATCGCGCCGCCAAGTGAGCCACTCGTGCGCCGTGCCGGGCGAGGAGAAAAAGACATACTTGATACCCGCCTTTTCGAGCATGGCGCGGAACGCGCCGATGGCGCCCGGGAATGGTTCAGGCTCCTGGGTGCCCATGCCGATCCAGAGCAGTTTGACTTTCGCGTTGAATGCGGCGCCGTCCTTGAAGGTCCCATTGAAGGCCGTGGCTGGATCGAGCGCTTCGGTGCTGAGCCCGTTCATCGTGCCGCTGAAGCCGGCCATGTAGGCGAAGGTGTCCAGGTTGTGGGTCGCCAGATGGAGCGCCTGGTTGGCGCCCATGGACAGGCCCGCCGCGGCCCGGTGATCGCGGTCCGGAATGGTGCGGAAGCCGGAGTCGATCATGGGGATGAGGTCCTTGGTGATCACCTCCTCGAAGGTAGTGAAATCGCCCGGTCCCCTGACGCTGGGCGGTCCGAAGGGCCCTGCCGGCCGCGAGGCGTAACCGTTGTCCATGACAACGATCATCGGCACCGCCTTCTTCTCGGCGATGAGATTGTCCAGGATGAGGTTGGCGTGGCCCTGGAAGATCCATCCGGTTTCGTCCTCGCCCATGCCGTGCTGGAGGTAGAGCACCGGGTAGCGCGCGCTGAGGTTGGTGTCGTAATCCGGAGGCGTGTAGACGAAGCAGCGCCGCCAGTCGCCCGTAATCTTCGAGTGGTAGATGCGGCTGTGGACATCGCCATGCGGCACATCTTTCATCAGGTAGTAATCCGGGACGTCTTCGGGCACTTCGATCCCGCTCGCGTCCTTGCCAGTGCCGAAATATGCGTGGCTGCCGGGATCGTTCACGCGGACGCCATCGACGATAAGCTGATAATAATGGAATCCCTCGACCAGCGGCGGAGTGGTCACGCTCCACATGCCGTCCGCGTCGCGGGTCATCGGATACTGCTTGTGCATGATGTCAACCGCGACGCTGCGGGCCTCCGGCGCCTTGAGCTGAAAGGCCACCCTGTGGTCGGCCAGAATGCGAGGATACTGGGCGTCCATCACGTTCGTCGTGGCGGGCCGCGCATCCTCGACGGCGGAGGCGCTGACGCCCTGCGGCGAGCGCCGCCAGGCAAAGTAGGCATCGAGCGCCTTGAGCCCTTCCTCGTTGGGAACCGGTCCGGTGTGGGGCGTTCCGACGAAGTACATCAGCTCGGGAGACTGGTCGCTGAATGCCGGCCAGTTGGGCATGCCCTTTCCGTTAGGGTCTCCGTATTTGGCGAAGTTGGTCCAATAGGTGGACATCGCGTCGGAGATCGCGCGGTCCGCCTCCGTGGGCTGCTCGTTGTGGAGTTCGTTCAGGTGGCCGAAGACGTACGCAACCTCCCGGCCATGCGGCGCACCGAGGTCAGGCTGGGGCGAGTTGGCAGACGGCTCCGGATGCTGATCGAAGTAGTAGTAAAAGACCTTGGACTTCCCGAGCTTCGACTGAAGCTCTGCCCAGACCCAGGTGTGCCAGCCGAACGCCGCATCACGGCCCAGGTCGCGGGCGGTCTTGGGCACCGTCGTCTCGCCAACAGGGTAGGCCTTCAGCAAGCTGTCTGCGAAACCGGCGTAGCGTTTGTGCACGCCATCGATGTATTCCCGCGGCGTGCGGTCATGGGAAAAGCTCGCTCCCTCATCCGAGTTGTATCCGATCAGGACAGGGACATCGTTAAACTGCTTGGCGGCGTAGAGCGTGTATTGGTCGTTGGGGATGACCCAGCCGTCGATGATGGGCCAGGCCATGCCGCGCTGGCCTCGTGTGGCGGCCAGAATCTTGTCAGTCGGCATCTTGCGTAGGTCGGCGATGGAAGCCGCACCCGCGGTTCGGGCAAGCAACGCGCCGGCCCGTTCGGCGGCGACGAGCGTTCGCATGTTCTCGCCCGGCAGGCCGGCGAGACGCGGGGGGCCAAAGGAGCCGCCGCTCTCCGAGACCGCGCCCTCGAACAGCCTCTTGGCCAGGGGCGAAGCGCACAACATGCTCACCGCAATGCCACCGGCCGACTCGCCGAAGATGGTCACCTTGTTCGGATCGCCGCCAAAGGCCGCGATATTCTTGCGGATCCACTGCAGGGTGGCAATCATGTCGAGAAGGCCGTAGTTGCCGGAGACGTGCTGGGGCGACTCCACGCTTAGCTCCGGATGCGCCAGGAAGCCGAGCGGGCCCACCCGATAGGCGATGCTGACCAGCACCACGCCCTTACGGGCCAGCACCTCACCGCTGTAGGTGGGGACCGAGGTGGCTCCGGCGTTGAATCCGCCGCCATAGATCCAGACCAGCACAGGGATGCGGTCGGAAGCGGACCGGGCTGGCGTCCAGACGTTCAGATAGAGGCAATCTTCGCTCATCGCGGGCGGCTTGCCTCCCTCCGGCGGCGGGCCGAAGCCGCCCTGCACGCACTGTGGCGCGAACTTGTCGGCGGGACGCACGCCGGTCCACTTCGCGGCCGGCTGCGGCGCACGCCAGCGCAGATCGCCGACGGGCGGGGCGGCGAACGGGATGCCGCGGTAGACGGTGAGTCCGCCTTCTTTTGTGCCCTGTAGGACACCTTGCTCAACTTTCGCGGTGACGCTAGCGGAGACGCTCATCCACGGCGCCGCCGCGACGACGACTGCCAACAATAGCGGCTTCATCTTCGATGTTCCTCCCTGGCTGGAACGGTCTCATGGAACGGGTCCGGCGATCCGCAAGCCCGAACGCCCGCCACTTAGCCTCATAGGCGCCATCGCCACTCGCGCCCTGGCAGGAGCGGAGGTCGCAGCATCTGAACTCCGACTATGCCCGTCCTTCCGGATCCAGTTCCGACAAAAAAGGCATGTCCCGCCGCCACCTTCCTTCTCGCTTCATTTGATAACCAGACGATGTGGTGCTTGTTCAACAAAACCACCTGACCCTCGAAAAGGATCGATCGCGGACACGACCGCGCTACGGATCGATTTGCAGACGAAAGCTGTCACGTGATGACCGCGCGGGCAAGTGCTCGCACGGCGAAGGTCCTGCGGGCGTTGGGCGGGGCGGGTCACGCCTGATTTTGGGTAAGGATTCAGCAATTGGCTTAACCACCCAGCCTGCGGTGCATCTGCGTCCGCGCAAGAGCATTTCCACCTCTCGTTCCCGCACCAATCATCTCCCTCGTCGGTTCATCGAGTCTTTCGGTCCTGGGGGTGCGTACCCAGCTATGCCGTGGCCCATTTTCGACAGCGTTGAACAGCCTTCTTCCAATTTGCCAGCCGTGATTCTCTTTCGTCTTCCGAGATACCCGGTTCGTATCTCTTTCGGAGCTTCCATTTCGCACTTATTTCTTCCAGACTTCCGAAGTCCCCGATACCTAGCGCCGCCAGATAGGCCGCGCCCAAGGCGGTCGTTTCCTTGATCACCGGCACATCCACGGGGATCCCCAGCATGTCCGCCTGAAGCTGCATCAGAAATCTGTTGACCACCGCCACGCCGTCCGCGCGCATCTCCTTGATGTCCGTGCCTGAATCGATGCGCATCACATCCAGATTCTCTCGCACCTGATAAGCAATCGCTTCCAGTGTTGCCCTGGCGATATGAGCTCGCGTGGTCCCCCCGGTAATACCAATGATCATGCCCCTGGCGTACTGGTCCCAGTGCGGAGCGGCCAGCCCTACGAACGCCGGGACAAAGTAAACCCCGCCGCTATCAGGGACCGTATACGACAGGACCTCCGCATCGGAAGTCTTTTGAATTATTTTCAGATTATCTTTCAACCATTGTATGGCGCCGCCGGTGATATAGACGCCACCGTCGAGCGCGAAGGTTGTTCCCCCATGGAAGCGCCAGGCCACAGTGGTGATTAGACCGTTCAGCGAGCTCACCGGCGCCTCTCCAGTGTTCAAGAGCATGAAACAGCCCGTGCCGTAAGTTGTCTTGACAGCCCCGGGATGGAAGCAAGCCTGGCCAAATAAAGCGGCGGCCTGGTCCACCAGGCTGCTGCCAATGGGGATGGTTGCGCCGAACCGCCGGTTTCGGGTGACGCCTAGCACGCCTGAGCTGTCGACAATTTCGGGAAGAATTGCACGCGGAACGTTCAAGAAATCCAGGATCTCTCTGTCCCAATCACCCGTGTGAAGATTGAACATCATCGTGCGGGACGCGGTGGAGGGATCGGTGACGTTGAGGGCACGACCGCTTAACTTCCAAAGAAGATAGGTGTCAAGCGTTCCGGCCATTAACTCGCCCTTCTCTGCCCGGCGCCGCGCATCCGGGACATTGTCAAGAATCCAGCGAATCTTGAGCCCGGAAAAGTACGCATCCACAGGCAGACCAGTCTTCTCTCGAATAGGCTCTTCGTGGTCTGTTTTCAGATGATCCGCGGCTTGCGCGGTGCGGCGATCCTGCCAAACGATGGCGTTGTAGACCGGTTCGCCCGTTTTTCTATCCCACAGCAGGCAGGTTTCACCTTGATTGGCCAGACCCAAGGCACGAATATCGCGAGCTTCCAATCCAGCCGCATCCAGGGCCGAGACGATTGACGTTTGGGTTTTTTGCCATATTTCTTCGGGGTCGTGTTCAACCCAGCCGGGTTTCGGGTAATGCTGCTGGTGTTGTGCGTAGCCTTTTCCGCAGACTCGCCACTTCTCATTAAGAATTAGGGCGGTCGTCCCGTTCGTCCCCTGATCTACGCCCATGTAGTACGCCTTTGACATCGGCAGATCTCTCCTCACGAGATTTCGGAAAGGCGATGGAAATACTATTGACGAGGAGCAAGCGTACATCAAACCGTGCCGCTATGCCACCTGCCATATTGCCGAACGGGACGGTTATAAGGCCGATCAGAAGACCTCTCACAAAGAAGGACCGGTCTCGGTTATCGATGAGGCCCAGGGCTCCGGGGATTGAGAACGCCAGGGTACACCCAACATCGAGGACACGATCAGCCCCGCGAAAATACCGGCCTGTTAGTTCTGAGCCAAACTCATGGCGAGGGGGAAGCTTGGTCGAGAGACACGGACTACCTCCCGCTGACAACGCTCAGGCAGGAACTAGCAGCGGTCTGATAGTCATAACCTCATTTTAGAGTCGGACCTCTCTGTGCAGGAGGGGCGGTGGATTCCCTTACCATCAACTGGGTGGGCAAGACGACCGTTTCGACCTTGTCCTCACTA
>Ga0181538_10002979_pt1 | contig 16936 bp, 13 predicted proteins | sample PEATcosm2014_Bin_40_FD_119773 | JGI IMG/M metagenome (GOLD analysis project Ga0181538, IMG submission 119773) | Peatland microbial communities from MTU Mesocosm Facility, Houghton, MI, USA - PEATcosm2014_Bin23_30_metaG | ecosystem: Environmental > Terrestrial > Soil > Wetlands > Peat | place...
CATCATCATCCATTGCCGGGAAGCCTGGGACGATTGTCTGCGAATTCTGGAATCGGACTGGCGCTCGTCCGGGCTGGGCGGCATCCTCCACTGTTTTGGCGGCACGTTACCCGATGCGCGCCGCGGGATGGACATGGGATTCATGGTTTCTTTCGCCGGCAACGCCACCTATCCGAAGGCGCAAGACCTCCGCGACGTCTCCCGCGAGATCCCGCTCGACCGCCTGCTTATTGAGACTGACTGTCCCTTTCTTGCGCCGCAGCCGAAGCGCGGACGGCGCAACGAGCCCGCCTACGTCGCGGAGGTAGCAAGAACGCTGGCAACTGTGAGAAACTTGAGTGCAGACGAAGTTGCGGCTGCGACCGCCGCAAACTTCCTTCGTTTTTTCGGGCTCGTCGAGGCCTCCAGCAGCAGGCCCAGGGGCATGCAGGGGAGGGAGCCATAGCTGTTTTGACCACAAAGGAAATTTTCGATCTTGTCCGGGACGATCTGGTCCGGGTCGAGCAGGAGCTTGCGCTTCAGAGCGGCACTGCACCCGTTCCGGTCTCGGACATCGCCGCATGCCTACTGGGCGGCGGTGGGAAGCGGCTGCGGCCTGCGCTGCTGCTGCTTTCGGCAGGCTATGCGGGTTACCACGGGCCAGGGGCCGTTCGACTAAGCGCTGTCGTGGAGTTGATTCACAGCGCCACGCTGGTGCACGACGACGTGATTGATGGCGCGGACACGCGCCGCGGCCGTCCCTCGGCCAATTCCCGCTGGGGCAATCATCGCAGCGTGCTTGCAGGCGACTGGCTCTACATGCAGGCCTTTCAGCTGGCGCTGGGCGAGCGCAATTTCAAAATTCTCGACATCCTCATCGAGCTGACGCAAAACATGGTCGAGGGTGAGCTGTTGCAGCTTTCCACGCTGGGGCATATGGATTTATCCGAGACGGATGCGCTCGAGCTTTCTGGGCGCAAGACGGCGTGTCTATTCAGCGGTTGCGCGCGATTGGGCGCGGTGCTCGGCGGCCTCGACGATGAGGGCGAGCAGGCGCTGGCGGATTACGGCCGATTCGCGGGGCTGGCCTTCCAGCTCGTGGACGATCTTCTCGATTTCACCGCATCGCTGGAGCGGCTCGGCAAGCCGGTCTTGAGCGACCTGAAAGAAGGCAAGGTCACGCTGCCGCTCATCTACGCGATGGACAACGGTCATTCCGAGGCGCGCCGCCTCGTCGCCAAAGTTCTCGAGGAAGGCGGCTTTACGAGTGTGCGCCCCGAGGAGATAACGCAGCTCGTAAAGGAATCTGGCGCTCTCGATCGCGCGCGGCAACTCGCTCGCGATTACGCACTGCGCGCGAAGGCCTGCCTCAATGGAAATGCGACCGGCGATTTCGGCCGCGCCTTGCGCGCCGTCCCCGATTTTATTCTCGACCGCGACAACTGACCTCGTGGCACCCAAGCTGCCGTTCCGAATCGTCTATCACGAACGTTACGACCTGCACCTCGGCGCGCACGTTTTTCCTTCGCAGAAATATCGCCTGATTCGCGACGCGTTGCTCGCGGAAGGCGTGGCTGCAGGGGAAGAGATCGTCGCGCCCATCTCGGCCTCCGACGAAGACGTTCTACTGGTGCACACCGCCGATTGGGTAAACAAACTAAAGAACGACACGCTGACGCTCTCTGAGCGTTTGCGCGTGGAGATTCCATATTCAAAGGAAACGGTGGAGGCGTTCTGGCTTTCCGCGGGAGGCTCAATCCTCGCGGCGCGGCATGCACTTGCGGACGGTTTTGGAGTGAATCTCAGCGGCGGATTTCACCATGCGTATCCGGGCCATGGCGAAGGCTTCTGCATGATCCACGATGTTGCGGTGGCGATCCGCCGTTTACAGGCCGATGGCGCGATTAAGACGGCCATGGTCGTGGACACGGATGTGCACCAAGGAAACGGCACGGCCGCGATATTCATGAAGGACGCCAGCGTATATACACTTTCGATTCATCAGGAGAGCAATTATCCGGTTCCGAAAGAGATTTCGGATCTGGACATCGGAGTCGCAGACGGCACCGGTGACGCTGAATATCTTTCGCGACTCGAAGGCGGACTGGTGCGCTCGTTGCATTCGTTTCATCCGGATTTGTTGTGCTACGTCGGCGGCGCCGATCCGTATCGTGAAGATCAGCTCGGCGGTTTGGCGCTGACGCTAGAAGGCCTCGAGCGGCGCGATCGCCTGGTCTTTGAGCACGCGCGCACGCTCGGCATCCCCGTCATGACGACTCTCGCGGGCGGCTACGCTCGCCGCGTGGACGATACCGTGCGCATCCACGTCAACACGGTGCGCGCGGCGGCGGAAGTCGCGCGGCGTCACCAGCGCGGCGTCCACGCCTGAGCGCGCTCCAATCCCTGCTATTTAACTTTTTTGAAATTACGGCGAGGCCGTGAGTGCGTGCTGGATCGCGCCCTTGAGTTCCGTGACGATCGTATCGGGATCGAATCCTTCGGCGCGATACGAAACTTTGCCGGTGCTATCAAGAATCACGAGCGTCGGTAGTGATTTCACGTTGTAAAAATCGTCCAATCCATCCGCGAAAAGCACCGTCCCAGGAATGTGTTGCCGTTGCAGATACGGCAGAACGCGCGATTCGTCTTCATCCGTATTCAGCGTGAGAAATGCCAGATCGTGGCGTCCCGCGTATTCCTGCAGCACTTGCGCGAGCAGGGGATCGAGTTCGCTGCAGGGCGTGCACCACGTCGCCCAGAATGTGAGCACCACCGTTTTCCCCTTCAGATCGCTCATCTGGAACGGCGCCGCGCCGTCTGGCCGCCGCAGCACAAATGCCAGCGGATCGGTGATGCCTTTGTTGGGCACGGGTTGCGCTTCGGGATTGTGTGCGATAGCGACGGTCTCGTCGTAGGCTTGCAGCAGCCGCTCGCCCAAGCCCACTTCGCTTCCATGTTGTTCGCGCCACAGATTGCCCAGCTTTTGCCGGATTTCGGAGCGGTCCACGTTCGCGCCCTCCTGATCGGGCATGACGAACGCCTCGGCATAATATTTTATGGCGTCATCGGGCCGGTGCAGGAGTTCCGCGATCTCTCCCATATCCAGCGCCGCTTCCGGATTCTGGTACAGCTGCATGCTGCTGCTGAAATCTTTTTGGGCGGCGTCGAAGTCCTTCACGTCCATCTGCAAATGCCCACGCAGAATGTAGACGGACATCTCGGCGCGTTTCCGGCCCGCTTCCCATTCTTCCGCGGACATGCGTGGCGAGCGCTGCGTCGGATCCGCCTTTTGAATTTGATCGAGCACGCGTGACGCGTAGTCCACGGCGCGCTTCAGGCTCGCGTCGTCGCCCTTCTGTTCGAGCATGAGCGCCGCCTGCATCATCATCTCCGCGTCGTTCGGGTCGAGGGCGATGAGACGCTCGGCGTAATCGAGCGCGGTCGCCGAGTCGTGCAGCTGGACGGACGATTCCACAATCGCGCGATAGATGTCTGCCTTGCGCGGCGCGTCCGGAAAACGTTTCAAATAATCTTCGAGGTTGCGCACCACCTTCGCGCTGTCGTTGTCCGCATCCTGAACCGCCTTTTCAAGCTCGGCCTCGGGATCGGGGGCCGGCGGCGTTTGCGCGGCCGGCGGCGCGGCATGGCTCTGCCCCGGCGCGGGCTTGGGCGGCGTCTGGGGCGTGCTGGGCGGTGTCTTCGGAGGTGCCTCCGGGGCGGGCGTCGCAGCGGGCGCCGGAGCTGGAGCCGGTTGCTGCGCTGCGGGCGGAGGAGTCGCCGGCGCCGCCGGCGGGGCAGCCTGTGGAGCAGGTTGTTGTGCAGCGGGGGACTGCGCCTGAATCGTCGCAGCAAAAAATAAAATCAGAGCAGCAAAAGCGAGTGCGCGTGTTTTCATCGTCCGGGCATTGTAACCTGTTTCCGCAGCACCGGGTAAAGCGGGAATATTCTTGCGACTACTTGAAATCCAACAGGACATCGGCGATGTGCTTGTCGGGGTCTTTCCGCACCCAGCGCCCGACTTCGTTATAGTGAACGGGCAGATCTCCAAAGATTGCGCGGGAAGGCTTCTCCAGACTGTCGATGAACTGATCGCAATACTGGGCGTCGAAAATTTGCGCCGGCAGCAAACGCCATGCGGCGCGCACGCGGCTCTCCGCGTCCACCGAGAGGCCCGTGATGATGAGATCGCCCATGCGATAAAGCGGCCCTTCGTCGATCGAGACGCTGTAGGACACGCGGGCGTTTGGATCATCGAAGGTGACGACCGGATTGAGTTTCGCGTCCAGCCTGCCGTGCTGGCCGTAGGCATCCTGAATGCGTTGCCACGCCCCGGTGATCTGCATCCCATCCGCAACGTCGCCCGGCTTCAGGCCGATCAATTCATTGAGTGAAGCAGCATCGAGCACGGTGTTTCCGCTCCACTGCATACTGCTCAAATGGTACGCCGGTCCCGGCTCGATTGGAAAAATCACGACCAGGCTCTTGGCCGCAGGCCCGTTTGGATCGCCCGTAAATCGCGGAATCGGCTGCGCAAATTTGGGGTGCAGATACCCAGCCGCGAGATAGATCGGGGCGACGTGCTCGTTCGCAAACAACTCCAGCATGTAGCGCGAAAATGGCTTTCCGACAATGTCCGGGAGCCTGTCGTGAAGTTTCGTTGAATTTGCTGCCAGCGCATCGCCGAACTGCACGGATTCAATTGGCAGATTCGCGCCATCAATGCGAAATTGCATCATCATGCCGTCGCCGACCGGTTCCGCAATCAGCGTCCGCTCGACCGTCCCCTGCACGCCGCGCGATGGGAGCAGCCCCTGGAGCGCCGCCGTCATCTGATCGAGAATCGTGCCGTCCTGCGGGGCCATGCCGTCGAACAGAAAGACCGATTGCCGCAACGCTGCCGTTAATTCTTCGTCGGTGAACCAAGGAAAATTGTCGAAGTCCACCGGAACTGAGGGCGCGTCTTCCAAGACAAATTCCACCTCCACGCCCTGATCCGGATACGTAGTGAAACGATAGTTGACCTTGGAGAAGAGACCGAGTTGCGCCAACCGGTCTGCCGCGGCCTGCAACGCGTCGCGATTCACGGCCTGGCCGACCTTGAGTCCGCTGGCCTGCCCGACCTGATCGGCCGTGTAGCGATCGCTCCCCGAAATCTTGATGGCCTTAAGGGTCCCAGCCACTGGAGCCTGTTGCGGCTGCGGGAGTGCGGCTCCGGACGCCGCGGCTATGGCAATTGTCACGACCGACAGTAGTAGCAGAAGATGGTGTCGCCCTCGCACGCCTCCATTTTACGCGAAACCGGACTTCTTCGCGCGATTCTCCACGCAAGCAAAGCCAACGCCCGGTATCGTGCTATTCAACTGTGACGGACTTTGCCAGATTACGTGGTTGGTCTACGTCGCAGCCGCGCCGCACGGCGATATGGTAGGCCAGGAGTTGCAGGGGGATGATTTCCAGGATGGGCGTCATGATTTCCGGCGCAGCGGGAATTTCAATGGCGTGGTCCGAAGCTTCTCGCGCAAGTTGGTCGCCTTCAGTGACGATTGAAATAACGATTCCATCGCGGGCTTTTACTTCCTTGATGTTGGAGACGCTCTTCTCGTACCGCGTCATAGACTCGTGATCGGTCTCGTCGCGCGTGGCGATCACCACAACCGGCAGATTCTGATCGATCAGCGCGTTCGGGCCGTGTTTCATTTCGCCCGCCGGATAGCCTTCGGCGTGAATGTATGAGATTTCCTTCAGTTTCAATGCGCCTTCGAGCGCGATCGGATAATGGATTCCGCGCCCAAGATACAGAAAATCCGTGTAGCGGAAAAATTCGCGCGACAGCTTCTCGTACGTGCCCGCCTCGTCCCCCTGAAGAATTGTTTCCATGCGATGGGGAATGCGCGTCAATTCCTGCAGCAATTTCTTGGAAGCATCGCTATTGAGGCGGCCGCGCGCCTGGCCCAGGTACAAACCGATGAGCATCAGAGCTGTAAGCTGCGCGGTGAAAGCCTTCGTCGATGCCACGCCGATCTCGGGTCCTGCGTGCGTGAGCAACGTGCCGGCGGCTTCGCGCGTCACCATCGAACCGGTAACGTTGCAGATGGCCAGCGTCATCGCGCCCTTTTGTTTCGCTTCGCGCTGCGCCGCCAGGGTGTCCGCGGTCTCGCCCGATTGGCTGATGCAGATTGCCAGCGTCTGCGGGCTTACGATGGGATCGCGGTAGCGAAATTCACTGCCGTAATCGACCTCCACGGGGATGCGGGCCATCTTCTCGATCATGAATTTGCCCGCGAGAGCCGCGTGCCAGCTCGTGCCGCAAGCGATGATCTTGACGCTGCGGAATTCCTGGAACTCTTTTTCCGTGATGTCCATTTCATCCAGGAAAACGCGCCCGGAATCCAGCGACATCCGGCCGAGCAACGTGTCGCGCACGGCGCGCGGCTGCTCGAAAATTTCCTTCTGCATGAAATGTTTGAAGCCGCCCTTTTCCGCCATGATCGGATCCCAGGTGACGTGCTGCACCGGGCGCTCGATCGGACGCCCCTCGAAATCGATCAGCCGGACACCTTGCGGCGTCAGCACCGCCAGATCGCCATCGGCCATGAAGAAAACGTCGCGCGTGTGATACAACACGGCGGGAATATCGCTCGCGACGAAATATTCGTTCTGCCCGAGTCCGATGACGGCGGGCGGACCAAGCCGCGCCGCGACAATTTTGTTCGGATCGCGCGTTGAAATAATCGCCAGCGCGTACACGCCGTTCAACTGCCGCACGGTCTTGCGCACGGCTTCTTCCAGCGGGCCGCCGTTCGAGTTCTTCTCGACGAGGTGCGCGATAACCTCCGTGTCGGTTTCCGTGACGAACTTATGGCCCTCTGTTTCGAGTTGTTGTTTCAGCTCGACGTAATTTTCGATGATCCCGTTGTGCACGACTACGATCTGCCCGGAGCAATCGCGGTGCGGGTGAGCGTTCTCTTCGGTGGGGCGGCCGTGCGTGGCCCAACGCGTGTGGCCGACGCCGTAAACTCCGTCAATCGGGGAAAGGCGCAAGACTTCTTCGAGGTTGTGAAGTTTGCCCGGGGCGCGCCGGATTTGCAGTTGATTGTTCTGATCCACCACCGCGACTCCGGCCGAGTCGTAGCCGCGATATTCCAGACGGCGAAGGCCGTCAATGATTACAGGTACGACTTTCTTCGGGCCGATGTACCCTACTATTCCGCACACGGTTGTTGTCTCCCGGAAAGGGTTGGGGTGCGCCGGAGCGGGCAGCCTCCACCATCTCGATTCAGACTAGCATATTTGGAAAGCGTGACGACGAGGTCGGATGCAGCCGTTTCCAAGCGCGAAATGCAACCGGCGAACCCGGCCGGCCAGCTTACTCGATAATCTCGAAGCGGTACTCCTCAATCACCGGATTGCTCAAAACGTCGCGGACGATACGTTCCATCTGCTTCTGGGCGGATTCGCGAGTGGAGCCGTTCAAGTCCACCACGAAGAATTTTCCCTGGCGGACGTCGCGGACGTCCTGATACCCCAGCGATTCCAAGGCCTTCTGAATGGCCTTGCCCTGCGGATCGAGCACTGTGCCTTTGAGCATGACCCAGACGTGTGCTTTCATCACATTTATTATACCAAGTCTCGCGCCCCCTTCGCTTGGTGTTGCTGGAAGGTTCTGAGGAGGGCCGAGCGTTCCACTGTCGACAGAAACGCGGCCGAAAAACCGGTCTCTGCCAGCGCCACAAGCACTTGATCGGTCAAACCGATTCCTCGCGCAAGTTCATATTCTCCTGTGAGCGTCGTCTCGAACATTGCCGGATCGTCGCTACCCAGCGTGACGCGCAAGCCGCGGCGCAGGAAAAGGCCGAGCGGGTGTTCCGAAGCGCGCGCGTCCGCCTTCCCGAGTTGCCGCGCGAGAGCGCCCGTGCGTAGGTTGCTCGTGGGGCAGACCTCGAGCGTAATGTCTCGCGCCGCCAGATCCTCCATCATTTGCTCGCTTCGCATAACGGCAGTCCCGTGGCCAATGCGTTCCGCGCCGAGCAACTCTACGGCTTCTCGCACGTCTTCGAGGCCGCCAATTTCCCCTGCGTGCACGAGGCGATGCAGCCCTTGCGCGGCAGCAAAGTCATAGACGCGGCGAAAGTCCGACGCGGGCAGCGAAAGTTCGTCGCCACCCATTCCGAATGCGACGACGCCGTCATTCCGCGCGGAACTGGCGACGCGAGCCACTTCCATCGCCGCCTGCGGGCCGAATTGGCGTACGGCATCGAAAATCCAGTTCAACCTGACGCCGGGAACCTGCGCGGCGGCCGCGCGAAGAGCCGCGTAATTTGCCAGGGGATCCTGCTTGCGCCACATCATCACGCCGGTCGAGAGAGTCACTTCGGCGTAGATGACGTTCTGGCGGACCAGCGATTGCGCAAGGCGTGTGGCGATGAGCGCGTAGTCTTCAGGCTCGCGGAGAAACGACGTGACCCACTTGAACGCTTCGATAAACCGGGCGAAATCGCCAGGCGCGTAACGTTCCGTGACTTCGCCCTCGGAGATTTCAGCACCGTGGCGCGCGGCCAGTTCGACGGCGGTGACTGGTTCAATCGATCCTTCGAGGTGGACGTGGAGTTCGGCCTTTGGCAGCGCGTGCAGATTGAGCGGAGGTGTCACAGTGCGGCGGGGCCTAGCGTGAGGGCAGCGAGGGGCGACCGGCGTTGATCCATGCGGTCATCCAATAAGAGCCCACGTCCGTGGAAGCGTCCGAGAGTTGGCGAATCACGATGGCGCCTGCGAGATTGTAAAAGCGGTCGTAATAATCGTCGCCATAGTCGGTCAATCCGCGCTTCGCGCGGAGATCGGCGAGGAGAACGTTGTCAAGCCAAGCGTAAGAATCCAGGCAATCCTCGAACGCGTGATCCGTGGGGTCGTTGATGAACGTCGCGTCGTTGGGCCGCAACGGAAAGAAAAGGGAATAACGGTCCACCAGGTTCGAGCTGAATCGCTGGTTCACTCCTGGCTGCCCGGAAATCTTACCGTCGAAGTTCTCGGTGGAATTAAATGGATCGTGCGCTTCGGCGACGTATCCCGCGAGCCACGCCGCTTCCAATTTCGCTTGCTCCCAGTTCCCGCTGCGCAGCGCGTCGGTCAGCCGCTCGCTGTAAACGCCGATCTGCCATGGCAGCACGCCGTTGGCGACGATTTTCGTCTTGCCGTACTTCGTGACCGCGGATTTGTAATTGCGGGGCAGCATGTCGAACGGAAATTTCCCGTAGCGATCGAGCATAATGAGATGGTTCGGCTTTTCCGTTGCAGGACTCTTTTCCAGCCATTCGAGCGGGTCGGCGGCGTGCCTCGCGATAAAATCTCGATTTGCGTCGAAAAAGGGCTGCATCTCGGAGGGCAGGGTGTCCACTGCCTTGTTGGCGATAAGCCGCTCGCCATTCGAGCCCCACCCCCAGCCCGTCTGCGGCGCGATCAGAGAGAAAGAGCAGAGTACCGCGGCGCAGATGCGGAGGTCTGCTCTCATGGAGTGTTCCTCGCCACGACAGGCTCGAGCGAGCTGCGCCGGCGGCTGTAAGCGAAATAGATTACGAGCCCGATCAGCAGCCATACCACAAATCGAATCCAATTCATGATAGGAAGTCCGGCCATGAGCAGCAGGCACGTCACAATCGTGGCTATGGGCGCGAACGGGCCTCCGGGCGCACGGAACGCCCGCGGCCGGTCCGGATCTCGATAGCGAAGGATCAGCACGCCGGCTCCGACTAGCGCGAATGCGAATAGTGTCCCGATGTTGGCAAGATCCGCCAGCGTGCCGATATCGAGCAGTCCGGCAGGGATGCCGACCACAACCCCCGCCACCAGCGTCGAAAAATCCGGCGTGCGATAAATCGGATGCACGTGGCTGAATATTCTCGGCAGCAAGCCGTCCCGCGACATCGCAAACCACACGCGCGCCTGCCCGAGTTGATACACGAGCAGAGAGGAAGTGATCCCCATTATGGCGCCGAACAAAACCACGAGCCGCACGTTGCCCAAGCCCATCCGCTTCATCGTGTTCACCACCGGCGCCGCGTCGTCCATCAGTGTTTGCCAGGGCACGAGTCCCGTCAGCACGACTACGACTGCGATGTACATCGCCGTGCATACGATGAGCGTGGCGATAATGCCGATGGGCACGTCCCGCCGGGGATTTTTGCATTCTTCCGCGTGGGTCGAAACGGAATCGAATCCGATGTAGGTGAAAAAAATGATGGAGCCGCCGGTGAGAATTCCCGGCCAGCCATTCGGCGCGTATGGATGCCAGTTCGACGGATGCACCAAATGTGCGCAGAATCCGACGAAAACAATAATCGCCAGCAGCTTCAGGAATACCATGACGTTGTTGGTCCACGCCGATTCCCGGATGCCGCGGATCAGTACCGCCGTCAGGAGCATCACAATCACAAACGCCGGAACATTGAAGCCAAAGTGCCAGCCGGGATTGTAAAGCGTGTTTCCCTGAAAATCCTGCATTCCGCTCGGCAAGTAAGCCGGAGAAATCCAGCGCAGGCTCGGATGAATGCCGAACCAGTCAAACAAATCCACCATGTGCTCCGAAAATCCCACGCTGACGGCCATGTTTGACACAGCGTACTCGAGAATCAAATCCCAGCCGATAATCCAGGCGATCAGCTCGCCCATCGTGGCGTAGGTGTAGGTGTAGGCGCTGCCCGCGATGGGAATCATGGACGCGAGTTCCGCGTAGCAGACCGCCGCGAAACCGCACACAATGGCCACGAGAACGAAGGAAATCGCGATCGCGGGTCCCGCGCCGGGCCGTCCGAACGAAGCGGAATGATGGATTAAATACTCAATCAGCGGCGCGTTCAGAACGGACTGCGCTTGAAAATGTTGCCCGGCGATCGCCGTGCCGATGACGGTAAAGATTCCGGACCCAATAACGGCGCCGATTCCAAGCGATGTAAGACTCAGCCAGCCGAGCGTTTTGTGTAGCCGTTTTTCGGGGTTTTCCGAGTCGGAGATCAGTCTGTCGATGCTCTTCTTGCGAAAGAGGTCGGAGGCCACCGGCATCCCCATCCCGCTGAGTAGCGGCGAAGCAAAACTCTACCTTCTAGGACGGCCCGGCGCAACCACTCCTAAGTAGGACAGGCATTTCTGCCTGTCCTCTTCTCTCCAAGCCATGGCTACCGGGCGCAAAAAAGCCGGGCAGGCAGGAATGCCTGTCCTACCACAGGCCGAAGCCTCGCTATTCCCACTTCAATTGTGCGTAGCGCTCCACCAGTTTCTTCGTGCCGTAGTCGGAGAATCGAACGCTGAACTTCCGCTCCTCGTCTTCACCTTCGACTTCAATAATCGTGCCAACGCCGTACTTCGGGTGCCGGACACGCTGCCCGATGAGCGGATGGCCGCCCTCCCGCGAAGAGGACGACCGCGAAACGCGCGGTGCGCGAACGTACGACGATTCCTCGCTGCGCCCGCCTCCGCGCGAGGGGATTCGCGCCCGCCGTGTGAACTCCTCTGTCGAATAGGAGTATTCGGGATCGGGCTCATACCGCCGCGTTTCCCCGGCGTCCGCAAGAGAGCCTTTGGCGGTGGTGATAAGCTCTCCGGGAATTTCCCCCAGAAATCGCGAAGGGAGTGAGCCTTGTAGCCGCTCGTTCCCGTAAACGCGGCGATAGACCGCGCGCGTCAGGGTAAGCGTATTGCGCGCGCGCGTCATGCCGACGTAGCAAAGTCGCCGCTCTTCTTCGATCGCTTCCGGATCGTCGAGCGAGCGATTGTGTGGGAAAAGACCCTCCTCGAGGCCGGCGAGAAACACGTGATCGAATTCGAGGCCCTTGGCGCTGTGCAGTGTCGAGAGCGTCACCGAAGCGCGTTCGTCGTATGAATCGGCGTCGCTAATCAGCGCGGCACGTTCCAGAAAATCGGAGAGCGATTCGCCGCGTTCGGCGCCATCGGCCACCGCGGTGAGCAGCTCGCGTACGTTTTCGACGCGCATCGAATCTTCCGTCGTGCCGCGCTGAGAGAGCATGTCGAGATAGCCGCTTCGCTCGATCACACGATTCAGGAAATCAGCCGGCGGCTGCGCCACCTCCTCGCGCAATTGTTCGATGAGCTGCCGGAAGCCTTCGAGGGGAGCCGGCGCGCGGCGCCCCCCGCCGGATTCGACGTACACGGCGATCGCCTCCCAAAGCGGCAGGCTGCGCTCGCGCGCGAGCTGACGCAGCGAGTCCACTGTCGTTTTGCCGATTCCGCGCGGAGGGGTATTGAGCACCCGCAACAGCGCGACATCGTCTTCGGGATGCATGGCGAGCCGTGCGTAAGCGAGAACGTCTTTCACTTCCGCGCGCTGGTAAAATGAAAATCCACCGAGCATTCGATACCGCACGCCGCGCCAGCGCATCGCCTCTTCAAACGCGCGCGATTGCGCGGTAGTGCGATAAAACACGGCGATATGCTCGCTCGAATCCTCGTTCAGAAACGCGGAGGCGCGTTCGGCCACGAATTCCGCTTCGGCCTTGGCGTCGCGCGCCTCGAAATATTCAAGGCTGCGTCCCGCCCCGCGCGTGGCCTTCAGACTCTTGCCAAGCCGCTTCTGATTCTTTTCCACCACCCCCGCGGCCGCATCAAGAATATTTTGCGTCGAGCGGTAATTCTCCTCCAGGCGAATCACTTGCGCCCCGGCGAACTCTTCCGAAAATCGCAAAATGTTGCCGACATCGGCGCCGCGCCAGCGATAAATGGATTGGTCTTCGTCGCCGACCACAAATAAATTGCGCTCCGGTCCAAGCAGCAGGCGCAATAGATCGTATTGCACGCGATTAGTGTCCTGGTATTCGTCCACCAGCAGGTAACGAAAGCGCGAGGTCCACGTGGCGCGCGCCTCAGGAAAATCGCGCAGCACATGTCCCGCGCGCAGCAGCAAATCGTCGAAATCAACCGCGCGCGCCTGCCGCAGAATATTTTCGTAAGTCGCGTAAACTTGAGCGAGCTGCCGCTCGCGGTCGTCGCCCGCCTTTTCCGCAGCGGCTTCCGGCGAAATGGCGTGATTCTTGAAAAAGCTGATGCGCTCCAGCCAGCCGCGCGGACGCTCGCCGGAATCGGAAGCCCCCAATTGCTCGAGCGCGCGTTTCACCGCCGCGGTCTGGTCTTCGTCATCGAAGATGGCGAAGTCGCGCGGAAGCCCCAACCTCGGCGCTTCGCGGCGAAGCAGGCGCGCGCAGAAGGAGTGAAACGTGCTGACCCAAGGCTCGGTCAGCGGTTTCCCTTCGCGCGAAATCAGCGTCCCCACGCGTTCGCGCATCTGCTCCGCGGCCTTGTTGGTGAACGTGACCGCAAGAATTGAATCCCCCGGCACACCCGTCGCGATTAGGTGCGCAATACGATAGGTTGCGACGCGCGTTTTGCCCGTCCCCGCGCCGGCCAGAACGAGCACGGGTCCTTCCAAGGCAAGCACGGCTTCACGTTGTCGCGGATTCAGGTCGTCGAGAAGGGGCATGGTGGGTGAGGTGTCGACGTGCGTCCTGATTCTAACGGACGCGGCGTGCTCCGGCAAATCGTCAAAATGTGAGTCGTGCAGGAAGAATGCCCAACCGGTGGTAAACTCCCGATATGGCAAGTAAAAGGAAGTCGAAGAAGCAGCAATCAAAGTCGAGACGAGCCGCCGGCAAAAAGGTTGCCCCAAGGAAGAAGGCTGCTAAGAAAAAGTCGACTAGGAAAAAGGCTGACCCGAAAAAGGCCGCGGTGAAGTCAAAGGCTTCCAAGAGAAAGGGTGTCAGCCCGAAATCGGCCACCCAAGCCAAGATAATTATTCGCGGGCGCGGGCGAAGTGTAGATACGGTGGGGTTTCCTCAGGAGCCACGCGAAGCGCGAAACGGCGAACGGACCGGAGATTTGCAGGGATTGTCCAACCTCGAAAGTGCGGATTCCGAAAGTGTGGACGAGCTGCTCGAAGAAGGAAACGCGTTCGAGGCTGAGGCGGTGCAGGGCGTGGAAGACGCTGACAACGCTGACGAAGAGGAAGTCCCCACGCACGAAGTCCTCGAGGATGATGTCCCCGAAGAAGAGCTCGATAATCAGGATTGAAAAGACCGCGCCGGTTCCATGCCAGCGGCACACGTTCTGATAAAAAGCTGTGTGGGTAGCCCCTCAGTGCTTCATCGCTGGTCGGAGATCGATTTCAAAAAAGAGCAGCGCGCGATTGTTCACCATCGCCGTGAGATCTGGGATGTAAAGCTCCGAATCATTCAGAAGCTGGAATTGATGGTTCATGTCAAAGTAGATGCAGCCGTGGGTCATCGTGTGCGGGCCGAAAACGTCGCTAGCTAATCCTGCCGCCTTCAGCGCATCGGATAAATCCTGCCACTTCTTATCGCGGCCCCCTTTCGAGCTGATCGGAAATCGCGGATACGGCGAGTTCCCGGGGTTTTTTGTTATCAGAAGTATTCGGTCGGCCACATCTTCCGGCTTGAGCGGTTCCACGTGTTGTTTTGGATCGTCCGGGGGTTCGATGATGAGCTCGATCGTCGTCAAATCGATCTTGATCGGCTCGTCGCCGTCATTCTTGAAATAGACGTCCAGGGCCACGATGCCTGAGTCGTAGGGATTTTTCTTTCCGAATGTGTCCTTGTAGCGTTCGGCGTCGAGCCAGGGGCTGACCGCGATGAGTAATTTCTCGTGCGTATCCTGAGCGGGAAGTTTCGCCGGGTCCACTTGTGCGGACGCGGGCAGGCAGCAGACGCCTATCGCCGCCGCAATCAACAGGGAAGTGCGAAAGAGTTGCATCTAGCGTCTTCAGATGCCGCAGCCGGTTAAACGTTGCCCGGTATCGCGGCTTTGCGCCAGACACTATAATATGCTCGCGCGAAACGCGCCATGAAGGAGCCGCCGGCGGCCGGTCCTCGCAACACTTTGCGTCCCGAGCCGCCAAGTGTATGTACGTCCTCTACAGTTTGCTCACGGCACTTGGGATGCTGCTCGCGGCGCCGTATTTTCTATTCACCGGGTTTCGTCGCGGACAATCCTTCGCCGTGTTGCGCCAGAGGTTCGGCTGGGGGTATCCGCCGGAACTGTTGGCCAGGGAGGGCCGGTCCATCTGGATTCACGCCGTCTCCGTCGGCGAGGTTCTCGCGGTCTTGCCCCTTGCGCGGCGACTCAGCGAACGATTTCCTGATCGGCGTCTGATACTTTCGACCACCACTGTGACTGGCCAGCGCTTGGCGCGCGAGCGGCTGCCGTTTGCCGACGCCGTGTTTTATTATCCGCTCGATTGGCGGGGACCGGTGCGGCGCGCGTTCCGTGCGGCGCGTCCGGAATTGATCCTCGTCGCGGAAACGGAGATCTGGCCCAATTTTCTGCGCGAGGCCCGTCTGAAAAAGGTTCCCGTCGCGTTTGTAAACGGACGTCTTTCCGCGCGTTCCTATCACGGTTTTCTCCGCGCGCGCTCTCTCACGGGCCTTCTGGGAAGATTTCAAAAAGCAGTTCTTGCAGACGCAGCGCTCTATCTGATGCAGTCCGAAGCCGACGCCGCGAGAATGCTAGATTTGGGCGCGCCCAGCGCTCGCGTCGTCGTCACCGGCAATTTGAAATATGATCTTGCGCCGCCGCACGAAAGCGATCTCGCGCGCTGGCTGGCTGCGGAAATGCGCCGTGCTGAGCGAGGCCCGTTAGTTGTCGCGGGCAGCGTGCTTGCAGGCGAAGAATCGCCCGTGCTCGCCGCGTTTGCCGAAATTGAGAAACGCTGGCCGGCTGCGCTGTTGGTATTGGCGCCGCGCAAACCCGATCGCTTTGACTTGGCCTCGGAGGAAATACACAACTCCGGCCGCGAGGCTGTTCGCCGCAGCACATTGTCGTCCTTCGCCGGCGCTTCTCAATCTCCATTGGCCGCGTCCCGCAGCGTTTTCCTGCTCGATAGCGTCGGCGAGCTGGCCTCTTTGTATGTTTTGGCAGATGCGGTTTTCGTGGGCGGCTCACTCGTCCCTGCCGGCGGTCACAATATTCTCGAACCTGCCATCGTGGGACGCCCTCCTGCCTTCGGTCCTTCGATGGAGAATTTCAGGGAGATGGCGACTCGCTTTCTGGAATGTGGCGCGGGTATTCAAGTCTCCGACTCCGCGCAACTCGCCGCCGCGTGGACAACTCTGATCGAGGATGCAGCTCTCCACGAGAAAATGGGAACCGCGGCGCGCGACTTGGTGGATCGTTATCGCGGTGCAACCGACAGAGTTCTGGCCCACGTCACTACTCTGCTTGAATCCCGCCGCGAACTGGCGGCGACCACGCGGGGCGGCTCGTGAATCCCCCGGCGATAATTTCGTGGATCCTTTGGCCGCTCTCCCTGCTTTACGGTGCGTACGTTCGCCTTCGCGCATTCGCATATCGCCGCGATTGGCTGCCGCGCCGCAAGCTGGAGGGGGTCGTCGTCAGCGTTGGCAATCTCACCACGGGCGGCACGGGCAAAACACCCGCCGTGCTGTGGCTCGCGCTTCGCGCCGCCGAAAGCGGCCAGCGAGTGGCCGTCTTGACGCGCGGTTATCGTGGCGCAAATCAGCTCCACGCCGACGGCCAGCCGCGCAGCGACGAGGCCGCGCTACTCCGCGACCGTTTCCAGGGGCGCGCCCAACTCGGTGTCGGCGCGGATCGCTACGCCACGGGAAATGTCCTCGCGCGCCACGGAGTGAATTGGTTTGTCCTCGATGACGGCTTTCAACACTTGCGATTGCGTCGGGATGTGGACATCGTTCTGCTCGATGCGACTTCGCCCTTCGGCAACGGTCGTTTGCTTCCTTCGGGCCCGTTGCGCGAGCCGCGCTCAGCCCTCGCTCGCGCCGACATCGTGTTAATCACACGCACCGAGCGCAGCCCCGCGCTGGAATCGGTTGTGCGCCATCACACGAACGCGCCGCTGTTCTATGCGCGTGCTGCACTCGAAGGTTTGTACCGCGCCCCGCAACGCAAAGTGATCATGCCGCGGCAG
>Ga0181538_10002981_pt1 | contig 16916 bp, 17 predicted proteins | sample PEATcosm2014_Bin_40_FD_119773 | JGI IMG/M metagenome (GOLD analysis project Ga0181538, IMG submission 119773) | Peatland microbial communities from MTU Mesocosm Facility, Houghton, MI, USA - PEATcosm2014_Bin23_30_metaG | ecosystem: Environmental > Terrestrial > Soil > Wetlands > Peat | place...
CATTTTAGTCGTTGAGGTGGACGGCAAACCGGTACCGCGGATCATCGACTTCGGCCTCGCCAAGGCGACGACCGCGCCGCTGACGGACCAGACGCTCTATACGCGCTTCGGGCAGTTCATGGGCACCCCCGGCTACATGAGCCCGGAACAGGTCAATCCGAACATCCACGATATCGACACCCGCACCGACGTATATTCGCTCGGGGTCATTCTTTATGTGCTGTTGACTGGACTGCAGCCCTTCGAGACGAAGCTGCACCAGAGGCCGTCGCTCGATGAGTGGTTGCGCCAGCTGCGAGAACAAGAGCCGCCCACCCCGAGCGTCAAGCTCCGCACCGATCGGCAGATCTCCATCGAGACTTCCGCCGCCAGAAATACCGAGCCGCGCCAACTCGTGAGCCAGCTGCGCGGGGATCTCGATTGGATCACGATGAAGGCGCTCGAGCGCGATCGGGAACGCCGCTATGGCACGCCGGCGGAATTCGCCGCGGACCTGCGCCGGTATCTGCACGACGAGCCCGTCCTGGCGCGTCCCGCGAGCGCGGGTTACCAGATTCGCAAATACATCAGTCGCCACCGGGTCGCGGCCGCCGTGACAACGGGACTTCTGCTGCTCATGACCGCCTTTTCTGCATTGCAGACCATCCAGCTGCAAAAGATCACGCAGGAGCGCGACCGTGCGAACCGAGAACGAGACCGCGCCACCCGCATCACCGACTTCATGACCGGAATGTTCAAGCTATCGGACCCCAGCGAGGCGCGTGGCAACAGCGTCACGGCCCGCGAGATCCTCGATAAAGCGGCGACCGATATCGACAAGGGTCTCGCGCAGGACCCCGAAGTGCAATCGCAAATGCAGCAAGTCATGGCGAGCACGTACCTGAACCTGGGCCTATATCCTCGTGCGCACGAACTTGCCGAGCGTGCCCTCGACGCCCGCGTACGCCTCCACGGCCCAGATGACCTCAAGGCACTGGAGTCAATGACCCAGCTGGGCTGGATTCTCGATCGCGAAGGACGTCGTGCTGAAGCGGACCAGGTCGAGAGCCAGGCGCTTGCGATCGAGCGCCGCGTTCTCGGTCCCGAAGATCCGCTGACTCTGGAGTCGATGGCGGATATGGGCGTCATCCTGTCGCATCGGGGGCATTTCGAAGAGCAGGTCAAACTGCACCAAGAATTGATCAGGATTGCGACGCGCAAGCTCGGTGCGGATGATCCTCTGACGCTGCGCGTAATGAACTATGTAGCCTCAGGGCTCCAGGACCTGGGTCGTAACCAAGAGGCTGCGCAAGCGTTTCGTGAGGTGCTCGAAGCCGACCAGCGGGTCCTGGGATCGGACCACCCCCAAACCCTGATCGCGATGACGAATCTGGCCCGATCCATATTCGTGCTCAGACGCCCCGAGGAAGCCGAGCCTCTTTTTCGCGAGTCCTTGGCCGGCGAACAGCGCGTGCTGGGGCCAGAGCACCCACTAACCGTCAATACGATGGGACAACTTTCAGACTTGCTGGCTTGGGAGGAGCGATTCGACGAAGGCGAATCGCTGTCCCGTGAGGCGCTGGCAATTCGCTCGCGAACCCTCGGACCCGAACACCCGAACACCTTGATGTTCAAATATAACTTGGCGCAGATGCTCATCAGGGAAGGAAAACTCCGCGAAGCGGAACAGTTGCAACAGGAAACACTGGATGCCCAGGTCAAAGTCCTCGGTGCCGAGCATCCAGATACATTGGCGTCTCAGTCTCAATTCGCCGCCATTCTGATCAAGGAAGGCCACTACGATTCGGCGGAAAAGATCGCGCGCGCCACTTTCGCGGCGCAGATGAAAAGTCTTGGTCCACAACATCCCGACACCCTGGATACCATACGTCAGCTCGGGATGGCGCTCGCATTCAGCCATCGCTACCCAGAAGCCAGCCAACTCTTTCGGGACTTGATCGAAAAACAAAACAGTTCCGCGGAACAAGGGGACCCGTGGGCCGCGTGGTATAACTTCGCCTGCGTGGCCGCGGCGGCGCAACACCCCGAAGATGCGCTCGGATACTTGCAGGAGGCTGTCAACCGGGGGTATCGGGACGTCCGTGAATTAATGGCCGACGAGGATCTGAAGACGCTGCACGCCAGTCCTGTTTTCCAAAAAATGATGGCCGAACTCAAGCGCCTTCCCAGCAAGGGATGACCCTGCCGCTACGCACGTAATCGTTAACGCATGAGCGCAGTGCGCGATTTATACTGAATGCATACTGCTGGATTTGATTGCCGGAAATGCAGAGCGCCCCCGCATCCACCCAATGCATCACGGACGTGGTCCACCTTTGCTCGCGACCCGCGGACGTCGATCGCATGGAGGCCTCTTACTCGACGTCGCCCGATCCAATGTTTACGACTATCCCGGCCTCTCGTCGGCCCACACCCGCGGACTCAGGTGTTTAAATTCGATGTTAGAGCTGATCAGTCGTCATATACAGTGTAATGACGTACGTTGGGTTCCAATTCAATCAGGAACGATCGATCGAACTCATAATACTTAGCGCGCTGAAAGTCTTCGCCCGCGAACCGCTTGATCGCCTCGACGTCGTCCCAGAACGTGAGCATCTCGAAGTGCGCAACGTCGCCTTCCGTGCGGTACAAACAGAAGGCTCCGCGGTTCCCCGCTATTGATCGATAATCCGGCAGCGCGAAATTTCGCATCCGATTCAAGTACTCTTCACCTTTTGCAAATGGTACGGCTCCATGCCACATGCGTGCAATCATTTGAACCTCCAGCCCATAGCAGCTCTGCACCGTCGACCTTGCGCGTTTAATCCCAGATTCTTTCCCACAAAGCGCCGCATCCGGCCTACCACCAATTTATGGAAGAGCATTTAGCGACCAGGGAAAACCGGCACTTTCCACTGCCGCCGATGGAGCCATAAGAGAAGCGCCATCAGCGAGCCTCCCGGTACAACGAATACGATCACCGCATACGGCGCGAGCACTCTCAGCTTGGCAACAACAGTGCCCGCGTAGGCACCCAGTTTCCACACGATTGGCGTCCATCGCCCGAAGCGACGGCCGTTTCGTACCGGCCAATCCTTGAATTTCAAGAAGGATTCAAACCGCCCCATGCGTGAAAGCGTCAGCATTGCGATCTACACGACCAGCAGCCCGAACGGGATAACGATGACAGAAACAGCAGTTGCAGCGACTGCAAGAATGGCCAGCACCAAACGTGCGATGATAGGGATGTCGTTCATGATGTGCCTTCTCCATTGATTGAATTGATTCGACGCCGACTAGATTGCGCTGCCTGCCGATGCACAACAAACGGCATACCTGATCGTCGGTTAAGAAATGCTTAACTCTGTTCTCGGTCTGGTCGCATCGCTCACTTGTACATGCGGCAAGAGAGAGCGTGTACATCGGCAAGGGGGCAACATCGGCGAGAGCGACGACGGTGGTTACGTCCGTTAGTCTAAGAGGTATCGCAATCGCGCGGTCGTCCGATGGGCGCATCAAACCTGCGCGAGCAATCCTAATCGCCTGGTGAGGCCCAAGAACGAATCCATTCCAATGAGAAGAGGCACTATGGAATCGAGGCCGATTCTGCGCGAGAATAGGTATATGCAGACATGGTCTCGACTATTATCGAGCCCTACGAGGCGCAACCTGTTGCGAAGTGCCGCCGGGGCGGCACTCGCTGCCGCGTTCCACGGCGCCTGGGCCGATGTCCCTCCTTCACATTGTGACCCGAATCCGTGTCCGGCGCCGCCGCATCCGACACCCCCTCCACCAGCGCCCGCTCCGTCGGCAACGCTTGAGGCGGCAGGAGCGCGTCGCATTGCCATTACAACCATGAACGGGCATTTTCTCACTGCGGCGGACGGTGGCGGTTACGGAGGACCGAACACCGGCGCGGGCGCTGTCGCGCTGCACTCCGATAGCAGACGCGCCGATGCCTGGGAAAAGTTTGACTGGATTTGGCTCGACGAGAAGCATCGCAAGTTTGCGTTGAGGACCTTGGCCGGTACCTTTTTGACGGCGGTGAACGGGGGCGGGATCGGCGGACCAAATGATGGCCGCGGTCCGTTTCACACCGACGCAACTCAGCTCGGAGTCGACGAAGTCTTTGATGTCGAGTTTGACGACGCTGGCAAGGTCTCGTTGCGCACCCGCAATGGGTATTACATGACGGCCGTCAATGGCGGCGGGGTGGGTGGTCCGAATACAACACCCCTGCATACCGACGCGACATCCATTGGCCCCTGGGAGTCCTTCACTGCGGTCTCGCTGAGCCCTCAGATAGCCAGGTGACGCGCATGACTTCATCTACCGATGCAACCGAGGTCTGTAAATCGCGCCGGGCAGAGTCTGCCCGGCGCGCTCTTTGACGTAGCAGGATAGGCGCCATCGCCTACCTAAAAAAAGTAGTGCCGATCAGAAGCCCGGAAGATCTGCATTTTGTGCATCTGGTGAACGCCGACGAGAGGCCGAGCAAACCATGCAAGTGGTTGCTTGGAAGTCCGTACGGCAAACCCTGGGCTTGCTAGCGATGCAGGGACTGCATTAGCGCCGCAAGTTTTTCCCGCAGCGTCCAGGGGTCGAACGCATGCGTTCGACGGGTGACCACGGATGGTCACCCAGGGCTTGCGCGACGCAAGGACTGCACAGCGCAATGGATTTACAGCGGTCCGAAGGAGGAATTCAAGATCCCCCCGTCGGCAAGTTCATCTTCCTCAAGAAAGCCTTGTAACGAGGGTCATCGGCCAAATTCTTGAACAGATGCTCGCCGACAATTTCGACGAGGGCAGTGTCCTTCATGCCGGACGCCAGTTGGGCAATACACAGGTCGCTCCCCAACCTTGTCCCGGGGCCGAGGCTCCAGACTCCGGTTTCGGCGCCATCTCAGCACGTTACGGCACGTCATCAGTGGTTCACTTGCGTTCGTCTTCCCGAATCTCACCTGACGGATTTCAGTCCGCCTTTTCCCACAACGCTCACGACAGGGACTCTTGACCCCCGCCGCTTGTGGCGGTTTGAAGCCTGCTCCTGCAAGCCGACTTCGAGGGACCTGCCCTCATCTTTGGTAAAGCATCAAAGCCGCACCTCCTGTGATGACTTTGTTCGTAACACACGGCCTCTCCGTGCGTTCCTGGACTGCGTCCTTCGAAGTCATCCGATGCGAGCACGTCGATATCCTTCAGCATCTTCGCTCCATCGATGGCCGCCAAGGCGGCGCCGAACGGTGCCCCATCCTTGACACGGTCGGCCGCGAGTCCCCTTATCGGCGCTACCGCAATTTCGGTCAATGCAACGACGCAGGCAATGCCCCGTTTCATCTCACGCCTCCAATGTGCGGGTCGGGTTCGGCCCATCGCCGAGATTTGCCATCGTCTTTCGCTTTGGCGCCGATGAAGTGGGTAGTAAGCACATGGGTCCTCTCCATGCGGAGTTTCTTGTGTTCGAGCCTACGGGCACCTAGCCTTCTTGCAGCGAGTTTACCGCTGCCCTTACCGTCACGCCTCGGACTCCATCTCGCGCGCGGTTTCCCGCGAGACCAACCTGACGATGACGCGCACACAGAGACCGATCCCGCCCCACGACAGGAGCAGAATCCACTCGAGCGGCAAGCCGCCCACGTGATCGAGCAGTGGCCGGCCGACGGCGACCCCAACCATGGCAACGGCGCCGGCCAACGCCAGGAGGATGGTCAGCCGGCCCCCAGGAACGGTGAATACGCCCTCCGCCGGTCGCACTCTTCGCGCGCGCAGCAGCACGATCACGCAAAGAATGAAGCTTAGCGCGACGCACGTTGAGACCATGTTGACGATTGGCACGACGATGCCCCGCCCTGCGAGCATTCCCGCGAAGCTGACAAGCATCACGACGACGATCGCCGCGCGGGGCGCCCCGGAGTCTGGGTTCAACCCAAGAAGCCGTGCAGGCAACAGTCCGCAGCGCGCCTGCGCGTACATCAGCCGCGAGGCCACCCACATCATGGCGCTCCATGTCTTTGCCAATGAAACGGCTGCGGCACCCAGCAGCACCGTCCCGAGGACACCTGCACCGGGCAGCGCACGAAACGCGGTAACTGCCGGCAGATCGCTGTCCACCAGGCGTTGCCACGGAAGTGCCATGCCTACGGCAATCACCAGCGCCGAGTAGAATAGTGCTGCCGTCGCGACGGCAGCGACCATACTGACTACGGCGCGGCGCGGCGTCGTGGCGCTGCGTCTCTCCTCGATCGCGTGTAGTGCGGTCTGCCAGCCGTTAAGGAAAAATGCGCAACTTGCAAAGATCCACACGGCGCCGCCTCGCCATCCATGCCCGGGGACGTCCGGGAACAGCGGCTGTAGATTGGCCGCATGTCCGAGCGCCAACGCGATGATGATCGAGGCGCCACAAATGATGATAAACCCGAAAGTGACCACGTTCTGGAACCGAATCGCCGAGGCGGCTCCTTGGTAGTGCAGGCCCCCGATCACCATAGTCCCGGCGACGGCAATCGTGATCGCTACCCATGACACCTGAGCACCAAATACCGTGTAAGCCACGCCAAGATCAAGATGCGGCCACATCGCACTGAAGATCCAGCCGAGCGCAATGCCCTCGAAGGCACATGCCGCTATTGCATAGAGCGTCAAGTACCATGCAACGATGAACGCGGCGTCGGCGCCGAAGGTCTCAAAGACGTAAAGAAATTCCGCTCCGGCTCGGGGAAACCTCCCTGCCAACTCGCCGTAGCAGAGCGCGATTAGGATCATAACCGTTGCACCGAGACCAAAGGCTACGACGGCGCCGCCCGGTCCTGCCTCACGCAGCCACTCCCCGAGGACGATTACCCAGCCCGAGCCGACGATCGCGCCGAAGGCAAGCGTAAAGAACCCGCTGCCGCCCACGACACGACCGAGGCTCCCCGAAGGCATCTCGGTCTCTGATTGAGCGTCCGAAATGCTGCGCTGTCGGCGAAGGGCCATCTGCGGGTCAGTCAACAGTCGTGAATGCTTTGTTGACGATTCGCCAAACTGCGCCGATCTTTACCACTGTCAGATAGTCCACATAGGTTCTGCCCCGGAACCGGTCCTTGACCTTGATTACCGCGACCGGACCCGTCATATCGAGAAGCTCGACACTTAAGGAAAACTCGACGGCGGGCTCCCCATCCGCCTTGGATCCGCCGACCATCGCAATGAACTCTCCCAACCCGCGCCGGATCTGTTCTCCATCGCGAACGCCCTGAAATCGCGCGCCAGGCTCAAAGACTCTTTCGAGTAATTCAGCTTTGCCGTGGAGCATTCCCTCGTAGTACCCCTCGGCAAGTTTGACTAGCTGTCCGATATCCGCATCAGTCATGACTCTTCTCCGCAGCTTCAGTGATGTCCCGTACAAGCTCCTCGGCGAGTTGTTGATCGAATGCGCCGACGTTCATATGTATACCGGATGGATTGAACACGGGAGCGGTAAACCATTGCTTATGGGTCAGGACATTGCGCACCTTTTCCAGGTTGTAAATGCTGGACGTCAAAACAACGATGCTGAATTGGGGTTGGCCAAGAACGGCGAACCCCGGCACGCTATTAATGGCCGCCACGATGGCGCGCCGAGAAGCGAATAGCCGCGCTGCAAGCTCACGGTAACCTGCCACGCCGAGATGCTGCATGACAGCCCATGCGGACGCAATGGGCGCGCCAGACGCAGTGCCGGCGAGCGTTACAGTCGTCATTGGCGCCAGAGGATGATTGGTGTAGGAGAACGTCGCGAAGCGAGCGAGGTCGGAATCGCGAAACAGAATCAGCGATGCACCCTTCGCTGAATAGCCGTGCTTATGGAGATCGGCCGATAGCGAGCTAACGCCTGGGATCTCGAAATCGAAAGGTGGAATGATCTCACCGTTCATCCGGGCAAACGGCGCCAACAACCCGCTCAAACAAGCATCGACATGCAACCACACATCCTTCGAGGTGGCCAACGCGCCGAGAGCCTGAACATCGTCGGCCAAACCGAATGCGTAACTTGGGAACGAGCAATACAGCATCACTGTGTTTGGCGATACGGCGGCCGCCATCTCTGCTACGTTGGCCGTGAAATCCGAGCGAACCGGCACGCGCAGAAGGCGCACGTTCAGGAGCTCTGCAGCTTTATCAATACACGGGTGGGCCGACTGAGGGGCCACGACCTCCATTTCATGTACCGCAAGTCCCCGACTACGAGCTCGCCCCACAGCGGCCTTAAGTGCGAGGATGACACTTTCCGTGCCGCCCGAGGTCACCACGCCCGCAGCCGCCGGCGGTGCTTGCAGCAGGTCAAGAGCGTGGCCGACGATTTCACGATGCATGCCTTCGACACTTGCCGGGCCGGGAAGGTCCGCGTAGAGAGCGGTGCGCGTAGATTGAGCGAATAGACCGCTGGCGTATTCAGCCAGCTCGAAGGGAATATCGCCGCCAAAGAAACGTCGCCCGAACTTAACGCCCTTCATCAACGTCCGGTCCGACGTCCTCAATAGCCGGAGCCTCTCCTCGACGATCTCGCGAGATTGACCCTGCAGCGCGAGCGGCGTTCGGCGCCTGATACTCATCATAGTCACGATGCGCCGAGAAAGCGCCGAATCGCTGCGACCACTTGCGTTCGGGACGTCAGGAAGAAGCTGCCGTGTGTGCCAGCGATCCTGACAATTTGTACGTTAGCAAGCTCCCGCTGAAGCCTCTCGATGGATTTCTCTCGAAACGGGCTCATATACCTCTGTTCCCATGCTAGGGCATCGCTGCCGCGTCGTGTATCCGGTACGTGCAGGTCATAAATTGTTGCGGCGTAGAATGCCAACGCCGGCGAATGCACAGCTCTGTAATCCAGCCGAGGGTTTGACCATAAAGAGGCAAAAAGCGCGTCCTCTATAGCTTGCGGCATTCGGGGTTTCACGCTTCCATCGGCCTGGATAACGACGCCCTCACGCAGGTAGGCTTCGACTCGCCCCATGTCATCCAACGTGGAGAATTCCACCGTCTTCTCATAGAGTCGATACGCATCCAGCGACACCATGGCGCTTGCCGGCGTTTCCATCAGACTATCAGGCAGCGCTTTGTGTGCAGCTTCGAAGTCCGGATCCGACCAGTCGTAGCCAGCATCCAGGTAAACAAGTCGCGCGACACGCTCGGGATATTTCACGGCCATTTCCGTAATTTCATTGCCGCCCAGCGACCAACCAACTAAGTGGGCCTTTGAGATTCCCAGTGCGTTCATCAGACCGCGAAGGTCCTCGGTCAAGGTGAGCGTGTCGTACGGCCCCTTCGTCTCCGAGCGGCCAGAACTGCGGCGGGCATAGGCGATGACGTGAAATCGATCGGTCAATGCCACGGCGAGATCGTCGAAAATATGCGGATTGTCCCCGAGGCCGGGTATCAGGATAAGCGCCGGCCCTTTACCGCCCCAATCAAGACATTCGAGCCGAACACCGTTGGCAGTGATAAAGCGTTCCTTATGAGACGAGGAATCAGTCCATGGCGCGGGCGCAGCGTATGTCGCCATCGATAATGAGACGAGCGCTATTGCAGTCGCCAAAAAATTGAATTGCATGATTCGGATCTCAACGACGAATAGCGAAAGCTTCAAGCCGATTGGAATGCCTAGCGATGTGTCACGCGAAGCACACGCGCCTAAAATGCTTTGGAAGCGGAAACACCAATCGTACGCGGCTGGATATAGACGAATCCGAAGGGCGGAAATTGCCCGAGCCCGCCGTTGAGGACACCACGCTTGTCTGCGACGTTGTTGACGAAGACATTCACTGTCCACGAGTCGTACTTCGTCCCGGCGCGCAGGTCAATCTTCGTATAAGCGGGGAGGTCCTGTCGCTGGGTGGTCCCCGTAAATTCGCCCACGCGATCGCCCACATAGCTTGCTGCCGCGCCGACAAATCCGGTCACGCGGCTCGAAAGAGGAAAGTCCTGCTCAAGCGATACGTTGCCGGAGAAGCGACTGCTGTACGGAAGTCGGTCGCCCGCAACCGCGTACGTCGTGCTCGTGGGTGGGAACGGCTGCGTCAGCACAGCGTCGTCCCACGCTACCCAGCCCGCAATCGTCAGACCGGTCAACGGCCTTGATTCAATCGAGAGTTCCACCCCCTGACTCTTGGCTTGGCTCCCATTAGCGTTGTACGTTATGCCGGTTTGCGGATTGATCAAACTGATTTGAATATCCTTCCAATCAATGTAATACACCGACGCGTCAACGGTGAGTGTGCGGTCGAGGAAGTCACCCTTAGCGCCGATCTCATAGCTCTGCGTCTTGTCGGGGTCGTAGTGGGGCGGTGTGCCCGGTCCGGCGTAGACCGCATTAGGTCCGCCGGCCCGATATCCCGAAGCCAATCTTGCATACACCATGAAATCCGATGACACCCTGAACCGCGGTGTCAAGAGGTACGTGAAGGCATTAGCCGTCGAATCGATTTCTGGGCGGACCACCGGCGAGGGAACGCCGTAGAAAAGAGGGACAAAGGGGCCTGTGTCGACCTCCTTGTACGTTTCCATGATGTGGCTTTCGCGCCCCCCCAGCTGAATATCAAATCGATCCGTGACATGGTAGGTCAGGTCGGCAAACGCCGCATATTCCGAAAACGTAACCCACCAATTTGTGTTTAGATCTTGGCCGATCACCGCTCCAGTGGCTGAATTTTCCGCCAAGTAGCGGAAGTCATAATCAGAGTACTCGTGCGAGTAGAACGCTCCTAACAACCAATCGAAATTCTGCCCTATTGGGGCAGAAAGTCGAAGTTCCTGAGTGAACTTAGTGGTCGTATCATTTTCCACGAGCGGCGTGCCGGTCACACCGAACTGCGCCTGCGTATAGGGACCGGCAAAATAGGTCAAATCGTACGAGTCGGAAAACGCGTTAACGTTGTATCCGGTGACGGCCGTCAGATCGACACCGCCCAACTTGGCGCTCAGATTCGCGCTGTACGCCTGGAGTTTTCTGTCATACCCTCCGGTGCCTCGTAATTCACTCTGCTGCAAGTCCCCCAAACCGGGCTCGACGTCCACGTCAGGCATTCCATATCCCTTGCTGTCCTGAAGCAGCGCGCTGACCTTCAGTGAAAATAGGTCGGATGGTCGCCATAGCGCCGACAGCCGACCGCCGTCAACGTCCGTCTCGTTCACTCCTCGCTGCCCGGTTTGAACATTGTCGACATAGCCGGGGTCTCGCCGACTGAACCCGCTCATGCGAATGGCCAATTCATCGCTGAGCGGCACGTTAACCGACCCGCGCATGCCGTATCCGATTTCTGCGCCGTTATACACGCTATTCATGCCGCCCTCGATGCGGCCGCTGACAGCATCGGTCGAGGGATCCGTAGTTACAAACTTGAGCAAGCCACCCATGCTGCTTGCGCCGTAAAGTGTTCCCTGCGGCCCACGCAGTACCTCAATCCGTGCAAGATCGGCGGGATCGATGTCGGGCATTACCGTCCCGCCGCCGCCGCCGAGGAACGTAGAAGAACCGTAGGGAACATCATCTACCGTGATGCCGACGGTGGGATTCGTGTAGAGACCTGACATGATGCCGCGAATCGATAACTGCTGAAAGGACGATGACGCTTCAGGCATGACGTTAAGCCCGGGAAAGAGGGTGTAGTAGTCCTGGAGTCGCAGTTGATTGCTATCGACGAGTACCACGGCGTTGATCGCTGTCACGGGTACTGGTACATCCAGAAGGCGCTCCTCGCGCTTTTGCGCAGTAACGATAATTTCTTCAAGGTTTGTGCCCCGCTGCGTCGGGGTTGTTTGGCTGAGCGGGCCGCTCTGGCTTTGGTCTTGTGTGGCGCCGCTTGGCGCGATCGGAGGGCCCGAGGAGGCCGACGCCCCCTTGGCATCGGCTAGGGTGATCAGAATCATCCCGTCAGCGGATCGAGAAGAGACGAGTCCGGTTCCAGCGAGGAGCTGCGTGAGTGCAGCGTCGGCGGTAAGCGCGCCTTGGACTCCTCGCGTCGTCTTATCCTTAGCAATCTCCGGCGTGAAGAGAATCTGCAGGTTAGCCTGGAGTGCGAACGCGTCTAACGCCGACGCGAGCGGCTGCGGTTTGATATCAAAAGCAACCGCCTGGGACGCTCCCGCAGGCTCAGCCCCGGTGGCGTCAACGGCCGCGCCAAAGCCGCCCGTCATGACGACGGCGGCGCAGACCGCCCTCAATAGAATACTTGAGCGCATATTGAGTCCCCAGCTACCGGGATTGTGTCCGGCTTATTGCATATAACGCACTGGGAGAACGGGTCCTCACGCTGCCCGACAAAAATATCTCGCGGGAAACAACCCTCAGGGTGAGTCGAGCACGATCGTCGTGGCCGATTGTCGGGTCGCCCGGGCGATCCCGTAGGCCTCTAGTGCTTTGGCGAATGCCGCGCCGTTGGTGGGTTCGAAAACGCCGCTGACCTTTCGTCCCTCGAGAGAAGAATCAGCGACAACCAGCTGCTCGCGGGAATATCGGTTCATCTCGGCCACCACATCGGCGAGCCGTTCCCCCTCGAAGATGAGCTTTCCGCTGCGCCAGCTCGTCGCCCGTCCCGTGTCCAATTTCTCAATCCGCTCCCCACCATCGTCACGGGCGACCAGCGCCGACCCAGCCTCAAGGTTCACAACAGAGGCAGGCTGCGCCGGCACATTTGCATCAGTGGCGGGGACAGGAGTGGTGATTACGCGGACCTTGCCCTCCACTAACGTCACCTGCAGCTGCCGGTCTTGCAGTCGAACATCGAAGGCTGTGCCGATGGCAATGACCTGACGCGAGCCGGCGGCCACGATGAACGGCCGCGCCGGATCTTTGGCAACGTCGAAGAAGGCCTCTCCCTTAACGAGCGTCACGCGCCGCTCGTGCCCGGAGTAGTCCGCCCGGACGGCACTAGTAGTATTGAGTGTGACCTTCGATCCGTCTGCCAGAACGAGAAGATAACGCTCCCCGATTTCAGTAGAGGCGTCGCGGATGAGTTCGGGGGCAGCGGTGTTTACCGCCGGCGTCTGCGCGATCCACCGAGGCCGAAAAGCAAGAATCTCAGAGTCTTTGAGGGCGCGCCAGGCCCCTACGCCGATGAGAACGCTGGCCGCGAGTGCCGCGCCAACGCGCCACCGATACCCCAGCCGCGCCTGCCGATCCGCTTTCCCTCGAGCCTGCTCGCGGATAGCGAGGATTTTCGGGTTATCACGGACAGTTTCCAATCGGCCCCAAAGCCGTTCGTACTCCGTCCATGCCGTCGTATGCGCCGGATCGGCCCTGAGCCAGGCAGCAAACTCCGTTGCGTCCGCCTCGGACCACGGTCTCGCCCGCTGACGCGCGAACCAATTCGCCGCCTGATCGGTCGCGGTGGTCTCGGGAGAGGATAGTTTCAAGCGCAATGCCATTTCAGTCCGCCCCGAGCCGTCCGTGAAGAAACCGCATGGCTTTCATAATGTGCTTTTCGACTGCGCTGACGCTTATGCCAAGCAGAGTGGCGATGTTGCCGCAGGTCATTTCCTCAAAGCGATGGAGCACAAACACATCTCGCGTCCGAGCAGGCAGGTCGGCGATGGCTGCTACCACGACCTCGAGCGCCTCTCGATCCAGTAAGACGTGCTCCGGAGTCAAGCCCTCAACCGGATGGTGGATTTCTTCGAGCGATTCGTGCACCGCGGCGTGACGCACCACGCGTCGACGCGCCTGGTCACTCAGGACGCTCGCGGCAATTGTGAACAGATACCGGTCGAGGTGCTCGATCGGGGAGCCTGCTCCGTGAACCTTCATTCTCAGGAAGACTTCCTGCACTAGGTCGTCAATGTCGCCCGCTGGAACGCGCTTGGAGAAATATCGCCGTAATCCAGGCACATACGCTTCGATCGCAGCGTCTTCCAAATCAAGCGCAACGAACTCCGTCGGCGCGCTCATCGCTTGCACTCCAATATTTCCGCCCGCGCAGCCGAATCCATCGCTTTCATTTCTAGAAAATGACACATTTCTGCAACGATCGCGAATTTCCATGCGGACGCAGGCGCCGGCGTCATGCCTCCGCCACCCCCTGGTGACAGAATTCAAAAATACCGTAGTTCGGACGTGAGGACCCGCCGCGCGTGTGCGTCAATTATAAATTATGCTCTACGAACACCGCCGGTCCCATGACGAACCCTTGTTGCAGTTCCAGGTAACTAAGCGCATCGGAGCAGCTTAACCCCGCCATCATTTCCGAAGCTCCTTTAGATGCGCAGAGATTAATCAGCTATTCGCAGAAAACCGGTTTATGTTTTCGCTGGCTCCACGCCGAGCCGCCGCGCCAAGTAGTCCACCGCGCCGTCGAGTGTCACCATCTTGCCGTAGTCGGATTCAGGAACGTCCACGCCGATCTTTTCGTGCAGATGCACGAGAATCGTCAAGAAATCGAAGGAATCGATATCGAGCTGCCCGCGCACGGGCCGGTCGGGGCGGACCAGTGCGAAGTCGGCCTCGGGAGCGACCGCGAGGATGCTGTCGATCAGGGCGTTGCGGACTTCATCGCGACTCATGCTCATGCGAGGCCCTCCGGTTGCTGCAGCAGGCGATCGAGTTCGACGAGGAAGCGTGCGCCGCGCATGCCGTCGCTGACGCGATGATCCGCCGAGAGCGTCGCCTGCAGGACGCGCGCCGGCGCGACTGCCCCACCGACCACCCAAGGCTTCACGGTCGATCGGCCGAGACCGACGAGCGCTACTTGTGGCGGATAGATCACTCCAAAAACGGTCTCGACGCCGAGATCACCGAGATTTGTGACCGTAATCGTCGGGTCTGCGATCTCGGAGCTGCGCAGTTGGCCACTGCGCGCCCGCCGCAACAGATCCTTGAGCTGCACCATGAGATCGGCGAGGCTCAGCTTGTCGACATCGTGCAGGGCCGGCGCGACCAGCCCTCCGCCGCGCAGCGACACGGCCACTCCGAGGTGCATGCCGGTCCCGGGCCGGAATGCGCCGCGTTCGTAGAATCCGTTCAGTTCGGGCGTCTCACGCAGGGCGCATGCGACGGCTTTGAGTTCCACTGCCGCGAATAGCACGCGATCGCCGATCGGCAGCGCCGCGTTGCGCTTCTCGAGCCAGCTCGCAGCGCATTCCACGTTGATCTCGTTTGCAAGATAGTAGTGGGGAATCTCGCGCTTCGAGCGCGACATCGCCGCGGCGATCGCATCGCGCATTGCCGTCTGCCGATCCGGCGGCTTCGTCGCCGCCGCGGCGGACTCGACGTCGGCCATAGAAACGGCGGCGAGGGCGCCCGACGGCTTCAGCGTCGCGAGATCGATACCCAATTCTGCGGCGCGTCTGCGGGCCGCCGGCGACACTTTGAGCCGCCCCGACGATGAAGGTACCGCGCCTGATGCGGCGAGCGCCGCCGCTGGCCGCTCGGTGGCGCCCGTGACCGGCGTGGCCGCTGGAGGCGCGCCGACCGGCAGCGGCGAAGGCGCGGCCGCGGCGATTGCTTTCCAGTCCTCGCCTGCGGTCGCAACCAGGGCCATCACTTGGCCGACCGGAATTTTTTTACCCGGTGAGGCGATCAACTTCGCGAGCACGCCTCCTTCCCAGATCTCGACATCGACGGCTCCCTTCTGCGTCTCCACGACGCAAATCACCTGACCGCGCGCGACGTTCTGTCCAGGTTCGACGTTCCATTCGACGAAGGTTCCATCCTCCATGTCCGCGCCGAGCGAGGGCATCTTGAACTCGTACACGTCACTTCACCAAAGCGTGCGCGGCGGCGACGATGCCGTCGACCTGGGGTATTGCGGCCTCCTCGAGGTGCTTGGCGTATGGCACCGGAACTTCGGCGCCGCAAACGCGCGAGACCGGAGCGTCCAATTCGTAGAATGATTGCTCCATGATTCGCGCCGTGATCTCGGCCGACAAGCCGCCGCTCTTCCAGCCCTCATCCACGATCACCGCGCGGTGCGTTTTCGCGATCGACGCGACGATCGTCGCGTCGTCGAGCGGGCGCAAGCTGCGCAGGTCGATGACTTCAACGCTTACGCCGTCCTGTGCAAGCCTCTCCGCGGCCTCCATCGCCTTCATCAGAGAACCGCCATAGGTGATGAGGCTCAGGTCGGTGCCTTCACGCCGTACCGCCGCATAATCGATGTCGACCGGTTGCGGGTCCGCGGCAATTTCGCCTTCGAGATTCAGCAGCGATGCATGCTCGAAGATGAGCACGGGATCGGGGTCCTGCAGGGCCGTGAACAGCATGCCGCGCGCGTCCTCGTGCGTCGCGGGCGCGACGATGCGGAGTCCCGGAATGTGCGCATACCAGCCCTCGAGGCTGTGCGAATGCTGCGCGGCAAGCTGACGACCGGCGCCGGTCGTCATGCGGATCACGACAGGAACGTTGAGTTGTCCACCCGACATGTGCCGCAGAGTCGCCGCATTGTTCATGATCTGGTCGAGAGCGAGCAGGCTAAAGTTCACGGTCATCACTTCGACGATGGGCCGCATGCCGTTGAGTGCCGCACCGATGCCCGCACCCACGAAGGCGGACTCGGAGAGCGGCGTGTCGCGAATGCGTTCCTCGCCGAATTCCTCGAGCAGGCCCTTGCTCACGGCATAGCTGCCTCCGTAGCGACCCACGTCCTCGCCCATCAAGAACACGCGCTCGTCGCGCAGCAGAGCCTCCCGCAAACCTTGACGCAGCGCGTCGCGATAGTTGATGCGAATGGTGCCGCTCACGCCTGCACTCTCTTCGCGACGCGTTGCTCGCGCGCATAGACGTCGCGGGTCAGGTTCTCGACCGGCTCGAAGCTGCCGGCTTCGGCGAAGGCCAGCGCATCCTGGATCTCTTGCGCCGTATCGGCCTCGATGGCTGCGATCTCGGCGTCAGTGATCAGCCCGGCCTCTCGTACCCGAGCCTTGAATGCCTCAATCGGGCAACGATGCTTCCATGCCTCGACCTCGGCCTTGCTGCGATACAAATCCGGA
>Ga0181538_10002987_pt1 | contig 16891 bp, 11 predicted proteins | sample PEATcosm2014_Bin_40_FD_119773 | JGI IMG/M metagenome (GOLD analysis project Ga0181538, IMG submission 119773) | Peatland microbial communities from MTU Mesocosm Facility, Houghton, MI, USA - PEATcosm2014_Bin23_30_metaG | ecosystem: Environmental > Terrestrial > Soil > Wetlands > Peat | place...
CGCGGGATTACTTCGCGCAGACGTTCAACCAAATCGCGGCCAATGTAATAGGCCTTATCTTCATGCACGATGCAAGAGAGTGCGTCGACTGGTTTTTTATTGAGCAAGATATCCATTTTAACTAAGTCAGCGGCCTCAAAGCCTGCTTCTTCATAATCGAAGCTTGCATAGCCGGAGCTGCGTGATTTGAGTTCATCATAGAAATCGGTTGCTACTTCGTTAAGCGGCAGGCGATAGCGTAAGATCACACGATCTTCATCAAGGAATTGCATATTGGTTTGCACGCCGCGCTTTTCTTCGCAAAGGGTAATCATGTTACCCAAATATTCTTTGGGAGTAATGATGGTGGCGTTAATGATTGGTTCTTGAACCTCTTCGATCTTACTTGGATCGGGGAAATCTGAAGGGCTTTCAATGTTAACTACATCGCCCGTATGTTTCATTTTTACTTTATAAAGAACGCTTGGTGCCGTTGCGATAATCGAGAGGTTATATTCTTGTTCTAAGCGTTGTTTGAAAACGTCCATATGCAAGAGCCCAAGAAATCCGCAACGAAATCCAAGGCCGAGTGCAGGCGATGATTTCTTTTCAACGGTGACGCTTGCATCATTCAGAGTCAATTTTTGAATTGCATCAAGGAGTAGATCGAAATCGGTGCTATCGACGGGAAATAGACCAGCAAATACCATTGGCTTTGCAGGCTTAAATCCTGGAAATGGCACGACTGGTTTTTTAGTGTGGAAAATCGTATCACCAACGCGCGCTTCTTGTACCGTTTTCATACCGGTAATGACATAGCCCACTTGGCCTGCATGGAGTGCATCCATCGGACTTAAATCAGGATACATCAAACCAATTTCGAGCACTTCATAGGTATTATCTGTTTGTGCAAGGGTGATCGTATCACCTTTTCTGATGGTGCCATCTTGTACAGCAATTAAGCAGATTACGCCGCGATAATCATCGAACCATGAGTCAAAGAGTAATGCTTTGAGTGGTTGCGTGGTTGAGCCCTTTGGGGCAGGAATGCGGGTAATAATCGCTTCAAGAATATCTTTGATGCCGATACCAGCTTTACCCGAGGCTTTAATGATTTCGTTTTCTTTGAAATCGAACAGTTTTTCAAGTTGTAGGGCAATGCGTTCTGGCTGGGCATTTGCCATATCGATCTTATTCATGATTGGGACAATGGTCAGATCCTGATCGAAGGCCAGATAGAAGTTTGCCATGGTTTGGGCTTCAACGCCCTGTGCGGCGTCTACTAAAAGGAGGGCGCCTTGGCAGGCATATAATGAACGGGATACTTCATAGCTGAAATCGACGTGACCGGGGGTATCAATGAGGTTAAGCAGGTAGGTGACGCCATTATATTCATAAAACATCGAAGCGGTTTGGGCTTTGACGGTGATGCCGCGTTCTTTTTCGACTTGGAGCTTATCGAGGAACTGTTCGTGTTTGACGCGATCTGAAAGGGTGCCGGTAACCTCAAGGAGGCGGTCGGCCAGCGTAGATTTACCATGATCTATATGCGCGATGATAGAAAAATTCCGCACACGATCGGGGGTAAAATCGGTTAATTTAATCTTTTTGAGATCCATTTGTATCCATTACGATATTTATAGTGACTTGCTTGGTAGTATAGCATACCGAACTAAGTATAGATAGCAGGGCATTCTTGCACCTTTTTCTATCAAAAACTAGCCCCGCCAAATCCTGTTGTGATACCGTACGAATGTACCATCCGCCTACGCGCAAAGCGCTATGGCGTGATGCCACGACGTAGGTTGCCGAGCTTGAAGGCCCGGATAACCGTAGTCGGGCTTTTTAATAAGAGAAATAGGCATTACATAAGGAGTCTGAAGGGGGTTATTGAACGGTAACCTTTCTTGTGTTATTTAGTGATTCGCGGTATCCTAAATAACATAAAAAATCTCGATATACCGCATAATTTACGTTATAAAACGCTAGCTCATAGAAGAAGGTGGCATTATGGAACCGGAAAATAAAAGCAAGGTGAATAATCTTCGGATTAAACCTGTGCTGATTGAGGAAGAGCTCAAGACATCATTTTTGGATTACGCGATGTCCGTAGTCGTAAGCCGTGCGATTCCTGATATCCGGGACGGGTTAAAACCGGTCCATCGCCGGGTACTCTATACGATGCATCAGCTTGGATTTCATTATAATAAACCCTATCACAAATCAGTACGCGTAGTGGGTGACGTGCTTGGTAAATATCACCCTCATGGTGACCAAGCGGTGTATAATACCATGGTTGGCATGGTGCAAGATTTCTCTAAACGATATCCACTCTTAGACGGACAAGGAAACTGGGGTTCCGTGGATGGTGATAACGCGGCAGCGATGCGTTATACCGAAGTCCGTATGACAAAAATTTCTCAAGAAATATTGGCCGATCTTGATAAAGAAACGGTCCCATTCGTTCCAAACTTTGATGAATCAACGGAAGAGCCGTTGGTATTGCCAAGCAGACTGCCAAACTTACTCGTAAATGGTACCACCGGTATTGCGGTTGGTATGGCAACCTCTATTCCACCGCACAATTTAGGCGAAGTAGTTGATGCATGCCTCGCACTGTTAAACAAACCAGAACTTTCTGACGATGAACTTTTCAGCTTAGTGCCGGCGCCTGATTTTCCAACCGGCGGTATTATTTGTGGCCGCTCTGGGATTGTAAGAGCCTATAAAACTGGCCGCGGTAATTTGATCTTACGCGGCGTTGTACAAGAAGAAGAAACTAAAAAAAGCGCACGCCTCCTGATTACTGAATTGCCGTACATGGTCAACAAAGCTGAATTGGCAGTCAAAATTGCTGATTTAGTGCGCACCAAAATTATTGATGGCATCAGCAACATTAAAGATGAATCTGACCGCCGCGGTATGCGTTTGGTAATTGAACTCAAACGTGGTGAATCGCCGCAGGTCGTTTTAAATCAGCTCTACAAACATACCTCATTGCAAACTTCAGTATCAATTTTGATGCTTGGATTGCTTGATCAAAAACCGATGGTCTTCTCATTACGAGAACTTTTAAATCAGTTCTTATACCATCGCCGTGATGTGGTGCATAAACGAACCAAATTTGATCTTAAGAAGGCGCAGGCGCGCGAGCATATTCTTGCCGGTTTCATTATTGCGCTCAATAGCATTGATGAAGTAATTACGCTCATCAAGAAATCTCCATCAGCAGAAGAAGCAATTGTTGAGCTCAATAAGCGATTCTTGCTTTCATCTGAACAAGGTAAAGCAATTCTTGAAATGCGTTTGCAACGTTTGACTGGGCTTGAGCAATAAAAGATTCATGGCGAATTGGATGAACTCAAAAAGACTATCGCTCATTTGCATTCTATTCTTCACGATGAAAGTATCTTGAGACAAGAAATTGTGACTGAATTGCGTCAGATTAAAGAAGAATATAATAACCCTCGTAAGAGCCGCATTGAAGGCGCAATTGATATCTTCACTGAAGCAGATCTGATTCCTGATGAAGAAGTCGTAGTGACCTTAACCATGAAAGGTTACGTCAAACGCGTTACGCTCGAAACCTATGGTGTTCAGCATCGTGGTGGCAAAGGCAAGATGGGTATGGCAACGCTTGAAGGATCTGATGATATTATTCAAGATCTTTATGTTGCGAAAAACCATGATGAATTGCTCTTCTTCACCAACTTTGGCCGTGTATATAGCATGCAGGTGTTTGAAGTGCCTGAAGCATCGCGTATTGCTAAGGGCCGCGCAATCATTAACTTATTACCACTGCAAGAAGGCGAACGCGTAGTGAAATTACTTTGCATGCGCGATATCGCTGGCAAGTGCTTCATCATGATCACCAAAAAAGGTATTACTAAACGTACTGAAGCGGCAGTGTTTGCAAAGATTCGTACCACTGGTATTCGTGCATTAACGCTCAATGAAGGTGACGAATTAGCATACTGCGCAATGAGCTCGGGTAATGATACCGTCGTTCTTGCAACTGCAAATGGCCAAGGCATTCGCTTCAAAGAAACTGAAGTGCGCGTCATGGGCCGCCAAGCAGCCGGTGTGATCGGCATTCGCTTAAAGAAGGGTGACCATGTCGTTGGTATGGAAGTGTTGACTGAAGAAGGCGACATTCTCTTTGCAACCGAAAATGGTTATGGCAAACGCGTCAAACCAGAAGATTTCCGCGTTGCTCACCGTGGTGGCGTTGGCGTCAGAACGATTCCAACTGATGGTCGCAACGGTCATGTGATTGGGCTTACATTGGTTACTGATAAATCAACCGTACTTCTGATTGATAAAGCGGGTAAAATTATTCGCCTTGCGCCAACCGAAATTCGCACGATGGGACGCCAAGCAAAAGGCGTTCGCTTGATCAGACTCGATGAAGGGCAAAAACTGGTTTCAGTGGTTGCGTTTGAAGGCGAGGAAAATGAAGAGAATGGCGGTTCTGGATCTGGCAACAGTGAAGGAACTTTGGGTGGCGCGGTGAAATTGGATACTGAACAATCCATTACAGATATCTTGAAGCTCTCGCCAACTGATGCAGATCAGAATGATGATGGGATTGAAGCTGCGACTCAAACAGATGATTTTGCAGCATTTGAAGACCCTTCGATACGGGCGTCCCACCCTACTCAGGATGAAATGAAGAATCTAATAGAAGCAGCAGATGATTTTGCGACCTTTGAAGAACATCTCGAACCGGAAATGGATCTTGTAGCGAAAGAAGAGCTGCAAGCTGAAGATAAAGATTCGATGCTCGAAGAGTTTTAAACAATAATTTAGTACATAAAAAAAGGGGTATTCACGATGAGTGAGTGCCCCTTTTTTACTCCGCACCCATTCGATACAATTTTTATTTTCGCTTGCGAAAACAAAAATCACTCAGGGCGAACGGAGATGAGATCCCCGTTAGGTAAAAACTCATTTATATATAAAAATTTCATAATAGTTACGGGACAAAAGTGTATTCCCCGCTCGCCCTGAGTGTTTCGCGCCGTTAGGCGAGAAATGTATCGAATGGGTGCGGGATCAAAAAACTAACAATTAAAAAAACATATGAATAAAAAGATAATCCTCCACCTTTCTCTTATTGATGGCATAGGCCCGGCAACAATTGCTACCATATGCGCACGCGCAGAAAATCTTGCCGATTTATATGCTTGCTCATCGCATGATTTAATCCATCGTTACGGCATTGCGCCGGCATATGCGGCAAAAATAGTTGAGGGACTTGCAGATAACTCATTGCTCGAACGTGAATTAGCGCGGATTGAAAAACATGCCATTTCATGGACAACGATCATTGATGAAAATTACCCGCATGATTTGCGCGCCATTTATGCGCCGCCTGCCGTTATATATTGGCGCGGTACGTTACCCACCAAAGAGGAATCAACCATTGCATTCGTCGGTTCTCGTAAGGCCAATCGCTATGGCGAAAGCGCTATTTCCACGCTCGTGACACCGCTTGCCCAGCAAGGCTGGTGGATTGTGAGTGGTGGGGCTTTGGGAGCCGATAGCATGGCTCATGAGGCGGCATTAAAAGCCCAGGGCAAGACGCTTGCGGTATTGGGATCAGGATTATTGCAGCCTTACCCGCGAACTAATATTCGGCTTTTCGAACGTATCATTGAAGGCGGTGGGGCGATCGTGAGTATCTTTCCATTATCCCAGGGCGCATTGCCCGGAAATTTCCCGGCCCGAAATCGCATTATTGCGGGCATGAGCAAGGGGTGCGTGGTTATTCAGGCAGCTCAAAAAAGCGGGGCTCGCATAACGGCGTTATTTGCGCTTGAACAGGGGCGTGAGGTTTTTGCCGTGCCTGGCATGATCGATGATGAATTGGCTCAAGGGTGTAATGCCCTCATCCAGGAAGGGGCCAAGCTGGTGATGTCCGTTGAGGATATTGTGAGCGAATTTGACCCATTGGTTACCCGTCTAAGCCCGCTCATCCTGAGTAGCGACTTGTCCGACGAAGCTCGAAGAGCGAAGACGGAAGCGTATCGAAGGACGGCGTGGCAAAAAACCGTTTTTGAGCCGGCCATTCAGGAGCTGGAGGCGATTGCCGAACCTGCTCGAGCTCCCGATACCATTGAGGGTAAAATTGCCCTACTCTGCAGAAAGGGAGCCAATGTGGATGAACTCCTTATGGAGACGGGATTAAGCCTGCCTGAGATGAATGAAATTCTCTTTAATATGCAGCTGGATGGGCTCATTGAGCAGAATAGTGCCGGGATGTTTATCTTAACACGCCTTCACTAACGTTCCGGCGTGGTTAAATGTAGGGTGATCGGCCCTTTCCTGCGCCCTTCGATACGCTGCGCTACACAGAGTGATCAGGCAGGGCCTGTCCTACGAAGCTTTTAGCGAAGTAGGATTGATCTTTTCTTCATTTTTCTATATTCTTTTAGAGTCCCTATCAAAATAGTATCAGATAGTTCACAGAAAAATTCTTAGGATTATTATGCCAGTACCAAAACGGAAGCGCTCCCGGGCGCGTCGAGACTCAAGATTTGCAGATAAAGGTATAGACGTTAAAGCCTTTACACTCTGCCCAAATTGCCAAACTCCCCTCATAACCCATGCGGCATGCACAAACTGCGGCCACTATAAGGGTGTCAAAGTTATGGTTACCAAGTTGGAACGTGCGGTAAAACGTGATAAATTACGTGCAACGCGCGCAGCCCGTCAAAAGACTACAGAGTCAGCAGACGCTTCAGCAGAGTAATTAACTCAAACTAAAGGATTCGCATGATAGCTCTCGATGCCATGGGTGGCGATTACGCACCCACAGTTACCGTACAGGGAGCTATCAATGCAGCCAAAAAAGGAATCAAAGTAGGTTTATATGGCAATCAAGCGCAGCTCCATGCGCTCCTCGATCGCATAGAACCATCCTGGCAGAATCTGCCAATTTCAATCATTCACTGTTCGCAAGCCATTGATATGGGTGAAGAACCCGCTCGTGGTGTCATGCGTAAAAAAGATGCATCCTTAGTGCGCGCCATCGAAGCCGTTGCGCAGGGGCGAGCATCAGCGGTTGTTTCGGCGGGCAATTCAGGCGCAGCGCTGGTTGCGGGCACGCTTATTTTGGGGCGCGCTGAGGGAGTTGTAAGGCCAGCACTTGGTGATTTCTTGCCCGAGACGAACAATGCATCTTCATTATTCTGCATGGATCTGGGTGCCAATATCGATTGTAAGCCAGAACATCTCGAGCAATTTGCCTATATGGGCCATGCCTACGTCAAAAAAGTAAAGGGCATCGAGCATCCGCGCATTGCATTGCTATCAAATGGTGCAGAGCCGTATAAAGGTCCCGCATTAGTCAAAAAAGCATATGACATTCTGAGCAATTCAACGCTGAATTTCGTCGGGAATCTTGAGGCCCGGGACGTCTTTGAGGGGCGTGCTGACGTCTTGGTGTGCGATGGATTTTCAGGCAATCTTTTAATTAAAGCAATGCAGGGCACTGCATATGCGGTTCGCCAATGGCTCAAGCAAGAGCGCGATCGATCATTCATTAATCGCGTATTGTTTACGCTGAGCGCAGGGATTTTTGCAGGCCTATCTGACAAAATGAGTTACGCGCAGCGCAAGGGCGGCATGTTAATGCTCGGGCTTAAAGCGCCGCTTATTGTTGCTCATGGATCTTCATCCGCTCAGGCAATCGAGAATGCTATTCACCTTGCATACACTAAGGTGCAAGAAAATTTCATCTCCTCGTTCAACAAAGAAATTGCATTAATCATGGCGCAAAAGGCCATATTTAATACGAAGACTATTAATGCCATGCATCACGTGAGATAAAGTAGAGAACAATACTAATCTTTATCTTTTTGGCGATCTGTGCTACGTTTTTCTATGACATATCGGCTCGGTGAGCCAAAAATTCCAGCCAAGTTTGGAGAATAATTATGGCATTGAATATGATCTCGTTTATTGATGACAGTCTACTACATATCTTTGGTATTCGTTTAACCCCGCAAGCGCGGAAGGTGACCAATGCATTAGTTTTGGGCGCCTTAGCACTCGTTGCCCTCCTTGGGCTGTGGTGGGTATATTCCCAGTTTGCAGGGCAGAAAGAAAAAGATGCTCAAAAAACATTAGCTTCGTGTATTGAATTATATGATCAAGCGGTTGGTGCGAGTGAAACCAGCGTTCCATGGTCAACGGTTGAGACGGCATGCAAGCGCGCCCATGATGAATATGCGAATTCAAATCTTGCGCCCTATTTCTTGGCCTATCAAGCAGAAGCGTTGGTAAAACAAAATAAGACAGACGAAGCAATCACCGTCATGACGCAGATGATGAAATCAATGTCTAAAAATTCTCCCCTCTATTACGTCTATGCAACGAAACTTGCATTAATAGAAATCGATTCAAATGATAGTACGGCTCATGCGCAAGGATTAAAACGCCTTGAAGAACTAGCCGCTGATCCTAAAAATCAACAACGCGATGAAGCGTTATATTACGTCGGCCTTTATTTCTGGCATTTAAATGACCGAGTAAAAGCAAAAGAAGCATGGCAAACATTGGCTGAGTTATCACCAAATGCGCAAGAAGCATCATCTCCATGGATGCAGCTTGTATCTGAACGCCTTGCAGTCTTAGCGTAATTATTTTAGGGGCACTCATTATGAGTCAGTCATCACCTCGGGTGCGTTTTGCACCATCTCCCACGGGACATCTTCATATCGGCGGATTACGCGCCGCCCTTTTTAATTGGTTATATGCCCGTCATAATGGTGGAACCTTTCTGATCAGAATTGAAGATACCGATCTTGAACGTTCAAAACCAGAATATACGCAATCAATTCTTGCATCATTTGCATGGTGCAACATTCAATCTGATGAACCGATTGTGATTCAAACTGAGCGCAATGGGGAACATCAAAAAGTTATTCAAGAACTGCTTTCAAAAGGCAGAGCGTATCGCTGCTATTGTTCGCAAGCAGAAGTGACGACACGTCACGGCGTGGAGCCGGAAGATCCATTTACTGCGGTCAAATATGATGGCCGTTGCCGCAAGCGCACACCATCAGCAGATGATGCCGGCAAACCATATGCAATTCGCTTTGCATTGCCACAAGATCGCACAACGATTTCCTTTAATGATTTGATTCGCGGCACCGTTACCTTCGATATGGATCAGTTTGATGATTTCATTATTGCACGCAGTGATGGCAGCCCGATGTATAATTTTGTGGTGGTTGTCGATGATCATCATATGAAAATTTCGCACGTTATTCGTGGCGAAGATCACATTTCAAATACGCCAAAACAAATTTTCCTCTACGAAGCATGCGGTTTTCCGGTGCCTCAATTTGCGCATCTTCCGCTTATTCTCGGGCCAGAAGGCAATCGTTTGAGTAAGCGTGATGCGGCAACTTCGGTTCTTGAATATCGTCTCAATGGCTATTTGCCGGATGCATTGCTCAACTATTTGGTTCGCCTTGGTTGGTCGCATGGTGATCAAGAAATTTTCACCCGCGAAGAATTAATTTCATTTTTCAGCCTTGATGGCGTTGGTAAAAAGGGTTCTATCTTTGACCAAGCAAAACTTGATTGGATGAATGGTACGTATATCCGCCAACAAACACCACAAGTATTATTAACCTACATTCATGAGCATATGGATCCTGATTTTGCAGCACAATGCAAAGGCTGGGATACTCAAAAGATGTGCGCAGCAATTGCGCTCTATCAAGATCGCGTTGCAACGCTGCGCGAAATGATACAAGAAATTCGATTGCTCCATGAGGGGCCTTTCGAATATACACAAGAAGATCTTACCGCATGGTGCGCCTCAGTAGAACAAAAACAGGTAATCGAAGCAGTCCGAGTAGCATGCGCTGGCATGACAACGTGGTCAAAAGATTTACTTTCGATTGAGCTTAAAGAGCTGAGTAAACGCTATAATCTTAAATTGGTTGCACTTGCGCAACCACTCCGGTTAGCCTTAATTGGTAAAACAGCAGGACCGGGAGTTTTTGATATGGCGGCATTAGTTGGCCAACAAGAAACAGTGCAGCGACTCGAACGGCTTTGCTCTTATCAATCATAAATACCTAGTTGGGGAATATATGAAAATAGGCATGCTTTTCCCGGGATTTGGAAGCCAATCCGTGGGGATGGGTAAAGAGTTGTATGATGAATCACGCATCATGCAAGAATATTTTGAAGAAGCAGCCAATTGCTTGCCCATTAATTTTGTAAAATTATGTTTTGCATCATCTGATACGGAACTTTCATATATCAATAATGCTTATCCAGCACTCTTTCTGACCAGTATTTCACTCTATGCAATACTCAAAGAAGAAGGCATTACGCCCGATTATGTAGCGGGGTATGATACGGGCATGTATGCCGCATTATTTGCGGGTAACGGTTTGAATTTGCCCGATGGGCTTTATCTCCTGAATAAATATGCAATCTTCTATCAAGAAATGCTTGATGCGAACCCGAATCGGTTTGTGGGGATGCGTTTAGTGGGATGCCCGACGGAAGATATTGAAGTGCTTGTGCGTGAGGCAACCACACGTAATGCGTATGCGCGCATTGGGATTTATGAATCGCCGCATCAAAATATCGTGACGGGCCATGAGCAGGCCGTGAGTGAGATTGGCGAATGTATTTTAGAAAGCCGAGAATGCAAAAGTGATGATGTTGGCATTGAGCGTGGATTACACTCGGCATTTATGGATCCGGTTGGCGATCAATTAAAGCCGTATTTAGAAAAAGTTGATTTTAAGGATTTAGCAATGCCGCTTTATACCAGCAATGATGTGGTGCCAATTCATGAAGCGCAGTTAGTTAAAGATCACGTGTTGCGCCATATGAGTGCGCCAATCTTATTTTCGCAGATTATTGATCGCATGGTAGAATTAGTGGACGTGATCGTTGAAGTTGGGCCTGGATCTGAGCTGACCACGCTGGTCAAAGAGCGCTATCCTGAGAAAAAATGTATAGCAATTAATAAACGAGAAGATATTGCAGCGTTACAAGCAATAATCTCACAAGAAGAACCTCATGACGAAACGGAGAACAATTAATGGCATTTGATAGAAATGATACGTTACAACGAATTATCAATCTTATTGTGCAAGAGCTCAAAATTGAGCCGAATGATGTCAGAGTGAATGCATCGTTCCAGGATTTAGGCGTTGATTCACTTGATATGGTGCAGATCATCATGAAATGTGAAGAGCTCTTTGGGCTTGAAATTCCTGATGATGTGGCAGAAAAATTCCACACCATTAATGATGTGGTTGATTATATCAATCAACATCGTACCAAATAATCCTTCGATATTAATGTATAAAAAAAGCCGGCATTTTCATGTCGGCTTTTTTGTTTTATGAAGAATTTATATTTATCCCTTATGTCCCGCGATATGCCCTTACGGGCTACTAGGGACGAACGGGAGTAAAACGTCTTTTTTTTGAGAGAGGGCGTGCAGGAATAAAACTTTTATTGAATTCTTGTTTTTCCTTAAAAAAGCCTTACACAAATACAAAATTACTCATTTCCCGTTCGTCCCTAGTAGTGAGATCGTAGATCGAACGTCTCGCGGGACATAAGGGAAATAATGACTGAGTTAATAAGCAAATCCACCTTTTGCCCATAGTGCCCAGAGTGAGCGAGTGTTTTTCATAGGCGGTAAATCGCTTGGCCGAATTCCTTCAAATTCCACCTCACCGCCAACGCCAAGATAGGGTTGAACGCAATGCATAGGATCCCAGACATGATTTATGTGAGCAAAGATTTTGTGGGTCATTTGGCTTGATGTTGCGGCCGATTGAGGATCAATGTTTGGGCATGAGACGAGTACGGGAGAGTTTGAATCAGAAACGAATGATTGTTCAAAAAGATAGTTGCCATGGAGGGTTGCGGTGCTTTGCGTCACGGGACTATCCATAACCGGCATCACCTGTTCAACGTTTTGAATTCCCTTGAGGCCGACGTTTGTAAGTTGGCAGTCGCAATCATCCAATTTCACCAATTCTCTACTTTTGATCCACCCGTTATAACCGATATCAAAGCCAAGATGTTTGTGTTGATATGCAAACATGAAGACGATATCAAATTGGAGATTTGCATTTACCTTACAATCGAGCGTTGTTGAGTTAATGAGCGGTGCGGTGACGCCCGTATAATTACCGGTGCTATCAAAATTTTTTGCAAGAATGTAGCGACTGCCAAAGCGCGCGAGTGTGCTATCGCAAGGATTGCATAGATTTGGTTCATAAAGGTCAAATGAGCGGTATTGATGCGTATTAAAGAAATAGGTGCCATTCATATCGACCCATAAGCTAATGAACTCTTCATCATCTCGTTCCCAAATTTGGGTGTGGCTTGTAAAGCAGAGCCCGAGTTCCCAGAAGTGGCCGTTACCAAGAATTGGCGTGAAGAAATATTCTGGATTTGGTTTGTTACCGGTTGGAGCTGCACATCGTAAATGGAATCCAACGTGGCTTTCTTCATGATTTACAATTAAACCGCCAAGCATAAGAACGAGATCTGAAGCGCCTGAATATTTTTGGGATCCATTGATGCGTCCGAATCGTAATGCATCAACTTGCCCATAACTAACGCCGGCCATTGCTTCATTAAAACTATCTGCGGGTGGCAGGACTGCATATTCATCCATGTAAAGTGGTGGAAAGAGTGTACCACTACCATCATTGACGATACTTTCATCGAGACACACGCTCCATCGAGTAATGCCGACGGGCAAAATAGCGCGGAAATAGAAGTTGTGATAACCAACGAACCAGTCAAAGGTGGTGAGTGTGTATGAGATGTGTGGGTGTGGTACCACGACACTTTGGAATTTTGGTGAAAGCCCAAAATAATCGGCGAGGATATCATTTTCTCCGCGATCATCAACGAGGCTTCCAGATATATCAATTGCGTTATAGCCAAAGAAATATTGCGCAATGCGATGCGTGTTATACGTGCTTGCATATTCGGGAGTTACTGAAAAGTTGGTATAGAAACCTTTGCGATCATGGCGATATAGAAATTGGCGAGAGCCGACTAAATCGCGCGCGGCATTACAGGATGATGATCGAGGGACCATAATTGTTTTGCCGTATAGGGTGAAATCAGCGTATATATTATGAGCATAGAGTATGCAAACAATGATACGAGCTAATCGAATCGTGGTGCATTTCATGAGCTACTCTCCTTTATTTATGTAGATTCATTTGCGTGTAGCATACTATATATTTCAATATTTTGGCTAGCAGAATGGCGTCAGCCGCGACCAAGCCGAAGGCGAAGACGGGGGGCATTCCGAATTGCATCACTTAAAGGAGAATCCTCCCTTGATCCAAACGCCAAATTGGCTGAGCGAAGATTCTAAACAGTCATCAATAAGGCATGAAGTAAAGCAATCTTTATGATCTTCAGATATTGAGGTGCACTTTCCTATTTCATATTCGCCGCCAAAGCCCAAGAAGAATGAGTATGTTTTATTGTATTGCCAGGTGTAATTGACGTGTGCGAATAATTTATCGGAATAACCTTGTGTGCCCGTTAAATCGATACTATCAATGGTGAGGAAAAGTAGTGGTTTTTCTGAGGTATACATTTGTTGGCCATTAATAGCAGTTACCGTAGTTAAATTTGGATCTGGATTGTCCCATTCTGCTTGTATTCGATTATCGACGCCACCATTTTGGAATGATGATATACCATTAACGCCCGTTGGATAATTGTTCGTACCTGAACGAATCGTTGCGCGTTGTTCAGTGGCAGCAAGGCGCACGATATCAGGATAGTATAGATCGCCACTTGCAAACCCAAAGACGTAAGCATCACCTTTGAGTGCCCATGAATTGCCATTTAACCCTTCTGGCATACAGCGATCTTTGATGCGCACTTGCTCGCATCCGCGGAACCAATAATCATAGCCAAGATCAATCGAAAGATTGCCGGTGGTGTAGGTAATGGCAAAGACGGCATCCGCTTGGAAATTTGAACCGGCAAATACTTTAGCGCTGGTGATGTTTGCAACGGGAGCAAACTCATTTTGAAATTCAGTATTTGCATCGGATTTTCCGGTCAGTTGCGGTTGTTCGCGCGGGGAATTTGCAAGACGTTGCGCGAGCATATAGCGGCTGTTTGGTTTATCAAAGAGATCAAAGCAGCGTATTTGTGAGGTCTTGAACATGTAGGTCACGTATGCAAGTGCATGACCAGTTAATTTTCGTGTTTCAGCTTCATTTTGCCAGAGCATTACGTAGATATTACCATATGCTCCCAATTCCCAGTGATGCCCGTTACCAACAATTGGTTGGAAGATATATTCGCCATTTATTTCGGTGCCCGTTGGGATGACGGCACGCAATGCGATACCGACGTGATAGTCGTCATCAGCCAATGCAAAGGTGCCGATATTGAGTTGTAGATCAGCAATGTGGCTGCCGTGTTGTAATGAAGAATCATTACTTATTTTTGAGCAGCAGAGTGGATCGAAGATTACTGATTGCCCCAGATCGGGTGTGCAGCCTGCAAAAAATGCGCTTGCAGAGTTAAGAAGATTGCCACGATTTACTGAGGCTGGCGTCATATAGAGCGCAGTGTAATCGTTTGTGCCGCTATTAATAACGGTTTCATCAAAATTCAGTCTCCATTTGCTATAGACATACGGTGCATGGATTTGCACGAAAAGATTGTGGCATTTCCAGTTGAATGCCAAGAAAAGATCCATATCGAGAATGAAGTTTCTAATGCGCGGGCTTATTTCGATGTTGCTTTGAAAATCGGTTGGTAAACCAAAATAATCAGCAAGCCAATCATGTTTTTTACGCCTTGGAACTTGGCTTCCAGATACGACAATAAATTCTTCGCAACAATTTTGCGGATGTTGCAAATCGGGGCCAAAAAGAATGGAGGCGATCGCATCACCATTGGTTGATTGAGTATAGCTTGGTGCGAGAAAGAAACTTCCATGCCAATGTTTTACATTATGTTTGTAAGTGTGTTGCTGCCAGCCGGCAAATTCTCGCGCGAGGTTAATACCTTGAGAACGAAATCCAAAATAGGGGCTCGTAATATTGATAGGATAGACTGAAGATGCTGCGAATGCTGCTGCTATCATTACTATATAGGTGCGCTTCATTGTTACTCTCTCCTTCTTGATCGCCTCTGCTCATCTCTTTTTCTTGTGTATCCTACTATAGGTAACTAAGTAAGTACAATAACTTAATACGAGAGATTGATCTGAATAACGAGGGGCTTTGGTTAGTCACTTTAGAGTACGTTATCATCATGCATATGCAATATTATATGAAAAATGTATGCAATGATTGTGAATGTGTTGTTAAAATTGGTAGGTTTCAAAAAAACATTTTTTCAAAAAGGAATGAACATGCGTATGTATGCCAAATGGTTATTGCTGTTTATGAGTATGAATACAGGTTTATTGTTAGCACACGTGGATGGTACTTCCGAAATTGATGGCCTACTATCAATGGAACATCTTTCGCTGAGTAGGGTTCGCAAAAAAGATCGCTGTAAAAAATTGTGTAATCTTTGGGTGCGTAATTGCGTGCGAGCAGGTTCACTTAACGTGAAATGCAATGCATTGGTGGTTGGTGATTTAACCGTTGATGGCGAGATAATCACGGCGTATGGTGGTGGAGGAGGAAGTTCCTGCGGATTGTTGTTGACGAGTCTTAATGGTCAAGTGTTATTGGGTGTAACCGATGGGGCTCCAGTATTCAACTATCTTACCTCTCCCGATGGATCAGTAACGTTTATTACGGGACCAGGAACGCTGGGATTTGAGGCCTTTCCCTTTTTTGGCAACACGGCATACGTAGATCAAATTTATGGCAATGATAGTCTGGCAGCAGTCAATAAGAAGCCATATAAAACAATAACGGCTGCATTAGCTGCAGCAGGTTCTTATGCAAGTCCGAGCAAGCCTGTTACAGTATGGGTATTTCCAGGAATTTATAGTGATACTGCAACGAGCCCCGAAACATTTCCACTTATCATTCCGAATAATGTGACGTTGCTTGGTTTATCGGCGGGGCCAGTAGTGGGTGTAGGTGGCGTTACCATCAGTAGTGCATCTTCTACCAATCTCATACGGATGGGTAACAATACCATATTAGAAAATGCAATGCTCCAGATAAGTGGGAGCAGTAACGTAACGGGCATTTCCTTGTTTGCTACGAATAATACTGCAAATATTAAACGAGTTACGTTGAATGTAAGCACAACAGCGGGCAATGCTATCGGTATCGATGGCAATATCGTTAGTGGCACTATCAATGCAGAAACGATGAATATTACGGTATCATCACCCACTTACAGCAGAGCGGTGCTCGTGGGATCAGGTTCAACCGTGACCACCAGGACGACCAATACTCAGGCAAGTGGTGGAACAAATGCGATTGCAGTAGAAACGGTAGGGGGAACTTTTACGGGTAACGCATCAACGGCAAATGGCGCCACCAGTGATATTGCACAAACATCGGGAACTATACAATTGGGGTCTGTCCGGCTTTTTAATTCAACGGCTAATGGTGGCAACTTCACTACCTTGTTCTTACCTTCAACGATAACGTGGGCTACGAGCGATAATCCAATTGTGGCAGGAACAAATACTATGACGGCGGCAACGGGCCCCGTCTTATCGACTACGCCACTTGGATTTGGGATTTTAATTCCGCAACAATTGGTGGTACGCAATTTGCGCGTCAATGCCGTTAATGCAGCAGGCGGAGGATTGATCACAACATTCACCGTTTATCAAACACGTTCAAATGTGACTACTGCAACTCCACTGACCACGACTTTAACTGATCCTGCAACGAGCGCCTCAGATACTACTCATAGCGTCACGTGCTTGCCTGGAGATGTTTTA
>Ga0181538_10002989_pt1 | contig 16882 bp, 15 predicted proteins | sample PEATcosm2014_Bin_40_FD_119773 | JGI IMG/M metagenome (GOLD analysis project Ga0181538, IMG submission 119773) | Peatland microbial communities from MTU Mesocosm Facility, Houghton, MI, USA - PEATcosm2014_Bin23_30_metaG | ecosystem: Environmental > Terrestrial > Soil > Wetlands > Peat | place...
CAAATCGAGCCGTTGGCCGTGGCGTTTCCCGCCAGCGCGCACGATGCCAGCGCCATCATCCGGGCGGCGGCGCAGGCGGGTGTATCGGTCATTCCGCGCGGCGCGGGAACGAGTCTTTCGGGCGGGGCCATCGGCGACGGCCTCGTCGTTGATTTCGCGCGCTACAACCGTCAAATCTGGGATTTCAACAAGGAACGCCGCACGGTCCGCGTTGGCGCGGGCGTTGTGCTGGATCAATTAAATGAATTCCTTCGCCCGTTCAGATTTTGTTTCGGGCCGGACGTGGCGACGAGTTCACGCGCGACCCTGGGCGGCATGATTGCCAACGATTCGTCCGGGGCTTACACACCGGTCTATGGCACGACGGGCATGCATGTGAACGAACTCGAAATCGTGCTGCACAATGGGCAAACCCTGATGGTCGGCCCCGGCCACAATACTTTGCCGCAGCAACACGCCTTGCTCGAAGACATGGTGGTACTCAACTCGTTCGCTATCGCCGGGCGCTTTCCAGAGGGCCTCTTGAAACGCTGGCCCGGTTACGCACTGGCGCGGCTGGCGCGCGAACCGAACAATTTACTCCACATTCTCTCCGGCAGTGAAGGCACACTGGCGGGTATCATTTCTGCCGAACTCAAGGTTGTTCCACTCCCGGAGCAACGCGGCGTGGGCCTGCTGTTCTTTTCGTCCGTGGCCGAGGCGATGCAGGCCACCACCGAACTGCTTGATTTGAAGCCCGCCGCCATCGAGCATATTGACCGTCCGCTGTTCGACCAGACCCGCGGTCAACGCGAGTTTCAGGCCGTGCGCGATTTGCTCGAACTCGACACCAGGCCGTGTGAAGCGATTTTGATTGTCGAATTTTTCGAGGATGTTCCCGAGCGGCTGGCGCTGCTGGAAAAGCGCAAATTGGGCCTGCGACGACGCATTTTGGAAACACCGGACGAAGCCGCCCTGGTGTGGGCGATGCGCAAGGCCGGCTTGTCGCTGTTGACCAGTTGCAAGGGTGACGTCAAACCCGTCGCGTTCATCGAAGATGCGGGCGTGCGACCGCATGATTTGCCGGAATACGTCAACAGCCTGCAGAAATTAATGCGGCGGTGCGGAGTGCAGGCTTCGTATTACGGCCACGCAGCGGCGGGATTGCTGCACGTGCGGCCAATGCTGGATTTGCATCGTGCGGAGGATTTGAAGAAATACCGGCAGATTGCCGACGAAGTGGCCGCACTCGTGAAGCAATTCAAGGGAACCTTGGCCGGCGAACACGGCGTGGGCATGGCGCGCACCGAGTATCTCCGGGATCAGGTCGGCGAGGAGGTTTACCGGCTCATGCGGCAAATCAAGCAGACCTTTGACCCGCACAATTTATTCAACCCGGGCAAAATCATTTCGGACGACCGCTATAAAATTGACCGTCACCTGCGCCTGGGCGCCGGCTATTCCCTGAAAGTGCCGTTTAAACCGGTGCTCGCGTTCGCGGACAGGGACGAGTCGTTCACCGCCAACCTGGAACAATGCAACGGCTGCGGCGGCTGCCTCAAGCTGACGCCAAGCATGTGTCCCACGTTTATGGCCACCGGCGAGGAAATCATGTCCACGCGCGGGCGCGCCAACGCGATTCGCGCCGCGCTGGAGTTGCGTGGCATCGATGGCGATTCGCTCCGTTCGGTGGAGCTTGAAACTGCGTTGAGCAACTGCCTCTCCTGCAAGGCCTGCACCACCGAATGCCCGTCCAACGTGAACCTGTCGCTCTTGAAAGCGGAACTGCAGCTCGCGCGCATCCGGCAGAACGGGTTGACCCTGCGCGAACGGTTCTTCAGTTCGGTGGACCGGCTGGGCCGCGTGGGTTGCGCGATGCCCCATCTGGCCAATGCCCTATTGACCTTCACGCCGTTGGGCTACGTTGGCCGCCGGTTTTTGGGCATCACAACCCGGCGGACGTTGCCGCAGTTTGCGCCGGAGCGGTTTGATCACTGGTTCGCCAAACGAGCCAGTCATGCTGGCAAATTCCGCGGTTCGGTCATCCTGTGGGACGACACTTTTGTGCGCTACCACGAACCGTACATCGGCATGGCCGCCGTCAAGGTGCTCGAAGCCGCGGGCTTTGAAGTCGTGCTGCCGAAACTGCGCAAATGTTGCGGACGGCCCGCCTTCAGCCAGGGTAACCTCGACGAGGCCGCGCGGCTGGGACGCCACAATCTCGCGCTGCTGAACAGTGACAAAAGCAACACGCCGATAATTTTTCTCGAACCGTCATGTTACTCGATGTTCGCGCAGGATTATCACGAGTTGAAGCTGCCGGACGCGAAGCGTGTGGCCGCCCGTTGTTTTTTATTCGAACAATTTATTGAAAACACGCTGGATCGGGAACCCAATGCGCTGATTTTTAACGACAAACCCGCGCGCATGATGATTCATGTGCATTGCCACGCCAAATCACTCGCCAATTCAGATTACATGTACCAACTGGCCACCCGGCTGCCGCAGCGGGAGGTGAAGATGCTCGAAGCGGCCTGCTGCGGAATGGCGGGCGCGTTCGGAATGTTGGAATCGAAATACAAACTTTCGTTGAAAGTCGCGGAACCGCTCATTCGAGTCATCCGGAGCCAGCCGTTTGGAACCATCTTCGTGGCGTCGGGAACCAGTTGCCGCCAGCAAATCAAGCATCTGGCTCCCGTCCGGCTGCAGCACATGGCCGAGGTGCTGGCCGAGTCGCTGATCTGACCAGGCGGTTAAGGGTAAATATCGTTCAACGCCGCGCGCAGGTTGGTGAATTGAAACTTGAAACCGCTTTCGATAAAACGTTTTGGCGCGCAGCGGCGTCCGGTCAGCGCCAGGGAAGGTTCGGTTTTCATCAGCCTTGAACCGAAACGTACCGCCCATTCAGGCGCAGGCGGACTCCATGGACGGTGCAGCGCGCGCCGCAACTCGGACATAAATTCCGCGTTGGTCACCGGATTTGGCGCGGTCGCATTGAAGGCCCCGGCCATATCTTCACGTTCAATCGCCTCAATGAACATCCGGTTCATGTCCGCGAGGTGAATCCAACTGATGTATTGCCGCCCGCTGCCGGCCGCCCCGCCGAGAAACCATCTGGTCAATTTGCCGAGCACGGACAGCGCGCCGCCATCACGCCCGAGGACAAACCCGATGCGCAACAACACGCGGCGCGTTTTGGGGACCAGCACATTGCGAAAGGCATTTTCCCAGAGCTTGCAGGTTTCCGTCGCTTCGCCTTCGCCGGGCGGCGTGTTTTCATCACACCAACGGTCGTCGGTGTCGCCGTAAATCGCGAGCGACCCGGCCTGCACCCAGACGCGCGGTGGATGCGTCACGTGATAAATTGCTGCCGCCACGTCGCGGACGGAGTTAACGCGTGATTCGTTAATTTCGCGGATATTTTCCGGCGTATGACGGCAATTCACGCTGCGCCCGGCCAGGTTCACGACCGCCTCGGCACCGTCCAGAAATTGAATCCATTCACCGAGGTGTTCGCCGTCCCATTCCGCTTCCCTCACGCCATCGTTCCGCTCACGCGGCGCGCGCGTCAACACGACAACCTCGTAACCGCGCTTGAGCAATTCCGTGGCCAGCGCTTGGCCCAAAAAGCCGCTGCCGCCCGCCAGCACGACGCGTTTTTTGTTCATGGCAGCAAATTCAATTTTGGCGCATTCTCACCGGTGAACGGATTGGTTTCAAAACGCGCCTGCTCCAAATCTGCGAGCCAGCTTTGAATCAAGGCACGCGTGGAATCGAGATTCAGTCGCTCGTGTTCGCGCGGATATTTTTCCAAATTGGCAAGGGCCAGTTTGAACAGTGCCGCCGCCGGGCGCAGATGATTTTTCTGCAAATGCACAAACGCGCCGGCGAGCTGGATCAGTCCCTTGTAAAACGCGCCGTTCGGGCCGTGTTTGTCCTTCAGCCAGATGTGCTCGAGGACTTCGTGCGCCTCGTAAAAAAGCTGGCGGTTGAAACAATCAAAAAAACCGATGTAGTGCTGGTTGAGTTCGTGTCCCTGGTGCTGTTCCACCAACTCGGCGATGCGTTTGTTTTTGCGACTCACAGATTCAGGGTAAAGACCGGGTGACAACTGACAAGTGACAAGTGACACGAAAGCGCGCGAATTCCTGGAATCACTTTGGGATGGACGAGCGGGAGAAAGCGGCGGAGGGCCGCCGCAGTCCAAAACCTAACGGAAATGCGGAGCGGCCCGGTGAACGCGAAGCGTCTTGGAGTGCGCCAGCCCTCTGGCGCTTTGGCGGGCCGGAACTTGTAGGAGACGACGTGAGGAGTCTCTAATTTTTAAGAATGAGTCTCGTCACCTCGACTCCTACAAAAAGTTTGAGTCGGCTCGCCCAACGAGGATGACGGGTGGCAGGTGACACAATTTCCCGTCTCTTGTCACCTGTCACTCGTCACATGTCACCTGCATCTGTCCCCTGCATTGACAATTCCCCTGCCCTGCGACACCCTTCGCGCATGGCAAAACCTGCTTTGGGACGTGGCCTCGGCGCGTTGCTGGGCGGCAGTCCGGTCCTCACGCCAACTGCACCACCCGCGCCTGCCGTTCAACCGTCCCCCGCTCCGGTTCCTGCACCCGCGCCCGACTCGCGCGAGCGCGTGCAGCGCGTGCCGCTGGACCGGATTCGTCCGTGCCCGCTCCAACCGCGCAAGGATTTTCCCGCCGAATCACTGCGCGAACTGGCGGATTCCATCCGCGAACAGGGCATCGTGCAGCCGCTGGTGGTGCGCGAACGCGACGGCTATTTTGAATTGATTGCGGGCGAACGCCGCTGGCGCGCCGCACAACTGCTGCAATTGCCGGAAGTGCCGGTCATCGTCCGCCAGGCCGACGACCGCGCCGTGCTCGAATTGTCGCTCATCGAAAATCTCCAGCGCGAAAATCTCAATGCCATCGAGGAAGCGCACGGCTACGCGCAACTCGCCGAACAATTTCAACTGACGCAGGAGGACATTGCCGCCAAGGTCGGCAAAGGCCGCGTCGCCGTGGCCAACGCGCTGCGGCTGCTGAAATTGCCGGCCACCCTTCAAAATTTCATCCGTGATGGTCGGCTTTCGGTCGGCCACGCCAAAGTCATTCTCGGACTCGCGAACGAGAGGGACCAAAAAATCATTGCCGAGCGTGTGATCAAGCAGGGTTTGAACGTTCGCCAGACGGAAGGCCTGGTCGCCAAGCTGCAAAAGCGCGGTTCGCGCCGGACTCCGCCCGCGCCGGAATTGGTTGCCACGCCCGCCGGCGACCCGCACATCGCGGATTTGGAGGCCCGGCTGCGCGAAGTTTTTGCCACGAAAGTGCAGCTACATTACGAGCAAGGGAAAGGCACGGTTGAAATTTCCTTCTTCAGCGACGAGGACTTGGAACGAATTCTTCAGATATTGGGCGTGACTGAAAGGTGACAGCTGACATTGACTGAAAAGAGACGTATGGAAATCAATGCCGAATGACTAAATCCGAATGACTAAAGAATTCCCAATGACAAATCCTGAATGCTGGGCCAGTGGAAATCATTTGGTCATTCGGGCTTCGGGCTTATTTCGTCATTATGGTTTAGTCATTAGTCATTTTCCCCTGCATTTTTTGGAGTTCGTACCGATGAATTTTGCCACCTGTCACTTGTCACCCCAATGATATTGGAAGTCGTCAAATACGGCCATCCGGCGCTCCGGCAAAAGGGCGCGCGCATTGAAGCCATCACGCCGGAAATCAAAAAACTCATCGCCGACATGTTCGAGACGATGGAAGCGAAACACGGCGTCGGCCTCGGGGCGCAACAGGTCGGTCGCGCGCTGCAACTCACGGTGATTGATGTGCGCGAGGCCAAAGACCGTCCATCGTGGCTCGAATTGAAAGGTAAACCGGCCGACGTGAACGACATCATGCCGCTGGTCCTGATCAATCCCGAAATCAAGCCGACGGGCGAGCCGGCCACCGGCGGCGAAGGTTGCCTGAGTTTTCCGGAAATATTTGCGGAAATCACGCGCCCTGAATCAGTAACCGTGAAGGGCTTGAACGGCAAGGGCAAGCCGGTCGAATTCCGTTGCGGCGGCCTGCTCGCCCGCGTCGTGCAGCACGAAGCGGATCATTTGAACGGGATCTTGTTCATCGACCGGATGGACCGGAAAACCAAGGAAGAACTGCGACCGCAACTGGACGAACTGCAAGCAGCGACCAAGGCTGAGTTGCAAAAGGCTCAATAAACCTTCCGCAAATTCGAGGGCAGGATGTTGAGTTCACCGCGGTATTTGGCGACGGTGCGGCGCGCGATGGTGATGCCCTTGTCGCCGAGCATCTTTACGACTTCCTGGTCGGACAACGGCTTGGCGGTATCCTCGCTTTTGAAAATTTCGGCAATCATGTCCTTCACGCTGGTGTTGGAGACACCATCACCGCTCGCGGTTTGCAGGCCGGCGGTGAAGAAAAACTTCATTTCAAAAACGCCCTGCGGGGTCTGCATGTATTTGGCGGAAACCGCGCGGCTCACGGTTGTTTCATGAACGCCCACCACCTCGGCCACTTGCGCCATCGTCATTGGTTTCAGGTGCGCGACGCCTTTTTCCATGAACTCATGCTGGCGTTTCACGATTTCCTTCCCGATGTTCAAAATCGTCTGTTGTCGCTGGTGCAGGCTCTTGATGAGGAACTTGCCGGCGCGGATTTTTTCGCGGATGTAATTTTTGACTTCGGCGGAATTTCCACCCTGCGCCATGAGGTCTTTGTAAATGTTGCTGATGCGCAGGTGGGGAATGTGTTCGTCGTTGGTCGTCACGGCAAAATCGTTGCCAACCTTTTGCACGAAGACCTCGGGCAGAACATACTGGTCGGTGTCCGGCAAAAAGGCGCGGCCGGGCCGCGGCTCCAAGCGCGCAATCCGGCCGAGCGCGTTCTGCACGTCCTCGATGGTCCGGCCGGTGCCGCGGGCAATTTCCGGGATGCGCCGCTTGCCGAGCGCGTCCATGAAATCATGCACGATGCGGTATTCGAGCGTGTCCTGCTGGCCGGAGCGTTCGAGTTGCAGCAGCAGACACTCGCGCAAATTGGCGGCGCCAATGCCCGGCGGGTCAAACGTCTGAATCACCTTCAACACCCCGGAAATTTTTTCGACGGGCAGATTCATCGAAACGGACAATTCCTCAGCCGTGGCCTTGAGATAACCGTAATCGTCGATGCTGCCGATGATCAATTCGGCAATGCCACGCTGTTCCCCGGACAAATCGGTGTCGCGCAATTGTTCCATGAGTGCCTGGGCCAGCGACGTTCCCGCCACGAGCGAGTCCAGCATGAATTGCCGCCGTTCCTCGTCCTCGGTGGATTGGCGAATGGGAAGGTTCGTTTGTGTGAAATGGTCGCGCCATTCCTGATCCAGTTGCACGAGCCGGTCAAACTCCACCTGAAAGTCATCCACCGGCGTTTCGGCGTTTTTTTCCTGGGCGGCATCAAACGCCGTGTCTTCCGGCGATGCGGCCGGATCGGCAGCCGCCGGCGCGTCACTATCATCCGCCGCGATCTGGTCAGGCGAATCGGGTTCCGGCGCGGCAACTTCTTCGAGCACGGGGTTTTGTTGCAACTCCTGCTCGACGAGCGCCTTGAGTTCCAGTGTCGGCGCCTGCAGCAACGCCAGCGATTGCTGGAGCTGCGGCGCAAGAATCAGCGATTGCGTCAACCGCTGAGAAAGTTGCAAGCCCTGAACCATTTCTGCTTAGAGCTTAACCCAGTTTCAACTTATGACAAGCAAAACTTGGCACGGAATTAGCTGCTTTTTCCGCAGATAATCGGAAATTTCTCGTCCGCCCCACTTTAGCTGGATTTTGTCGCCCGCCGGCTGCATCTTCTGACTATGAAGTTGATTCTTTCGACGCACAACGTGACGCTGACCAAGGCCATTGAAGATCATGTCCTGGCCCGGCTGCAAAAGCTTGACCACTTCGACCAGCGCGCCATTGACGCGCGCGTCACCCTTGAGCACGACCATACGCGCGTCTTGGGAAAACAATTCAGTTGTTCCATCCGGCTGGCGGTGCGCGGCCCCGACCTCTTTGCCGAGGATGTCGAAAGCGATTTGTATGCGGCGATTGACCGTGTCACCAAAAAAATCGAACAACAAATCCGCAAACGCCACAACAAATGGAAGGCCCGCAAGCACAAAGTCGCCTCGCGCACCAAACGCAAACGCCAGGAGACAGCCATTTAGTGTAACGCGTGACACGTGACGAGTGGCACGATCCGACTCGGGTAAATCCTGTCACCTGTCACACGTCACTTGCCACTTTCACATGATTCTTCGCGCCCGCGTGGTCCTGCCGGTTTCGCAGCCGCCCATTGAAAACGGCGCGGTGATCGTTTCTGGAAACCGCATTCGCGCCGCCGGCTTGTTGAGTGATTTTTCCCGTCACTCGTCACCCGCCACTCGTCACGAAGTCGTTGACCTCGGCGAAGTCATTTTGCTGCCGGGCCTCGTCAACGCGCATTGCCATCTTGATTACACCGACATGGCCGGATTGCTGCCGCCGCCGAAGACGTTCACGGATTGGATTCACCTCATGATATCAGCCAAGGCGCAGTGGGGATACGCGGATTACTCGCGGTCCTGGCTGAACGGTGCCCGAATGCTGCTGCAAACGGGAACCACCACCGTCGCCGATATCGAAGTCGTGCCCGATCTCCTGCCGGAGGTTTGGGACGCGACGCCACTTCGCGTTTTCTCGTTTCTCGAAATGACCGGCATTCGCGCCCGGCGTGAACCGCGCGCCGTGCTTCGCGAAGCCGTTGAAAAAATTGAATCACTCGCGCACCCGCGTTGCCGCGCCTCGGTCTCGCCACATGCGCCCTACTCCACCCTGCCTGAATTGCTGCGTCTCAGCGCCCGTGCCGCGCGCGATCAAAAACTGGCCATCACCACGCACGTCGCCGAATCCGCGCAGGAATTTGAGATGTTCGCCCACGCGCGCGGCGCGATGTATGCCTGGCTGAAACGGAACGAACGCGACATGACGGATTGCGGCCTCGGCTCGCCGGTGGAACATCTGGCGCGAAACGGGGTTCTCGCCAAAAATCTCCTGGCCGTGCATGCCAATTACCTCGGCCCCAAGGACGCCGCACTGCTGGCGGCGCGGAAAGTGAGCGTCGTTCATTGTCCGCGCAGTCATTTTTATTTCAAACACCGGCCGTTTCCGCTGGGAAAGTTGTTGAGGGCCGGGGTGAATGTTTGTCTCGGCACGGACAGCCTGGCCACGGTCTATAAAACACGGCGCGAAAAGCCGGAGTTGAATTTGTTTGAAGAAATGCGCGCGTTCGCTGCGGCGCATCCGGAGCTTTCGTCGAAAAAAATCCTGCAAATGGCCACCGTCAACGGCGCCAAAGCCCTCGGCCTGACCGGGCGAATCGGCGAGCTTTCAAGAAACGCCCTGGCTGACCTGGTTGCCATTCCATTCGCCGGGAAAGCTTCTGATGCGGTTGAAGCCGCCATCAATTTCTCCGGACATGTTCGCGCTTCCATGATTGACGGACAATGGGCCATCGCGCCGGAGTGAGCTTTCAATTTGAACCTCTGCAAAACCGGTGCGCGGACAGCTTTGTCCGCCATTCCGCGTGGCTGGCGCGCTTGCGGACATGGCTGTCTGCGCTCCGCACCCCCCGCGCGCTGCTTAGTAGAAACCATGACTGGTTGCGATTCGCGGCCTGCCGCCTTTTTGCTCGCAAATCCCAAATCGTGGGACGTAAACTTCGCACGTGAATTCACTTGACGCCGAATTAAATCAGCGGCTTACCACGTTACGCGAACAGAATCTGTTCCGCGAGCTGCGCCGCGTGGATTCGCCACAATCGCCGCGCATCAAAATCGGCGGCCAAACGCTCCTCAATTTTTCATCGAATGATTATCTCGGCCTCGCCAACGATCCGATTTTAAAGGAAGCGGCCATCAAGGCCGTCGAAAAATTCGGCGTGGGCGCGGGTGCGTCGCGGCTGGTCTGCGGTTCGCTCGCGCCATTCCATGAATTGGAGGCAGCGCTCGCCGACTTCAAAAAAACCGAAGCCGCGCTGAGTTTTTCATCCGGGTACACAACCGCCATCGCGACGATTTGCGCCTTGCTTGGCAAGGACGACGTGGTTGTGCTGGACAAACTGGTCCACGCCTGTGTGGTTGACGCCGCCCGGCTCTGCGGCGCAAAAATCCGCGTTTTCGCCCACAACGACCTCGATGATTTGGAGAAGATTTTGCGCTGGAGTTCAACCTTCAGGTTGTCGGGCAGCTCGCTGAAGCGTGAACTCCAACCGCCCCGCACGCTGGTTGTCACGGAGAGCATTTTTTCGATGGACGGCGATGCCGCGCCGCTGCGAGAAATAGTTGCGCTCAAGAAAAAATACGGGGCCTGGCTGATGGTGGACGAGGCTCACGCGACTGGTGTTTGCGGCAAAAACGGACGCGGTCTGGCGGGCGAACCGGGCGTGGGCCATCGCGTCGAAGTCCAAATGGGCACGCTGGGCAAGGCGCTCGGCGCGAGCGGCGGATTTATTTGCGGCTCGCGCGCGTTGATTGATTTTCTCGTTAACCGCGCCCGCAGTTTCATTTTTTCCACCGCGCCGGTCCCAGCCGCAGCCGCCGCGGCGACTGCTGCCGTTCGTTTTGTCCAATCCGCCGACGGCGAAGCCCGGCGAAAAACACTTTGGGCGAGGGTTGGCCAACTTCAATCGGCAATCAGAAATCGGCACTCGAAGATTCCCGGCGCCATCGTTCCAATATTAATCGGCAATGAAAAGAAGGCGGTTGAGGCCGCCGCCGCTTTGCACGAACGGGGAATTTTCATTCCTGCCATCCGGCATCCAACCGTCGCCCGGGGCCGGGCGCGGCTGCGCATAACGCTGACAGCGGGTCACACAACCGAAGAAGTCAACCGGCTTGCCGTCGCTCTGAACGAACTTGCATCGTGCAAATCGTAAATCAAATGCACCGTCTTGCTGAACTTGATCACCGACACGTCTGGCATCCGTTCACGCAGATGCGCGACTGGTTGCGGCGCGAGCCGCTGGTCATCGTTTCCGGCCAGGGCGCGGTGTTGCGCGACGTAAATAGCCGCGAATATCTCGACGCCAATTCGTCCATCTGGACCAATCTTCACGGCCATAATCATCCCAAAATCAACGCGGCCATCCGGCGGCAACTCAAAAATATCGCGCACAGTTCCGCCCTCGGTCTGGCCAACGAACCGGCGAGTTTGCTGGCGGAAAGGTTGGTCAAAATCGCAAATTCAGGACTGGCAGGGCGCGGTGTCCCCACCGCGCCGCATGCTCCATTCCGAACGAGACGGCGCGCTGGGGACAGCGCGCCCTACCTTGCTAAAGTATTTTTCTCAGACGACGGTTCGACGGCGCTCGAAGTTGCGCTCAAGCTGGCGTATGAATTTACGCGGCGCAGGCGTGGCAAATCAGTGAGGCGAGCGTCCTCGCGAGCCGGGCAACCAAAATTTCTTTCGCTGGAGGGCGCGTATCACGGCGACACGGTGGGCGCGGTCGCCCTCGGCCACATTGATTTGTTCCACCAAAATTATTCCGGCCTGCTTTTCAAAACGGACAAGGTGATGTCGCCGTATTGCTACCGCTGCCCGTTCAACCGGGCGAAACCGGAGCGTGCCGATGCCCGCGAATATCGCAAATGCAACTGGGAATGCGTCGGGAAAGTTGAACAGAAATTTCTCGCACAGAAGAAAACGGGAAATCCATACGCGGCGTTCGTGTTCGAGCCGCTGATTCAGGGTGCGGCGGGCATGATTCCGCAACCGGCGGGCTGGCTAAAGCGCGTCACGCAGATCGCGCGCGGCCACGGCGCGCTGTTGATAGCCGACGAGGTGATGACGGGATTTGGGCGATGCGACGAAAGTAGCGCAGGCTTCCAGCCTGCGGATGCGCGGAGCATCCCTGCTCCGCAAACGGGCGGCACGGATGCCGCCAAAACTCGCAGGCAAGATGCCAGCGCTACATTGTTCGCCTCGCATCACGAAGGCGTGCAGCCGGATTTTCTCTGCCTGGCCAAGGGACTGACCGGCGGTTATCTGCCAATGGCGGCGACGCTCACGACGCAAAAGATTTTTGACACCTTCCTCGGCGAATATGGCGAATTCAAGACCTTTTTCCACGGCCACAGCTACACGGCCAATCAACTCGGCGCGGCAGCTTCACTCGCCAGTCTGGAAATTATGCGCAGCGCCGAATCCATCCGGTCGCGGGTGAAATTGGAGCAGACGTTGCGCGGCGAACTTCAAGCGCTTTGGACCTTGCCGAACGTCGGCGACATCCGGCAGGTCGGTCTGATTGCCGGCGTCGAGCTGGTGAAAAACTGGCGGACGCGCCGGCCATTCGATTTGCGCGAACGCGCAGGCATTCGTGTTTGCGAGGCGATGGCCAGGCGCGGAGTGCTCACCCGGCCCGTCGGGAATGTAATTGTCCTGATGCCGCCGTATTGCACGACGCCGGTGCAGGTGCAAAAAATGGTCGCCGCCCTGCGCGATGGCATTGCAGCGACGCTTGGAAATTGAAGGCAATTTCTTCTTCGCTGCCTCCAATTTCTTTCTTGTGTCAAACGAAAGGGCGTTATACGAACTGGATTATGAGCAGATGCGCATTCGCCCTGGCCGTGATGTTGGCTCTTATTTCGGGCTGCTCCGACAAACTGGATAAGGCCAAATCTTTGGTTAAAGAAGGTATTGGGAAAGCCAATAACAGCCAATTGGATGCAGCAATTGCTGACTTCGATCAGGCGATTAAACTCGATCCACATTGCGTTGACGGTTACTACAACAGGGGAAATGCGAAGATTGACAAAGGCGACTTTGATGGAGCTATCGCCGATTATGATCGAGCTATTAAAATTGACCCGAAAAATGCCAAGGCTTTTGGTAGTCGAGGCCTTGCTAAATTTGATAAGGGCGATTTTGATGGAGCCATTGCTGATGACAGTCAGGCTATCAATCTGAATCCAGAACTGGCTCCGGTTTACGACAACCGAGCACTTGCCAAACTACGAAAAGGGAATTGGGCCGATGCAATTGCTGATTGCAATCAAGCAATTATGATCAATCCAAAAGACTTTTACGCTTATGAAATTCGAGGTGCCGCCAAGGCCGGCCAAGCGGACCTGGCTGGAGCCATTGCGGACTTCAGCCGAGCGATTGAACTCAATCCAAAAGACGTAAAAGCGTACAAAGGCCGGGCGATGGCAAAAATGCAAAATGGTGACGATCACGGGTCTCTTGACGACTACAAAATGGCTGCGCAATTAAACAGCAGCAACTAGTTCATTTCATTTTTGCACCGTGCCGAGCGGCAGCACGATTTTTCCGAACAGCTCGTTGAGCACCTGGGCGAGTCCCGTGTAAATCGCGGAGAAACCGCAAATGATGCCTTCAAATCCCGTCAAATGTTTGAAGCCGATGCCGGCGCCTGCACTGTTGAGATGTTCATAGGCCAGCAGGAGGAACAGCAATGTCAACGTACCGAAGACCACCTGTAACGCGCGGTTCAGCCGGAACGTGCCGACAAACATCACGGCGGTGAACAGTCCCCAAATGGCAAGATACGCGGCCATCGCAACGTCGTCCGTCGCCACGAAACCGAGCTTTGGCAAGCCGACCAGCGCCACGAGTGACAACCAGAAGAAGCCGTAGGAAACGAACGCGGTGGCGGCAAAGGTGTTGCCTTTTTTCCATTCCATGATGCCGGCAATGACTTGTGCCATGCCGCCGTAGCAAATTCCCATCGCCAGGATCATGCTGTTAAGCTCGTAAAAGCCGGCGTTGTGCAGGTTGAGCAGCACGGTGGTCATTCCAAAGCCGAGCAGCCCCAACGGAGCCGGATTGGCAGTGGAATCTTTGATTTGAGCCACAGTTGGTTCGTTCATGTGAATTTTGGTTGTTGGCTGAATGGGAACGCACGCTGTTTAACAAAAACCGCGCATCAGGCAAACAAGAATTTTTGAATCAAAGCTTCGTCTCCGACAGTTTGAGCAATTGCTTTAGTTGCGCTTCCGTCACTGGCGACACGGACAAGCGCGCCTGTTTCGTCAATACCATTTCCTTGAGAATTTTGCCGGCTTTAATCGCCGCGAGCGTGACCGGTTTCGCCAGCGTTTTGACCGGCGCAAGGTCAACAGCCGACCAGTCACCCTCGTCGGCCGTTGAATCGGGATAAGCTTCCCGCGTGACGCGCGCGAGGCCGACGACGGATTTTTCCCCGCCGCTGTGGTAAAAGCAGACGCGGTCAGCGGCTTTCATCGCGCGGAGGTTGTTTCGCGCCGCAAAATTCCGCACCCCCGTCCACGCCGTTTCGCCGTCCTTCAGAAGGTCAGACCACGAATACGCTTCGGGTTCGGATTTCACCAACCAATAATTCATGCCGGAAAATTAATCACAGATGGGCCTGGCGCGGCAAGCCGCAACCCAAGTAGCGCAGACAGCCTGTCTGCTGTATCGCGGATTGGTAATCCGCTGGCGCCACCCGCTTCGGACGCCCGGCCGACCGCCAGTCGGCGACACGGCAGGTTGCCAACCTGCGCCACGAGAAAGCATTGCGCCGACTCGAAGTTGCGCAAATAACAAAATTTTTTGAGGTAGCAGTACGGTCTGTTGCCTTGATTCAAATTAAAAGGAAATTGGCAAATCGTTGGGAAAATTAAAACTATCTGGATTAACCCGCCGGAATTTTTCACTTCTGGCGTTGATTTTAACTGACACTTTGACTGACAGTGCGTCTTTGTGGAGGTATGGCCGATTCTCACTTCGACACCTCCAATGGCACATAAATATCCGTGAGCCCAAACGCCGTTTTCATCCCCTCCGGACCATTCACCGCCACCAAAAGCGACGGAGCCTTGCGCCATTTGCGGCCGCTCCTGGGCAGCCATGAGCGGAACAATTTTTCATAGCCCTTGGCGATAGCCCATCTCGGACAATTCCTCGCCACGACATAATCGCCGCCCGCGATCGTCCGCACACGTACCGGCTTCGTCGGCACATACTTCTCATCCACCGTCACGCAGGTGTCAGAACGCAATTTTTCCGGCGGTGTGACCTTCGGATTATCCAGGGGCACGTCGATAAACAACGAATGCTTGCGCGGCAGCCTGTCCTTCTTCAGCCTCGCCGTAAAATCCAGCCATTTCCGATACGACCCATCATACGGCCCCACATGCCGCATATACGCGACCCGCCGCGGTTCCAGCGTCGTCACTTCGATGTTCATTTGCTCCGCTTTGTTCAGGGGCCGTTTCGGCTGCAACGGCATATAAATATCCACCCGCCATTTCCCGGGCGCGACGCCCTTGAAGGTGTCGACCCACACGATAAAGCTTGGCACCGGCCGCAACTCCCGGGAACTTCGCGCGAGCCATTTGCCATAAAGATACTGGTAGGCGTCCTTGATTTTCCCGACCGGGCAATTTTTCGCGACGGCGTAATCGCCGCCGGCGATGGTCTGCAACCTGACCGGCTTCTTCGGCTCATAGTCGCCATCCACCGTGACGCACGCATCGTAACGAAGCTCCGCCGCCGGGGTCACCGATGGATTATCGTGCCCAATACCGATATACGCCGAACGCTTGCGAATCCGCTTGTCTGCCGACAGGCGTGCGAAGAGGTCAAACCACGTTGTCCTGGTATCTTCGTATGGCCCGACATGCCGCAAATACGCCACGCGCATCGGTTTGATTTTTTTGGCAATGACTTTCATAACTTTTGTAGTGATGTGGTTTGTGTTGAATGTGGTCAAAGGGACTCCCGGCCGAAAATGCACGCCGGACGGGGCGGCGGGAATGGCGATGGGCCCCGTCGCGCGGCGAAACTCCGCCGGCGAAACGCCGTAGGCCGCCTTGAACGCCCGCGTGAACGCCTCATGCGCCTCGTAACCCGCGTCCAGCGCCAATTGAATCACCTGCTTCGCGCCCGATCTCAATTCCATCGCCGCCCGCTCCAACCGCAGCCGCCGCACATGGTCCGCAATCGTCTCACCCGTCATCGCCGCGAAGACGCGATGAAAATGAAAACTCGAAAAACACGCCACCCGCGCCAGCTCCTCCAAATCCAACGGCTCATCCAGATGCTCCTGGATATGCGTCAACACGCGCAGAATGCGCTCCTTATAATCATTCCACGTTGTCTTATGCTTTGGCTGTGTGCCGCTCATTTGCACACTAAACTAGCAAACGCCATTACGGGCCGCTTGACTAATTTTGCGGTTTTACAACTCCAACATTTTTCATGTGCATAGGTCTGAATTATGCACCGGAACCGTCGCGACACGTTAAGGTGTCGTGGGCGAGTTTCAGCGTAACAGCGGCAGAGTAATGTCGAATAGTGCGTGCATCCATCGCCATACTGACAGTTCCACTGAAAGTGGCCGTCCATCCATCAAAAAGGCCCATTGTTCACAAGGCTTTTGCCAAATTGATCACAGATGGGCACGGATTAACACGGATAAATGTTGCAGGAGCCGGGGTAACGGGGGTCACAAATTCGAAACGCCAATGACCTTTATTAAAAATTAGAGACTCCTTGCGTCGTCTCCTGCATCGAAAGGATTTACGATTTGCGTTCTACGCTTTACGATGGACGCATGGATTTGGCTGGAAATCTGGACTCGATTCGCAAGCGAATCATCGCGGCTTGTGCGCGGGCGCGGCGCGAACCACCGTCCGTTCAACTGCTCGCCGTCACCAAAAGCCATCCGCCCGAAGCCGTGGCGGCGGCGGCGCAACTGGGGCTGAATTTATTCGGCGAAAACAAGGTGCAGGAGGCCAGGGCGAAAATTCCGCTCTGCTCGGGCAAATTGCACTGGCATTTCATCGGTCATTTGCAATCGAACAAATGCCGCGACGCG
>Ga0181538_10002991_pt1 | contig 16881 bp, 13 predicted proteins | sample PEATcosm2014_Bin_40_FD_119773 | JGI IMG/M metagenome (GOLD analysis project Ga0181538, IMG submission 119773) | Peatland microbial communities from MTU Mesocosm Facility, Houghton, MI, USA - PEATcosm2014_Bin23_30_metaG | ecosystem: Environmental > Terrestrial > Soil > Wetlands > Peat | place...
GCCGACGGGAGACCGATGAGGGCGAAAACCAAGACGGACGAGCTCTGGACGTGGTGTGGGCGTCCCGCCCGCAGTCGTGGGAGCGTCTCGCTCCCACGCTTCTACCGGCGCGGGCAGGATGCCCGCGCGACCGCGGGCGAGACGCCCGCGCTACGGATTCTCGTGCCGGTGTTCTTCCTCGTGGCGCTGCTATGTGCGGTTTCCGGATTGGCTCGTGACTTTCCCCCCTCCGCCTTGCCTCCCAAGCCGCTGGTTCTTCCCTCGCCGGAGCTGCGCGTCCTCCCGAATGGCCTGAAGCTGGTCGCCGTCGAAAGACATGGGCTCCCCCTTGTGACGCTGCGTCTGATGGTAAAATCCGGCGCGGAATCAGATCCGGCGACGCTGCCCGGAACGGCTCAACTGGTGAGCGCAGTGCTTACGGAAGGGACTTCGACGCGCAACGCCGGCCAAATCTCCGAGGCCATTGACTCGATCGGCGGGGTGGTCGACACGGGGGCCGGTTGGGACGAATCGTACATAAGTCTGAGCGTCCTGACTGACCATGAGGAGTTGGCTTTCGATCTTCTCTCCGACATGGCGATGCATTCCGTCTTTGCGCCCGCGGAGGTCGATCGTAAAAGCCGGCAGACCCTTTCGGGCCTCGAGGTGGTCCGCGACGATCCCGACTACGTCGCCGATACGGCCTTGAGGCGCCTTGCGTTCTCCGGGACTCCGTACGGTCACCCCGAAGATGGAACGATTGCCGCGGTGCGCCGCATAACCCCGGAAGACCTTCGTGCCTTCTTCACGGCCCATTATCAACCCTCAAACGCCGTCCTTGCCATTGTCGGAGACATCCATTTCGCCGAGGCCTTTGCGCGCGCCGAAAAGTACTTTGGCGGTTGGGCTGACCATGCCCAGCCCGCCGCGCCGTCTGGCTCGCCGGAGGTTGCCACGCACCGGGTTCTCGCCATCGACAAGCCGGACGCGGTGCAAACCGAGATCCGCATTGCCAATCTCGGAGCGCCGCGAGCCGACCCCGAGTACCTGGCGCTGAGCATTGCGGACCAAATTTTAGGCGGGCCCTCCGAGAACCGGCTTTTTAAGGCCCTACGCAGCCACCAGGGCCTGACCTATGGGGCTTCGAGTGAACTTCTCTCCTACCGGACGGCAGGCGTTTGGTCATTTAAGACCTTCACCCGAACTCCTGAGACTTTAAAGAGCCTACGGCTGGCCCTCGAGCAGATTAAGCAGATGCACGACCACCCCATCACACCCCAGGAACTCGAAACGGCGCAGGGGTACCTGATTGGCCATCTGGCATTGGATTTTGAGTCTTCGGAAGATGTTGCCAGTCACACGCTCGAACTTTTGGTTTACAATCTGCCCCTGGACTATTGGAATCGCTTTCCGGAAAAGATCCGAGTCCTGACCACCGAGGAGGTGTGGAACGCCGCCGGCCGGCGCCTGGCGCCCGAGAATAACATCATCGTGTTGGTGGGTAACCTTTCCGGGTTCGAGAAGGACTTGAAGAAAATGGGGCCCGTGGAATTCGTTCCGCTGGCCAATGTGGATTTGGGTGGGAAGTAGGCTTCGAAATCTCGAAGTGGTTTGAAAAGACTCAGAGCAAGATCCTTCGCGGAGTTTACCCTGAGCGCCCAGAGCGAGATTCCTTCACTTCGTTCAGGACGGGCTCTTCGCGGAGTTTACCCTGAGCGGCAGAGCGAGATTCTTCGCTCCGCTCAGAATGACCAGCGAAGGGCTCAGGATGACAGCGAAGGGCTCGGAATGACAGCCCGAAGGAGGTTCTCACACCGACTCTTTCACCTTGGGCTACTCTATGCCGGCCGTGCGGGGGTGGGAATCATACGATGAAGAACCTAGGCCTGTTGGCAATCGGAGTCATCGTTCTATGTGCCGTGGCGGAGGCCGCGATCCTGGTTCAGGTTCATCCTGATCCCGTGCGGCTGGGAGCCATCTTATTAAGTCTTGGCCTGATCCTGTGCGCATTTGTGGGATTGGCTCAGCAGAGCCTGGTGCGCTACCTGCGGCAGCGCGCGGTGGAATCCGTATGGGCCGCAGCAACCTTGCCGTTACTGCTGCTGATCCCGTACCTCGTGTACGCCGTCGGAACCCGCTCGTTGTCGTTTCTGGGGGCGGGGAAGTTGCTGGCCTATATTCTAGTGCCCACCCTGGTGCTGCTCCCTGACCGTATGCACCGACCACCGATTATCGGCTGGCGGGACGTGGTGGCCATGCTGGCGCTGGCGCTTCCCGTCGCCGCCAATTGGTTGACGGGAATATGGACGTGGCCATTCGACCTCTACTTTTTCCGTCCTCTGTTTTGCGTGTGCGTGGGGGTATACGCGTTTGCGGTGGTGCGCAATCTGGAAGGCGTGGGCTATCGGTTATTATGGCGAAAACAGGACGTGGTGGACGGGGCCGCCAATTTTCTGGGGTTTTGCGTATTTGGGATTCCGCTGGGGTTGTTACTGCATTTCATCCATCCCCACTTCTCGAGCGCCTCGTTTGGGCAGTTCCCGCTGCAATTCTTTGCCATCTACATCACGATTGCCATTCCGGAGGAGTTGCTTTTCCGCGGAATCCTGCAGAATCTCCTGTGCCACAGCATACGGCGGGGGCCGCACGGAGTCTATGGCTTGCTGGTCGCATCCGTTATATTCGGGTTATCGCATCTGCATCACGCTCCGGTTCCCAACTGGCGCTACGCGATTATGGCCACCGTGGCGGGAATCTTCTACGGATACACTTTTCGAAACCGGCAGAGAACTTCCGCGTCCGCCTTGACCCACGCCCTGGTCGACACAGCGTGGCACTTTTGGTTTTGAAGGGCAGTCAAGAGTTGAGAGTCAAAAGTCGAGAGCCGAAAGTCAAAGGGGTTGCTCTTGACTCTCGACTTCTTCTGGACGTAAGTCCCGCTGCCGCTGTAAAATGCCTCGATAGTTCATTGCACGAGACTGAACAAGGAGCATATACATGAAGATGAGGAAGATAATTCCGTTCCTTCTGTGCCTGGGTATTCTTACCGTCGCAGGCTTTGCGCAAACGCAAGCTCAGTCGCAAGCCAAAAAACCCAAGCCCGGCCCTTTGACCGGAACGTGGGAGTGCACAGCGCATGGGGGCTCGCAAGGTGACATGCCGTTCACTCTGTATCTCGAGCAGACCAAGGATTCGTTGACGGGATCGGTATCTTCGCCCATGGGCGGAACTGAGATCAGCGCCGGAACGGTCAAGAAGGACGACGTTGAAATCCACATCGACACGCCGCAAGGCAACTACCAGCTAACCGCCAAACTCAAGAAGGGTGAGCTTTCCGGCAAGTGGACAAGCGACACCGAAAACGGCAACTGGGAAGGCAAGAAGCAGGCCGCTGCAGAGAGCAAGTAGCTCTGGGAAGTGCGGTAGCGGCACATCGTGCCCCGTCCCGGAGATCCGTGTACTAAGGCTACTTCGGCATGTGTCATCCTGAGCGTAGCGAAGGATCTCTGCAGTTGTTCGAGACTCATTGAGGCATTGGAAACTGCGGAGATCCTTCGCTTCGCTCAGGATGACAGCCGGTGGGCTTTTTCAAACGTTGTTTCGCTGGTCGAGGATGTCTCGGCCCCTCGCGCGGGCACTCTACCCTGGAACACGAATTACGCTGACAGGAGAGGGGCGTTCTCGGGCGAGGTAACCAGGGCGGCAACTTCACTGCCGCACTCTAAATGCGTGTCGTCATCAAAATCGGGACCAGCTTGATCGCCCCCAATGGGCAGATCAACTTCACCTGGATGCGGTCGTTGATCGATCAACTGGATCTGGCGCGCCATGAGTATGTCATCGTCAGTTCCGGGGCGATCGCCTGCGGAATGTTCTCCTTGAACATTAAGCGCCGTCCCAAGAAGCTGGGCCTGATGCAGGCCACCGCGGCAGTAGGGCAGAGCCGCTTGATGCACACCTACGAGAGGCTGTTTTTTGGGAAAAAAATAGTCGCCCAACTGCTTCTATCAAGTGATGATTTTTCCTCTCCTCTCCGCTATCAAAACCTCTGCAAGACGCTCCACCAGTTGCTGCGCATGAAGGTGCTGCCCATCGTTAACGAAAACGACAGCGTCTCGGTGCGCGAACTGGAGGGCGCGTTCGGCGACAACGACGAGTTGAGCGCCATGGTAGCCACCGCTTTGGGAGCGGACTGGTTAATCTTGCTCACTGATGTGGATGGATTCTTCCGGTCCAAGGGCGCCTCGGGAGAACCTCATCTCGTGCGGGCCGTCCGTCGCGTCACGCCCGCGATGGAAGCTGCGTGCAGCGGCAAAAGCCAGCTTGGGCGAGGCGGGATGCGCTCCAAGTTGCGGGCGGCGCTGAGAGCCACGGCTGCGGGAATTCATGTGGTGATTGCCAGCGGAAACCATCCTGAGGTCATTCCACTTGCCCTGCAGCGACGCGTGGGGACCTATTTTTCGCCCTTGGGGACCAAGGCCGAGAAGCCTGCATGATCGTTCGAACTCCCCTCCTCGGCGGAGGGGGGGGGGATGGGGGTGGTGGGTCACGGTTCTACCACCCCCTGCCCCTCCTTACAAAGGAGGGGAGTCTGGGCAAATCTTCATGCCGACTACGCACGACAAACTGCGCAGAGCCCGCACGGCCGCGCCTAAACTCGCCTTGCTGACCTCTCCCGGGAAGAATGCGATCCTCGAGGCGATGGCGGAGCTTTTGGCAGCGAGCCAGGAAGCCATACTGGCGGCAAACCGCACCGATCTCGAATCCAGCGAGCTTCGTTCTTCCAGCCGCGACCGGCTTCTTTTGAACCCCGCGCGATTGGCCGACATGCTGGCGGGAATCCGCGCGGTCATTTCCCTGCCTGACCCGGTAGGTGAAGTCTTGGCTGAATGCGTGCGTCCGAACGGCTTGCGAATACGCAAAGTGCGAGTGCCGCTGGGCGTTGTGGGCGTCATCTATGAGTCGCGCCCGAATGTGACGGTGGATGCGGCAGTCCTGGCCTTTAAAGCCGGGAACGCGGTGGTCCTGCGCGGAGGACGCGAAGCGGTTCACACAAACGAGCGGTTAGTGGAGCTTCTCAATCGGGCGCCGGGCTTACCGGCGGGAGCCATCGAGTTGCTCGATTCCCGCACGCATGAGTCGGCGCTGGAACTCATGCGGGCGCGCGGTTACGTGGACGTGCTGGTGCCGCGCGGCGGAGCGGAGTTAATCAGCCGCGTGGTGGAGCAAGCCACCGTGCCGGTGATCGAAACCGGGGCAGGGAATTGCCATGTTTACGTGGATAAGGAAGCGGACCTCGAGCTTGCGGACCGCATCGTGATCAACGCCAAGACGCAGCGCCCCTCGGTGTGCAACGCCGCTGAGAAGCTGCTCGTGCATCGCGACATCGCGGCGGAATACGTTCCCAGAATCGTCGAGCGGTTGCGCGCCGCCGGCGTCGAAGTGCGGGGTGATGATCTGACGCGCCGCCTGGCGGGCCAGGACAAAGTTTGCGCCGCCTCTGCTGAGGATTGGCTAACCGAATACTCTGATTTGAAGATGGCCGTAGCCGTGGTGGCAAGCCTCGACGAGGCCATCGCGCACATCAATCGTTATTCGACTCGACACTCCGATGCCATCGTCACCCGCGACGCTGCCCGCGCGCAGAGGTTTCTTGACCAGGTGGACTCGGCCGCAGTTTATTGGAACGCTTCCACGCGTTTCACCGATGGGGGAGAGTTCGGCATGGGCGCCGAAATGGGTATCAGCACCCAGAAACTCCATTGTCGCGGTCCGTTTGCCTTGCCTGAACTCACGTCGGTGAAATACCAGATCGTAGGAACCGGGCAGATAAGAAAGTGACGAGTGACACAAGCAAGGCGTAGGGGTAGGGGTAGGGCTTGCCCTACCCGGTACATTAGGGGACGGCAAGCCGTCCCCCTACTTCTGCTTTCTGTTTTCCAGTTTCTAATTTCTGCATTACCGAGGTTCTCATATGGCAAATGTGCCGTTAGCCGTGGTCCTGGCTCTCTTGGCTGGGGTTTTGAACGGCAGTTTCGCGACTCCCACCAAATATGTGAAAGCCTGGAAGTGGGAAAATATCTGGTCCGTATGGGCGGTCATGGGCATGGTCGTGTTCCCGTGGCTGGCAGTGTGGCTGACCATTCCGAATGCCTGGGCCGTCTTCCAAGCCGCGGGGCTGAAAGTCCTGCTGCTGATGGTACTCTTTGGCGTCGGATTTGGGTTGGCGCAGATTTTCTTCGGGCTGGGAATTGCCGCTATAGGTATTGCTCTCAACTTTGCTATTGCGATTGGCCTCTCCACGGCCCTCGGCTCGCTGGTGCCAATGCTGGCGTTGCAGAGGCAGAAAATCTTCACTCCGCAGGGGCATATGATCTTCCTGGGCGTGGGGCTGGCCCTCGCCGGAATCGTAGGTTGCGCTGTAGCGGGAGGGATAAAGGAGAAACACCTTACCGCCACCGGCGCCGGCCCCAAGGAATCCACAGCGGTTAAGATGAGTTTCAAGCTGGGATTGTTCCTTTGTATCCTGGCAGGCATCGGTTCTCCGTTTACTAACTTCGGACTGGCGTTCGGGAAGCCACTCATTGACGCCGCGGTCGCACAAGGCGCCGGCCCGGGTAGCCAGGCGAATGTTATCTGGGCGCCCGTGAACACGGCCGCCTTCATACCTTATCTCATCTATTGCGCCTACCTGTGGAAGAGAAACGGCACGGCGCACCTGTTCCGCGCCCCAGGCACCGGTCTGTACTGGGTTTTCGGCGCCGTCATGGGCTTATTCTGGTTTGGAAGCACCGTCATTTACGGCGGGGTCTCCGCGCGCTTGTCCGAGATGGGACCGATTCTGGGTTGGCCTCTTTTTATGTCGTCGATTATTATCACGTCGAATGTTTGGGGGTTTGTTACTGGAGAATGGAAGGCCGCCGGTAAGAAGGCTCTGACCACTATGCTGGGAGGAATTCTGTTTCTTATCCTGGGCTTTGTTACCTTGGCGATCAGCGGCCGGCTGCCGGGCTAGGAGGAATCATGTTCGGAAGCATACTCTTTGCCGTATGTGTCATCCTACAGTTTCATTATCATGACTCGATTCCATGGTACATCTGGGTGGCGTCGGCGATTGCGCTCTGCGTGTCATTCGGCGAACCGGCGATGAAAATGAAGAGGGAATGACCGCGGAGCGGTAGGGGCGCTATCGCAACCTCACCAGGCATCCTTTACTGCACGCCCGCGGCGCATTTCGGAGCAGCGAACACACGCTTACGTCCGCCACTCGCAGGCAGCCGAAATCTGCCTCGCGCTGGTGAGCCAGAACCCTGGCCCTGACTTTTTGCTCCGGGCAGCGAATCGACCGCCAGCGCAGACCTGGCCCCCACTCCCAAATCGCCCGAGCAAGGACCGCCCACGAGAGCAATACTCCGCATGCTTCGATTGCTACAAGAGTATTCATGATTGCCTCCGATTCACTCGTAGCGCCGACCTTCAGAGCCTGCCCTGAGCGAAGCGAAGGGTCGGCATTTATAGTGCTGACCTGAAGGTCAGCGCTACCAGCGCATAGCGCGGCGAGGCCGGGTGGCCGGCCGGCTAGGTAGCTGATTTCGCAAAGCTGGCCAATGCGTCCGCTTCAGTGGGGTAGATGTCGAAGGCTTGCAGCAACCGATGAGTAGACAGGATATTGTGAATTAGCCGCGGCAGGCGTGTGAGTTTCAGTTGTCCGCTCTCCTTGACGGTTAAGATCACCGACTCCACCAGCATGCCGATCCCGGTGCTATCAATTCGCGTCACATTCGCGAGGTCGAGCACCATGAGATTCCAATGATTGCCCAGAAACTCCTTGATAAAACTGCGCACGGTGTCGACTTCAGGCCCGGCCACGATTCTGCCGCTAAGGGTCAACACGCGCACACCGTCGACTTCCTTGGCGTCGATGGTCAGTTGCATAATGACTACCTCCTTTGAGCGGTATATTAGGGGTTGTCAGCGGGTATGTCAACGCCGCTTTGGAATAGGAGATACCGCGTCAAGATTGCACCCCCCCTTTGGTGCACACTGCACACTTCACCGCAGAGGCGGCAATCTACCCCGCCTCCGAGCGAAACGGCCGGGTTCGGGACTCAAGGGCGCCGACCAGAAGATCGGCATTAACGCGTTGTACGTCGCCTACAATAGCTGCGCGATCACACCTTTGGCGGCGCTGATAAGCGGTGCGGCTTGGGATGGGGAGAATACCCCCCAACGTTGCAAGGCGAGCACCTCAAGGATAAACTCACGAAGGCTCAGAGTTGCAGCGCCGTCCCTTCCCGCGTTCATCAGGGATATCGCCTTCTCCAGCCTCAGCACCAGCGCGTTGTCCTCTCCGCTGCTGAGCACTCCCTGGGAATAGAGCGCGTTCACGGCGTCGATAATTGTCTGGGTCGCCTGCTGGGGCGACCTGGGAATGAGCTCGAAGACGGTTCCCACGCCCTGCGCGCCGCCCCCAACGGAGATCCCGTAAAAGTTGCCCGCCTTGTCCATGACCAGGCCGCCGGCGGGAGCCGCCCCGTCGTGGGAGTAGGGATTGAAGCTGTGTAGCACCGTCAAATTGCCGGAGGTGTCGAGCTCAAACACGGTCCCCTGGTTGAAAGAGCCTCCTAAGAATGTCTCGCCGTAGAGATTGCCTCTCTCTTCCATGATTAGACGGGCATCGGGTTCCATCCCATCGCTGGGCGGGCCCTCGAAGTCGAACGGGGGCGGGCCGTTGAAGCTGTGCAGCACTATCAAATTGCCGGAGGTGTCGAGCTTGAACACGGTCCCGTACCTGAAAGTGCCACCGGCAGATGTGGTGCCGTAAAGGTTCCCCGCTCGATCCGCGATCAAGGGTGCGGAGGGGCCCGCCCCATCGCCGGCCGAGCCCGTGAAGTAGTGGAACACCGTTTCGTTGCCGGAAGTGTCGAGCTTGAACACGGTTCCACAGCCGGACTGCGTGGCGGACACACATGTCCCAGTGCCGCCGTAGGTGGTGGTGCCGTACAGGTTCCCCGCTTTGTCCATGATTAGATCTGCGCCCGGATAGGCGGCGTCGGTGGGTGAGCCCGCGAAGCTGTACAGCACCTTCTCGTTGCCGGAAGTGCCGAGCTTGAACACGGTTCCGCAGCCGAGTGGCGGGACGGACTGGCATGTCCCGTCTCCGCCGTAGCTGGTGGTGTCGTACAGGTTCCCCGCTCTGTCCATGATCAGACCTGCCCAGGGATACGCGCCATCCGTGGGATAACCCGCGAAGCTGTGCAGCAAAGTCTCGTTTCCGGAGGCATCGAGTTTGAATATGGTTCCGTAGCCGTACTCGCCGCCCGAGAGTGTGGCGCCGTACAGGTTCCCCGCTCGGTCCCTGATCAGACCTGCAAAGGGTGTCGTGCCGTCGCCGGGATAGGCCCCAAAGCTGTACAGCAAGGTCTCGCTGCCAGAGGTGGAGAACTTGAACACCGTTCCACAGCCCGTGGGAAGGCTGTTGCAATCCCCGCCAAAAGCCGTAGTGCCGTAGAGGTTCCCCGCCTCGTCCCTGATCAGACCCGCCTCGGGAGTTTCACCATCCGGCGTCCCCGCAAAACTGTGAATAATTGTCAAGGTCTGCGCCTGGGCCGAGGGGATGGCAACCAGCCCAAGTCCAAGCGCTACCAAAGCGGCGAGCGCGACGGGCGCCTTGCGCGGACGTATTCGCGAAATTTGCACTTTTGGTATTCTTGTCATGAGGGTGCTCCTTTGAACTCTCTTCGAGTGGAGGTGATAGGTCTCCCGAGTCGACCGCTCGAGAAACCTGAGATTGGCGTGTAAGGTATATGCTAACTTGCTGCGATGAGGGCACCCTATCACTGACCCTGGTCCGTGTCAAGGGCGAAGTGTTTGCGAGGGAAAGTTTGAGTAATGTCGTTTCTCGCGCAGTTAGACCCCAAGCAACAGGTTCGCAGACGCAGACCTGCGCCACGGCCTCAGTGCTTCGGTGGTGCGAGAGTTCACTCGCAACACTCCCGTAACATTTCGTATAACACTCCATCAGCGGCTGTTACTGATTGACAAAACCCCGGCGGCACCCTATATTCCTTAAATATGTGGGAAGAAAAGCTAACCATCACCAATGCACCGGGCGCGCACGAAGAGCAGCGAATCCTGCAACTCAATGGTCCGATAACCATCGCCACTTTGTTTGATTTCCGGGATACGGTACGGGCTGAAAAGACCGCGAAGACTGTAATTCTCGATTTCACCCAGGTCCCTTACGTGGATTCGGCAGGTGTGGGGGCCATCGTTAACGCGCACGTCTCCTGCGTCAATTCGGGTCGCCGGCTCTTATTAGTAGCCGTGCAAGACAGGATCAGGACGCTGATGAAAGTGACCAAAGTCGAGCAGATCCTGACGTTTTTTCCGACCCTGCAAGACGCTCAAGCCACCACACACTGAAGGGCTTATAATTTCCTGTTTCAATGATTCGCACTGTTAGGCGCGTCCGCGCCGGTTGGGGCGAGAGCGTGTAGACTGCGGGCCGAGGGTCTGGCAGGGCGGCCCTTTGACCCCGTCAGAAGCGCAGGGTCGCTCGCAGCCGGGTGGGCTCGATCAGCAGGTCAAGGGCGTTGACGGCGCCCTCAACGAAGATGTTGGCATGCCGCAGAGCCTCATGCGCGCAACCTTCGCCGTTGTCTACGGCAACCGTCAGTCCTCCTGATTCTTTCACCAGTTTCATGTGCAGCCGGTCGTTGACGCCGTTTCCGAACGAGGCCAGGCAGCGGGGATTCAACTCCATCGCATAACGCTGCTTTTGCACGTCTTCGCCGGCGCCTTCGATTCTGCGGCAGATCAGTGGCGGGCCCTGCAATTCTTTTTCGGCGGTCCCGAAAGAATCGGCAGTGACGATGTGAATATCCGCCGTTTGCGCGAGGCGCAGCAGGCGGTCCTTGACACCAGGCGACAACGTGCCGCCAAATGCCAATGTCCCCGTGTAATCGCTGAGGATGGCGTTGATCTGAAGTTTGCCGAATCCTGGAATGTCGATCGTAATGCCGGGTTTGCTCATGGGCAGCCCCTCCGGAGACCTTGTCATTCCGAGCGCAGCGAAGGAATCTAGCCCTGCTTCGAAAGTCGTAGGGCGGGCGTCCCGCCCGCCGTGGCACGGGCATTCCTTCGCTCCGCTCAGGACAGGCTCTGCCGGTGCGTGGGAGCGGGACGCTCCCGTGACCGCGCGCGAGACGCCCGCGCTACGTCCGTCAGTCGGCGGGCTATTTTCATCCTTTTCGGGTGCCTGCCACCCGCTTGTTGGGGGGACGGCTTGCCGTCCCCCAATGAACTGGGTAGGGCGAGCCCTACCCCTACACCTTTTCAAAGCAGGGCGAGATTCCTCGCTGCGCTCGGAATGACAGAGCCTTAAAACCCAAAATTGAAGCTCTTCCAAATTCCATCGACCTTCTCCTTCACCTCCGGATCCATCTCGATCTCATCCGGCCAGGGGCGAGTGAATCCCTCAGAGGCCCACTTGGTGGTAGCGTCCACGCCCATCTTGGAGCCGAAACTTGGAAGGCGGGAAGCGTGCTCGAGTTGGTCGACAGGACCGAGCGTGAACTGGATATCGCGTTCCGGATCGATGTGATTGAACGCCTTCCACGTCACCTCGCGCAGGTTGTGCACGTCCACGTCGTGGTCCACCACTACGATGCACTTGCTGAACATTGCTCCCGGCAAGCCCCAGATGGCATGCATCACTTTGCGGGCGTGTCCCGGATAGCTTTTGCGTATCGCCACGATCAGAAGGTTATGAAAGATTCCCTCCGCCGGCATGTGCATATCAACAACTTCCGGCATCTGTTTGCGAAACAAGGGCAGGAAGATGCGCTCCACGGCGTAGCCCATCCAATAGTCTTCCATGGGCGGAGGACCGACGATGGTGGAAACGTATATGGGATCGCGGCGCCGCGTCAGGCAGGTGAGATGAAACGCCGGGAACTTATCTTCCAGGGAATAGTAGCCCGTGTGATCGCCGAACGGCCCTTCGACGCGGATGTCGTCGAGATCCACGTAGCCTTCCAGCACGATTTCCGCGTTGGCAGGCACCTCCAAGTCGACGCTGTGGCATTTGACCAATTCCACCGGTTCCTGGCGCAGGAAACCGGCAAACAGGAATTCGTCCAAATCCTCGGGCAGCGGCAGAACACCGGAAAGCATGGTTACCGGGTCGGCGCCGAGCGCCACGGCGACTTCCATGCGGCGGCCCTTGCCCTGTCGCTCCAGCCAACGGAAATGTTCGGCCCCGCCTTTGTGGATTTGCCAGTGCATGCCGGTGGTCCGGGCATCATAGACTTGCATGCGGTAGCAGCCCACGTTGCGGCGGCCGTTCTTGGGACTCCTGGTGATCACTAAAGGGAAAGTGATGAAGTTCCCGCCGTCCTGGGGCCAGCATTTCATGATGGGCAAGCTCGCTAGTGATGCATCGTTAGTTTCCACCACCTCCTGCGCCGCAGCCGAGGCCACGCTCTTCGGGAAGAACGACCCAAGCTCGAAAAGCTTGGGGAGCATCCGCACTTTGTCCAGAATGCCCTCCGGCGGCTTCATCTCCAGCAGGTCTTCTATGTGCCGCGCCACGTCTTCGAGCGAGTCGACCTCCAGCGCCAGTTCCATTCTCCTCTTGGACCCCAACATGTTGATGAGAAGAGGAACGGCGAATTCCGCGCCGGTCTTTGCCGAATGCGGCTTCTCAAACAAAAGCGCCGGTCCTCCCGCCTTGGATACCCGGTCCGTGATCTCGGTGATTTCCAGATCCACATCTGCAGGAATGGGGATGCGCTTCAGCTCTCCTTCGCGCTCCAGGCGTTTCACGAACTCGTGTAAGTCTTGGTAAGCCACCGCGCCCTCTCTGATGAAGATGAAGAATCCCTTCGTTGTGGAAGCATTACAGATTGCACGCGCCAAATCAAGCTATGAATCGGCTGACCGGTGCTGTTCTAATTCGTTCGTAGCGCCGCCATCTTGGCGGCTCCACTGCCGGCTGGAAGCCGGCGTTACGGCCCAAATTAGGACAGTACCATCGGCTGACCGGTGCTGTTCTAATTTGGTTGTAGTGCCGCCATCTTGGCGGCTTCAGAGCCTGTGTGAGAACTCCCTTTGCGTGTCATTCCGAGAAGCCGCAGGCGACGAGGAATCTCGCTCTGCCGCTGAAAACTTTCAGAGCGAGATTCCTTCACTTCGTTCAGGACAGGCTCTTCGCGGAGTTTACCCTGGGCGGCAGAGCGAGATTCTTCGCTCCGCTCAGAATGACAAGCGGAGGGTTCAGAATGACAAAGGAAGGGCTCAGGATGACAGCGAAGGGCTCGGAATGACAGTCCGAAGGGGGTCTTGGCCTTCCTTGACTTTGCGGTCCGGCCGCCGGATACTTAGCTTGGTTAGTCTGCGTACCAAGGGTAAAAATGAGTTGCGGCCTCGAGCCACACGATCGTGCTTCCGGACTGATTCCAGTCAGGTCCGCCATCCTGCCTTACGGGGAACGCGTCTCGCGGAGGAGGCAGGCGAGCGCATGGCTGCTCTTGCTGGGCTTATCGGCTGCATGGGTTTTCGCGCCACGGGCGGCCGGGGGCGGCCAGGGCTCAAATAATCAGGAGCTTGCCACTCAGGAAGTCCCGTCCCAGTTCAAGGTGCAGGTGCAGCGCAATATGGTGCTGGTGCGCGCCATTGTCCGCGACGCAAAAGGCCTCCCGATATCCGGGCTGAAGAAAGAGGACTTTCGACTCTTCGACAACGGCAAGCCCCAGGAAATTGATCAATTCGCCGTTGAATCATCGAGCGGCAATCCAGCGCTTTCCGCCAAGGTCCCTGAGGAAGAGCCCACGGGGGAAGAACGCGCAGCGCGCCCGCCGGAAGACACGATTCCTCGGAATTACCAGGCGCTTTATTTCGATGACGTTCAAATGCAGTTTGAAGACATCGCGCACGCCCGCGATGCGGCGGACCGTTATCTGGCGGCCATGCTGACGCCCGCTGGTAGGGTCGGCATTTTCACCTCGTCGGGCCAAGACGTCCTGGACTTCACCGACGACCGCAGCCAGATCCACGCAACGCTTTTCAAACTCCGGCCACGGCCCAATTATTTGAGAGAATTAAACGCCTGCCCTGATATCAGTCAATACCAGGCCTACTTGATCGTGGAGCAACGCGATCCCGATGCGACGGCGATTGCTGCAGACGAGTATGTACAGTGTAATTGCAGTAGTTTACCGGTCCAAGCACAACAAAATTGTATCAACCAGGCACCCAACGCCATCGACGGGGACGCCACGAGGATAATGGAGACGGGGGAGACGCAGAGCAACGATATTCTGCGGGGCCTCGAACAAGTGGTCCGCCGAACCGCGTTGCTGCCCGGACGGCGCAGCGTCATCTTCCTGTCGCCGGGATTTCTTTTCTACAACCTCGAGGCGCAGATTGGTGAGATCGCGGATCGAGCCCTTCGTTCGAATGTGGTCGTAAACGCTCTGGACCCGCGCGGGCTCTATGTGATCATTCCCGGCGGTGACGCGAGCCGTTCGACGGCAGTGATTCCCTCGAACGCCGGCCTCTCGGGGAGGAAGTCCCAACTTATAATGAACGGATACTCCATTGCTGAAGAGGTTTTGGCTGGTCTTTCGTCAGACACGGGCGGCCAATTCTTCCACAACAGCAACGACCTGGACAAAGGCTTCCGGCAGGTGGGGACGTTTGCGGAAGTTTCTTACGTCCTGGCGTTTTCTCCCCGCAATCTTAAGCCCGATGGCCGATTTCACAAGCTCAAGGTCAGCCTTGCAAACCCGAAAGGCTACACGCTTCAGGCCCGTCGCGGCTACTTTGCGCCCAAAGCCTCGGAGGACGCTGCCGCCAGGGCCAAGGAAGAAATTCAGGACGCAGTCTACTCCCAAGACGACTTGAGGGAGCTGCCGATCGAAGTCCATACGCAGTTTTTTAAACTCAATGAATCCGATGTGCGCCTCTCCGTTCTTACCCATCTGGATATGAGTTCCCTCCATTTCCTGAAGCAACAGGATCGAAATTCGGATGACCTGACTTTTATAACCGTCCTCTTCGATCGCGACGGAAAATACCTCACAGGGAAAGAGAAGAAAGTAATATGCCACCTTCGCGACGACACGCTGGCGAGGCTGTCGCGAACCGGCATAACGTTGAAGATGGAGTTTGATGTGAAGCCCGGGACATACATGGTTCGGCAGATCGTGCGCGACTCCCAGGCCGGCCAGTTATCCGGCCTGAGCCGAACTGTTGAAATTCCTTACTAGGAGGCAGTGTATGCGACGAAGAAGCAATTTCGGTCTGTATATTCTCCTACCTGCGGCGATCGGAGTTCTGGCAGTGAGCTTGGTGGTCACTCTTGCCCAGAGCGGAGGAGCGCCAGGCGCTTCTCCGCAGACGCCCTCCACTTCGCCTCAAGTCTTGAGAGCGGAAGCCAACCTTGTTCTGGTGGACGTGGTGGCCACCGACAAGAAAGGGGCGTACATCAACGACCTGGATGTCAAAGAATTCCAGGTCCTCGAAGATAATCAACCGCAAACCATCTCCGCTTTCCAGCGCCCGGAGGGAACCCAGGGCCCCAGAAGGCCAGGCCAGCCCCACTTTATCGTGGTCTTCTTTGACGACTCGTCGATGGCCACCCAAGATCAGATGCTGGCAAGACGGGCGGCAACTCAATTTGTGGAGAAGACGGCTTCGCCGGATCGGGTGATGGCGGTCGTGGATTTCACCGGGACAACTCAAGTTGTCCAGAACTTCACTTCGGATGGTGCGAAGCTGAAAGCAGCGACCGAACAGGTGAAGTACTCCGCGGTTGCGTCGAATCCGGATATTCCGATGACCGAGACCCAGACTTTGGCGTCAGCGGGATTCCCCGGAGGAATGTCGTCGCCCATGGCATCCATGGGGCAGATCTCGATGGCGATGAACCAAGCCGACTTTGGGGCGCGGTCATTGCTTCTGGCGATCCGCGACCTGGCAAGAACCTTGCGCGCTGTTCCCGGCCGCAAGACGTTGATTCTATTCTCCGGAGGTTTCCCGTACACTGCGGATCGGCAGCCCGAACTCGACGCTACTATCGATGCTGCGAATCGCGCCAATGTGGCGATCTACGCGATCGATGCGCGCGGCTTGGCGACAATGCCCGGGTTCTCCGCCACCACGTTCCTCGATTTGCCCTTCTCACATGCGCCGGCGCCCCTCGCCTCCCTGGCCGATCCGCCTGATCCCTGGCCCCAGCACGGTGGGGGAGGGGGCGGCGGTGGAGGTACGGGAGGGGGTGGTGGCGGTACTGGCGGCGGTGGAGGGAAAGGTGGCAGCGGCGGTAGCGGAGGTACCGGCGGCACCGGCGGAACGGGTGGCAGTGGTGGAGGGAAAGGTGGCAGCGGCGGCACCGGCGGGACGGGTGGCAGCGGTGGGAAAGGCGGCTCCACCGGCGGGACGGGTGCCGCCGGCGGTGGTACTAGGGGCGGTGGCGGAATGGGAACTACCAACGGCTATGGTGGTAATTACTCGAACCTGCCGGGCAACGCCTACATGTGCAACGACCCGATGAGTGCCATGCAAAACCCGATGTGCCCGCAGAATCGCCTGCAACAGTTGATGGACCAGAGCGTTTCCGCGAACCAGCAGGTGCTCGACGCGTTGGCCCGCGGCACGGGCGGCTTTACGATTCTCAATACCAACGATTTCCTCGCGGGCTTGAATAAGATCGCGAGCGAGTTGGACCAATACTACATTCTGGGTTATATCCCCCCCAGCCAAGCGCACGACGGGACGTATCACAAGATCTCCGTGAAAGTGACTCGCGCCGGGCTGCAGATCCGCCATAGGAACGGGTATTACGACGTGAAGGGTCCTGACATGTTGGCCGGAAAGCCGGAAGGGAAGAACCTGGAA
>Ga0181538_10002993_pt1 | contig 16877 bp, 14 predicted proteins | sample PEATcosm2014_Bin_40_FD_119773 | JGI IMG/M metagenome (GOLD analysis project Ga0181538, IMG submission 119773) | Peatland microbial communities from MTU Mesocosm Facility, Houghton, MI, USA - PEATcosm2014_Bin23_30_metaG | ecosystem: Environmental > Terrestrial > Soil > Wetlands > Peat | place...
GCGGGCTTGGCGGGCTTGGCGCGCCCCGGGGAGCCGGCGGTCCCAGTGGAGCCCGCCGTCGCCTGACTTAGCTCTGCCATAGCTGGATGGTAGAGTACTGACTTAGCTAAGCACAAGTCAGGTACCATGAGCGCATGGCAGGTACGGCTTCCGAACTTCCCCGGCTGACCGGGCCGCTCGACCCCCGGGCCGCGTGGACGGCGAGTGAGTGCTCGCTGGCCCGCGCGCTGGACGTGGTCAGCACGCGCTCGGCCTTCCTGCTGCTGCGCGAGGCGTTCTACGGCACGGCCCGTTTCGGCGACTTCGCCGAGCGGGCGGGCATCAGCGAGCCGGTGGCCGCCGCCCGGCTGCGCGAACTGGTTGACGCGGGGCTGCTCATGCGCGAGCAGTACCGCGAACCGGGCCAGCGGGCCCGGCTCGCGTACCGGCTGACGGACAAGGGCGCGGACCTGTTCCCCGCGCTGGCCGCCCTGATGCAGTGGGGCGACCGCTGGCTGAGCTCATCCGGCGGCCCGATCGAGCTGCGGCATCAGGACTGCGGTGAACCGGTCGAGGTCGAGCTGCGCTGCGCCGCCGGGCACCTGACCGGCCCCAGCGAGCTGGACCTGGTCCGGCGGAGGCGGGAAAGCTAGCTGCGCTGGTTCCGGATCTGGCGCTTGATGCGGGAGAGCATGGCGGCCATACCGCGCAGCCGCAGTGGGCTGACCAGGTCGCCCAGCCCGAGCTGACCGGTGAATTCGGCCGGGGTAGCCAGCACCTCGTCCGCGCCGAGGCCGTCCAGCCCGGCCTGCAGGATGCCGGCGAACCCCCGCGTGGTCGGCGCCTCCGGCGGCGCGTCGAAAAACAGGTGAACCGTGTCCCCTTCGTCCACCTCGACCGCGAGGAACAGCGGTGACTGGCACTCCGGCACCTGTTCCAGCAGGTCGCGATGGCAGGCGTAGCGCTCCGGGAGGGCCGGCAGGTCGTCGGAGAACTCCAGCAGCAGCTGGAGCCGCTCCTTGCCGGGCAGGGACGTGAAGTCGTCGACGATCTCGGTCAGGCGCGGGTTGAGTGTGCCGGTGGTCACGGCGTCTCGCCCCGCTTGATGGGGACCCGGACGCTGTTGCCCCACTCGGTCCAGGAGCCGTCGTAGTTGCGGACGTGCGGGAAGCCGAGCAGGTGCTGCAGCACGAACCAGGTATGGCTGGACCGCTCGCCGATCCGGCAGTAGACGACGATGTCGTCGCCGTGGCGCAGCCCGGCCTCGCCCGCGTAGATGCTCTCGAGCTCCTTGTGATCGCGGAACGTGGCGTCCTCGGCCGCGGCCCGCGCCCAGGGCACGTTCTTCGCGCCCGGGATGTGACCGCCGCGGACGGCGCCTTCCTGCGGGTAGTCGGGCATGTGCAGCAGCTCGCCGCTGTATTCCCCTGGCGACCGGACGTCGATCATCGGCTGGCCCAGGTGGTCCTCCACCTGGGACCGGAACGCACGGATCTGGGCGTCGTCCCGGTCAATCACCGGGTAGTCGGTCTGCGGGCGCTCCGGTGCGTCCTTGCTGAGCGGCCGGTCCTCGGCGATCCACTTGGCCCGGCCCCCGTCGAGCAGACGGACGTCCGGGTGGCCGAACAGCGTGGTCACCCAGAGCGCATACGCGGCCCACCAGTTGTTCCGGTCACCGTAGAGCACGAGCGTGGTGTCGCGGGATATCCCCTTGTCCGACATCAGTCGTGCGAAGCCCCGGCCGTCGACGTAGTCCCGGGTGTCCGGGTCGTTCAGCTCGGTGTGCCAGTCCAGCTTGACCGCGCCCGGAATGTGCCCGGTCTCGTACAGCAGCACGTCCTCGTCGGACTCCGCCACGACCAGACCGGGGTCATCGAGATGCTCGGCCAGCCACTCCGTGGAGACCAGCACCTCCGGGTGCGCATACTCCTGGAACTTGGCCGCGGAGTCATAGGGCAGCGCCACGGATTCCTCACCTCCGGTCGCGGCTGGACTGTTGCAGGCAGGTTAACGCGCCCGCGCAGGCCAGCCTCCCCCGGGATGCGGCAGGAATTCCAGCAGCCGGGCTGCGTTATACCGCCAGAGCTTTCCACGCTACCGACTGAACGAGGAGCTATGAGCACCATCGAACTGACCAAGGAGACGTTCGAGGAGACCGTCACCCAGCCCGGCATCACCCTGGTGGACTGGTGGGCATCGTGGTGCGGTCCGTGCCGCATGTTTGCCCCGGTGTTCCAGGCGGCCAGCGACGAGCACGCCGACGTCCGATTCGGCAAGATTGACACTGAGGACCAGCAGGAGCTGGCGGCCGCGGCGCAGATCACCTCGATCCCCACGCTGATGGCCTTCCGCGACGGCATCCTGGTCTTCTCCCAGCCCGGCGCGCTCCCTGCGCCTGCGCTCGAGCAGGTCATCAAGGCGGTCCGCGGCCTGGACATGGACGAGGTCCGGGCCGAGGTGGCCAAGCAGCCACACGCGGTTCAGGAAGACGCGGGCCAGGAATACGCCAGCCAGGAAGACCCCAGGACCGTCTGACCCTCCCGGGCTTACCCCTCCCTCTCCGGGAGCGTTGACACCGTGCCCCGCTGGTGTGATCGTTCATAACGCGAACCAGCCCTGCGGACCAGCACAGCGAGGGGGACGGCGGTGTCTCAGTCCAGCGCGCCAGCCGGGCGCGGCTACGCATCCGGGACGTTCGGGGTGGCCCTGCTCGGCGACACGATCGGCGACAACTTCGACCGGACCGTCGCGCGGTTCGGTGACCGCGAGGCCCTGGTCGACGTGGCCGCCGGGCGCCGGTGGACGTACCGGGAGCTGGCCGCCGACGTGAACGCCCTGGCCCTGGGGTTCCTGGACCGCGGGGTCGGCAAGGGTGAGCGGGTCGGGATCTGGGCGCCGAACTGCGCGGAATGGATCATGGTCCAGTACGCGACCGCGAAGATCGGTGCCATCCTCGTCAACATCAACCCGGCGTACGGCTCCCGGGAACTGGAGTACGTGCTGCACCAGTCCGGTATCCGGACCCTGGTGGCCGCGCCGAAGTTCAGGACGTCCGACTACGCCGGGATGATCGCCGAGGTGCGCCCGCGCTGCCCGGACCTGACCGAGGTGGTCCTGTTCGGCGGCGAGGAATGGCAGCTGCTGTCGGGCGGGGACCGCACGGCCAGCGGGACCGCCCCGGCCGCACTGGCCGCGGTGGCCGCGCTGGCCAGGGCGCAGGCGGCGCTGAGCGCGGACGACGCGATCAACATCCAGTACACCTCGGGGACCACCGGGTTCCCCAAGGGCGCGACGCTCTCCCACCACAACATCCTGAACAACGGCTTCTTCACCGGGGAACTGTGCCGGTACACCGAACAGGACCGCATCTGCATCCCGGTGCCCTTCTACCACTGCTTCGGGATGGTCATGGGCAACCTCGCGGCGACCAGTCACGGCGCCTGCATAGTGATCCCCGCACCGTCGTTCGATCCTTCCGCCACGCTCCGTTCGGTGGAAAAGGAACGGTGCACATCGCTGTACGGTGTCCCGACCATGTTCATCGCGGAACTGGCGCTGCCCGACTTCGCCTCCTGCGACCTCACCAGCCTGCGTACCGGCATCATGGCCGGCTCGCCATGCCCGGTGGAGGTCATGAAGCACGTCGTCCAGCGGATGCACATGGACGAGGTCAGCATCTGCTACGGCATGACCGAAACGTCCCCGGTGTCGACGCAGACCCGGTTCGACGACTCCATCGAGCGCCGGGTCTCCACCGTGGGGCGGGCGGGGCCGCACCTGGAAGTCAAGATCATCGATCCGGCGACCGGGCTGACCGCGCCGTACGGCGAACCGGGGGAACTGTGCACCCGGGGGTATTCGGTCATGCTCGGTTACTGGGAGCAGCCGGAGAAGACCGCGGAGGTAATCGACCAGGCCCGGTGGATGCACACCGGTGACCTGGGGATCATGGACGCCGACGGGTACGTGAACATCACCGGGCGGATCAAGGACATGGTGATCCGCGGCGGGGAGAACGTCTACCCGCGCGAGGTGGAGGAACTGCTCTACAGCCATCCCGACGTGCTGGACGCCCAGGTCATTGGGGTGCCCGACGAGAGGTACGGCGAGGAGCTGATGGTGTGGGTGCGGATGCGCGACGGCGCCAGCCCGCTTGCCGCCGCGGACGTGCGCGAGTTCTGCGCGGGGAAGATCGCCCAATACAAGATCCCCCGCTACGTCCACATCGTCGAGGAGTTCCCGATGACCGTCACCGGCAAGATCCGGAAGGTCGAGATGCGGGAGCGGTCGATCGAGCTGCTGGGACTGCAGAAGGCGGCCGGGGCCCAGCACGCTTAGCGAGCGTCAACTTTAGCTAGCGGCGGCCTGCGGGTCCGGCCCGGCGATGGGGCAGGGCACGAGGGCGGCGGTGATGTTGTCAATGCCGCCGGCTTCCAGCGCGAACAGCAGGAGCGCGGTGGCCGCGGCGCGCGGATTCTCCAGCGCGGCGGGCATCGCCAGGGCCGCGAGCTCCCCGCCGTCGGGGTCGTAGTTCCACAGGCCGTCGGAGCACAGCAGCAGCGCGCCCGGGCCGGGCGGCGAGAACTGCGCGACGTGCGGTTCCGCGTCACGGGCCCCGATACCGATCCAGCGCGTCACCACGTGCGCCTGCGGCGACTCCATGGCGTCGGCCTCCGACAGCAGCCCCTGCGCGACCATCTCCTCGGCCAGCGAGTCGTCCCGGGTCAGCGGCTGCGCCATGGGCTCGGGCTTGGCGGCGAGCCAGTAGGCGCGGCTATCCCCCATCCAGCACAGGGTGACCTCCCCGGCCGCGACGACCGCGGAAATGTAGGTCGCCGCCGGGGCCTCCTCGGGGTCCTCGGCCAGGGCGATAACCGCCTCCCGGGCCGAGACGACCGCCTGTCTCGACGCCTCAGCCGGATCGGCGCCGGCTTCCGCCGCCTTGGCCAGCTTCTGCACGGCGGCCCGCGCCGCCGCCAGCGCCGCCTCGTCCGGCCGGTCGGCGCTGGATACCCCGTCACAGACGACGGCGACCACGGCCGGGCCGCTGGGGGCCTCGATCGTCGCGAGCGCGAGTGCATCCTCGTTCCGGTCGTGCCGGACCCCGCGATCGGTGACGCCCGCGACGGAACCGAGGCTGAGTTCCTCGTGATCACGGCCCTCGAACGTGTTCTCGGGGTCACCGTCGCTCACGACGATCGAATTCGTCACCATGACCATCGCCGACACACCACACCCGCTCCGTTTCTGGCTCCGGTCGCGGGCCCGTCTCGCGGGCCGGTACGGTGCCGCTCATCACCCGTGCGCCAGGAGCCGGGCCTACGGCCCGTGACATGCCTATTGTGACGTATTTCGGCCCGACACGAGCCCATTCGGCGCTCAGCCCGGGTGCTCCCGGCGATCGCCCGACCAATCGGTGTGGAAGGTACCGGGCCGGTCCACCCGGCGGTAGGTGTGCGCGCCGAAGTAGTCGCGCAGGCCCTGGATGAGCGCGGACGGCAGGCGTTCCTTGCGCAGGCCGTCGTAGTAGGCGAGCGAGGAGGAGAACGCGGGCGTCGCGATGCCGGCCGACGCGGCCTGCGCCACGACCCGGCGCCAGCTGTCCACACCGTCCCCGATCGCGGCCGCGAAGTAGGGTGCGACCATGAGGCTCGGCAGGCCGGCGTTCTCGTCGTAGGCGGTACGGATACGGTCCAGAAAACGGGCCCGGATGATGCAGCCGCCCCGCCAGATCGTCGCCATCGCGCCGCGGTTGATGTTCCAGTCGTACCCGACGCTGCCCGCGCCGATCTGCTCGAAACCCTGGGCGTACGCGACGACCTTGGAGGCGTAGAGAGCCCGGCGGACGTCCTCGACGAACACGTCGCGGTCATCGTAGTGCACCGGCGCCAGGTCCGTTCCGAATGATTCGCGCGCCGCCTGGCGCTGCTCGGCGTGGCCGGACAGCGACCGCGCGAACGTCGCCTCGGCGATCCCGGTGATCGGGACGCCGAGGTCCAGCGCGCTCTGCACGGTCCAGCGGCCGGTGCCCTTCTGCTCCGCCTGGTCGAGCACGACGTCGACGAACGGCTTGCCGGTCTCCGCGTCGGTGTGGGACAGGACGTCCGCGGTGATCTGGATCAGGTAGGAGTCGAGGTCGCCCCCGTTCCAGGTGCGGAAGATCTCCCCGATCGCGCCCGGCGACTCCCCGAGGCCGCTCCGCAGCAGGTCGTAGGCTTCCGCGATCAGCTGCATGTCCGCGTACTCGATACCGTTGTGCACCATTTTGACGAAGTGCCCGGCGCCGTCCGGGCCGACGTGCGTGCAGCAGGGGGTGCCATCCACCTGGGCCGCGATCGACTCGAAGATCGGGCCGAGCCTCTCGTAGGAGTCTGTGGACCCGCCGGGCATGATGCTCGGACCGTTCAGCGCTCCCTCTTCGCCCCCGGAGACGCCGCACCCGACGAAGTGCAGGCCCTGCTCGCGCAGCGCGGCCTCACGCCGCCGCGTGTCCGTGAAATGCGCGTTGCCGCAATCGACCACGATGTCGCCGTCCTCCAGCAGCGGCACCAGTTCGTCGATCACGGCGTCGGTTGCGGGGCCGGCCTGGACCATGATGATGATCGCTCGCGGCCGCTCCAGGCTCGCCACGAAGTCCCGCATGGACTCGCTGGGCATGAACGTGCCCTCGTCGCCATGCTCTTTGACCAGGCTGCGGGTACGTTCCGGCGAGCGGTTATGCAGCGCGACGACGAAGCCGTGCCGGGCCAGATTGCGGGCCAGGTTCCGGCCCATCACGGCGAGGCCGGTGACGCCGATGTCTGCCTTGATGCCTTCACTGCCTTGGGTCATGGATAGCTCCCGGGTCGCGGCTTCCGCTCCTCGCTCAATAAAGGCGACCCTAAACCGTGGGGCCCGTAGCAGGCCCGGCTGGTCCCGATCGCCCCGTTACGGGTATCCGGGCATAGGGAGACGCGTCAATCCTGCCACTGCGTTGCTGCTCGAGGCGGGGGTCTCGGTTTGGCCAGTGCCAGTGCTGGGGGGTTGCGGCGCTGGTGGGGTTGTCGCTGGCGCGGGGTGAAGAGGTTGGTGATAAGGCGGCCGGGGTGGTGTCCGTGATGATGGCGAAGAAGGGCGAAGAAGGTTGCCTGGTTCATCGGCGCCGCTTGCGGAGCGTGGTGACACGGTTTATGTGGATTGTTCGCCCCGGCTGTAAGGCGGCGGCGTTAGGCTCGGTGCTGGGATAGGGGCCGGTGACTTTGGGGAGGAGGCGGTGATGCCGGAAAGCAGTGGCTCCGGCTCGTGGATGAGCGCGGACCCGGACTGGGTGCCGCCTGTGATCAACACGCACGTGGCGCATCCGGCGCGGGTATATGACTACTGGCTCGGGGGCAAGGACAACTTCGCGGCCGACCGGGCGCTGGGTGACGCCATCATGGATGCGGTGCCCACGATCCAGACGATGGCGCGGGCGAATCGTGCGTTCCTGGGCCGCGCGGTCCGCTACCTGGCAGGTGAGGCGGGCATCCGGCAGTTCCTGGATATCGGCACCGGTATCCCGACTGTAGGGAACACGCATGAGGTGGCGCAGGGGATAGCGGCAGACGCGCGGGTGCTGTATGTGGACAACGACCCAATCGTCCTGACGCACGCTCGCGCACTGATGACCAGTCATCCCGCCGGGGCGACCGAGTTTATCCATGCTGACCTGCGCGAGCCGCAGACGATCCTGACGGATCCGGCGCTGGCGGCGACGCTGGATCTGCGTCGGCCAGTGGCGCTGATGCTGGTGGCGATCTTGATGTATTTCCGGGATGAGGAGGATCCGCTCGGGATGGTAGCGCCGCTGGTCGATGCGCTGCCCTCGGGCAGCTATGTCGCGATTACAAATCCCACAGCCGATTTCAACCCGGAGGCGATGGCCGGTGCGGTGGCGGCGGCCGAGCACGGGGGTGTGACGCTCGTGCCGCGCAGCCGCGAGGAGACCGCGGCGTTTTTCACCGGGCTGGATCTGGTGGAGCCGGGGGTCGTGCCGGTGCTGGCGTGGCGGCCAGATGCGGGCCCGCGGGCCGATCCGCACAGTGCGTATTACTACGCCGGTGTCGGCCGCAAACCCTGATGCGCGACGAGGCGTTTCGTTTCACCTACCAGACAAAACCGTGCAAGTCAGGAACACGCCAGAGCCCTGGCGCTTACCCCGCACGCGGATCACGACCCTTGGCTGCCAACGAATGCCACTAAATTAGCTTCCGGTGTGCATTACTTATATCTTTCCCTCCCATTATCCGCCATGGGTTTCCTGTCGCCCCGAAGTGGCAAAGAACAGAACATTACTGGGGCCGGGGGGCAGCAGAGTGCGAACATGGATTGCAGTCGAAAAACGGGGCAGGACGGCCGTGGGCGGCGGAGCGCGGGCGCCCGGTCTCGACGGTGTCCGGGCGCTGGCCGTGTTTGCGGTTATCGCCTTTCATGAGCAATTCGCGGCATTTCACGGCGGATTTCTCGGGGTTGATGTCTTTTTTGTGCTGAGCGGCTACTTGATCACCGACCTGCTCGCCGCCCACTGGGCCCGGCACGGGCAGCTGGACCTGCGCGGGTTCTGGATCCGGCGCGCGCGGCGGCTCCTGCCCGCCCTGGCCGTGGTGCTGGTCACCGTGACAGCGGCGGTCGCCGTGATCGAACCAGGACAGCTCGGGGCGCTGCGGCCGGCGCTGCTTGCGGCGGTCAGCTATTCGAGTAACTGGTGGCAGGCGCTTCAGCATCAGTCGTATTTCGCCGGGTTCGGCCCGCCGCCGCCGTTGCGCCATCTGTGGTCGCTCGCCATCGAGGAGCAGTTCTACCTGGTGTGGCCGCTGATCCTGATCGTGACGCTGCGGACCTGCCAGCGCCGTCGGCTCCGGGCAGCCGTCGCACTGGCGGGGGCAGCCCTGTCCGCGGTGGCCATGGCCGCCATCTACGTGCCGGGCGGGGATCCCTCGCGGGTCTACTACGGCACCGACACCCACGCGTCCGCGCTGTTCATCGGGGCGGCGCTCGCCTTCGCCTGGCCACTGCGGCAGCTGCGGGCCGCGCCTCGCCAGCAGGCCCGGCGCGCCGACGCGGCGGGCCTGGCCGGGATCGCCGTGCTCGCCTGGGCGATGAGCCGCTACTCGGGCGGGGACGCTGCCCTGTACCCGGCGGGGCTGCTCATCGCAGCGCTCGGGGCGGGCGGCCTGGTCGTGGCAGCCGCCAGCCCCGGTGTGATCGCCGGGTTGCTCAGCTGGGCGCCGCTGCGCTGGGCCGGCGTGCGATCATACGGCATCTACCTATGGCACTGGCCGGTCATCGCGATCGCGGCCGCGATCACCGGGCCGCGACCCGAGGCCCCCTGGCTGGCCGCCGAGGCCGCAACCACGATCACACTGGCAGCTGCCTCCTGGAAATGGATAGAAGAGCCAATCCTGCGCCACGGCCTGCAGGCCACTATCCACGCCGGGTACCGCGCCGTGACCGAATCGCTGGCCGCCAAACACGGTGCACCCGCCCGTGCCTTCTCCGCCGTCGCCCTGGCCACAGCGCTCATGGTCGCCGGCGCCGCCGGGTACGCGGTGCTGCGCGCGCCCACGTCGCCGGGCCTGGAGCAGCAGATCACCCAGGGAGCGAAGATCAGCGCAGACTCCCGGACGCACAAGATCACCCCGGCGGCGGCAGCCCGGGTTTCTGCAGAGACGCCACCGCCCACCCCGGCCAGCACATCGGGGGGCGGCGCTCACGTATACCAGGCGAAGATTCCCGGTTCGAAGATCACCGCCATCGGGGACTCGGTCATGCTCGCGGCCGCCCCGCAGCTGGAGGCTGCCCTCAAAGGGATCTACATAGATGCGGCGATCAGCCGGCAGATGAGCGCCGGCCTCGCCGTCGTGCAAGAGCTCGCCGACACCGGCCTGCTCCGATCCGTGGTCGTCTTGGGTCTTGGCACCAACGGGACGGTCACCACGAGCCAGATCCGCCAGCTGCTCGCCGCCATAGGACCGCACCACACGCTGGTGCTCGTCAACACGTTCGATCCGCGGCCGTGGCAGAACGGGGACAACCGGGTGCTCGCCGCCGCCGCGCGGAAGCACCACAATGTCGTGCTTGCCAACTGGTTCGCGACCATCGAGCATCGCACCGGCCTGCTCTGGGACGACCATGTGCATCCCCGCCCGCCAGGAGCCACGCTGTATGCCCGCATGGTGGCAACGGCGGTGCAGGCTACCCGCAGCCCCCGCCCCACCGCTTCACCGTGGTCGGCCACGCCACATGCCATGAAGGCGGTCGGCGATCGTCTTCCTTCGGAGCGTGGCTGGTCCGGGCACACGCAGCGGTGCCGTTGCGGGTAAGGCGGTTGCGGGTAAGGCGAACGTGCTCAGAACACCCGCTGGGCTCCCATCACACGAAACACGTTATATCTTGTCAAGGAGAGCCGGTTGACGTACATTGCAGATATATCGAGACCGTATCTCAAAGGCAACGGTGGAGGCACCATGCAAGGTTTCGGGTATGGGGCAGAAGATTTCGAGGCGGGCCTGTCCGAGGCCATCGACCGCGCCCGGAAGCTGCTCAAGAACGTCTACGCCACCGGGGGCAGGACCGCGGGCCGGCCGGCCGGCCGGGAGCCTGGTTTCCAGCACGGTCCTGGGCCGGGGGAGTTCGGCGGCCCGTCGGCCGGCGATGACGAGGACACCGGACCGGGGCACCACGGGCACGCAGGGCCCGGGTTCCACGCGCACACCAGCCATCACGAGTTCGCCGGATCGGGGCATCAGGCACACATGGGGCCCGGGCATCACGGCTTCGGCGGCCCCGGCGACGAGGAAACCGCACCTGGTCCCGAAGAGGAAACCGGCCCGTGGGGCGGGCCGTGGGGACGCGGCTTCAGCGGGAGAGACTGGGCCGGATTCTTCGGCGGCCCGCGGGCCGGCTGGTGGCAGGGCCCGGGCGGACGGCGCCGCGGCCCGGGCGGGCCCGGTGGCCCACGGCGGCCGAAGGCGTCGCGCGGCGACGTGCGCGCGACGATCCTCGCGCTGCTCACCGAGGGACCGCGCACCGGCTACCAGATCATGTCTGACATCGAGGAGCGCAGCCATGGCGCCTGGCGGCCCAGCCCGGGCGCCGTCTACCCCGCGCTTCAGCTGCTCGCCGACGAAGGCCTGATCATCGGGGAAGAGGCCGGCGGCCGCCGGACGTTCAGTCTCACGGATGCCGGGCGTGACTACATCGACAACAATCCCGATATGGCGCGGGGCGCCTGGGAGGCCATGGCCGATGCGGACGCCGCAGGCGGCCCGGGAGACCTCTCCCGGCTTTTCGGCGAGGCCGCCCGGCTCGGCGCGGCCATCGCTCAGACGGCCCACGCCGGAACGCCCGACCAGATCCGCAGGGCCCAGCTGCTGCTCAAGCAGACCAGGCGCACGCTGTATGAGTTCCTGGCTGACGAAGACACCACCGACGATGAGCCCGGCGACAATGAGCCCGGCGACGCAGGCGACTAGCCGGACGAACGGCACAAGAAGAACACCGGGAAAACGGGGTCCGAAATGAATATGAACGACCGGATGCGCATATCCGATAGCGACCGGGATCGCGTTGCCGCGCAGCTACGCGACTATTACGCCGAGGGCCGGCTCACCTCCGAAGAGCTGGACGAGCGGGTCACGACCGCGCTGAGCGCCAAGACCGCCGGTGATCTCCGGCGGCTCATGGCCGACCTGCCCAACCCCTCCCCCGCGCAGGCCGGGGCGCCGAACACGCCGCCGTTCGCGGCTTCGCCGCGGGTGTACCGACGCGGCCCGCGGCTCCTGCCGGTGCTGCTGCTCATCCTGTTCGCCGCGCTCCTGCTGCCCGGCGGCTGGATCTTCTTCGCGCTGCTGAAGGTCTTCCTGCTGTTCTGGCTCGTGGTGGCGCTGATCGGCCTCGTGGGCGCTACGGTGTTCCGGCACCGGACCCGCCGGGTCTTCCGCGACCGGATGGGCAGCTGGCAGGGCCAGGACTGGCGCGGCCCGACATGGCGCGGCTGGTAGTCGCTTCGCTGGCGGTGTGCTCTCTGGTGGCCGGAATTCCGGCCAGCACCAGGGGGCACGCCGCGCGCCGACGCGTCCCCGACCGGCGCGATCGAGCAGTGGTCGGCCGGATAGGGCCGGCCCGGGCCGGCGGAGCTGGGGCTGGACGGTCTGGGGCGGGACGGTCTGGGGCGGGACGGTCTGGGGCCGGACGGTCTGGGGCCGGGTAGGGATCTGGGGCGGGTGGGGCGAAAAATGGCCGGGGAGGGGCGGCGAAGCCGCGCGGAGGAGGAGCAGTGGACGAGAAGGGCCCGGAGATCCTGGACATCCCGGTCGGCCTGGCGGAGACCGGGACCCGGCGGGAAACCGACTCGATGGGGGCGATCGACGTTCCCGCGGACCGTTACTGGGGCGCGCAGACCCAGCGTTCTCTGGTCCACTTCTCAATCGGGGATGACCGCATGCCGAAGGCCGTCTACCACGCCTACGGTTGCGTGAAGAAGGCCGCAGCGACGGTCAACGGCCGCGAGGGCCGCCTCCCCGGCTGGATGGCCGGCCTGATCGGGCAGGTCTGCGACGAGGTCATCAGCGGCCAACTGGACGATGACTTCCCGCTGTACGTCTGGCAGACCGGCTCCGGCACCCAGTCGAACATGAACCTCAACGAGGTGATCAGCAACCGGGCGATCCAGCTGACCGGCGGGCGGCCCGGCACCAAGACCCCGGTCCATCCAAATGATCACGTCAACATGTGCCAGTCCTCCAACGACACCTTTCCCGCGGCCATGCACATCGCCGCGGTACAGGTCATCGAGCGGCAACTGCGGCCCAGCGTCCAGGCCCTGCAGCGGGCCATCGCGGCCAAGGCCAGTCAGTGGCGCGATGTGGTGAAGACGGGCCGGACTCACCTCCAGGACGCGGTGCCGCTGACCGTCGGGCAGGAATGGTCCGGGTACGCGCACCAGCTGACGCAGGCCCTGGACCGGCTCACCACGGCCACGGAGGGGCTGTACGAGCTGGCTACGGGGGGCACGGCGGTCGGGACCGGCCTGAACGCGCCGCCCGGCTTCGGGGAGGCGGTGGCCGCTGAGATCGCCGCGGCCACCGGGCAGCCTTTCCGCAGCGCGGACAACAAGTTCGCCGCGCTGGGCAGCCTGGACGCAATGGCCGGCGCATCCGCCGGGCTGCGTGGCCTCGCCGTGCCGATGATGAAGATCGCCAACGACATCCGGTGGCTGGCGTCGGGCCCGCGGTGCGGGCTTGGCGAGCTGATCCTGCCCGACAACGAGCCAGGCAGCTCGATCATGCCGGGCAAGGTGAACCCGACGCAGTGCGAGGCCATGATCATGGTCTGCATCCAGGTCCTCGCCGAGGACAACGCGATCGCGTTCGCCGCCGCTCAGGGCAACTTCGAGCTGAACACCATGCGGCCGGTCATCATCAGCAACTTCCTGCATTCGGCCACGATCGTCGCCGACGCGAGCGCCAAACTGCGCGAGTACTGCATCGAGGACGCCGAACTCAACCGGGCGCGGATCGACGAGGACGTCGACCGGTCGCTGATGCTGGTCACCGCGCTGTCGCCGGTGCTGGGCTACGACAAGGCGGCGGCCATCGCGCACCGGGCCAGCGAGGAGGGCACGACACTGCGGGACGCCGCGATCGCCAGTGGCGAGCTTGGCGGCGAGGACTTCGACCGGATCGTTGACCCGGCCGCCATGGCCGGCGACACCGGGCACCTCGTCATGTGATCGAACGTAAATTTGAAAAGAATGGCCTATGATGGCGGCATGACAGCTTCGTTGCAGGGGTCGCTGCTCGACCTGGCGGAGGAGCCCCAGGTAGGTCCGTTCGGGCCAATGTTGTCGCATGCGCAACTAGGCCGCGGCGCGTGGGTTGACGTGCGGCCGGGCTGGCTGACCGGGGCCGCTGATCTGTTCGGGCGGCTGGCCACAGATGTGCCGTGGCGCGCGGAGAGACGGCCAATGTACGACCGGATGGTCGACGTCCCCCGGCTGCTGTGTTTTTACGGCGAGGAGCAGCCGCTGCCGGATCCGGCGCTGGAAGAGGCGCGCGGGGCGCTGAACGCGCACTACGGGGCGGAGCTGGGCGAGCCGTTCGCGACCGCCGGGCTGTGCCTGTACCGGGACGGCCGGGACAGCGTGGCCTGGCACGGCGACACCATCGGCCGCGGGCGCCGGGAGGACACGATGGTCGCGATCCTTTCGCTGGGCGCGCCGCGGGCGCTGCTGCTGCGGCCGCGCGGAGGCGGGCCGGGGCTGCGCTACGAGCTCGGGCACGGTGATCTTCTGGTCATGGGCGGCAGCTGCCAGCGGACCTGGGAGCACGCCGTGCCGAAGACGGCACGGCCGGTGGGTCCGCGGATCAGCGTGCAGTTCCGCCCGCGGGGGGTGCGCTAGCGACCCGGTTGGGTGACGCCGGGCGGCCGGAGCGGCGCCCGGCCTGGTCGGCGGGGCGGCCGTTTAGCGGAGCGGCCGTTTAGCGGGCGCGTAGGTGTCCGCGCCCTGGACCTGGCGGAGGAACTCGGCGTTCGAGGACGTGTCGCGGGTCCGCTCGAGGAGCAATTCCAGGCCCTGCTGGGCGTCGAGGCCGGATAGGCCGCGCCGCAGCTTGGTGACGGCGCCGTACTCGTCCGGCGCCATCAGGAGGTCGTCGCGACGGGTACCAGAGGCGGTCACGTCGATCGCGGGATAGAGGCGCTTCTCGGCCAGATCGCGGCGGAGCCGGAGCTCCATGTTGCCGGTGCCCTTGAACTCCTCGAAGAAGACGTCGTCCATCCGGGAACCGGTTTCGATGAGGGCGGTGGACAGGATCGTCAGGGAGCCACCGTGCTCGAGGTTGCGTGCCGCGCCGAGGAACTTTCGGGGCGGCTGCAGCGCGGAGGTGGCGACACCGCCGGCGAGGATGCGGCTGCTGGCGGGCGCGACGACGTTGTAGGCGCGCGCGAGCCGGGTGATCGAGTCGAGCAGGACAACGACGTCACGGCCGAGTTCGACGAGGCGCTTGGCCCGCTCGATGGCCAGTTCGGCGACCAGGATGTGGTCCTTGGCGTTGTCGTCGAACGTGGAGAAGACGACCTCGCCGTGGACGGACCGGCGGATGTCGGTGACCTCCTCGGGCCGTTCCCCCACGAGCACCATCATGAGGTGCACCGCGGGGTAGGCCAGGGCGATCGCGGCGGCGATCTCCTTGAGCACCATGGTCTTGCCCGCCTTGGGCGGGGAGACGATCAGGCCGCGCTGCCCCCGGCCGATGGGGCCAACCAGGTCGATGATGCGCGCGGTCGCGGAGGCCGAGCCGTCTTCGAGGCGGAGCCGGTCGTCGGCGTAGAGGGGGGTCAGCGCGTCGAACGACGGGCGGTCGTGAGCGCGCGCGGCCGGCAGCCCGTTCACCGTGTCCACCTGGGCCAGCACGTTGTGCTGGGCGCGCGCCCGGGGCTGGCTGCCCCGTCCCGGGCCGGAATCACCGGCCGCCCGGGCGGCCCCGGCGATGTGGTCGCCGCGGCGCAGGCCGTACTGCCTGACGAGGGAGGCGGGCACGGAGACGTCGTCCGGGCTGAGCCGGAAGCCGGCCGTGCGCAGGACCGCGCTATTGTTACCGGTGGTGTCGAAAATACCGGAGACGGCATTCTGGGTGGGTGTTTCCGGAGGCTGCGCCTGGGTAGGAACCCGGCGCGTTCTGGGTGCGGCCGAAGTCTGCCTGACTTCGGTGGCGGTTGCCGTCATAGTGTTTTCCTTTCGAGCGGCAATGAATGTGGGCAGGCCGAATAGAAAGCGTGGCGGAACGGATCCGTCTGGGATCGGCGGAAACAAGCAGACCGGCGCAAACCCGGCCGGCCGGCTCGTGGCATGACCAGCAGGCTGAGGCCTCTTAGCAGGAAAGAGAAGCCAGGAACGGACGGCTCAACAGGACGGGATCACCTGGGCAGGATGCGCTCCGAGGAGAATTCGCTCGACGTCGGACCCGGCTTTCGCGGGCCTGGCGGAGCAACAACTGAAATCCCCCGGTGGGTTCCGGTCGCATATAGCGGAACTCTCGCCTGGAATAACTATATACCGGAACACTGCCGTCCCGTCAAAACATTCCCGTGAGTTTTCGCGGGCGGACGGCGGCTGGTTCCCAGCCGTTGCGGCCGGGTCGCCGGGGACCTCGGCTGGCGGACGCGGAGAGGCCGGGCGGGACGCGCCATCTGGCCGTTGCGGGCACGGGCGGGTCAGCGCCTCCCGAGACGCGTCAGGCTGGTCACATTCCGAATGGGACACATCATGTTATGAGATGAACCTTCATACTAAGGTGGCATACTGCATTTCCGATAAAGGGATGACCACTATGGGCTTGCGGGGACGGATCGCGATCGATCTGGGGACGACCAACACCCTCATCTGGGTCGCGGGCCGTGGACTCGTGATCGACGAGCCGTCCGCGATCGCCCTCGACGCGGCGAACGGCAAGGTCGCGGCGGTCGGTGAGCAGGCCGACGCCCTGGCCGGCAAGGAACCCCAAGACATCGAGATCATCTACCCGCTGCGGGACGGGGTCATCGCCGAGCTGAACGCGACGGTGCTGATGCTGAACGGCTTCCTGCACCGCGCCTGCCGGCACCGCGGCCTGCTGCGCCCGTCGGCCCTGGTCTGCGTGCCCAGCCGCGCGACGTGGGTGGAACGGCGATCGGTGGCCGCGGCTCTCGAAGCGCGGCGGCCGCGCGCGACGGTCCGGCTGGTTGACGAACCGGTCGCGGCGGCGGCCGGGGCGGGCATCGACCTCGCGGCGGGCGCGGGTACGTTCATCGTGGACGTGGGCGGCGGCACCACCGAGATCGCGGTGGTCTCCGGTGCGCGCGTGGTCCGGGCCCAGTCGCTGCGGCTGGCCGGCAACGCC
>Ga0181538_10002994_pt1 | contig 16871 bp, 15 predicted proteins | sample PEATcosm2014_Bin_40_FD_119773 | JGI IMG/M metagenome (GOLD analysis project Ga0181538, IMG submission 119773) | Peatland microbial communities from MTU Mesocosm Facility, Houghton, MI, USA - PEATcosm2014_Bin23_30_metaG | ecosystem: Environmental > Terrestrial > Soil > Wetlands > Peat | place...
AACCGCGCCGTTTTCGGCGTCAATCACTTCATAGCCCTTTTGAACCAGCGCCATGTGCACCATCTCTCGCAAGTAATCTTCGTCGTCTATAACCAGGATTCGTTTCATCATTCGCCCACCCTCGCCAACCGCCGTGCAGTCGGCAGGAGCACCGTGGTGCCCGAGCCGGTGTCTCAAAGCTGTGCAAAACTAAGCCAGCCCACGCCCTTTTGTCCATTAGGATTCGGATTCAGGGCATTTCAACCCGCTGCTTCCTGCTGCAAGCAATTCCTTTGCCCAATGTCTCCAGGTTGCTTGTTCCCATCGTCATCCGGCCGAGCTGGAGTGTCTCAGCACCACCACGACTTCGAGCGTGGCCACCAGGTTCATTAGGCCATGCAGGAAGATCGTCGCGTAGAGCGAGCCTGTCTTCAGCCGGACATAGCCGAGCAACAAGCCGGTGACGAAAATCGTCGCGATACCATAAACGTCATACTGGACGTGTGTAAGCGCCCAAACCAGCGACGTGAAGCCAACCGCCCCGACTGCGCCCAGCCGGGAATGAAGGACTCCTTCGAAAAGAAAGCCCCGGAATAGCACTTCTTCCATCAACGGCGCCACGACGATAATTGCGAACCCCAGCAAAGGAACAAATCCAGCGGTGCGGTAAGCCTGGACCATGAACTCTGGCACTATCGGACGCCCCAGCCACCTCGTCAGCAAGTCCGACAGCACAACCAATAGCAACAGAGCCGTCGCCCACTGAAGAACCGCCTTGGGCGACACCGGACGCAAGGCCAGGTAATCGGCCACGCGCATCTCTCGGCGCATCCTGGCGAAGAGCCAGGTCAACGCAATGGTTACGGGCGCTGAGACACAAGTGGCTAACGCCAGGAGCAACCCATTCGTTTCCAAGCTCCTCGGCGCCACCGATCGCCTGGATGCTGCGCTGATTATGACCCAGACCACTACGACCATTGACTGAACTAGAATAAATGCCCCAGCCACGGCCGCCGTGAAACCCAGTGTCGCCCAAACTCCCCATGGACCTGCTGTCCCCGGACCTGGTGAAACCGCTGTATTGGTTGAAGACTCCCCGATCAAAGGCGGTAATCCACTCTGGCCGGAGTCGGTCGCTGCGCCGGCCAAATCCGTTATTAAAACCTCCGCGATATCCTGCCGTACTACGTCAGCCCTCTGCAATTGTGTAGCCGGAAAAGTCTGAGCCACTGCCACGCAACGCATGCCCGCAGCCTTGGCGGCCTGCACGCCGTTCACTGCGTCTTCGACCACCACGCACTGCGCGGGCGCAAGGCCGAGCTTCGCCGCGGCCGAGAGAAAGATGTCCGGCGCCGGTTTCTTTGGTCCCACATCCTCCCCGGTCACGACGGTGTCCCATGTTTCCGGCGGCAAACCGATCTGCCGCAGGTTCGCACTGATCTTCACCTCGTCCGCGCTGGAGGCGACCGCCAGGCGAAGCCCAGCCTGTCGGCAGGCGCGGACCAGCTCCGGCGCGCCGGGAAAAGCCTTGAGCCGGGTGGGGACAAGTTGAAGATAGATCTCGTATGTCCTCCGTTTGGCCGCGCGAGGATCTAGCGGAAAGTGGTATTTCTCCGCCACGCCGCCGATGTAGCGGTCCTCGCCAGCGCCGACGAAGGGCAGGAAGTCATCGGGCTGAACCGCCAACCCCATTTCGCTGAACATGCCAATCGCCGCGGCATTGATCAGCGGCTCCGAATCGGTCAGAACGCCGTCCATATCGAAGATCACGCCGCGGATTCCGGCTGGCTCGTTCATGCGGCTAGGCTGCCGATCCCGGGCCCTGTGTCAATCCGCAGTTCGCGACCAACATTCGGCGCAACTGCTCCGCAACTTCCCCGACCGGCAACCGGGCCAGGCCCGCGGGACAGCGAAGGACAATCATCTTCTCACTCGGTGGCCGCCATACGGCCTCATCGGTGTCACCCCAAAGCACCAATCCGGGCAGCCCGAGCGCCGCGGCGAGGTGCGAGATACCCGAGTCGTGGCCAACGAACGCCCGACAACCGACCAACAGGTGCGCCAGGTCTGCCAGTGCCAGACTCTGTGCCACCCGGGCCCGCGTGAGCGGAAGCCCTGCGGCCAGACGTTGGAGCCGTTCCCCCTCCGCTTCCCCGCCCACGAGGAGCAAGTCGAACTCTGTTGCGCTCATCAAATGCTCGAGCAACTCCGCCCATTTGGGTTCCGGCCAGTTCTTGCTCTCACTGCCGCTGCCCGGATGAAGGGCGAGCAGGTTGATAGCCGATCGTCGATAGTTGATAGCCGGGCACCGAGGGCTGAGCTCTAGGCGCGGGACGGGGTCGGCGTCGAAAATGGCGAGCCGCTGCAATGGCTGAAGATAGACTTTGGCGGCGTGGAGTCGGGCTGCTTCCTTTGCCCGGTGCGGACCCACGAGAAACTGGGCGCCCGTGCAAAGCCCCACGTTCGTCTCGAAGATCCCGTCCGGGTCGTACAGATAAGACAGGATAAGATCGAACTCGGAGAAATAGTCCACCAGCTTCTCGACCAGCTCCCCGTCGCGCGCGAAGAAGCCGGCCAGTGCGCCCGCCTCGATGGACTGGACGCGGTCAACAAGGCCGCCGGCCAGGGCCAGTTGCGCGATATGGGGGTAGCCCAGCACCTCAAGGTGGGCTTTGGGGAATTGCCGGCGCAACGCCGCAATGGCCGGCAACGTCAGTATAAAGTCGCCGATCGCCCCGCCGCGGATGACCAGAATCCTGCCCTGGAATGAACTCACGGGATCAACACTTCCGAGACCGCAGGAGCACCTAAACCACCGATCTGAATACGGTCAGCCCCAGCCCCGTCACGAACAAACCGAACGCCAGCCGAAGCCCGCAACCCACCTTGATGCGCTGCTCATTCGCGGTGCCCCAGGCCAGAAAATCCCGCAAGCGCCACGGCGAGACCGTGAACCAGATGCCCGCAACCACTAGAACATACGCCCAGGTTTGAATGACCAACACCCAATGCGTTTGCGGCAGCGCCGGACGCCCCGTGTCCACCATCAACTTGGCCAGCAGCAACAGCACGACCGCCAGCCCCCGCACCGCCAGGAAATCCTGCACAAAAATGCAAGTGCCCAAACCCACGCCGGCGAACCCGCCAAACAGGATGTTCTTGTATGAAGCGAAATCCGCGATGGACTCCTGACTCAGATTCCACAGGAACCAGAGTGTGCCAAGGGCCATCAGCGCAGCACCCCACGGCAGGGACCGCGGGAATTTCCTTGCCGCGGCCGCGAAAGCGGCCGGCTTGACAATGCCATAGATCTGCGGCAGACCCATGCCTAGGCCAAGCACGATGCTCAGGGTTGAAAGCTTCAATGTCATGTCAGTAACTACCACGTGAGGATGCAACATAAGAACGGCTGAGGCAAGCCGCGATATGCCACCAGGGGGTGGCGAGGGCCAATTAATGAGAGGAGCGGAGACGGCCTCGTCTCCGACACTTCGGCTCCCCAGCGGCGACGAGGCTGTCCCCCACCCCCACACAACTGGCTTCTTGAATTGGCCCGCTAGGGTCCTTGTGCTTCAAATCACAGTAAAACGTAAATGTGCCGGCGTGCTGGATCTTCACGTCCAGCAGCCCGCCGCAGTGTCGGGGCGAATCATCGAACGCGACGATCCTATTGGAGCGCTCCGGCCCGCCATGACTGACCTGGTACTGGCGCCTCATATTTCCGCTTGAAATGTCACTTTGAAATGCTAAACTTCTGGTAATGCAAGTCGCTAGCTAGGCTTATGCTTAACACCAATCGACGGCTGCTGACAAAAAGGCTGGATTACAACCCAAACCGCACGGAGGTCCCTATGAATGGATGCTTGACTCAGACCGCTTGGCTCTCCCGCCGGGCTAAAGGCAAAGACGGCCGATCCGCCGTCACAGGTTTCACCTTGATCGAATTGCTGGTGGTCATCGCCATCATTGCCATCCTGGCGGCGCTGCTCTTGCCCGCCCTGGCTAAAGCCAAAGTCAAGGCCCAAGGAACGTATTGCCTGAGCAACCAAAAGCAGCTTGTTTTGGCTTGGGTCATGTACGCCGATGATAATCAAGGTAACCTCGTTCCCAATCATGATGGGGGCGTGACGACTTTAGGCCAAAGTTGGGTTGACGGCTGGTTGGATTTCGCTGCTAACAACACTGCCAACACAAATCTGCTCTTCCTCACCACTTCCAAGATCGCGCCCTATACCAAGAACATGGGTATCTACAGATGTCCTGGTGACATCTACAACTGCAGGGAGGGCGCACAGACACTGCCTCGGGTCCGAAGCGTCAGCATGAACGGTTTTATCGAGGGAGGAGCGTACCCAAATGATCACGACGCTTACAGCTCCCATTGGTATGAGAACTGGTGGAGCTATCAAAAAATGTCTGATATCAAAAATCCGGTCCCGTCCTTGCTCTGGGTATTCGTGGATGAGCAGGCCGACAGCATCAACGACGGCTGGTTGATCTGCAGTGTGGACTCTCAAACTGCCTGGACCGATCTTCCCGCCAGTTATCACAACGGGGCGTGTGGGTTTGGCTTCGCTGATGGACACGCAGAAATTAAGAAATGGCTCGACTCAGGCACGAAAGTTCCGGTGAAGATGAATCAGGTCAACGGGTTTCCAGGTCCCAGCCTCCTCGATAAACCGTGGTTCATCCAGAGATCTTCCGCGAAAAGCCGTTAGGGAAGGGCAATTGATACTGACAAACCGGTTTCGCAGTAGGGACACCGGTTGCCCGGTGCTCCCCTCGCAGATCCTGGCGTGCGATTTTCCCTCACCGAGCTCTTGAAGCTAACACGCTGTTTATCGCCCGCCGGAAGGTTGGCCAATGTTGATCCGCCATTCTTACGGCATCTGGTTGTTTGGGCGCGCTTCGCTAGCCTGGTCGTCCCTCCAACCGCTTCCAGGCTGGCATCTTGCCATGGGCTGCTATGGACGAATCCGACTCCCTGTCGGGCGTCGGGCTGTTCTTATTGTCGTTGAACACCTTTACCCGCTTGGCCCTCGTAATTAGTGCGGAGGGACCCCTCAGGGTCTCACTGCCCCATAAAGCGTGAACGTGCCCGCGCGCTCGATCTTCACCTCCAGCAACTGGCCGCAGTACCCAGGCGAAGCGTCGAGCACGACAATCTTATTGCAGCGCGTCCGGCCCGTCATGCGGGCGGGGTTCCGCTTGCTCGGCCCCTCGACCAGAATCTGCACCTGCCGGCCCACGAACTTCTCGTGCTGTCGCGCGCCGTGAGTGTTCACCACTTCGAGCAGCCGCTGGTTCCGCTCCTCCTTCTCGGCCTGGTTCACCTGGTCGGGCATGGCCGCCGCCGGGGTGTCGCGCCGCTGGGAATACTTAAATACGAATCCCTGGGCGAAACCGACTTCATGCGCCAGCGATAGCGTTTGCTGGAAATCCTCTTCCGTCTCACCTGGGAATCCGGCGATGAAGTCCGTGCTGATGCCCATACCCGGCTGCACGCGACGCAGCTTCTCAATTATGGCCAGGAACCGCTCCCGCGTGTAGCCGCGGTGCATCAGCTTCAGCACCCGGTCGCTGCCGCTTTGCACGGGAATGTGCGCGCTTTCCGCCAGCTTGCTGAGCCGCCCGTAAGCCTCCACCAGGTCATCCCCGTAGCCTTTCGGGTGCGGGGAGGTGAATCGGATACGCTCCAACCCATCAATCGCATTGACCGCTTCGAGCAGTTGCACGAATGGCGACTTGCTTTCCCTGACGGGAATCTCGCCCCGGCCGTAACTGGTGACAATCTGTCCCAGCAGCGTAATCTCCTTCACGCCGCGCGCGACCAGTTCCCGGCACTCGGCCACGATCTCCGGGATCGACCGGCTGCGCTCCTCCCCGCGAGTGTAAGGCACGATACAGAACGTGCAGTACTGATTGCAGCCCTGCATGATGCTCACAAACGCGGTGACGGACTTCCGGCCGTTCCCGTTGAGCGAATGCTCGCGAATCGCCCCCTCGCTCCCCTGCTCTTCCGCGACCTCCACCACTTTATCGCGCCGGCCGGCGAAGATGTCATCGAGATACTCCGCCGTGTGATGAAACTTCTGCGTGCCCACGACCAGGTCCACGTCCGGCAACCGGTCGATCAGCTCCTGCCCCCGCGTTTGGGCGACGCAGCCCATAAAGCCGAGCACGACGTTGGGCCGGCGGCGGCGTGTCGCGGCTACGATATTCTCCATCTTCCGCAGCGCCTTCTGCTCGGCCAAATCCCGCACGCTGCACGTGTTGAGCAGGATCACGTCGGCAGCGGCCTCGGTCGCCGCCAGCGAATAGCCCTTGGCCACAAGCTGCGCGGCGACGGCTTCGCTGTCGCGCTCGTTCATCTGGCACCCGTACGTTTTGATATAGACGCTCGGCATGTGCGCTGGGAGCAGCCCTGCAAGCTACGTTAGGAGTGCGAGGTTGAAAAGGTGGAATTGCGATTGAGGCGGCCGGCACCAGGGAATCGTTGCGGGCGAAACGAAATTGTATCAGAGCCCGGAACCCTGGCGAGGTCAGCTCCTTCTAATGAACTCCGGTCAGGCTGGGAGCCTCGATGGCGATTTTGGCGGGAGCGGGAGGGTTCGTTGTCAGACTGCCGTAAGTGCTCGGAGAAGCGGCGGTTCCCCAGTCGAGCGGCGCGAAAGCGAGCAGCCGCCGCATAGGAAAAGGTCAGCCAGGATGCCCCGAGCCTGCCAGATACCCACCGGATACCCACCGGATACCCTCCGGATACCCTCCGGATACCCTCCGGAGTGGTTGGCGATTGACGCGCAACGCCCACTAGCGTGCGAGGCCTGATCCGGGCCAGGCGCAGACTGCACACGAAACCTCAGTTTCCTCGCTTGCGCGCATAGGGGCGAGGCGTGCTCAGAGTCCAACCGCCCTACTGGCCCAACCCGGGCGAGCGCGCCACCAGCAAGCTGTTCCATTCGTCCTGTTTGGCGTGGGTCGTCTGAACCACCTGAACTCGCATGAGTCCGGTTGGGGCTTCGACCTCCACGTGCTTGCCGGCTCTATAACCGGCGATCAACCCCTTTATATGAACCTTTCGTTCGTCCACGAGCCCAGCTCCCGGTTCAGGCGCGCATCAATCGACACCACGGGCAACCGTTCTGGATGCAAGTCTGATGGCTCAAGGATAGTGACTTCGCTTAAGCCCGGTGCGAACATGGAAGCAGAGTGCAGCCGGCCTTTTCTTATCTTGCTCGCATTGATCCCTCGAACTCTAACCCGGGCGCCCACCAACCGCTTGAAGGAGTCGTCGGCCGGAGGGACACTCAGCACGTAAACTTGGCAACTCTGATTTCGGTCAGCTATAACCACCGCTAGTCGGCCCGAACTGGTTTCCGCTACCCGCACCCGTCCGCTGATCTCGACCCACTGGCCATACGCCAGCCGAAGCTGCCCGCGAGTCTCAATTGCTGCTCTTCCGCCAGGTAGGCTTCGATTCGTCGCGGTGGCCACGGGGGAGGAGCCGGCACCGGCGGCACGATTGACTTATCGAGGAGACCGGGTTCTACTGGCGGGCAAATGTCTTCCGCGGCGCCATTCAAGGGATTGGTGGAGTTCAGCTCGGGCTTCTTACCGCGCCCGCAGATTAGGCATGTGGTGTTTGCTTTCGACGGCACGCTTTCGAGGCTGCGGCATGGGTGGCCGGAAATCAGTGATGAGGAGCAGAATGGATCGGGCCGGATACATCCCCAAAAGCGCAAGTTGTTGGTGGCTGCCGGCGCGGACGCGGTGATTCCCGATTGTCGGGACGCAACCGCTTTGATTGAGACTATCCTAAACAAATGAACACCCGCCCAAAACGTGGAATGGCGGGGTAGCCTATGAGAGAATTCCCTGAGCCAATTGATCTGAACAAGGTGAAGGTTTATCCCCTGGCCGAGCGGCAAAGCTTGAGCGCGCTCGACCAAATGCTGGTTGATCCTAGCCAGCCACCCCGTTCCTGCGATCCGGCGACGCTGGCGACCATTCAAGCCTGTGCCGAGAAGGTCGCCGCCGCCCGGCGACGGGACGCCAGCGTGATCCTGATGTATGGCGCCCACCTGATTAAAAACGGCGCGATGAGGATCGTGAACGAGTTTATAGCACGTAGCTGGGTGACACACCTTGCTACCAATGGGGCGGGCACTATTCACGATTGGGAGCTGGCGTTTCTCGGACGCACGGAGGAGAGCGTGAAGAAGAATGTGGCCACCGGCAGTTTCGGCACGTGGGACGAAACCGGGCGCTGCATCCATCTCGCACTGCTGGCCGGCGCGCTGCGGCACGAAGGTTATGGCCGCAGCCTGGGCCGGTTCATTTGCGAAGAGGGCGTAACCCTGCCGGCGATCGGGCTCCTGGAGAAGTCGCTGCGCGAGCAGCCGTCTGATCCGCTCGCGCCCGCCCGGGCGGAGCTGCTGCAAGCCATGCTCACCCACCGTCTTCCGGACGGGCGAATCGCGGTCAACCATCCTTGGAATGAGAGTTCAATCCTGGCGCAGGCGTTTCGGCACAACGTTCCGTTGACCGCCCATCCGGGCATTGGCTACGACATCATCTCGAATCATCCGATGTTCAATGGCGCAGCGATTGGCCGCGCGGCGGCTATGGACTTCCGTCTGTTCGGTCGCGCGGTAGAAGGGCTGGATGGCGGAGTCGTGTTATCGGTTGGGTCGGCCATCATGGCGCCGCAAGTGTTTGAGAAGAGCATTAGTTGCGTCAACAACCTGCGGCTGCAGGCCGGGCGCAGGATCGTCCACGACCATACGATGTATGTCGTGGACATCCAGGAGGGCGGCAATTGGGATTGGTCAAAAGGCGAGCCGCCGAAGGCCAACCCGGCCTACTACCTGCGCTTTTGCAAGAGCTTCTCCCGCATGGGGGGCGAGATGAACTATGTGCAGTGCGATAATGTCGCGTTCCTGCACAACTTGCTAAAAGCGCTCCCGCAGTAGAAGTCATGGACTCCGCGCGTTTCAACGCCATCGTCGAGCGCTACTCCGGCCTGCGCATTGCCGTGCTGGGCGACTTTTGCCTCGACCGCTACCTGGAAATAGACCCGGCGCGGCGGGAAACCTCGCTGGAAACCGGCCTGCCTGTGCACAACGTCGTGAACGTGCGCGCGCAACCGGGCGGCGCTGGCACCATCGTCAACAACCTGGTGGCGCTCGGGGTCGGGTCGATCCTGCCGGTGGGACTTGTCGGCGACGACGGGGAAGGCTACGAATTGTCCCGCGCGCTGGAGAGCCTGGCGGGCGTGCGGCTGAGCCATTTCGTACGCACTCGACATCGCCGCACGTTCACCTACTGCAAGCCGTTGATTGTGGAGCCGAACAAGCCGCCCGTCGAACTCAACCGCCTGGACCTCAAGAACTGGACGCCGACCTCTGCCTCGCTCCAGGGGCTCCTCGTCACCCAACTTCGCGAAGCGGCCGCCCTGGTTGATGCCATCATTGTGCTGGACCAGGTTGATATTCCCGAGACCGGCGTCGTAACCCAAAAGGTCCTCGCGGCGATTAAGAGCCTGGTGGAGGCAAAGCCGGAGCTGCTGATCCTGGCCGACAGCCGGCGCGGATTGCGCGGTTTCCCGCCGGTGGTCTTCAAGATGAATGCGGTCGAATTGGCCGCGTTGACCGATACCCCGGGCGAGCTAAGCGCGCAACAGATCGAAGCGTCCACCGCTGGTCTGGCGAAGAAGAATGGCCGGAGCGTTTTCGTGACGCTGGCGGCACGCGGCATTATTGGCGCGGCGGCGAACGGCCATGTTGAGTACGTCCCCGCCCTGCCCGTGCGCGGAGAAATCGACGTGGTCGGCGCCGGGGACGCCGTCTCCGCGAATCTTACGGTCGCGCTGGCGGCCGGGGCCGGTTTGGGAGAAGCCTTGGAACTCGCTAACGCCGCCGCCTCTGTAGTCGTCCATAAGCTCGGCACCACCGGCACAGCCAGTATTCCCGAAATCGGCAAGCTGCTCGGCTTGCCAACGGGCGCGTAATCATGGTCCCCCGTGCAGTCAAACTGCTAACCGGGTTCTTCATCGTCGCCGTCCTGCTGGTCGTCGCGGCGCTGATCTTCGCTTTGAGCCAGCCGCCGCCCGCGCCGCCGCCCTTGCCGAAGCCGAATGGGTATGACGATTTGGTGCGGGCAAGCCAGATGCTCGCAGACAAAACCTCGGACTATGCCGCGATGGACGAGGCGGAGCTGCGGAGCCTGGTAGTGACGAACGCCGAGGCTCTGAAACTAGCCAGGACCGGTTTGAGCCACCCGTGTCAGGTGCCGCTGGATTATTCTGCGGCTAGCCCAACCTATCTCTTTACGAATCTGGGTGGGCTTAAACGCCTCGCTCAAGGCCTGGCGGCAGAAGGCCGGCTCATGGAATTAGAGGGGCGCCCAAATGACGCCGCCGGCTCGTATCTCACCGTAATCCGCTTGGGCGTTGCAACGAGCAAAGGCGGGCTGCTGATAGATTCGCTGGTGGGCATCGCTATCGAGGCCATTGGCACCTCTTACCTGGAAAAGCTGCCCCGGACTCTGGATGCCAGACAATGCCGCCAAGCCGCGGCAGTCCTCGAATCCTGCGAGGCCGGGCGCGAGCCGGCGTCTGCCATTTTGGCGCGGGAAAGGGAATGGTCGCGTCGGGCATTCCGCGGTTTGAGGTGGCAGATTGTCCGGCTGGTCATGTTTAAGTCCACAAGGCAGAGTGAGCAACGAGCCGTCGCCAAGCTGAACACCCTCTACACCCGTGAGCAGGCCTTGTTGATCCAGCTTGCCTCCCGGGCCTACGAATTGGAGAAAGGCGAACGCCCGAAAGGTCTTGCCGATTTGGTGCCAGCGTATCTCAAGACAATCCCGCAGGACCCGGTTACCAGGACCAACATAGCCTACCCTTGAGCAGCATTATTTCCCGCGATACACGCACTTCGCAGTGCAGGTCTCTGCCACAGTCACTTCCGTCAGCAGCGGCAGTCTCGGCTTTAGCTCCTTCCAAATCCAGGCGGCGATGTTCTCACTGGTCGGATTGTCAAGGCCGGGCACCTCGTTCAGGTAGTAGTGGTCCAGCCTGTCCAGGATGGGTTTGAACGCCTGGGAGATGTCGGCATAATCCATCAGCCAGCCAAGCCTGGGGTCGCACTCGCCAGAGACGACAATCTCCACCCCGAAGCTATGGCCGTGCAGCCGCCGGCATTTGTGCGACTTGGGCAAATACGGCAGCAAATGCGCCGCCTCAAATTGAAACGTCTTGCGTAATTCAATCATAAACAACAAACGGAGTAATGGAGTGATGGAGTAGTGGAGTGATGGGCCCAAGCGGCCACTAAGCCCCCACGGCACCAACGAATCATACTATTTCGCCATGTCTCCACTCTATTGCTCCGCCACATATTCACGCATCACGCATCACGCATCACGTCTCGTCACTCCACCACTCCATCACTCCAACTCCCCTCACGCCTCCCAATCCGTCCACGTCACCAAATCGCCCAGCGCGGGCCGGCCATCGTGCCGCCAGGCCAATGGTGGCTGTTGCATCCGGCCGAGCTGGCACACCCGGGTCACCCCCCACCGCGCCAGCTCTGTCGCCAGCGCCTGTGCTTTGTCTTCCGGCGCGGCGAGCCCGACTGTCGAGACCTGACCCCGAACACTCTCCGCGTTCTGCAAGGCCTCCCTCATGTCCTTCGCGCCCTTAACGTAAACAAACCGGTTGAGGCACGAGAGCTGGAAGCGCGGGTCGGCTTCATAGACCACCGTCCAGGCCGTCGAATTCCGGCTGCACCAATGGCGCGTGTCCGGCGAATGAGCGGCCCGCACCTCGTAAAACGACCGGCGCGACGCGATGGCCGCCGCCGCTTCCACCGGCAACTCGCCGCGCGGCTCGGCCTCTTCGCGCCGTTCCAACTCCTCGGCCAGCATCTCCGCGAATTGTTCGGGTGGCACCCCGCCACCGTGCTCGACGTAAACCACATGCGGCGAGAGACAGCCCTGCTGATTCCAGGCGGCCACGTCCGCCGCGGCCTGCACCGCCGCGTTCCTCGCGTTCAGGCTAGTCAATTCTCCGCTCGCGATGTAGGCGAAACTCACCCGGTGGTCGTAGCCAAGAAAACGGACCTTGGCTGGCAACCGATGACGAATTGCCGCCAGCGTTTCATCGCTGCCCGTCGCGGTCACGCAATCCGCCTCGTCGAACAGAGCCTTTTCCAGGTCCGCGTTCCCGCCGCGCCATTCGGCAATTTCAAGGCAGGCGCCCAGCTTCGGTTCCACCTCGTAAAGCGAGTGCGCAAAGAGGCGCGGCAGAAACGAGGTCCCACTGGCGCACTTCACAAACTGCGCTGACCGCGCCAACACGCCCAGCACCATCGCGGACAGGGTGGGGTTTGGCAGGTTGCCCGCGGCGATATGGACCAGAAACTCGCGTCCGCTCGCCAAGCCGGCGCGGCTTGACTTGCGCTCCGCCTCAGCGGACACCATCTCGTCGAGGCGGCGCGCATGACCTAGATCCTGTTCCAGGAGAGCGTGGAAGGCTTCAGGAGTCAACTGCTTGAAGAAGGAATCCAGGCCCCGGGCCAAAGTCGGGCGGGTAAATCCCGTCGCAGCGTGCCCACCGTCGAGCACCAGTTTGCGGAAGGGATACTCCGGGTTGAGCCAGCTATACGCCAGGTCGCTCATTGTCTTCACCAGGCTCTGCGTGGATCGGTGGGCCAGGTAACGCTCGCGGTTGCGCTTGAGCGTCAGGCAGGCCTCCCCGATCATCGTGGCGCTCAAAGTCGCCTCGGGGGGCAGATCAGCCAGGAAGTAGTTCGGCAGATTCATGTTAGCAATGGCATTGAGTCCTGTCCAGTTTCACTTGGCGCCACGGTTCCTTCCCGCCGCTGGATCGCGTGTAGGCACATCAGGCCCGTCAGCGAAGCCACCACCAGCACCGCGACCACCGCGTAGAGCGGGAAGTAGGCGTTGACCGAATGCGCCGCCTCGCCGAGGCGCCTCACTTTCGCGCCAACCGCCCAGTGAGAAAGGTTGCCAATCACCCCTCCGCCCATGACGAACACCCCAAACACCCGCCCGCGCACCGCGTCCGGGACTGATTCCATCAGCGCCGCCTCGGTCATAGGATAACTGGCCATAAAAAAGAAGCCATAAACCACCAGCACCGGGATGGTCCAGCCCGTCGGCACGTGGGGGAAGAGCGCGACCATCGCCGCTGCCGCCACGAGGGCGATCGCGATCCACCGCTTGCGGCCGCCGTCGCTTAGGCTGCCGAAGAGCGGATTGCTGATTATGGCGGCGACAAAAATCCCGCTCAACGCGAGCCCCGTCCACTTCGGGTCGTAGTCGTGGGCCTTCTGCAAAAACAACGAGGTCAGGCTGCCCATGCTCGCCCCGGCGAAGTCCCGCACACTAAATGCGAAACAGTACGCCAGGAAGAAGAACCATAGTGCCGGTGTGGGAAACAACTGCCCTGCCCGCACCGTCTTCCGTTCGCTGGCGGGAGCAGGTTGCTCGGTGTCTGCCAGCAGCATGAAAATGGCCGCGACCACAATGCCCAGGACGCCCAGCTCAAGCACCGGCCGCCGCCAGGCCGCTGGGCCCAACACCGGCTCCAGCATGCCCGCGCGCCAGCCGGAATAGATTGGCCCCACGAAGAACCCTACGCCGGCCCCGATGCCGACCAATCCCAGCGCCTTGCCTGTATTGCGCGGAAACAAGCGCACTACCATCGCCGTCGCCGCGGGGTGATAGAAACTGCCCCCGAACCCCGCCACGGCCACCGCCACCAACGCCCACGCGTAGTTCGGTGCCAGTGCCAGCGCCGCGAAGCCCAGCCCGTTTACGGCGAGCCCAAAACCGAGCAGCTTCTTGCGATCCAGCTTGTCCGCCAGCACGCCAATGGGATAGCTCGGCCCAAAACAGGCTGCCATCATCACTGTCAGCAGCAGCGTTGCCTGCCCTACGCTGGCGAACTTGAAATCCCTCTGTATGAGCAAATAGAGCGGCATCAGCGCGACCTGATACACATGCGTGAAAGCATGCAGCACTCCCGTCAGCCAGAGCGTTCGGTTCCGATGTCGTTCGTCGGCGTTCATCCAACCAGGTCAGACTGCCATCAGCGAACACCCTCGCGGCTCGGCCAAAACCGCCCGCCCCACGAGGGCAAAGCCTTCGCCGCGGCGCACGCCCAGATCTTCGGTTTGAATCGCCATCACCGAATAGACATTCGCCAAATCAACCACCCGAATCAAACCGGTTTCGCCCTCGGCCACCTCGCGGCCGGTCTCGGGGGAAACGATCTGCACCCGCGCCCAGGGGGGGAAGGAGAAGAGACGTGATGCGTGAAACGTGACAAGTGGAACGTGATGTGTGACGCGGGAGGGATCAAGAGTGAGATCGTAGGCTTGCGAGCTAAGTTCGCTCATACCGTATTCGCAGACAATCCGACCGCGCGGGATCCCGAGTCGCTCGGAGATGAGCCCGTGCAGCGCAGCCTTCGGCAGGCTGCGCGACCGGCCCTTGTAGCCCCCGGTTTCGAGCGCACACGAGCCGGGCGGAAGCTCAAAACGCAGGTCTTGTTCCGCGAGGTGATCCAGCAGGTGCACAAACGAAAACGCAGTGCCAAGCATGAGCACGCGCCCTCCCGTGTAGCTTGCCTTTCTCAGGACTTCGGTCGCCGCTTCCAGTTCAAGCGCCCATGCGCCATCCCTCCCTGCTCTTCCGATAAAGCTCGATCTATCCAACCCAAGCTCGCGCCGAATCGTCTCGAACATGTGCACTAGCGACGAGTGCGGCGCTTTTTCCGGAGACGGGGCAAGTATCGCCATTTCCCATTTGCCATTTGCGATTTCATCTCCCCTCCCTAGCTTCGCATCGCCTGCGTCGCCAACGGGAGCGCGCAAGCCGAAATGCGCTTCAAACCACCGCATCAAGGACGCCTCATAGAGCGCCAGCGATTCGGCATTGTGGAAATGTCTGCTCGGCTTCTGCCCCGTCGTGCAACTGGAGTGGAATACGGTAGTCCGGTCCTCCACCGGCAGACATGAGAGGTCCAACTCCTTAAAGGCCGAGGTCGGCGCGGCTGGAATGTCTGTCCAGTGCAAGACCGTGCCTGGCAACGCCCCGCGCGCTTCGCACAAGCGGCGATAGGCCCCATTATGCTCGAACTGCAGCGCGAACAACTCCAATGCCAATGCGCCAAAACCCGCTTCGCTACCCCACGGATGGATTCCAGACGAAGTCCGCGCCCCCCATTCTGACGCACGGATGGACTCGCGCAGACGCGCGGCAAAACCCGATAACTCGCTGGTGGAAATCATGCGGTTTTTATTCAGCCAGGCTGGTTTTCCGCTACAGCCAGGAAGGCATAGTTAACCATGAAAGCGGCCAACCGCAAGCGAGGATTACGGGTATCCGGCAAGAACGGGGCATTATGGAATCCCCATGGAGCATCACGCGGACAACCGGCTACCAACACCCAAGCAACACGCTTGCCTATGGCTACCCTCGCGCGCCCTCACTTTGTGGCTTTACCCTCCCACCGGCGGCTGGCACAAAGAGCGCCACGTTTCTATGCGAATTATCGTCCCTGCTCTCGGCAGTGTTGCCTTGCTTGCCCTTACGGCCTGCGCGCCAAGGCGCCCGGCGCCCGCCCAAGCCTTTGCCCCACAAGCTGCATCCAATCTCGGGACGCTGCCCTCCTCTGCAAGCGCGCCAGCCGGCACCTCCCTGCCTGAGCTGCCGGGAGCAAGACCGGACGGCTCGGTCCTGCTGCCCAACCACTGGTCGCTGCGACCCGTGGGCAAGCAGGTTGAGCTCGGCGATTTCCCAATCAATGTGGCAGTGCATCCGGCCGGGCGCTTCGCAGCGGTTTTGCACAGCGGCTACAGCGCGCACGAGATCGTCGTGGTGGACCTCGCGTCGGCCCAGATCGCCTCGCGGACCAAGGTCCACGAAGCCTTCTACGGCCTGGAGTTCTCGACAGACGGCCGGCGGCTTTTTTGCAGCGGGGCAGGCGATGAGGTGGTCCACGTGTATGAATTCCAACAGGGAAGCCTGACGAATCACCACGCGATCAAACTCCGGGACGCCAAACTCCGCGCCGTCCCAGCCGGCTTGGCCGTCGATGCTGCCGGCAAACGGCTGTTTGTTGCCAACGTATGGGGCCACCGCGTCACGCGCGTCGAGCTAATGTCCCAGGCCCCGCCGTCGGACATTATGCTGGACGCCAAGGTCGCGCCGCTCACAAATGCCTCGGTGCTGCCAGCGGGAGATTTCGACACCGAGGCGGCCAACAAGCGCGAGCAGGCGTCGCTGTATGGCACCGCATCGGCCGACGCGTTCCCTTACGCCTGCCGGCTGGACGAAAAGCAGCAGCGCCTCTACGTCAGTCTCTGGGCGCAGGCAGCCGTCGCGGTCATTGACTTGAAATCGGAGCAAGTCGTCGCGAGCTGGCCGGCACAGGAGCATCCGTGCGAGATGGCGCTCAGCCGTTCCGGCAAGCTGCTCTTCGTGGCCAACGCCAGCCGGAACACCGTCACGGTCTTTGACACCACGTCCGGCATAGCGCTGGAGACCGTCTGGGCGGCGCTCTATCCGCAAGCCCCGCCCGGGTCCACGCCGAACAGCCTGGCGCTTTCGCCCGATGGAAAGACGCTCTTTGTGGCGAACGCCGACAATAACACCGTGGCGGTCTTTGACGTGGCGAAGCCGGGCAAGAGCCGCTCGCTGGGATTCATTCCGGTTGGCTGGTATCCCACGTCCGTGCGCGTGACCCCGGACGGCCGGCATCTGCTGGTGGCCAACGGCAAAGGCCTCACGTCCAAGCCCAACCCGCATGGGCCGCAGCCCGGCGTCAAGTCTAACGGCGCCGAGCCGGTGCAATACATCGCCAG
>Ga0181538_10002997_pt1 | contig 16857 bp, 14 predicted proteins | sample PEATcosm2014_Bin_40_FD_119773 | JGI IMG/M metagenome (GOLD analysis project Ga0181538, IMG submission 119773) | Peatland microbial communities from MTU Mesocosm Facility, Houghton, MI, USA - PEATcosm2014_Bin23_30_metaG | ecosystem: Environmental > Terrestrial > Soil > Wetlands > Peat | place...
CAAAACAACTTCGGTTTTACTTCGGTATTATTCTGAAGGGTCGCGATGATCTTCGCGCGCAACTCCGGCACGCCCGCGCCGCTGCTGGCAACAACCGGCATCACCGGCACGCCGAGCGCCCCGGAGAGCTTCTCTTCGTCAAGGCGATAACCGTTGTTTTCCGCCACATCCACCATGTTCAGGGCGATGATGGTTGGATGGCCCAGTTCGACCACCTGCGTGGTGTAATAAAGATTTCGTTGCAGGTTCGAGCCGTCCACGACGACGACAATCAAATCCGGCGGCGGCAGTTCCGGCAGGCGATGCATCAGCACATCGCGGGAAATCTGCTCGTCAAGTGAATTGGGGCTGAGGCTATACGTGCCGGGCAAATCGAGAACGCGGACGTTCATTCCGGCCGGCGCGCCGAGCAACCGGCCCTCCTTGCGCTCCACTGTGACCCCCGCGTAATTGCCGACCTTTGCGCGGAGACCCGTCAGCGCGTTGAACAAGGTAGTTTTGCCGGAGTTCGGGTTGCCCGTCAGGATGACATAGGGGTGGCGGGTGGCGGGTGAAGCGGGTGAAGCGGGGTGGGATTCTGCGCCCAGTCGGCTGTCATCCGGTTTCTCTGTGGCGCTCACGTTCATAAACTGCCCCTTATGATACAGATTTTGAAGACACTCGCATTAGCGTTGTTTTGCGATTTTTTGTCGGAGAATTGCGCTGGCGGACGTTCCCTGGGCAAATCCATTTTGAACAAACGCCTGGTGACCGGGGCCTGTCACTTGTCACTCGTCGCTTTGTTTTCACCCGACACCTTGACCAGAATCTGTTCCGCCTCATTTTTACGGAGCGTGAGATTGTAGCCGCGGACTTTGATTTCAACCGGGTCGCCGAGCGGGGCGAAGCGGACGAGTTCGACCGTGGTGCCAACGAGCAACCCCATTTCCATCAGGCGCGGGCGGCTATCGGGCGGGAGTTTGATTTCGGTGACTGTTGCCGTTGTGCCCACGGCAACCGAGCTGAGCGGCTGGGGAGCGGCAATCATAAAGAATTTCAAACCGCGGTGGGAGCGGGCAACGGCTCAACCAAAATCGCCCGGGCCAGTTTTTCGCTCAAAGCGAGGCGGGCATTGCAAACCTGGCAGATTACGTTGGCTTCGCTGCTCACCAGTTTGACGCGCTGTTCCTCGCCGAGGCCAAGTTCGCGCAGGCGGTCGCGCACTTCCGGCGACGCGGCCAGTTCCTTGATGCAGACGGTGGTGCCGGCCTTGACCCGGCTCAACGGACAAACCGCCGGTCCGGCGCACTCGCCTTCGATGATTTTATACGCTGTGACCCTTTTGTTCACTCGTGGACAAGATAGGTTAACGTGTCTGGCGTAGCAAGCGGGTTTTTGGCGTATCATTTGCATTTTTTGTTTCCGCGCGCCGTCCATTTCAGGCAGGATGCGGGGCGAAAATCCGGAAGTCAGATGTATTGCGGAAAAAAAATTGTCGTGGTGATGCCGGCGTATAACGCGGCGCAAACGCTGCGCCAGACCTACGACGAAGTGCGCGAGCAGGGAATCGTGGACGAAATCATTCTGGTGGACGACCGCAGCCGCGACGACACGGTGGCGGTGGCGCGGTCGCTGGAGGGAATGCAGGTTTACGTGCACGAGCAAAATACGGGCTATGGCGGCAATCAAAAGACCTGTTACCGGCTCGCGCTCGGAATGGGCGCGGACATCATCGTCATGCTGCACCCGGATTATCAATACACACCCAGGCTGATTCCAGCAATGGCCTCGATCATCGCCAACGGGCTGCATCCCTGCGTGCTGGGCAGCCGCATTCTGGGCGGCTACGCGTTGCAGGGCGGAATGCCGTTTTGGAAATACGTGTCGAACCGTTTCCTTACCCTCGCCGAAAACATATTGCTCGGCGCAAAACTTTCGGAATACCACACCGGCTACCGGGCGTTCTCACGGGTAATCCTGGAGACGCTCCCGCTGGCCGAAAACTCCGACGACTTTGTCTTCGACAACCAGATGCTCGCACAAATTCTCTGGCACGGGTTTACGATTGGCGAGGTGAGCTGCCCGACGAAGTATTTCCCCGAGGCGTCTTCGATCAATTTCCGCCGGAGCCTGAAATACGGCTTCGGGTGCCTGGGCACGGCACTGGCATTCCGGCTGGCGAAATTGGGGTTGTGGAAATCGAAACGGTTTACGCCGCCCGTCCTCCGTCGCAAGGCTACTGCGGAGGGTGGACGCGGTTGAGCGCGACGGACACACGGGATTTCTTGCGGTTGGCGGCGGAGCGGTGCAACACACCGGACTTGACGGCCTTGTCGAGGGCCGAGTTGACGCCGGGCAGCAATTTGACGGCCTCGCTCTTTTTGCCCGAGGCCAGCAGGGCGCGGTAATTTTTTTCCAGGCGGCGCAGGCGTGATTTGACGCTGAGATTGTGCAGGTGCTTGCGCTGGCTGTTGCGCATCCGGCGTTCGGCAGAGGTAGTGTTCGGCATATTTCGTTTCGTTTAAAGGCGGGGAACAATAATCAAATCCGGGCCAATGTCAACGATGAAAGCCGCTCGTTTCAAGGCTTTTAAACCTGAAATGACAAGCATTTTTGGGGGCATTACTGGCACTGCGACTGCTGCTTTTGGTTGAATGTCTCGAAAGTGTGATAGCGGGAAATGATGAATAAGCGCTTGCAAATCCTCCATCTGGAAGACGAACCGGATTTTGCCGAGTTGGTCCGTTCCATGATTGAACAGGACGATCTGGCGGCGGAGGTGAAACAGGTGAAAACGCGCGAGGAATTCGAGGCGGCCCTGGACGCCGAATCATTCGACATTATCCTTTCGGATTTTCATCTGCCATCGTTCACCGGTTTGGATGCGCTGGCCATCGTGATGAAAAAGTGCCCGCACACGCCGTTCATTCTGATCTCCGGCACGATCGGCGAGCAGGCGGCGATTGAAAGTTTGAAGGCGGGCGCGACGGATTATCTGCTCAAACAGCAGCCGGAACGGCTGGCATCGGCCATCCGCCGCGCCGTACAGGAAGCCGAGGAGCGCGCCCGGCGGCGCAATGCGGAGATCGAACTGGTCCGGCGTGAAAAGTACTTCCGCGCCCTCACGGAAAATTCACTTGATGTTCTTTCCATTGTAAGCCAGCAGGGAAACTTTCTCTACGTCAGCCCCTCCATCGGGAATGTCCTGGGCTACATGCCGGAGGAATTGCGGGGGCAAAACGCCTTCGCGCACGTGCATCCGGAGGATTTGCCGCGCGCGTTGGTGGCGCTCCAATCCGGGATTGATCACCCGGAGCGCACGTTCAAAATCCAACTGCGTTATCAGAGAAAAGACGGCGAATGGCGGCACCTGGAAACCGTCGGACGGAACCGCCTCCAGGACCCGGAAATGACCGGCATTGTGATTAATTCCCGCGACGTGACCGACCGCTGGCGCGCCGAGGAAGACGTGCGCAGCAGCGAAAAACAATACCGCCTGCTCTTTCATGACAATCCCAACCCGATGTGGGTCTTTGACCTGGAAACGCAGGCATTCCTGGAAGTTAACGAGGCGGCAACCCGGCATTACGGTTATTCCCGCGATGAATTCCTGGCGATGACGGTCGCGGATATTCGGCCGCCGGAGAAGGACGATGCCTCCCAAAGCGTTTCGTTGAATACCGCCGACCGCAGCCACGTCTGGCGGCATCGTTGCAAGGACGGAAGTCTGATTGACGTGGAAGTCATTTGGAGCCCAATCGTTTTCCGCAGCCGTTTCGCCGCCCTCGCGATGGCCTCCGATGTGACCGAACGCCGCCGCACCGAGCATCGCAATGCGGTCTTTTCCAAACTCGGCCACCGTCTCAGTTCGGCCACGACGGCGGTCGAGGCCGCGAGGGTTATTTGCGAGGCCGCCGACGCCTTGTTCAAATGGGACGACTTTGCCCTTGATTTGTATTCCGCCCAACACGACGAGGTTTTCTCACTGCTCAACATTACCACGGTTGAGAACCGGCGGGTCGAGATCCCCTCGTCATCCCAGCCCAAAACCGCCAATGCCCTCCTCCAGCGTGTGGTGAGAAAAGGCGCGGAAAAATTGTCACCCGCCCAGGAGAAGGATTATTCCGCCTCCACCATGGTCGCCCCTATTCGCAAGGGCGAGCATGTCATCGGTTTGCTGCTGATTCAAAACCACCTGGCGGGCGCCTACACGGAACGCGATTTGGAAACGCTTCAGACCCTCGCCGACCAATGCGGCGGCGCGCTGGAGCGCCTCCGCGCCGAACAGGACCTGCGCGAAAGCCAGCAACGGTTCCACGATCTGTTTGAAAATTCGCCCGACGCGATTTTTGTGGAAGACCTGAATGGCAATGTGCTGGACGTGAACATGGCCGCCTGCGCGTTGCACGGCGTCAAACGGGAGGAGCTCGTCGGCCGTAACGCCCTGAATAATTTGATCCCGGCGGCTTATCGCGACGAAGCCCGGCGTGATTTTCAAAAACTGGCCAGCGGCAAATTATCCTGGGTGGAAGGTGAAAGCGAAAGTGCCGATGGGCGCATTGTGCCGGTGGAAGTCCGCGCCAGCCGCATTGAGTACGCCGGCAAGCCCGCCTTGCTGTTGCACGTGCGCGATGTCACCGAACGCCGCGCCGCGGAGGCCGCCCTGCGCAGCTCTGAAGCCCTGTTCCGGTCCGTGTGGGAAAACTCGGTCGACGGAATGCGGTTGACCGATGAGAACGGCATCATCGTTGCGGTCAACGGCGCCTTCTGCGAACTGGTTGGGCTGAACCAGGGCGATTTGGAGGGCAAGCCGTTCACCGTCAGTTACGCCGAATCCGGGGAGCAGGAAAAAATGCTGGAGCAATATCACGAACGGTTCAGCAAGGATGCCGTGGAGCGGAAGCGGGAGCGCAGCTACAAGCTTCGCAATGGGCACGAAATTATCTTTGAAATCGCCGATTCGCTCGTCGAACTGCGCGGCAAACCGCTCTTGTTGCTCAGTTTGTTTCGGGACGTCACGGCGCAACGGCGTTTGGAGGAACAACTGCGCCAGTCGCAAAAGATGGAGGCTATCGGCCAGCTCGCGGGTGGTGTCGCGCACGATTTCAACAACATCCTCACTGTTATTCATGGCCACGCCTCGCTGCTCCAGGCGTCCAATCTCGACAAAATGGCGGCTCACTCCGCCCAGCAAATCGGGCAGGCCGCTGAACGCGCCGCTGGCCTGACGCGGCAATTGCTCGCGTTCAGCCGCCGCCAGCTCATCCAGCCCAAACGTTTGGACATGAACAAAATTATCGGCAACATGAGCGACATGCTGGGGCGGATGTTGGGTGAAGACGTGATACTGCAATTGAATTACAGCCCGTCGCCCGCGACGGTCGATGCCGATGCCGGCATGATGGAGCAGGTCCTGCTCAATCTCGCCGTCAACGCGCGCGACGCCATGCCGCGCGGCGGCCAGCTTGTGGTACGCACTGCCATCGTGGATGTGGACGAGGCCCGTGTGCAACAGCATCCCGAAGCGCGCCTGGGCCGGTTCGTTTGCATCAGCAAAACCGACACCGGCAATGGCATTCCGCCCGAATATCTCCCGCGCATCTTCGAACCTTTTTTCACCACGAAGGAAGTCGGCAAAGGCACAGGCCTCGGCCTGGCCACCGTTTATGGCATTGTGAAACAGCATCAGGGCTGGATCGAAGTGGAAAGTGCCGTCGGCAAAGGCAGCACATTTCGCATTTACATTCCCTATGCTGGCAAGCAGCGGCCCGAGGCGGAAAAACCGACGACCCAAATCACCATTCGCGGCGGCACGGAAACCATCCTGCTGGTCGAGGACGAAAAGCCCGTTCGCGAACTCGTCGCCCGCGTCCTCGAGAAATACGGCTACAAAGTGTTACAGGCCGTCACCGGTGTGGAAGCCGTTGGTATTTGGCAAGAACACAAAGACGATATCGCTCTCCTGCTCACCGACCTCGTGATGCCCAAAAACATGAATGGCCGCGAACTCGCCGAAACCTTGTGGACCGACCGCCCCGACCTCAAGGTCATTTTCAGCAGCGGTTACAGCGCCGACATCGTGGGCAAGGATTTCAAGCTCGAACCGGAATTGAATTATCTGCAAAAACCCTACCAGCCGCAAACCCTCATCGTGGCGGTCCGCCGCTGCCTCGACGGAAAACAATCTGAAAATGGCCGGGCGCGCGTCCTCGTCAGCCATTAGGCGGCGAAGTTGGCAGAAGGAGGATTGAAGATCGCCGCCAAGTGTCGTTATTTTCCGCCTTCCATCCGCCATCCGCCATCCTCTATCCTCGTGGCCATGATTATCGCGCCTTCGCTGCTCGCCGCCGACCACACCCGCTTCGGCAAGGAAGTCGAACGCGTCAGCCGTTCCGGCGCCGACTGGCTGCACCTTGACATCATGGACGGCCATTTCGTGCCGAACATCTCCTTCGGCCCTGGAGTGGTCCGGGCGGTCCGCCCGCTGTCCAAACTGTTCTTCGATGTGCACCTCATGTGTTCCCAGCCGGAAATTCTGCTTGGACCCTTTGCCGAGGCCGGCGCGGACGAAATCATCGTCCACGTCGAACTGGGCGGGCAGGTCACGCCGCTGCTGTGGAAAATCAAATCGCTCGGCAAAAAAGTCGGCCTCGCCATCAACCCGCCCACGGCCATCACGGAAATCCAGCCGCACCTCGACCAGATTGATTTGCTGCTGGTGATGACCGTCAATCCCGGTTTCGGCGGACAGGGATTCATCCACGAAACGCTGCCCAAAATCCAACAGGCCGAGGCGTGGCGCCGTAAAGGGAAACTGCCATACCGCATCAGCGTGGACGGCGGCATCAATTACCAGACTGCCGGCGAATGCGCGCGCGCCGGCGCGGACACGTTTGTGAGCGGCACGACCTTGTTTGGCGCGCACAACCTCAAAGCCGCCGTGAAAAAAATGCGGAATATAGTCAACGCCAACGATCCCGCGCTGGCGGATTTGGCGGTCTGATTCAGACCATAGGAGCCTTGTTAACTCGGCTCTGTTCGAAAAAATCCGATGCCGGATCCGATTTCAAATTTGCTGGCGATTTTGGAGGGCTATCGCAATGGTCACACGGTGGCGAATCCTTATGGCCATGAATTGCAACGCGGGAATCTCCGGGCCTATTTCGAGGCACTGATTCGATGGCCGTACACCGGTGATTTGCTGGTGGGCGAAGCACCGGGCTACGCGGGCTGTGCACTCACGGGCATGCCGTTCACGAGTGAGGCAATAATTCAAAGCAGCCGGCACCCGTTTATTTGCAGACTTCGCCCGCTTTTACGCACCGCTGGTACTCAAAGCGAACAAACCGCCACCATCATTTGGAATTACCTGTCGGAGCGCCCCGCCGTTCCCGCTTTTTGGAACATCTTCCCGTTTCATCCGCACAAACCCGGTAATCCCGGCAGTAACCGCACGCCCACGGCTGAAGAAGCGCAGTTCGGCCATGGGATTTTGAACCGGGTCGCGGAAATTCTTGCCCCGAAACGGATATTGGCAATTGGTAAACTACCTTACAACACACTCTTAAGATTCAAGCATCCGTTGCTGAAGGGTTACATTCGCCATCCGGCACATGGCGGCAAGGCCGGTTTCATCGCCGGAATGAAATCATTTGGAATCTGATTCGTAGCTCGAATTAAATTCGGCACGGACGGCCTGTGTGCTGAATTTCACAAACGAGGACGCCTGTGCCACGCTACGGAAATTGACGCCGCTGATTCGTAGCGGTAACTTTGGAAGATGATTGATGTTGCTGAAATCCAGCCGCGTGGCGCGATGACGAAAGGCCGATTCGAGCCGTTGGCGAAGGAAATTTTCACGCTCAAAAAGCAGCTCAATGCCGTCATCCTCGCGCACAATTACCAGGTGCCGGAAATCCAGGACGTGGCGGACTACGTCGGCGATTCCCTCGGCCTGTCGCAACAGGCGGCGAAGACGAGCGCGGACGTGATTGTGTTCTGCGGCGTGCATTTCATGGCCGAGACGGCCAAGATTTTGAACCCGAACAAAATCGTCGTGCTGCCGGACAAGGACGCGGGTTGTTCGCTGGAAGAGAGTTGTCCGGCGGACAAGCTGGACGCGCTCCAAAAGACCAACCCGAATTTCTGGACCATCGCCTATATTAATTGCAGCGCCGCGGTGAAGGCCCTGACCGACGTGATTTGCACCAGCGGTAACGCGGTAAAGATCGTCGAGGCTGCCCCAAAGGACAAAGACATCCTGTTTGTCCCGGACGAAAATCTCGGCGCATGGGTGATGGAACAGACCGGCCGCCCGATGACTTTGTGGAAAGGCAATTGTTACGCGCACGTCGAGTTCCGGCGCGATCAAATTCTGAAACTGCGCGGGCAGTTTCCAGATGCGAAAGTGGTGGTTCACCCGGAAAGCCTGCGCGAGGTGCGCGAGCTGGCCGACGCGGTTTGCTCGACGGAAAAGATGATTTCGTACTGCAAGACCAATCCGGCCAAGCGGTTCGTCATCGTGACGGAATCAGGCATCATCCACCGGATGCAGAAGGAATGTCCGGGCAAGGAATTTCTGTGTGCGCCGGTGTTTGACGTGATGCGGATGCCGACGGACAACTGCCGTTGCAGCGAGTGCAAATACATGAAGTTGAACACGCTCGAAAAGGTGCGCGACTGCATGAAAAAACTCGCGCCACGCGTTGAATTACCGGCGGAAATTTTAAAGCGCGCGCGCCTGCCAATTGAGCGGATGCTGGAAATTTCAGCGCGGTAGGGCGCGTCACTCCGTGCGCGCCGCGTCCTGACACAAAGCGGCGGCGGGCAGGGGACTGCCCGCCCTTCCTCCAACCCCACTCTCCCGGTTTCGACCGGTGCAGCGTTTGTCACCGCAAGTTCACCGCGCTGACATTTGTTCGACACGGATTCAGTCCAAGCTCTCCCCGCCTGGCATTCCAAGGAGGGAAAAGTTACGCAAGTCCAGTTCGCTACATCGGCAGCGCTCCACCCGAAGCGCTGCCATTTTTAGGTGTACCCAAAGTTCAGTCAGAATTTGTTGGTAGGGTCGCGTTGCCGACGCGACCGAAATACGGACGGCTCGGCGAGCCGTCCCTGCCGATTTTAGCTCCGGGCGGCGGGTTTCTTGGCCGCCTGATCCAGAATCGTGTCGAGCACGCTCTTCGGCACCTGCTCGAACGTCAGCGGTTCCATCGAATACGACGCGCGTCCTTTCGACAGCGAGCGAATCGCGGTAGCGTAGCCGAACATTTCCGCCAGCGGCACCTGCGCATTCAAAATCGTCTGGCCCAGTTTGGCTTCAATGTTGACGATGTGGCCGCGACGGCGGTTGACATCGCCAAGCAAATCACCCTGGTATTCGTCGGGCGTGGTCACCTCCACCTTCATGATGGGTTCGAGCAGAATCATGCCGGCTTTCTTGGCGGCGTCCTTGAACGCGAAGATGCCGGCCATCTTGAACGCCAGTTCGTTCGAGTCCACCTCGTGGAACGTGCCATCCACGACCTGCACCTTCACGTCAATCATCTGATAGCCGGCCAGAACGCCGCCTTTGATGGCTTCCTCGCAACCGTCAATGACCGCCGGGATGTATTCCTTCGGGATGGCGCCACCGACAATCTTGTTTTCGATTTCGATGCCCTTGCCTTTTTCATTCGGCTGAATCTGAACGCAGGCGTGGCCGTATTGACCGCGACCGCCGGATTGACGGATGAACTTGCCTTCGCCGTCGGCGGATTTGGTGATGGTTTCGCGATAGGCGATCTGCGGCGCACCGGTGTTGGCGTCCACCTTGAACTCGCGCTTGAGCCGGTCGCAAATGATTTCCAGGTGCAATTCGCCCATGCCCGCGATGATGAGCTGGCCGGTCTCCGGGTTCGTAAAGCAACGGAACGTCGGGTCTTCCTCGGCCAGCCGCTGCAAGCCTTCGGACATCTTGTCGCGGTCGGCGCGCGTTTTTGGCTCGACCGCCATGCTGATGACCGGTTCAGGGAACGTCGGCGGTTCGAGCGTCACTTCGAAGTCCTCGTCGCACAGCGTGTCGCCGGTGGTGATGTTGCGCAGGCCGACCAGCGCGGCGATGTCGCCCGCGTGAACCTGGGTGATGTCCTTGCGTTCGCTGCCTTGAATGATCATCAGGCGGCTGACGCGATCGCGTTTGCGCGTGCGCGGATTGTAAATCATGTCGCCCTTTTCAAGCTGTCCGGAATAAACGCGGAAAAACACCAGCTTGCCCGCGTAAGGGTCGGTCCACAGCTTGAATGCCAGCGAACAAAACTTGTTGCTGTCACTGGTCTCGACAATCACCTTGTTGTCCGTGCCCGGCTCGATGCCTTCGGCGGGCGGAACGTCGAGCGGCCCCGGCAGGTAATCCACCACCGCGTCAATCAGCGGCTGCACGCCCTTTTTCTTGAACGCGGAACCGCACAGCACGGGCACCAGTTCAATCTTGCACGTCAGCCGCCGAATCGCGGCCTTGAGCTCCGGCGGCGTTACCGGCTTCTCGTGCAGCACGAGGTCGGCAATCTGGTCGTCCTTGTTGGAAACCGCGTCAATCAACTCCGCGAGCGCGGCCCTGGCGCGTTCCTTGTGCTCCACCGGAATTTCCTTCACCTCGTAATTCAGGCCCTCGTTGACGACGTCGCCCGGTCCCCAGACGATGGCCTTCTGGTTAACCACGTCAATGACGCCTTCAAAGTGATCCTCCGCGCCGATGGGCAGGAAAACCGGATACGCATAGGCCTTGAGTTTGTTGCGCATGTCGGCCAGCGCGTGCTCAAAATTCGCGCCGGTGCGGTCCATCTTGTTGACGAACGCGATGCGCGGGACATTGTATTTGGTCGCCTGCCGCCAGACGGTTTCGGATTGCGGCTGCACGCCGGCCACGCCGCAGAACACCGCGACCGCGCCGTCGAGCACGCGCATGGAGCGTTCCACCTCGGCGGTGAAGTCCACGTGTCCGGGCGTGTCAATGATGTTGATGCGCTGCGGCACGCCGAGGAACGCCTTGTGTAATTCGTTTTCGCCGTGCTTGGTCTGCTTTTGCGTCCAGTAACAGGTGACGGCGGCGGAAGTGATCGTGATGCCGCGTTCGCGCTCCTGCTCCATCCAGTCCGTCACCGTGTTGCCGTCGTCCACGTCGCCGATCTTGTGGATGAGGCCGGTGTAAAACAGGATGCGCTCGGTCGTCGTTGTCTTGCCCGCGTCAATGTGCGCGGCGATGCCGATGTTGCGCGTGCGCTCCAGCGTGTATTCACGCTTGGGCGAGTTGGCCGATTTATCTTTTTCTGCCACGGTTTGGATGTTTAATTTTTTTCTTTGGTAGGGACGTGCTGCCGCGCGTCCTGGCCGGCCAACCGGTCGGCCCCACCTAAAAGATTCTACTTTACTTCATTAAATAATGAAAATGCCCCGGCGTTTCACGGTCGGGGCAGTTGCAAAAAGTTTCCTACCAGCGGAAGTGGGCAAAAGCCTTGTTCGCCTGCGCCATCTTGTGAACGTCGTCGCGCTTGCGGATGGCGTTGCCCTGTCCTTGATACGCCTCCAAAATTTCCGCCGCGAGCGCGTCGCGCATGGGCATGCCCTTGCGCGCATCCGCAAAATCCACAATCCACCGCAAGGCCAGCGAGGCCTGCCGGTCGGACGGCACCTCCAGCGGCACCTGATACGTGGCGCCGCCGACGCGCCGCGCCTTAGTTTCGATCCGCGGCTTGGCGTTGTCCACCGCGCGCTGCAAAATTTCCACCGGGTTGCTCGCCGGATTTTTTTGCGAAATGCTGTCGAACGCGCCATAAACAATCCGTTGCGCCGTGCTTTTTTTGCCACAAATCATCACGGTGTTCACGAGGCGCGAAACCAAAGCGCTCTGGAACTTTCCGTCCTTGGCAATCTTCCGTCGGGTGGCTTGTCGTCTGCGGGACATGGGATTCGTTATTTCGTTAAATCGTTGAACTGTGAAATTGAATCAGGCGGCGGGGGCCGGAGCCGGGGCTGCCGCGGCGGCGGGCGCTGCGGGCTTGGAACCCGGTTTCGGACGTTTCACGCCGTATTTTGAGCGGCTGACCCGGCGTTTTTCCACGCCGGCGGCGTCGAGCCGACCGCGAACAATGTGATACCGCACACCCGGCAAATCCTTCACGCGGCCGCCGCGCACCATCACAATCGAGTGCTCCTGCAAATTATGCCCCTCGTCCGGGATGTAGGCGATGACCTCGTAGCCGTTCGTCAGGCGAACCTTGGCGACCTTGCGCATCGCCGAATTCGGCTTCTTGGGCGTGCGCGTCATGACCTGAATGCACACGCCGCGTCGAAACGGTGAGTTTTCCAAGGCGGGTGACTTGGACTTGTATTTTACTTTGCGCCGGCCCTTGCGGACCAATTGATTAATTGTCGGCATTTCGTCTCAAAAAATGGAATGTGGAATATAGCAAATAAACCACCCGTGGCAACAACAATTTCGGTCATTTGATGAAACCGCGAAACAGAGGGATTGACACGAAATTCCTTTGCCGCGAAGAGGCACAAAAAACGCAAACGCAGGCGCGTCACTTCATGCGCCGCCCGGACGCCAAATCCTGACCGCCAGACCCCGGACGAACCGGGGATCTCGCGGATGATGCTGATTTTTCCGGCTGCAACTTGTCGCACGGCAAACGGCGCAGGCCCAGACATAACAAGCCCAGCCCCAGCCCTGCCAATGCCAGCGACGATGGTTCCGGCACCACCACAATTCCAGTTGGGCCAACCGGCCCCGTTACCGTTACCAGTGACGCATTTATTGTTTGTCCGGAGGTGGTATATTCCCCGATCGTATCTCCGCTCAACACAAATAAATCCCCATTTCCATCCAATGCCAGGCTCCCGATTCCGCTCAACCCCGTAATCAGTGACGCATTGATTGTCTGTCCCGAGGTGGTGTATTCCCCAATCGTGCCATTTCCCGCATTCGCCACAAATAAATGCCCGTTCCCATCGTACACCAGCGGTCCACCCACTCCGGTTATCAGTGACGCGTTCACCAGTTGCCCGGAAGTGGAATAGTCCATGATGGTACCGTTGAGACCATTCTCGACGAACAAATTGTTCCCGGCTGCCGCCAAGCCGCTCACGGGAAATCCCGAAATCAAACTACTATTGACAATTGCTCCCGAGGTTGTGAATTCTCCAACAAACCCACCACCAGAGGCCACGAACAAATTGCCTGCGTCATCCGTTGCCAGAGCTCCCGGCGAGTTGGCCGTTGCCGGCGCCAGAGGAAGCACGCCCAAACCGGTGCCCGAAGTCGAGTATTCCCATACGCCCGCCCCAAGCGTGTCTGCCACCCATAAATTTCCGCTCTCATCCATAGTCAGGCCGCCAATGCCATCATATCCATAAACAAATTGGGTGTTAATGGTTTGTCCGGAAAGCGAGTATTCGGCGACGCCGCCATCCCCATTGTAGGCCCCATCATATGCCACAAATATTTGCCCCTGTGCCGTTCCGGCAAATACCGTCCCAATCACCAAAACCATGAAGACGCTCCAAATCCCACGAATTTCGTTGAACAATTTTTGGTGGCGAGTGATGATCGCGTTACGCACTTCCATGGAGGAGTTTGCAGCACGACATTTCCTTGGCCCCGCAATCAAGAATTTTTGCAAAAATAAGTTCATTGCACCGATCCTTCAGCCCCACATTGCATAAAGAACTTGAATATAGCACAAGCAGACGATTCTGCCAATGCTTTCTGCGAAGCACCCAGAGAAGAACAGTTTTGACACGAATTACGCCAATTAGCGCGAGTTTGTGCGATTTGTGCTCCCAAATCCACCGCGTTTCCAATTGCCTGGGTCACCCGACTCCAACCAGAATGGCGTTGTGACGACGACCCCGTTCGATCTTAAAGCCCGGGCGCATCAGGCCATGCTGGAGGCGGGATTTCAGCCGGATTTTCCGGCCGAGGTTGCCCGGGAAGTGCAAGCCCTCAACCAGGGAGCGCCAAAAAATGCCGGGCTCGAGGCCCGCGACCTGCGTTCGCTGCTTTGGTCTTCAATTGACAACGACAGTTCCCGGGATCTGGACCAGGTCGAGTATGTGGACAAACTTCCGGACGGCACCGTGCGTCTGCTGGTGGGGATTGCCGACGTGGACGCCTCCGTCCCCAAAGGGTCCGCCACGGACCAGCACGCCGCTGTGGAGTCCACTTCGGTTTACACCGGGGTGGCGACTTTCCCGATGTTACCGGCTGAACTTTCCACGGACCTGACTTCATTGTTGGACGCGCAGGACCGTCTTTGCATTGTGATCGAGCTGCATATCCTCGATTCGGGCGACGTGAAGACGCATGATGTTTATCCGGCCTGGCTGCGCAATCGGGCGAAATTGGCTTACAGCTCGACTGGCGCCTGGTTGGAAGGGCATGGGCCAATCCCGCCGGCGGTCGCCAACGTGCCCGGTATGGAGGCACAGCTTCGCCTGCAACAGGACACATCGGAACGTTTGCGTGGCATTCGCAAGCTGCACGGAGCACTCACCTTCGGGTCGGTTGAAACCACGCCGGTGCTGCAAAATGGCGAAATCAAAGACCTGGTGGTCAGCCGGCGCACGGCGGCCGACGACATCATCGAAAGTTTCATGGTGGCCGCGAATGTGGCCATGGCGCTGTATCTCAAGGAGCAAAGCTCCCTTTCCATCCGCCGGGTGGTGCGGATTCCGAAACGTTGGGACCGCATCCAGGCCATCGCGTCGCAATTCGGCGTCAAGCTTCCGGCTACGCCCGATCCGCGTGCGCTGTCCGGATTCCTGGATCAGCGGAAAGTTGCCGATCCCGCGCATTTCCCGGACCTTTCACTCTCGGTGGTAAAACTGCTCGGTCCCGGCGAATACATTGTGGAACCGCCCGGAGCCGAACACGAAGGTCACTTCGGATTGGCCGAAAATGACTACACGCATTCCACCGCGCCCAATCGCCGCTACGCCGACCTGGTGACGCAACGGTTGCTCAAGGCGACCACCGCCGGTGGCCCGGGTCCTTATTCGGAATCGGAATTGAGCGCCATCGCCGCTCATTGCACGGAACGGGAGGATGCCGCCCGAAAAGTGGAGCGCCTGATGCACAAGGTGGCCGCGGCCTGCCTGCTGAGCCGGCGCCTCGGCGAAGTATTCGACGGCATCATCACCGGCGCCTCGCCCAAAGGCACCTACGTTCGACTGCTGAAATTCCCCGCCGAAGGCATGGTGATCCGGGGCACGCAGGGAATCGATGTCGGCGACCCCGTGCGTGTCCGGTTGGTGTCGGTGAACGCGGCCAAAGGCTTCATTGATTTTGAGAGAAAATAAGCCCGGGTATCAGGAAAGGGCTTCCGGGTGCGCTGGCGCAAGCAGCCGGTAGTTGGATGGTGGACTCCAGGTTTTAGCCGGGAGCGAACCGGGCGATCGCCGTCCGCAGGGTCTCAAGTTCGAAAGGTTTGCAGATGAAGGAATCAACGCCACCCAGCGGGCAGTCGGAAGTCTGAAGTTTTTCAGGAAAGGCCGTCAGCATCACGATGGGCTGCTTGGGTGAGCGCCTTTTGATGGCAGCGGCCAACTGATCGCCTTTCATCTCCGGCATAAGGTAGTCGGTGAAAACCATGTCGAACTTGCCGGGCTCAAACAAGGCAAGCGCCTCGGCGCCGCTTTTGGCCTGGTCGACAACATAACCGTCGCCTTGGAGAAGCATCTGGACGGTCTGGCGAACCAGAGGTTCATCGTCCACGACCAGTATGTGTCTTTGCTGGCAAGCGCGTTCGTTCATCATCACCATATAAGCGCAATTTCCGTGCCAGCACTTTTGTTTTTTTTACAGCTCGGCTTGGGCGTCAGCCAGCGCTTTTGCGCATGTTGCCGTGTCCCGTTTCTGGAGAACAAACGTTCCAACGCCCGCCTGTTTTTTAACCACTGCTTGTCGCGCTGGAGCCGGCGAAAGCTTGCGAGGGCCGGGCGAGCGGGCGCGAGCGGGTCCATTGTCCCGATTTGCGCGGATTTCCGGCGGGCATCTCATTCAATGCCCGAGGGTTCGTTGAAGGTCCGGCAGCTTTTTCGCAATCCATGGCAGCAGCGCCAGCGTGGTCGCATCGAACATTCCGTGCGCGATCACGGCCGGCCAGATGGAACGGTAAAAAATCATGATCAGACCCAGTCCCAGGCCAATCAGCGCCGCGATCAGAACGGCGATCAGTCCCATGCCCAGATGCGCAAAGCCAAACACGATGGCTGCGATGACGACGGCGGTAATCCGGCCCGTTCGGATGCCGAAATGTTGTGGCCAGAGCGTCCGCAATCCGGCCAGAAATGCCGAACGCCAGAGTTCCTCGCGCAAACCCGCCACGACAAAACTCACCAGGGTCAACGTGAGCCAGAAATACGCCGGATTCTGGTGCATCGCGGAAATATCAACAATGGTTTCCACCTCTGGCCGATTGTCGGCAAAAAATTGCTGGAGGGACTGTGGTGTCATCAAATGCGTGACCATCAACACGACACTGGCAGCCATCGTAACCATGCCGATTGCGAAACGGATCACAATGGAATAACCGATGCCCTGCGGCACCGGCCAGAAGCCATGGCGCCAGCGCAATAACAGGTCGTCGCGCGATGCACGGGAAGCGACCAGCGCGAGGCCATAGACGAGGGCAAAAACCGACAGCTCGATGGTGCACACGATGAGCAGGCCGCGGGCGGTGTGCGACAGCGCTGGAAAATGTTCACGGGCTTTGCGGTGCACCTTTCCAATCACCCCGACGAACAAGATGTAGGCGGTGATGAGAAACAGGTGAATCCACCAGCGCCGGCGATTGATGGGAACGGTCCCGGCGGATTGCGGCTCCGGCAGCGGAGGCG
>Ga0181538_10003001_pt1 | contig 16842 bp, 17 predicted proteins | sample PEATcosm2014_Bin_40_FD_119773 | JGI IMG/M metagenome (GOLD analysis project Ga0181538, IMG submission 119773) | Peatland microbial communities from MTU Mesocosm Facility, Houghton, MI, USA - PEATcosm2014_Bin23_30_metaG | ecosystem: Environmental > Terrestrial > Soil > Wetlands > Peat | place...
CGGCGGATATCCCGCCGCGCGCCCGGCATCGGCGAGACCGAGGCGACGGAAAATCTCCATCGTCCGCGGATTGCAGCGCTCCATTTTTGGGTAGCCGAGCGGCGCATCGTTCTTCTCGATCAGGATGCAGTCGACGCCGCGCTTGCCGAGATCGATGCTGAGCGTGAGGCCGACTGGGCCGGCCCCAACGATAAGAACTCCCGTGTCCATACCAGTCACACAGTCCCAGACTTTTTTGTCGCATCAATGCAGCAAAGCGGCTCAATCAACCGTTGCGCCCGAACGTTTGACGATCTCGCCCCAGCGGACGATTTCCGAGCGGACGAACGACTGCAATTCCTCAATCGAGCTGCTATCCGCCGGAACAAGACCAATGCGAGTGATGGCGTTCCGCGTTTCCGGCAGTGTCATGATGGCTTCGAGTTCGGCATGCAATTTGTCGACGATGGGTCTTGGTGTCGCACTTGGTGCAACCACCATCTGCCACGCCGCGGCATTGAAGCCCGGCACGCCAAGATCCGCAATCGGCGCGAGGTCAGGCATGGCTGCCGCGCGCGTCTTCGTTGTAACGCCGAGGGCCCGCATTTTGCCGGCCTCGATAAGCGGCACCGAGGACGTAAAGTCGGTGAACATGACTTGTATTCGGCCGCCCATCAGATCGACCTGAGCATCCACCACGCCCTTGTAGGGCACGTGCACCATCTGGATGCCGGTCATGGCGCTGAACAACTCGGCATTCAGGTGGAACGGCGTCCCGGGGCCCGTCGAACCGTAGGATAATTCGCCAGGGTGCGCTTTTGCGTATGCGATAAGCTCGCGCACGGAACGAACTGGCAGTTCGTTGTTGACCACCAGGACGAATGGGATCGTTGCAATCAATGCAAGCGGCACGAAATCTTTTACCGGATCATACGGAAGATGCTTATACAATGTGGCGTTGATCGCAAGCGGCGTGCTTGTTCCCATCAGAATGGTGTAACCGTCCGGAGTCGCCTTCGCGACCGCGTTCGATGCCGTCAACGTGCCGGCGCCGGGCCGATCTTCCACCACGAACGGCTTGCCCAATCGATCGCCAAGCTGAGGCGCAAGAATTCGCGCCAACAGATCGGTGGCGGCCCCGGCGCCAGTTGGCACAACGAAGATGACGTTGCGTGTCGGATAATCTTGCGCCAGCGCGATTGCCGAAGCCGCCAAAACGAGAAGAAATGCCGACAATAGTCTCATGCGACCTCCGCTTAGGCCTCTACCGCGTTCTTTGTGCTGCGGCTGCCACCGCCTTATAGGTTTCACTCAGTGTCGGATTAGCAATCGAAAGATCTGCACCAACAGTTGAAAGTGTATTCATCATCAGCGTCTGTTCATCTGACGGTAAGCTGATCAACTCGCCACCGGCGTCAGTCCAGCCGTTGCGAGCTTTGTTGTAGAGTTCAACCATATGAGGGTGGAGAGCGACGGACTCTCTGGCGGCGTCGTCGTCGACGACCTTCTGCAGGTCGGCAGGTAACGAATCATACCACTTCTTGCTGATTTCAACGGCCACAAAGACCGGCGGCTGACCCGTCTCGGTCAAAAACTTTGCCGCATCCTGGAAATGCATTGGAGTGAAAATGACAACGCTTCCGATCGACCCGTCGAGAGTCCCTTGCTGCAAAGCCGGCATGACGTCCCCCAGAGTCATAACCACTGGCGTCGCACCGAGGCGATTGAACGGTTCGGTTTGAAACTTCGAAGCCAAAGTACGGATTTTCTTGCCCTTGAAGTCAGTGACATGGCGGATCGCCTTCGTTGCGATCACAGACGACATGCCATTTAAAAAAAGCGCCACGCCGTGAAGTCCTTTGTCGGCTCCGAGCCCAAGAATGAGCTTCAACAACGCGGGGTCCAAGGAAAGGCGGTGTGCATGCTCGACAGAATCGACTAGGCCGGGCGCCGCTAACACCTCGAAACGCTCATCGACGCCGACGAAGAATTCCGGTGGAATGAGCGCACATTGAATGGCACCGAATTGCGTGCCTTCGATCTGCCTTGGAATCGCACCCAATTGGCTCGCTGGGTAGATTTCTGCTTTGATGCGTCCACCCGAATCCCGCTCCAGTGCGGCGGCGTAGTTTTTTGCGAAGAGGTGGCTTGGATCGTTTATGGCGGGGATCGTCATCTTCATGACGTAAGTCTTATCTTGGGCGCGCGCCGTGCTAAGCGTAAGCCCCGGCAGCAAGATGACCATGGCGGCGGCGGTGGCATATCCCAAGAAATGCCGTTGTGACTGCTTCATATGAGCCCTCCTCCTCGTCGTTAATCGGCGAGGGAAGTTTCCATCGCCGAATGTCAAGTCGCTGACTGCGCAAACCTTAGAACTCCAGCCGGAATGCGCGAGCCCGCCAAGTCGTCAGAGCCGAAAAAGCCGCTCTGCGTTACCGTGCGCAATGCGCTCCTTATCGGCGGCACTGACGGGAATTTGCTCCAAGAAGGCGCGAGCCCACGGCATGGATTGATATGGATAGTCGGCCGAGAACATGATTCGGTCGACGCCACCGAGTTCGAGCAGCAGATCGAGAAAGGTCGGTGGAAAGTTCATGCCCGAGAAGGTGTAGTGAACATTTTCTTTCAGGTAGGACAGGATAGGCCGTTTCAGTTTCGTCACTGCCATGGGAATGATGTCCAAACGTTGGAAGAAGAAGGGTAGACCCTCACCCATGTGGCCGATCACGAATTGCAATTTCGGAAAGCGGTCGAACACACCGCCACATATGATTCGAATCATGTGAACCGCGGTTTCGATATGCCACCCCCAGGCGCCGCCAGCAAGCATGTCGGTTACCATCGGTGCGAAGCCGCCGTATGAGATGTCGATCACCGGCTGTGGCGGCGGAGTTGGATGGAGATAGATGGGAACATTGAGAGCCTCGGCGCCCTCCAAAATGGGCCAGTAAAATTGATCATCAAGATAGCGCCCGCGATTGTGACCGTTGATGACGAGACCTTTGAAGCCTTCCTGGCCGACACGGCGTTCCAATTCTTCGACGGCCTTGTTTGGCGCTCCGGTTGGCACGGCCGCCAAGCCGGCGAAGCGCGTCGGGTACTTCTTCACCGCGTCGGCGAGGTAGTCGTTCGTGTCGCGCGCCATCGCAATGGCATCCGCCGATTCCATCTGTTCCACACCGGGCGCCGACAGCGACAAGACCTGCATATCGATGCCGGCCGCATCCATTTCCCCCAAACGTTTGGCGCCGAGGTCACAAAGCCTGTCCAAAACTTGGGCGTAGCGGCCGCCCACCTTTTCAGCGCGGTCTTTGACATAACGTGCGGGTCCATCAAAAAATTCCGGCGTCGCAAAATGCTCCTCCAGGGTAATAGTGCGCATGCATTTTCCTCCGACTGTTTTTGGGAATGACTGTTCGCGCGCCTATTGGGCGTTGGTCAATTACATCGCGCCACGAAGTCCCAGTCGTTCCATCCTGGGAAGCACCTCGGTGCTGAAAAAAGGAAAGTCATCGATATAGTTGACAAGGCCAAACGCCATACCGTTGAGGCCAGCGTCACATAGGAATTTGAACTTGTTGGCGACCGTATCGGGATCGCCGATCATCGGCAGGGTTCCTGTACCGCTGATCAGCCGAGCCTTCATTTGCTGCAACCATTCTGCGGAGACCGACTGCCCGCCGCGCCGGATGTCCGCCATATGTTCGGCCGCGTCCCAGTCGCCCATCTCGTGAACAATGTAGTGATAATAGTCCTGCGTTTCTTTCTCGGTACGGCGACAGATGACATGACCGCTCGCATAGACGCCGATCGGCCGGCCGGCCTGTTCGCGAAGCGCTGCGATCTCCTGCGGCAAAGTTTCGGCGTCGACCGCGACCATAAACAGGCAATCGGCATGGCGGGCGGCGAAAGCACGGCCAGCGCGCGAGGAGCCCGCGCTCAATAGTAATGGCCGGCCCTCGCCGTAAGGCTTGGGCTTGATCATCACACCCTTGAGATTGAAATATTTGCCCGCGAAGTCGAACGGCTCGTGCTCGTTCCAGACGCGTTTGACGATGGTCGACCATTCCTCCGAGTATGCGTAGCGTTCGTCATGCTCGAGCAGCTGCGCGCCGAACATGTCGAACTCGCCGGCATTCCAGCCCGAGACGATATTGAGGCCGAACCGTCCCTGGCCGATGCGGTCAGCAGTGATGCATTGCTTGGCGGCGAAGATCGGATTGATCAGCGGCACGTGGACAGTGCCGAATGCCACGAGGTCGTTGGTCGCTGCCAGCAGCCCCGTCGCCCAGGTCAGGGTTTCAAGCGAGGTTCCCTCCGAATCGGTCTCCCCGCGATAACCGTGCCAGCGCGCAACCGGTAGGATGAATTCAAGGCCGGCCGCTTCGGACATTTTCGCGGCCTTGAGATTGTTCTCCCACGAAGCCTCCCACCGCTCGGGGGCCTTGGTCATGGTCAGGCCATTCGAGCAATTGAGCCCAAACAGCCCGAGCTTAAAGCGGTTGCCGCCGTGCATGCGGTGGTCGCGGCGACTCGCCGTCCGCGCGCGTTCTCGGCTATCGACGCTCGTCATCCGCGGGCGCTCCCGGCTACGTCGAGTTGATGGCAATGGCGCAACTTGGTAACAATAGGAAGGCGTCGTTGCAACTTTTCCCGCAAGCTGGATTGGAGTGTCGCATGATCGTCACCACAACAAACAGATTGCGCGCGTTCGAGCAGTTCATCCAACAGTTGCGCCAGGTCTGGAGCTCGGTCGGCGATATCGAGACGCGGATGAAACGCGCCGAGACCTTGCTGGAGGTAATGCTGGCGGCCCCCTCGATCATCGCGCACTCCAAACATTGGCCGTGGACCCCAGGGCAAAACCTGCTGCTTTATGAGGATCCTGACTATCACTTCGTCATCAACGCCACCGTGCGTAAGCCTGGCACGAAAGGTGCAGTCCACGATCATGGCCACTCGTGGACGCTTTATGGTCTAATCGACGGTACAGAGCGGATCGAGCGATACGCGCGGTTGGACGACGGCAAACGAGATGGCCATGCCGAGCTCAAGCGCATTAGTGACCGGGAGATGGGGCCGGGCGGCGTCGATTTCGTTCCGCCCTACGAGGTGCACGCTGAGCGCGGCGGGCCGGAACGATCGGTGGCCGTCATTGTGCGCAGTGAGCGGATGGTTGGGCGCTTCAAGCAACACATCTTCGATGCGGACAAAAACACCGTCACCGAAGCATGGGGCCCAGAGCAGATTCCTTACGAATTAGTTTAGATCACCGACTTCGGCATTTGGATGGCTTGGCGCAACCCAGCATCTGAGTGGCTGATCGCCGATGGCGAAGGCGGGCGTCGGCGCGCCATCATGCCGACCACGTCTATGAGGGGAACGCGATGAACAGCGAAATTGCTCAGATCAGGAAGACCATTGCCCAAAGCCCGCCAACGGCAGGATCTTTCGAGGATCGCCGCGCGCGCTGGGAGCCGCTGTTCCACAAGATTTGTCCGATCCCGGCCGGTACCGCGATTGCATCGATTGCAGCCGGCGGGCCGCGCGGCGAATGGGTCACGGCAGCCGAGGTGTCCACGACCGAGCCGAACGTCTTGTTCTACATCCACGGCGGCGGCTTCACGGCTGGCTCGGCCGCGGCCTATCGGGGGCTGTCCTCGCATTTAAGCGCTGCGACCGGCTGCCGCGTGTTAGCGGTGGATTATCGTTGGGCACCAGAGGAGCCGTTTCCAGCGGCGCTCGACGATTGCGTGGCGGCCTATCGCTGGCTCGTCAGCGCGGGGAGCGCCGTGCCGCGCAAAGTGGTTCTCGTCGGAGACTCCGCCGGCGGCAATCTCGTCGCTGCAATGTTGCTAGCGTTGAAGCAATCGGGCGATGTATTGCCGGCCGCCGGCGTCTGCCTCTCCCCGATCTTCGATCTCGCGTTGACAGGCGATTCTGTTATTTCCCGGGCTGAGCGAGACCCAATGATTCTACCGTCATCGCTGCAGAAGTGTTCGACCGCCTATCGCGGCAGTTCCGATCCACTTAACCCACTGATGTCGCCGCTCTACGGCGATCTTTCAGGTTTGCCCCCGCTGCTGTTGCAATGCGGCTCAGAAGAAATGCTGCGCGATGACAGCGTGCGGCTTGCGGCCAAGGCGAAAGCCGCGGGCGTGGACGTCACATTCGAGGAATGGGACGAGATGGTTCACGTCTGGCATCTGTTTGCGGATCGCCTAGCAGATGGCCGCAAGGCACTCGCGCGCGTAGGAGAATTTGTTCGCGCGCACATTGAGCGCTAATCGACTAAGCCGCCGCACAAATTTCCATTCGTTCCATCCGGGGCAGCTGATATCATTTCAAAACGGCTTGGATGCGTTGACCTCCCAGCCCGCGGGTGCAGAGGCTTTCTCGGCCGCCTCGGACGCTGGAAGAGCCAGATCCCAGGCGTTGGCGGTGAAGCGGCGGCCGCTTACGCCATCGGAGGCTTTCGACATCATCCAACAGATTGGCGCCACCATGACTTCGGGTTGCACCAAAGTGGAGCGGTCGGCGATTTCGGCGAGCGGAATCATCCTGGTGTTGCCCGGGCCGCCCGGAAGCAGCGCATTGACTGTGACACCGGTGCCGGCCAGATCCTTCGCCCAGATCACGGTTGCGGCTTCGAGAGCGGCCTTCGACGGCCCATAGGGCGAAAATCCGTCCATCACCATAGTGAAATGGCTGGTTTCGATGTTGACGATGCGCCCGAAGCGTTGCGCCACCAGCGTTGGTGCAATGGCCTTGGCCATCATGAAGGCGCCGTTGAAGTTAACGTCCATCGAGCGCCGCCATGCGTCGACGTCGTGCTCATAGAACTTCTTCCGCTCGCCCACGATGACATTGCCGAAGCCCTGCATGCCAAGGCCGGCGTTGTTGACGAGCCCGTGGACGACGCCGAAGCGGTCGACAGCTGCCCGCACGGCCTGCTCGCAATCCGGCCATTGGGTGACGTCGCAATCGATCGGGGCGATCCGGTTCTGCACGCCTTGCTTGCGCGCGATATCCAACACTTCGCACATTTCGCTGTGGCTCGCCCGTAGATCGGCTGCCGCCACCCGCACTCCGGCGTTGGCAAGTCCGAGCGCCATCGCCCGTCCCATCCCGCGGGCGGCTCCGGTCACGATGACCGCGATATCCTCCAAGTCAGGGTTCGCGCGCTCGGTATTGGCAGGCGGCATGTCGTCTCTCCAATGCTGCGGCCTAGACGGCCCAACCGGGAGCAGGCTACCGTCTTTCGCAAAACTTTTCTGCCTCCGATCACCCTTTGGCCGTATTGGAACCGTCATGACGTTTGCGCTCCTGGTCGAGCAGCTTTTCAACGGCATGCAGTACGGCCTAATGCTGTTTCTGATGGCCGTCGGCGTGACTCTGGTCTTCGGCATCATGCGCGTGATCAATCTCGCGCATGGGTCGCTCTTCATGATAGGCGGCTATTTTCTGATGGCCGCGCTGGCCTGGACGCGATCCTATCTGCTCGCGATTCCGCTGGCATTCATCATGGCCGCACTGGTGGCGGTCGTGCTCGAAGTGATCGTAATGCGGCCACTCTACCGCCGCGGCCCGCTCGACCAGGTGCTAGCGACCTTCGGGCTGACACTGTTCTTCAACGAGGCGGTCACCGTGATCTGGGGGCGCGAGCCAATCCCGCTGATGGTACCGCCGCTGCTCGCTGGCTCGGTCGAGATCATTCCGGGCGGGGCCTATCCGGTCTATCGGCTGGCGATCACCGGGGTTGCGATCGTCGCCGGGATGCTGCTCTATTTTTTCATCACTCGCACGAGGGTCGGTGCGCTGATCCGGGCCGGCAGCGACAACCGCGAGATCGTGGCGGCGCTCGGTATAAACATCGGCCTGCTCTACACACTGGTGTTTGTGCTGAGTGCAATGCTCGCCGCGCTCGCCGGCATCATGATGGGACCGCTGCTTTCGGTCGAGCCTGGGTCCGGCGATCCGGTCCTGATCACGACGCTGGTCGTGGTAGTGATTGGGGGCATCGGCTCGGTGCGCGGCGCGCTGGTCGGTGCGCTGATGGTAGGCATCTTCGACACGCTGTCGCGCGTGCTGATCCCGATAGCGATTTCGACAAACGCGACCTCAGCGCTGGTCAACATGGCAATTTATTTGCTGATGGCGGTGGTACTACTGTTTAGTCGCACCGGCCTTTTCGCGGCACATCGGGGCTGACATGAACCTCGGGCGGCGCGAATTGCTCCTGCTTGTGCTGCTGGCCATCGCGGTCGTGCTGCCGCCAAGACTCGGCATTTATTATGTCCGGTTCGCCACCCAGATCGCGATCTATGGCATGGCGGCGCTCAGCGTCGACCTGCTGCTCGGCTACACCGGGCTGATCACTTTCGGCCAAGCCGCGGTCTTCGGCGTCGGCGCATACGCCGCCGGTATGCTGATCGTGTCCGGCGTCACCAACGCAATCATCGCGTGGCCGCTTGCCATTCTCGTCTCGATGTTGGCTTCGCTCGCCATCGGAGCGCTGTCGCTGCGAACCCGAGGCTTCCAATTCATCATGGTGACGCTCGCGTTTGCGCAGATGCTCTATTATTTTGCGCAGAGTCTGCGGAACTGGGGTGGCGACGACGGCTTCAGCACCCAGCGCCGCAACGACCTTGGATTTCTCTCACTCGAGAATCACGAAACCTTCTATTACGTGGTGCTCTTCTTGTTGGTGCTGGTGTGTTGGCTTACGTCCCGGCTGGTGCGTTCCGAATTCGGCATGGTGATCCTCGGCATTCGCGACAACGAGCGCCGCGCCGCCGCGATCGGATTTCCGCCCTATCCCTATAAGCTCGTGATCTTCGTGATCGCAGGCGGCATTGCAGGCCTTGCCGGCGCGCTGATGGCCAACCACGCCAAGTTCGTAAATCCATCGGTGCTAAGCTGGCAGCTGTCCGGTGAGTTCCTGGCGATGGTGATCCTGGGCTCGGCCAACTCGCTGATCGGTCCGATCCTTGGGGCGGCGTTCTTCCTCGCCTTCCGTGACATGCTGTCTGACTACACCGAGCATTGGATGCTCTTCTTCGGGCCGCTGCTCGTAGCACGCGTGCTGCTGATGCGGAACGGCATTTGGGGTACGCTGATGCGTGCGACAGGCGGAGGCGAAACGCTACGAGAACCGAAGGTCGAATTCCCCGAGACCAAGCCGGTCGCGGAGGCGAAGCCGGAGGCGGGAGCGCGAGCGTGAGCGAGTTTCTGCTGGAGGTCGAGGGGCTACGCAAATCGTTCGGCGCGCTAGTGGCGACCAACAACGTCACTCTCAACGTCCGCGTCGGCGAGACACATGCCCTGATCGGCCCGAACGGCGCCGGCAAGACCACCCTGGTTGGCCAGTTGACCGGAGAACTCACGCCGGACGCCGGCAGCATTCGCTTCGCAGGTCGTGATATCACTGGTCTTAGGACCGCGGAGCGTGCGCGGCTTGGGCTCGCGCGTTCGTTCCAGATAACCAGCATTTTCCCTAGCTTCTCGGCGGAAGGAAATGTCGCGCTAGCGGTGCAGGCGACTGAGCGGCATAGCTTCCGTTTTTGGCACCCGGCGGAGCAAATTCAGCGGTTGCGTGATCCGGCGCGCAAGCTGCTCGCCGACGTCGGCCTTGCACCCCTCGCTCAACGCACCGCCGCCGCCATGTCGCATGGCCAGCATCGCCAGCTCGAGATCGCAATGGCGCTGGCGACACGGCCGTCGATGCTGCTGCTCGACGAACCGATGGCGGGGCTCGGCACCGAGGAATCGCATGCGATGTCGGCGTTGCTGGGGCAAATCAAGAGCCACCACACCATCCTTTTAGTTGAGCACGACATGGACGTGGTATTCCGGCTTGCCGACCGAATCTCGGTGCTTGTCGGCGGCCGCGTTATTGCCTCGGGCACCCCCGCGGAGATCCGCAATCATTCGGAGGTCCGCGTCGCCTATCTCGGCGAGGACGAAGACGAATTCGCCGGAGCGCTCAATGCTCAAGGTTGAAGCGCTGCAGGCGAGCTACGGCCAGAGCCAAGTCCTGTTCGACGTCGGGATCGAGGTCAACCGCGGCGAGATGGTGACGCTCCTCGGGCGCAATGGCATGGGCAAGACCACGACCATCCGCGCCATCATGGGCATGACGCCGCCGCAAGGCGGCACGGTCACTTTCGAGGGCAAGTCGCTGCGCGGGCTGTCCTCATTCCGCATCGCCAAGCTGGGACTCGGCCTAGTGCCAGAAGGTCGCTGCATCTTCGCAAGCCTGACGGTGTGGGAAAATCTCACCGCCACCGCCACTTCGGGTCCGCTGGGTAGGCGGCGTTGGACCACGCAGGCGATCCTCCAGCTATTTCCCTGGATTGCCGAACGCCGTCACCAGATGGGCGGCCAGCTTTCTGGCGGCGAGCAGCAGATGTTGGCGATCGGCCGCGCACTTATGACCAATCCGGAACTACTAATTCTCGATGAGGCAACCGAGGGCCTCGCTCCGATCATCCGACAGGAAATCTGGAAGGTCCTGCAAAAGCTCAAGGCTTCCGGCCAGTCGATCCTGATCGTTGATAAGAATCTAAGAATTCTCTCCCGGCTCGCCGACCGCCACTACGTTTTGGAGCGCGGGCGCGTGCGCTGGAGCGGAGACTCCCGGGCGCTTGGCTCGGAATACGACGCGATCCGCCGCTTCGTCGGAGTGTAGCAAGCGGTGCCGCGTTCGCGCCGCTGTGCCTTCTTCCGCTGAGGGGTTCTTGCGGGATTTGGACTTGCCTTCCCCTAAAGTGGTAAGCTTGCCACTGGAAACGCGCCAAGAGCGATCGAGGGGGTAAAAGCATGCAACGTCTCGCTCTAACCACTGCCATTCTGATCGCGCTCGGTGCGGCAGCCCAGGCCGCCGACGTGATCAAGCTCGGCAACCTCACGCAGCTTAGCGGCGCACTCGCTACACCGGGCAGCGAAACCAAGCGCGGCATCGACCTCGCGCTCGAGGAGCTCGACAACAAGCTCGGAGGTGTGCCGGTGAAATATTACCCGGTCGATGACAAGTCCAATCCCGCCGAAGCGATCAACGGCGCGTCCAAGCTTATCGACGAGCTCAAGGTCGATTTTGTCACCGGCCTCGGCGCCTCCAACACGCTCATCCCGGTGTTCAAGTCGTTCGTCGACGCCAACATTCTCGCGGTCGGCGCGCTGGCTGGTCCCCGCCAATACGCTGGGGCAGAATGCAACCCGAACGGTTTCTTCGTCTCCTTCACCAACGACGACTGGCCCGCCGCCGCCGGTCTGTATATGACCAACCAGGGCTACAAGAGAGTGTTCTTCCTTGCCGCCGACTATCAGGCCGGCAAGGAGCACATCGAGGCCGCCATCAAGTATTTCAAGGGCCAAGCCATTGGGCCGGTCTATACTCCTTTGTCCCAGCTCGACTTCGCGCCCGAAATCGCCCGCATTCGGGCCGAGAAGCCGGACGCAGTGTTTTCTTTCCTGGTCGGCGCGGGAGGCATCGCATTCTCCAAGCAGTACTCGCAGGGCGGCTTGATGGGCCAGATCCCGTTTATCACCGAGGACCCAGTCGCTAATCCGCTGACATTCCCCGCGCAGGGCGACGCGGCGCTAGGCATCGTGATGGCGACGAACTGGCACATAGGTCTCGACAACGCCGCCAACAAGAAATTTGTCGGCACATTCCGCGCCAAGTACAACCGTGACCCTGCGACTTTCGCTGCGCTCGGCTATGACGCGGTCAAGGCCATCGACGGGGCGGTCCGCGGCGTCAACGGCGAGATCGAGAACAAGGATGCGCTGCGTGCGTCTATGCGCAAGGCCAATTTCGATTCGGTGCGCGGCAAGTTCAAATTCAACAATAACCAATTTCCGATCCAAGACCTGTTCATGATGGAGGTGGCAAAGGATGCCAACGGCGGCCTAACCTCAAAGCTGAAGGAGGTCGTGATCAAGGACTGGCAAGACCCGCTGCATACGCAATGCCCGATGAAGTAGTGACAGCGAATGCTTGGCGCGAGGCGCGTTCCCGAATGGTTGCGAGTGGGGCTCGGTCAAAATCGTCAAAAAAATCATCTGGCACTGGCAAGTCCGGAAATAGAGCCTTCTCGCTTCGGCACGGCATCGAGTAGAACGACGGCCAGCCGACACGACTTGTCGCTGCGGTTCGCCCAGGCGTGATTGGTTCCGCGCTGAATAACCACGTCACCGGCTCGAAGCGTTACGGACTTTGAATCATCGACAGTCATTTCTATTTCGCCGGCAATGCAAATGACGTAATCGACCGTGTCCGTTCGATGCAGAGTCGCCTCATTGCCGGGCTGGAACTCCATCATCGTGAAACGGCTACCGCCTGGAGGTGGGGCGGAGCCAAGAATTCGGGCACCTTCATCTTCGTTTCCTAGAATTTTAGTGGGACTTGCGGCAGTCGACCACATCAGCGTCGAGGTAATTTTTTCGTTTGGGAATTTGTGATTGGCCGCGTCACCGTCGATCCATATTATCGCCTTCCCACTCGCATCGTGGCTGGTGACAACGCGCCGAAATTTTGGCGTAAGCCGTTCTTTTTGATCAACCATTAGACGACCCCCCAGAGAACGAGACAGTCAATGCCGCGCTTACGCATTTGTTGACGCGTCATGGACAAACGGCGATCTCGCTCAGCCGTGGACCGGCGGGGTAGTTCGAAACGATCACGCATGTTCCCACTCCGCTAAATTTCCGAAGTCCGTTCAGGTAATCGTTTCCGAGCGTTCGCCCTGCATAGGTTCAACCTTTCGCTTAGGAAACTTTTTGATTGCGATGTCGATTGCTGGGAGGGGAGCAAGCCCTCCAGAGCGGCTTTGATCAAAAGGGCCGTGTACTGCGAATACGCTCGCGCCCCCGGAATGCCGCCGCCCGCCACATAGAGGCCTTCCTGGGCCGTTCGCGCATACATATTGCACAGTTCGCCGTCGTCCCCGATTCCCCAAACGGGGCCTACGCGTTCGGCAACTTCGTCGCCGAACATCATCCGGACTCCTTCTTGGAGAGGTTTGTATCCAGTCGCTAAAACAATGATATCTGCAGCCAGTGATGTGCCGTCCGAGAAGATGATCTTATTCTTTTCAAGTCGATCGATATCGACGCCCGCTTTTAGTCCAATTTTCCCGGCGATGATAAGATCGGATGCGCCAACGTTCAAATAGTAGCCCGCTTGATGACGCAGCAACTTCAAGAAATAACCGGTATCATCTTCTCCGTTATCGAGCAGAAATCCGACGCGCCTCAGGCCATCGAGTAGGTCCTTGTCCTCTTCCGCCATCTGCCGGCTAAGAGGTTTATGCAGACGTGCAAGAAGATCGTATGGTACCGACGCAGCCATGAGATCGGTGTCGGCGATCGGCCGGATCCCGTCATTCTTACGATACAACTCATAGGGACGGACCGAACTCGGCTCCAGGCTGACTACGGTGATTGACGAGCGCTGCAACATCGTTACGTCGGCGCCCCGCGTGTGGAGATCTTGAGCGATGTCATGACCGCTTGTCCCAGCGCCGACGACGAGCACCGATTTGCCTTTCACGTTGAGGTCATCGATGCGTCCGCTCGAATGAACGATTGGCCCCCCGAAGGCATCCTGTCCCTCAAGTGTAGGCACGTTCGGCAGGCCACTGACGCCGATCGCAAGTACGATGTGGCTTGGTCGCATGTTCCTAATGCTGCCATCAGCCATGCGCAGCTTCGCGTTCCATCGTTTCGCTGAATTTTCGTATTCGGCTCCTATAAAGGTTGTCTTCGTCCAAACATTGACTTCCATGCTTTCAGCATAAAACTCCAGCCAATTTGCGAGTTTGTCCTTGGGGATATAGACCGGCCAGGTGTCCGGAAACGGCATGTAAGCGAAATGATTCATGCAAATTTCATTATGCAGCGTCAGCGAGCGATAGCGGTTGCGCCACACGTCGCCGACCCGGTCGGTCTTTTCGACGACAAGCGTACTGACGTTGAGCTGTCCCAGCCGCGCGGCTAGCATCAAACCCGACTGGCCACCGCCGATGACAACGACGTCCGGATCTTTCCGGGTGAACTCGCGTGCTAAGTTTCTACGGTCAAGCCAATTTTCTAATTCGTTTGAGGTGGCGCGTAAATCTGCTCGTGGGCGTTTTCGTCCAGTGGCCTCGGGAAACGCTTTGAGAGCGCTCATGGCCGTGAGGACCGTGAAAGCCTTCACGTTATTCGGCGGGTTTGGGTCTTCTACCAGCCTCACAAAACCGCGACCTAGGGCCGTCCCGGTCTCGAATTTGAAGAAGAACTGCAACGTTACGCTGTAGTCCCCCAACGCCCCGATCTGGGGTTCCCCTTCGAGGCAGAAGTCATACGCCCGATTCGCATCGAAGGTTTCGGTCAGCCATGCTTCGACGTCCTCGATGCCATGTAGTGTCTTGAAAATCCAGCCAAAGGTCAGCAAATCGCGCCAATATCCGTCCGGGTGAATCATCAACGCCGCGCGTGCGTAATCTCGATGCCGAAGCGTCTCGCCGAATTCGGCTAACCAAGTCCTAGCGATGCAGGACTGCTCCGCTGCCGGCGCATCCCTCCAACTTTTCAATTCATTCCTCCTGTTTCCGCGGCGGCTGGGAAAGTCGCACCCTGCCAGAGGCTCGGTGGTACGATGCGCATTATTGAATAATGATACATATCCTCGATGCCTGCGAGGACACGGTGGCCACTCGAATCTATGCCGATGATCCTCATTGTCGATTTTTGTGTGGGAAAAGACCTCTAGTGTGACCTACACTTCATCCGCAATGACAGCTGCTGATTCTACGGCGCGAACGCCTCGTGTCGACAGCCTTCAATCGGGCTTGATGCCGGCGAATCTGATCACCTTTGCCCACTTCTCGGTCTCGCCATTAATGAATTTTCCGAATTCCGCAGGCGCCATTGGCGCTGCCTCCACGCCCAGGCCGACGAGTTTTGCCCTCAATTCGATGTCGTTAAGCGCGGCATTGATCTGCTTATTGAGTATTTCAATGACCGCGCCGGGTGTTTCTCTGGGCGCACCGATACCGTACCAACTGATTGCGTCATAGCCCGGCACAGTTTCGGCCACGGTTGGGACATCGGGTAGTGCCTGGGATCGCGTGGCCGTGGTCACCGCAAGGGCGCGCAATTTGCCGTTACGGATGTGTTGGATGAGCGAAGGGATGGGGCCGAACACGATCTGTACCTGCCCGGCGATTAGGTCGGCCATGTAGTCACTGCGATAGGGGACATGAACCAACTGGACGCCGGTCATCATCATGAACAATTCACCGAATACATGCGTAGATGTTCCATTTCCGCCGGTGACCATATTGATTTTGCCCGGGTTGCTTTTCGCATAGCTTATGAACTCGGCAATGGTTCGCGCAGGCACCTCTGGATTCACCACGACAGCGAAAGCGCCTCGGCCTATGCAAGCGACCGGCGCAATGTCGCGCAGGAAGTTGAAACTGAGATTGTCGTAGAGGGTCGTATTGACCGCGTTCGGTGCGCCCGCGAGCAGCAGCGTGTAGCCATCGGGCAGCGCATGCACCACAAGTTCAGTGCCGAGATTGCCAGCGGCGCCTGGACGATTGTCAACAACAATGGGTTGGCCAAGGGACGCTGACAGCCGCTGCGCCACCAGACGGGCGATGATGTCGTTCGCAGTGCCAGGTGGGAAATAGACGATCAAACGCACCGGCCGCTCCGGGTAGCCCTCCGCGACGGCAGCGTTTGCAAGCGACAATCCGGCGGCACCGCTCACCAGCCGAAGAAATTCGCGCCGTCCGATTTTCACTGCGAACTCCCTCGAGTGCAGGCGCAGCCGCTTGACTACGCGCGCTGTTGCATGACGACGGGATCAGTGGCCGCCGCGGTGGCTCGTCTGTTCCTTGTGCCTTTGGCTGTTTTGCTGATCATCTGCAAAAGATGCTGGTCGAGCTTCTTGAGCAGTTTCTTCAAAGTGCGGGTTTCGGGTTCGGTCAGTCCGCTTTCCATGTCGGATGCGAGTTGGCAAGCGCGCAGAAAAAAGCGCCGGAAATACGCGCGTCCATCCGCAGTGAATGCAAGAGGCTTTCGGCGTCTGTCGCCCGGGCTCGGCATTTCCCGGATGAAACCGCGCTGCGTGCATTTGTGGACGGCACGGCTAATCGTGACCTGATCCATAAGGAGCCGGTCGCTGATTTCCTTCGCTGAGATTCCCTCAAAGCGGCCGACGAGTGCCATCAATCGCCACTCTGGTACGCTGATATCGAAATTTTGCGCGTATTCCGTCACGCAAATATGGGCGGCATGCCGCGCCACGGTGGGGAGGCAAAAAAGCAGGAAATCTTCGTCCTGAAAGCGTCGCTTCAGATCGCGATTCAAACTAGCCCTCTTGTGAAAAATTGCTTTCACATGAAATGATATCTTGTGAAAGTATCTTGTCAAGGATCGCGGATTTGACCACAATTCCATGCGGGCGGTGTACTTGCCCGTGTCGGCATCGATAGTCGTTTGGCCATAGTGGAAGGCCGAGCTGGAGCTGCGAAAGGTATAGGAGGAACGATGTCAGTTATGACTTCGGAACTGCAGCCCCACGGTCTGCTCTCTCCGGGCGTGTTCGCTCCTGAACTCTACGCACTGGAGATGGATCGCGTGTTCGGCCGTTGCTGGCTCTTCGTCGGGCACGAAAGCATGATCCCAAAGCCGCACGACTTCTTCACCCATTTTATGGGCGAGTCGAGCGTCATCGTTCAGCGCGACGCTATGGGCAAGATTCGCATCTACCTCAACAAGTGCCGGCACCGCGCTAACATTGTTTGCCCGTTCGACCGCGGAACTGCGCGTAGCTTCACCTGCTCCTACCACGGCTGGACCTACAAG
>Ga0181538_10003002_pt1 | contig 16840 bp, 13 predicted proteins | sample PEATcosm2014_Bin_40_FD_119773 | JGI IMG/M metagenome (GOLD analysis project Ga0181538, IMG submission 119773) | Peatland microbial communities from MTU Mesocosm Facility, Houghton, MI, USA - PEATcosm2014_Bin23_30_metaG | ecosystem: Environmental > Terrestrial > Soil > Wetlands > Peat | place...
AACCCCCCGCTGCGCTGTGCTGGCCCAGGGGGACGACCCCCCTGGAACCCCCCGCTGCGCTGTGCTGGCCCAGGGGGACGACCCCCCTGGAACCCCCCGCTGCGCTGTGCTGGCCCAGGGGGACGACCCCCCTGGAACCCCCCGCTGCGCTTCGCGCCCCGCGGCGGTGCCTCGCCGAGACACCGGCCACTCGCCGGGCCGGAGGCCCGGACTCGCTGGGCCGGTATGAACGCCTCGCCGTAGCCTGCGGGTGGTGACCGCCGCACACCGGTCGCTCACCGGGCCTGAAGGCCCGGTTCGCTGAGCCGGTATGGGCGCCTCGCCGTAGCCCGGCGCGGATACGCGGCATCCGCTCAATCGCGTGCGCTCCATCGTATGATCCGGGTATGAGCGACAGAAAAGCCCGTCTGACCATCACCGTCGACCCTCGCCTGTCTGCCTATGCCGAGCAGCTGGTGGCGGAGGGCAGGGCTCCCTCTGTATCGGCCGTGTTCAATGACGCGATGGAGGCCAGGATCCAGCGCGAGCGGCGCCAGCGCAGGTTGTGGAACGAGGCGGCCGAGCGGGCCGATCCGGGCAAGGTGGCCCGGATGATGGCGCACGTCGACGCCCAGGCTGCCGCGCTGCTAAGAGGTGAGTAAAGACGGTGGGGCCACTCCGCCGCCGTACGTCGTTGACCTGAGCGTGGCCGTGGCTGTCGCCCGCTTCGATGCCAGCATCATGAGCCTCATGCAGGGATACGACGCCCGTGGCCAGTCGCTGGTCGTTCCCGTCCTCACGCTCACCGGGGCATCTCTGGATGTGCGCACTGACGACGCCGATGATCTCCTGGAGGGCCTGGAGAGGCTGGGAAACGCCGAAGTCGCGCCGGTGCGGGACGCTGAGCAGGCTACGAGGCTCGCTGAGGTTATCGCCAGGACTGGCCTCGACCCGTGGGACGCCCACGTGGCCGCGGTCGCCGATGCGGCGGTCTGCCCCATTCTCACCCTGGACGCGGCGAAGTGGCAGGAGCACGCGAGGGACCTTGACGAGCCGCTGCACTTCATCCAGATCACCGACCCGGACGAGGCGCCAGGCGGCCCTGGGGCAGAGCAAACCGATCCGGATGAGGCGCCAGGCGGCCCTGGGGCAGAGCAATAAATAGGCGAATCGCGGCTTTGTCCCGGCCGTAGGGGGTACACAGGCCGGGGCGCAGCCGCGGCCGGTGCCAGTCGCGGTGCCGACGGCGATGCAGTGGCGCCGGCGGGTCGGCGGAACTGGCAGGATGGCGGGGTGGGCTCGCTCATGCTGCTGGACACCGCCTCGCTGTACTACCGCGCGTTCTACGGTGTCCCGGACACCGTCACCGCGCCGGACGGGACGCCGGTCAACGCCGTGCGCGGACTGCTGGACATGATCGCGCGGCTGGTCCGCGGGCGCGACCCGGCCCGCCTGATCGCGTGCTGGGACGAGGACTGGCGGCCCGAGTTCCGGGTGGCCGCGGTGCCGTCCTACAAGGCGCACCGGGTCGCGCAGGGCAACGAGGAGCAGACGCCGCCCGGGTTGATCCCGCAGGTTCCGGTCATCCGTGAGGTGCTGGACGCCGCGGGGATCCCCGTGGCCGGCGCGAGCGGCTACGAGGCCGACGACGTGATCGCCACCCTCGCGGTCGCTGCCGGGCAGCCGGTCGACGTCGTGACCGGGGACCGTGACCTGTTCCAGCTCGTGGACGACGAGCGTGGCGTGCGCATCATCTACACCGTGCGCGGGCTGACCAAGCTGGAGATCGTCGACGAGGGCGCGGTGACCGCGCGGTACGGGATCCCGGGCCGCGCGTACGCGGACTTCGCGATGCTGCGCGGCGACCCCAGTGACGGGCTGCCGGGGGTGCCCGGGGTGGGGGAGAAGACCGCCGCGGCCCTGGTCCGCTCATTCGGCGGCATCGGCGACATCATCGCGGCGGTGGACAAGGGGCACGGCGGCTTCCCGCCCGGCAGCCGGGCCAAGCTCACCGCGGCCCGCGATTACCTCGATGTCGCCCCGGCCGTGGTGCGCACCGCCACCGACGTGCCGCTGCCGCCCATCGCCGGGGACCTCCCGGTCACGCTCGCCGACCCCGCCCGGCTGAAGGAGCTGGGCGAGCGGTGGCGGCTGGGCTCGTCGCTGTCCCGGTTCGTCTCGGCCATCACCGGCCAGTGAGGCCCAGCGGCACGATGAACGATGGCACGGCAGCGGGTACCGCCACGGGAAGGCCCCTGAGGTCAACGCCGTGCCGCGAGGCAATGGCTCATCACACGCTCGTCCACGTCTCATGAACGGGAGGCAATCGATGTCTGGGTCAGCCCTGTTCCCGGCCAGCCGGCTCGAGGACGTGGCCGAGCGGGCGCGCAGCGGGGGACTCGACGTGCTGCTGCTGACGCCCGGCCCCGACCTGCGCTACGTCACCGGGTACGACGCCAAGCAGCTGGAGCGCCTGACCTGCCTGGTGATCCCGGCCCGCGGCGAGCCGGTCCTGGTCGTCCCGCGGCTGGAACTGGCGGCCGCGCAGGCGTCACCGGCCTCGGGCCTCGGGCTCGAGATGATCGCGTGGGAGGAAACCGAGGATCCCTACGCCCTGATCGCCCGGCGGCTGGGCCCGGTCGGGGTAGCCGGGCTCGCGGACCAGATGTGGGCCTTGATGGTGCTGCGGCTCCGCGACGCGATGCCGGGGGCCCGCCAGGTCCTGGCCAGCTCGGCGCTGCGGGACCTGCGGATGCGCAAGAGCCCCGCCGAGGTCGGGGCGCTGCGGGAGGCCGGCGCCGCGATCGACCGGGTGCACGCGCGGGTCCCCGGCTGGCTCAAGGCCGGCCGGACCGAACGCGAGGTGGGAACGCTGATCGCCGAGGCTATTCTGGCCGAGGGGCACACCCAGGTGGATTTCGTGATCGTCGGCTCCGGCCCGAACGCGGCCAGCCCGCACCACGAGGTCTCCGACCGGGTGCTGCGCCCGCGGGATGCCGTGGTTGTGGACATCGGCGGCATGATGCCGTCCGGCTACCGTTCCGACTGCACCCGGACCTACGCGATCGGCGAGCCGCCCGCGGACTTCCTCGCCTACTACCAGGTGCTGAAGGACGCGCAGGAGGCGGCGTACCGGGCCGTCCGGCCCGGTGTGCGGGCCGAGGCCATCGACGCCGCCGCCCGTGAGCCGATCACCCGGGCGGGGTACGGCGCGGCGTTCATCCACCGCACCGGGCACGGCATCGGCCTGGAGTCGCACGAGGATCCCTACATCGTGGCGGGCAACGCCGAGCCGCTCAGCCCCGGCATGGCGTTCTCGATCGAACCGGGCATCTATCCGGGGCCGAACGGAGCCCGCATCGAGGACATCGTGGTGTGCACGGGCGAGGGCGGCGAGCGCCTGAACAACGCGACCCGCGACCTCATCCTGGTCGACGGCTGACCGCGGCGGGTCAGCGGTCGGGGGGCGTGTCGCCGCGGCCCTGCTGCTCGGCGAGGAAGCGCTCGAACTGGGCCGCCAGCTCGTCCGCGGTGGGCATCTGCTCGCCGTCGAGCAGGGTGTCGTCGGCGCCCTCACTGCCGGATTCCGCGAGCGAGTCGTACTGCCGCTCCAGCGCGGTGACCAGCTCGGCAACCTCGGACGACTCCGCGACCTGCCGGTCGATTTCGCTGTTCGTCCGGTCGGCGGCCAGGCGGAGCGCGTCACTGGGCAGGTCCAGGCCGGTGGCGGCGCAGACCTTATCCAGCAGGGTGACCGCGGCCTCGGGGTAGACGGCTTGCGCCAGATAGTGCGGCACGTTCACGGCGAAGCCAACCGCGTCCCGGCCGGCCTGGCCCATGCGCAGTTCCAGAAGCGCTGCGGCGCTGCCGGGAACCTGGAGCTTGCTCGGCATCTGCTGGCGGCCGTCGATCAGCTCAGGGCGCGTCCCGTGACTGATGACGCCGAGCGGCCGGGTATGCGGAACGCCCATCGGAATGCCGTGGAATCCGATCAGCGGACCGCCGCCCAGCCGGGCGGACAGCGACTGCACGGCCGCCGCGAACAGCTCCCACTCGTGGTCCGGCTCGGGCCCGGACAGCAGCAGGAACGGCGCGCCGGACAGGTCCCTCATCAGGCGGACGGCCAGTTCCGGGCGCTCGTAGTCTTCCCAGTGGTCGGTCGAGTACGTCATCATCGGGCGGCGGGAGCGATAGTCGATCAGGCGGTCGACGTCGAACGTGGCGATCGTCTCGGGCTCGCACACGGTCGACAGATGGTCGGCCAGCAGGCGCCCGGCCCCGCCGGCGTCCATGAAGCCCTCGAGGTGGTGCAGCATCGCCACGCCGTCCAGGTCCGGCACGTCCGCGCCCAGCTCGTAAAGGTCTTCCGGATCCCGCTCCATGATGAAATTATCCCACAATGCTGGCCCGGGGGGACGACCCCCCGGAACCCCCCGCATGCGCGGGATGGGGGCCACCGGACAGGGCCGACGGCTTGCGCCTGAGGTACTGCCCGAGGCCGAGCAGCGGTCCCTCGCGGTTCTGGGCCCAGGCCGAGCCTCGGGTCAGAGGTTCTGGTCGGCTGCGTAACTTCGGGGTTTGCCCGAGTCAAGATCACGGACCATCAATGTTACAGTGCGTAAAGATTGAGACCATTTCGTGATAAAGATCGCTGCCGCGAGCCCGGGCGGCCACCGCGTCGGGGGGTGAACCGTACCGGACCGTCCGGGACCCGGACCGTGCTGGGCCGGGGCCGGCGCTACGGTGTCGGGGTGGAAGAGATCGACCGCACCATCGTCGCGCTCCTGTCCGGTGACGGGCGCATGAGTTTCACCGAGCTGGCCAAGCGGACCGGGCTGTCCGTGTCGGCGGTGCACCAGCGCGTCCGCCGTCTGGAGCAGAGCGGGGTGATCAAGGGCTACGCGGCGCTGTGCAGCGCGGATGAGATCGGTCTCCCGCTGACCGCGTTCATCTCGATCAAGCCCTTCGACGCGGCCGCTCCGGACGACGTGCCGCAGCGGCTGGAGCCGATCGCGGCGATCGAGGCGTGCCATAGCGTGGCCGGCGACGAGAACTACATCCTCAAGGTGCGGGTGGCTTCCCCGGCGGCGCTGGAGGACCTGCTGCAGGAGATCAGGGGAGTCGCGGGGGTATCCACGCGGACGACGATCGTGCTGAGCACCCCGTACGAGAACCGGCCGCCGGCCGTCCGCTGACGGACGCGGGCATGGTCAGGACTGCTCGCCGCCCGCGTCCTTGCCCGCGTCCTTGCCCGCGTCGCGGGCCCGCAGCCCGTCCAGGGTGAGGGACAGCAGCCGGTCGGCCTGTTCCGGGGTCCGTTCGGTCGCGACCACGACCCCGTGCACCAGCATCATCACGTCTGGTGCAGTGAGATCGGTGCGCACGGCGCCGGCCTGCTGGGCGCGCTCCAGCAGCCGGCCGGCGGTGTCGCGAATGATCTGGCTGCACGCGCTGATGACGTCGGAGTCCCGGCCCCGCGCCGCGATCAGCGCGCCGGCCAGGCCGCGCTTGGTGACCAGGTAGCTGGCCAGGACGCGCAGCCAGCCTGCGAACGCCTCCCCGGGTGAAGGGGAACTGGCCAGGTCCTCACCCCGGGCGCAGACCGCGCTGACCTGCGTGCGGAAGACGGCCTCCTGCAGGTCGAGCCGGGTGGGGAAGTGCCGGTAGAGGGTGCCGATCCCGACCCCGGCGCGGCGGGCGATGTCCTCCAGCGGCGCGTCGGCGCCGTTTTCGGCGAAGGCCACGGTCGCCGCGGCCAGCAGCCGCTCATGACTGCGCCGCGCGTCCGCCCGCATCGACGGCGCGGCGGGCTGCTCCGCGCCGGGGGTGTCAGTTCTGCTCATCGGCTTCGTCATCGCTTAATTCGGTTGCAAAGCGGAGGGTACCTCCGTATAGTAACCGGAGTAGACCTCCGTTTCCATTCCGAGTGTACCGCCTGGCCAGCGGACCCTCGAGCGCGGAGTGAACTGACCACACAATGTGGAGGCAAAGTGTCTTCTTCCCCTGCTTTCGCGCCGGGGGCGCCGCCGGACCAGGGCACGGACCGGGGCACGCCGCGTCGCGGCTACGGCCACCGCGGAATCGCCCTGGTCATCCTGCTGTGCGCCCAGCTGATGGTCATCCTGGACGCCACGGTGGTGAACATCGCGCTGCCGCAGATCCAGCACGGCCTGCACTTCAGTGCGACCAGCCTGTCCTGGGTAATGAACGGGTACACGCTGACGTTCGGCGGGCTACTGCTGCTCGGCGGGCGCGCCGGTGACATCCTGGGCCGGCGCCGGATCTTCCTCATCGGGGTCAGCCTGTTCACCCTCGCCTCGCTGGCGGGTGGCCTGGCTCCCTCGGCCGGCCTGCTGTTGGCCGCGCGCGCGGCGCAGGGCGTCGGCGGGGCGCTGGCCTCGCCCGCGGTGCTGGCGCTGATTGTGGGCAGTTTCTCCGAAGGCCGCGAGCGGACCCGCGCCCTGGCCATCTACACCGGTGTGGTCACCGGCGGGGCGTCCCTCGGCCTGGTGCTCGGCGGCGTCATCACCCAGTGGCTGTCGTGGCGGTGGGTGCTGTTCATCAACGTGCCGATCGGGCTGGTCGCACTGGCCGCCGCGCCCAGGTTCGTGGCCGAGACGCCGCGCCAGCCGGGCCGCTTCGACGTGGGCGGCGCGCTCACCTCGACCCTGGGCATGGCGTCGCTGGTGTACGCGTTCATCCGGGCCGCCGCCAGCGGCTGGGGGGACGCGGTCGCGATCACCTCGTTCGCGGTCGCCGCGCTGCTGCTCGCCGCCTTCCTGCTCACCGAGAGCCGCGCCCGGCAGCCGATCACGCCGCTGCGCCTGTTCGCCGACGTCAGCCGGTCCGGCTCCTACGCCGCGCGGCTGCTGCTGGTGGCCGGGATGTTCGGGATGTTCTACTTCCTGACCCAGTTCCTGCAGGACATTCTCGGCTTCAGCCCGCTGCGCGCCGGGATCGCCTTCCTGCCGATGACGATCATGCTGTTCGGGGTGTCGCGGGTGGTCCCCCGGCTGATGGCGCTCGCCCGGCCCAAGACGCTGATGATCGCGGGTATGGTGCCGGTCATCATCGGCATGGCCTGGCTGTCCCGCGTCTCGCCCGGCACCGGGTACTGGACCGGCATCATCGGCCCGATGGTGCTGCTCGGCGCGGGCATGGGGACCGTCTTCGTGCCGCTGACCACGGCCTCGCTGGCCGGCGTGCGCCCGGCGGACTCCGGTGCGGCCTCCAGCATGGTGAACGTCATGCAGCAGGTCGGCGGCGCGCTCGGGCTGGCCGTCCTGGTCGCGGTGTTCGGCACGTCCTTCCGCGACGCGGCCCGGCACCCGCTGGCCGGTGCGGCTCCGGCCGCGCAGGCGCGTCATGCCCTCGCGCACGGCATGTCCACCGCGTTCCTGCTGGCCGCCATCTTCGACGCGGTGGCACTGCTGGTGATCATCACGCTGATCCGCACGCGGGCGCCGATGGCGGCCCCGCCCCAGCCGGCCGAGGCGGAAGAAGAGGCGCTGGCCGCCTGACGAGACCGATGCGGGCCGGTACTCGCCGCGGGCCGGCCCGCGCGGCCGGCAGGCCGGCCAACCAGGCGATGGCGATATGAACACATTTCGGTAAATTCGGGATGTTTCGCAACGAGCGGGGCCCGAGGTGCGTGCTACTGTCGTGCCGCGCGTGTGGCCCGCAGGGGCGGCCACGACCGAGCGGAAGCCGGGAGGAGCGGGCAGACGCCCGGAGAGGCCTCCTCCAGGTGCCTGGCCCGGTCGTCCCGGTCGTCCCGGTCGTCCTGGTGGTCCCGCGCCCGGCGGCCGGGGCTCAGCCCCGGCCGATGAAGGGCATGTTTGTCGCCACGATGGTGAGGAACTCGACGTTCGCGTCGAGCGGCAGGTCCGCCATGAGCAGCACGGCGTCGGTCACGTGCCGGATTTCCATGACCGGTTCGGCTCGGACCGACCCGTCCGCCTGTGCCACCCCGGCACCGAACGTCCCGGTCATCTCGGTCGCCGCGTTGCCGATGTCGATCTGGCCGCACGCGATCCGGTACGGCCGTCCCTCCAGCGAGATCGCCTTGGTCAGGCCCGTGATGGCGTGCTTGCTGGCCGTGTAGGCGGCCGCGAACGGGCGCGGGACGTGCGCCGACACCCCGAGCCGGCCCCGGTGATCACCACGACCGGCGGCGTCCCCGGCATCATCCGGTGCGGCCCATTACGCGCTGACCGTCACGGGCACGGCCTCGGTGTAGCGGACCCGGCCGAAGTACATGATCTTGACCAGCGCCCACCACTGGGTGCCGGGCCGGGCGGCGGCGGGGACCCGGACCCGGAAGCTCAGGGTGGCGCGGCCCCCCGGGGGGATCCGGAAGCCCTGCGTCCACGGCCCGAGCGCTTCCCAGCTGCCGAACGGCGACACCAGCTGCGCCTCCCCGCGCATCTCCGACGCCAGGCCGCTGGACATCTCGACGCTGAGGTCGGCGGTGCCGCCCGGCGCGAGCCGCGGCGGCGGGGTGAGCGTGGCCAGCCCGAGCTCGGCTGTCGTCGCCGCGGCGTTCGCCTCGACCAGCGGCAGCACGTCCCCCAGCGGGAGGTAGAGATCGGGATTTCCGGGACCGCCGGCTTGCACCACGGCCGCGTCCTCGATCACCTGGCCCAGGTCGTCCGAGATCTGCGCCGCGACGATGTAGCGGCCGGCGGGTGTGCCGGGGCGCGCCCGGACGAGCACATCCCAGTCCGCGTAGCCGCGGGCGGGCAGGTCGTAGGCGACCGCGCTGGCGGTCCCGGGCGCGCTGGCCTTCGCGGGGGCGCTGGCCTCTCCGGGGGCGCTGGCACCGAAGTCGGCGGACAGCCCCGCGGGCACCAGCAGCCGGAGCGTGCCCGCGGCCGGCTCCGGACCGCAGGCCACGGTCACCCGGAGCGCGGCCGGCCGTCCCGGGCCGGCACTGTCCAGGCTCAGGCCGCTCAGGTGCGGTGAGATGTGCACGGCCACCGGCAGGTTGCCGGCCGGGGCGGGACCCTTCCCGTGCAGCCAGTACCGCGCGTACACGGGCTGCGCGGGTTCCAGCAGGCCGGCCAGCGTGCCCTCCGGGACCGCGGTCTCCGCCAGCAGGTTCGTGCCCTGCGGCACCGGCGGTTCCGCATCCAGGGCCGTGGCCGGCGGCACGACCGGCCGCACCACCGCGGTCACGGTCCCGAACGGCGGGAGGTCGACGATGACCTCCTCGTCCTGGACCGGCAACGGGCCCAGATCCCGCTCCTCGAGCAGGTCGGTGAGGTACGCCGACGCGATGCCGCCCCTCAGCTGGACCCGCGCCCGGGCGGGCCGGCCCTCGGTTTCGCGCAGCCGGATGGTCAGCGCGTCCGCGGCCGCGGGCAGTCCCGGCCGGCCCTGGGCCAGCGGGTTGCCGTGCGGTTTCAGCGCGCACAGCAGCACCGCGGGCTGATCGACCGAGACCAGGCTGACCCCGGGCGCGAGCGCCGCGGCCGGGCCGCCGCCCTGGCAGGTGACCAGGTCGTGGTTGTATTCGGTCCCGGCCGCGCTGAAGCCGGCGTCCCGCCAGTCGCCCTGCCCCGCCGCCAGCGCGTACTCGAACGTGTGGCTCCAGTGCTGCCATGCGAAGCTGCTGCCGTCCGGCGCGGCGCGCTTGTCGCCGTCGATCCACACCCCGGCCGGCCAGGAGCTGCAGCACCGCATCAGCGACATGTGCAGCGTGCCGTCCGGGCTGACGGCGCAGCCCGGGGTGCCCCGGTTGAGCAGCGCGACGGACTGGCCGGCCAGCGGCGCGTCGCTGTCGGTCACCCGGTCCGCGATATCGTCGGCGGGCACCTCGACCACGGCGTCGGCCAGGTCCTCGGCGAGGCCGGCGATGGCCGCGGCCAGGGTGCCCGGCCCGTCCGGCCCGCCGCTCCCGGCCACGATCAGCACCGGCAGGTCCGCCTCACCCCGCAGGTCCGCGCCGGGCACGAAGGTGCCGGCCCGGTCCCTGGCCGCGGGCAGCCATAGCCGGGCGGTGCCGCCGCCCTCGAGCCGGGCACCGAGTTCCTTGGCGTAGGCGGAACCGGCCGCGCCGAGGGCCTCGGCGGTGAACGGGTTGTCCTCCGGGCCGCCGAGCGCGATCCGCACATCGGGCAGGTTGGAGTCCGCGTCCATCGAGCCGTACCGGGGGCCGTCGGCCCGCGAGCACGTGGCGGTGACGCCCGCCGCGGCCAGCGCCGCGATCAGGTCACGGATGGCGTCCCGGCTGGTGCGGCCGGCCTTCGGGCTGATCACTTCGGCGACGCCGATCGCCTGTGTCAGGCGCGTGCCGTCCGGGCCGGTGAGCGCGACCCGGGCGGTGGAGCCCACGCCGAACCAGTCGTGCGCGGGGTTGTCCAGCGTGAACCAGTGCTCGGCGGCGTCGACGTCGGGATGGCCGAACGGGCGCCCGATGACGGCCGTGGCCGTCTGGTACACCGGCAGGCCGCCGGGGACGTCAGCGGGAAAGCGGACCCGCAGCAGCCGGTCCTGCCCAATGTCGCCGTCCACATGGGTACGGAACTCCACCCGCCGCTCGCCGTCCCAGAGCAGGGTCTCCTGGGTGACCGTCAGTCCGCCCAGGCTGAATTCGGCGACCAGCCGCGAGCCGACGGGGCAGCGCTCGGCCCGGATCCGCGCGCGGGCGTCCGCCGAGCCCTGGCCCGGTCCCTTCGGGGACAGGTGCCAGGGGCCCTCGCCCCAGTGCGGGTGGCCCGGGTATTCCTCCGCCAGGACCATTTCGTTGCCGGGGCCCCGCAGCACGTTCTTCCCGGTGCGCCGGTCGGTGATGGCGTCAAGCGCCCCGCCGCGGGCCGGGTCGGCCGTCACCCGGAACGTCTCGTTCTCGATCGCCGTGCCGGGCGTTCCGGCCCACCCGGCCAGCGCCTGCCCGGCTGCCACCGCGGCCGGCTCCGCACCTACGGGGGCCGGTACGCGGGCCGTTACGTGGGCCGGAACGCGGGCCGGTTCCGCCGACGCCCAGTAGGCGCGGTAGCCGACGGCCGGCACGTCCGTGGCGCGGAAGGTCAGGGTCACCTCGGCCGGCGAGTGGTCGGGGTGCCGCCGGATGCCCTCGGCCAGTGCGGGAAGCTCCGCACCGTGGTGATCTCGCACCGCAATCCGTTCGGTACCGGGTTCGTCGATCGTCAGCGTGAACCGGGCCATGCCGGACCGCGGCCGGGCCAGGGTGTTGAAGACGCACAGCGTCGTTTCCCAGCCGGGCGCGGTCGCCGCACCGACCGCGCCGGGCGCGCCCGCGAGGTGCCGGGCGGCCGCGGCGCGGGCCACGTCGCCGCGTTCCCAGGCCTCCCGCCAGCCGGCCAGCAGATCGAGATAGACCTGGTCGCCCTCGGTGCCGGTGATCGCGTCGTGATGGGCGCCGTAGGCAATCTGGCGCCACGCCTTGTCGATCGACTCGGCCGGGTACGGCGCGCCGGCCAGCCAGGCGAGCGTGGCCAGCCGCTCGCCGTCCAGGCAGGCGACTTCGGCCGCGCGCTGCGCCTGCTTGGTGTCGATGTAGGAGACGTCCTTACCGGTGTAGATGGGGTTCATGTCCCGGCTCTGCGGCGTGATCCACGCCCCGGTGCCCGCGGCGTCGGACCGGACGGCCTCGAAGAAATCGGCCGGCACGGCGGTCACGAACCTCGGCCAGACGTAACGGGCGTTCCAGTCGCGGTGGATCTCGGTCACCCAGCGCGGCGGTATCACGTGGTCGGAGCCGACCGGCAGCAGCACGTTGCGCGTCGCGGCGACCTCGGCCAGCGACCGGAACTGGCCGTACGCCTCGGTTTCCGCCGCCGCCAGGTCCGGCAGGTTCTGCATCCGCCAGCCGGCGCCATAGTGGTTGGCCATGTAGGAGGTGAGCAGGCCGCGGCCGTCCGGTGACATCCACTCGAACTCGCTGGCGAACTGCATCCGCCGGTTACCGCCCTCGGTGCCCGACGGGCCCCACTGGTGGAACGGGCCCCGCGCCCACGAGGACGACGTCAGCCCGGCCGCCGCCATCAGCCCCGGGTACCCGGGGTCGTGCCCGAACACGTCCAGCATCCACGCGGTCCGCGGGTCGCCGCCGAGGACGTCGCGCTGGAAGCCGATCCCGAGTACGGCGTTGCGGATCGTCGCCTCGGCGCCGGTGAGGTTGGTGTTCGGCTCGTTGTAGTTGCCCCCCACGATCTCGACCCGGCCGTCGGCAATGAAGCGCCGCAGGTCCGCCCGGTCCTCGGGGTAGGCGTCGAAGTGCGGCTTGAGGTAGTCGATCTCGGCGAGCACGAACTTGTAGTCGGGGTCCTCGCGGGCCCTGTCCAGGTGCAGGCGGACCAGCTCGAACGCCGTCCGGACCTCGGGCAGCTGGCCGTCGGCGTCGGGCAGCAGCAGCCGTGACTCGGTGAACTGGCCCTGGGTGCCCCACCACACCGGGTCGTAGTGGAAGTGACTGACCATCCACATGGTCCAGCCCGGCTCGGCCGCGGCCACCTTGGCCTCCAGGCGAGCCTGAGCGTCCCCGGTACCGGTGGCTGCGCGCCGGGCGCCGGCCCTACCGGCGGCGCCGGCGGCCACGGCGACCGCCGTGACCGAACGCAGGCTGCCGGCCTGGTACGGGGCGGCGAACTCCACCGGGACCTCGGCCGTCAGCGTGCCGCCCGGCGCCAGGCCGGTGACGCGGGCCGGTGCCGGGGTGGTCACACCGGGGCCGTCCACCCGTATCTCGACGGGGGTGTCCGGGTATGTGATCATGCCCAGGCCCTCGTTGACCAGGGTGACCTGGATGATCTGGAGCGGACGCTGGGCCGATCCGGTGAACAAATCGGTCGAAGCTACCGCAGTAATCCGCATTAGTCCATCGTCGCATGGGCTCAGGCCAGCAGGCCCCCTTTGTCCCCCGCGCGCCCCGCGTCCCCCGCCGCCGCGGCCTCCCGCGGTGGAACGTGAGCTGGACGAGGCTGTCGCCGGGTGATCTGCCCGGGGCCGCAGGCGAGCCACGTTCGTCCTGGATGATCATCATCTCGGCCGGTCGGCCGGGCTGAGGGGTGCCTGCCCACCTGGCCGATCCGGTCCGCTGGTAGCCTCCCCAGCATGCCGACGGCCTGGATCGGACTGACGCTCGCGTTTGCCTCGGCGGTGGTCACCAATACGGCCTACTCGCTGGAGCACGACGCGGCGGCGGCGCTGCCGCCGCTCACGCCGCGCCGCCCGTTCAGGTCGGTGGAGTGGCTGCTCGGCGACCGGCACTGGCTCACCGCGTTCGGGACCGAGACGGCAGGCTGGCTCATGTATGTGGCGGCCCTGCGGCTCGCACCGCTCGCGCTGGTGCAGGCGGTGACGGCGTCCGGGGTCGCGGTCCTGGCGTTCAGGACGGCGCGCGGGCACCCCTCCCGGCTTGCGCTGCACGAGCGGGTCGCCGTCGTCGTCGCGGTGGCCGGGCTGGCGCTACTTGGCCTCTCACTCGTCGGGACGACGGCATCCCAACACCGTCCGGCGGTCGTGGGCATCGTCATCTGGCTTGCGGCGTGCGGCGGCGGCGCGGCGCTATTCATCCTCGTACCGACGCACTTCGCGCGCGCCGCATCCCTCGGCCTGGCGGCCGGCCTGCTGCTCGCCGTCGGCGACATCTCCGCGAAGCTCATCGGCTACGGCGGGCTCTGGCTGGTTGCGCTGGTCACGCTCATCGTCGGCTATGGCATCGGGACGAGCGTGCTGCAGTCGGCATACCAGCGGGGCGACGCCCTGACGGCCGCCGGCACGGCGACGATGATGACGAACGCCGTTCCGATCGCGGCCGGGTTCGTGCTGTTCGGCGAGACGCTGCCGCACGGAATCCGCGCCGTCTTGCAGGTGGCGGCGTTCGCCTGCCTCGTGGTGAGCGCTGTCGCCCTCGGTCGGCAGCAGGCGCCCTCGCCTGCAGACCAGGCGCCCTCGCCTGCAGACCAGGCGCCGAGCGCGGGGCCTGCTGGCTGATCATCATCTCCGGCGGCCGGCCAGGCTGAGCCGCCCGCTGAGCCGCCCGCTGAGCACGGGGTGCCCGTCAGTGCGACCAGGGCGCCCGGCACCGCCACCCCGGTGATCAGCGCGAGCGCGGGCCGGTAGGCGCCCAGGGTGGCCCGGGCCGTCGTCACCTGGCTGGCCCCGCCCGCGCCGAGAACCGCCGGCACGATCGCGAGCACGATGGCCCCGCCGACCCTGGAAAGACGTCATGCATTAGATGCAAGCGCAATTAATGTACTTGCATATTTGGCTAGGGAGCATTATCATTTGATCGTGAACGTGACGGAGTCCGAGCCGCCGGCGGATGAGGTGGTCAGTGTGTGGCGCGCCATTGCCGCCAGCCACGCTGCCGTGTGCTCGGCGCTGGAACGCGAACTGGGCGAGCGGCACGGCCTCGGGGTGAGCGATTTCGAGGTGCTGGAACGCCTCGCGGAGAGCGCGGATCACAAGTTCCGGGCCCAGGAGCTGGCCGATGCGGTGCATCTCAGCCAGAGTGCCCTGTCCCGGCTGATCAGCCGCCTGGAGAAGAGCGGGCTGGTCGACCGGTGCCTGTGCGACATGGACCGGCGCGGCATCTACGTGATGCTGACCGAGGCGGGGCGGCAGTGCCATGCCGAGGCGGCACCCACTCACCGGGACGTGCTGGCCGGCCTGCTCTCCGGCCCGATCCTGGCTCAGGCTCCGGCCGGCCGCGGCCGCGATGCCTGACCGGCCAGCCACTCTGCGGGACGTCGCTGCTGCGGCGCGCGTGCACCCGGCGACCGCCTCCCGCGCGCTCAACCCCGAGACGCGGATCCTGGTCAGCGAGGAGACCGCCCGCCGGGTCGGCGCGGCCGCGGCCGCGCTCGGCTACCGGCCCAACCCGGTGGCGCGGAGCCTGCGGACCCGGCGGTCGCACACGATCGGCGTGCTCATCCCCGATCTGAATAACCCGCTCTTCCCGCCCATCGTGCGCGGGCTGGAAGACCGCCTCGGGGCCGCGGGCTACGTCGCGCTGCTCGGCAACACCGACGGGCACAGCGGCAAAGAGCAGATCATCTTCGAGCAGATGCGGGCCCGTCACGTCGATGGGTTCGTGCTGGCCACCGCGCACGAGCACAACCCGGTCCTGGCCGAGGCCGCCCGGGCGGAGCTGCCGGTCGTCCTCATGAACCGGCTCGCCCCGGACTACAGCTTCTCCTCGGTCTCGGCCGACAACGAGCAGGGCATGCGGATGGCCGTCGCGCACCTGGCCGCGCTCGGGCACACACGCATCGCGCACATCGCCGGGCCCCCGCAGGTCTCGACGGGCGAGGGCCGCCGCCGGGGCTTCCTGGAGGGCATGAAGGCCTCCGGGCTGGCCGTTGACGAGGACCTGATCATTACGGCCAGCGCCTACACCGTGGATGAGGGTACCCGCTGCGGCCGTGAGCTGCTGGCGCGTGGCGCCCGGTGCACCGCCGTGGCCGTCGCCAACGACATGCTGGCCGTGGGCTGCTACACCGGACTGGACGAGGCCGGCCTTCGCTGCCCCGATGACCTGTCCCTGGTCGGGTTCAACGACATGCCCTTCATGGACCGGCTGCGGCCGCCGCTGACCACGGTCAGGTTCCCGCACTACCAGCTCGGCACCGAGGCGGCGCAGCTGCTCCTGGAGCGCATCGCCAACCGGGACTGCCCCGTCAAGATCCTCTACCTGGCGCCGGAACTCATTGCCCGGGGCTCAACCGCGCCGCCCGCGGCCGCCGTCAAGGACGCGGACGGGGAGACCGCCCAGGCCGGCCCGGTGACCCGCGCGGTGCCGCTGCGCCGCAGCCGGTCCCGGTCCGCCGGCGTCCCGCCCGCGTCCTGACGAGCCCGGCCGGCGTCCTGGCGACGGCCGCCCAGATCGAAGCCTCAGCTCAGCGGCCGGTTCCCGCCTTCTCGTGCTTGTCCGTCATCAAGGTCGCGGTGCGGAAACCCCGGGCTTCGGGCCGGGGAGGAAACGCCGCTCCCCCTTCCGGGTCCTCCCGGGTCCAGCCGGCCGTGAAACAGGAACCCCAGCCCGGGAGACGAAGCTCACGGATTACGGCTTCACGATTTGCAGCGCCGTCACGGGACTAGCAGGTTGCGTCGATGAGTTGCACTGCCATTGCATAGCCGTTGCATGGCGGCGCGCTGGCTGATCACGTTTTCATCGTTGATATGGGAGCAACAGCGCTATAGAGAGGCTATGAGGTGCTCAAACCTGGAACATCTCACACGCTCCTTGCGGACCCGAGCGCGGTCAGCGCCGGGCCCGTGAGCCGGTAGATGTCCCACTCGTCCATCGCGCGCGCCCCAATGGACTGGTAGAACTCGATGGAGGGGGTGTTCCAGTCCAGCACTGCCCAGTCCAGCCGTGCGTACCCGCGCTCGACGCAGATGCCCGCCAGCTCGGCGAGCAGCGCCTTGCCGTAGCCGCGCCCCCGCACGCCGGGCTCAACGAAGAGATCTTCCAGGTAGATCCCGTGCTGGCCGGTCCAGGTCGAGTAGTTCAGGAACCAGAGAGCCATGCCCACGACCGCGCCCTCGCCCTCGCCCCCGCCCTTGTTTGCGTCCTTGTCGCCCGCCGCACCACCCTCGCTGACCGCGACGTGGGCGTAGACCGCGGGATCAGTGCCGAACAGTGACCGCCGGAGGTCCTCCTCGGTACCGGTGACCTGCTCCACGGAGTGCTCGTACCGGGCCAGCTCCCGGATGAGCCGGTGGATCGCCGGGACATCCTCAGCCCGGGCAGCCCTGATCATGCCGCGCTGGCCCGGGGGGCGACCCCCCGGAGCCCCCCGCATGCGCTTCGCGCCCCGCGGTGGTACTTCGCCGACACACCGGCCACTCGCCGGGCCTGACGGCCCGGACTCGGTGTGCTGGCCCGGGG
>Ga0181538_10003003_pt1 | contig 16836 bp, 14 predicted proteins | sample PEATcosm2014_Bin_40_FD_119773 | JGI IMG/M metagenome (GOLD analysis project Ga0181538, IMG submission 119773) | Peatland microbial communities from MTU Mesocosm Facility, Houghton, MI, USA - PEATcosm2014_Bin23_30_metaG | ecosystem: Environmental > Terrestrial > Soil > Wetlands > Peat | place...
AACGGGCAGACGTCGCCGAACAGGCGGATCTTGCGTCCATCGGGCAGTTTCTCGTTGATCGCCTCCAGCACGTCGTTGCGGGCCTCGCGCGGAATCAGCAGCAACGGCTCTTCGTGCATCGGGCACTCGACGAATTGCTCCGCCTCGTCCCCCGCCGGACCCTTATGATGCACCCGCCACATGTACGTATAGCATCGCCCCGCTTCCGTCCGGCTGTAGTGCTCCAGCCCCTTCTTGAGCAGCCGGGCCATCGTCGATTTGCTCGATCCCACCGGACCATGCAGCAGCAAGATGCGCTTTTCCGTGCCGTAGCCCTGCGCCGCGGATTTGAAGAAATCCACCAGCTGCATCAGCGGCCTTTCCAGCCCGTAAATCGCGTCGGCGCCGTGATCGATCGGATCGGCAAAGAACTTGTACCGGTTGTATTCCTGCTTGAACTGCGTGTAGGACTCCACGCCGTACGACAGGATCATGTCATACACCCGTTGAAACGCGTTCCGCGCCACCACCGGATTTTCGCTCACCAGGTCCAGATACTCCCAGAGGGAACCTTCCCAGTGTTGTTCCCGGAAGTTCGAGACGTCCAGTTTCTTGTCGATCAGCGACACCAATGCATTGGATTTTGAAGCCATGGTTTGCGTACTCCATCTAAGCGTGCTTGGTCCGTCAAAGCGTGCTCGCTCCATACAAGCCCTCAACGGCTTGCGACAAGTTTACCATTCCATTCCAGGAACGGAGTTGCAACGCCGATCGCCGCAAATATCTTCGACCGGATTGCATCCAATTCGTTGCAAAAGAGCGGCGCCGGAATGAAATTTCCGGCATGGGGTTGGCGCCCGTTGATTCAAGAACGATCCCGATACAACAGCTTACCCTGCACCACCAAAAGTGTCTACGACGAAATGAGCTATCCGGTTTCCCCTACAGCCGTTATAAATCCGCAAAAACGAAAAAACCCCGAGGTTTGATGGCCTCGGGGCACTCCCGCAGGACTCAACCGTCCCCATGTATCGCAAAGGCCCACGGGTAGTTCAACACGCAATGGCTTTCACACGTCTTTCACCAGCGGCAAAAGCGGATACTGATCGCCCAGGATCGGCTTGCTTGGCGTGTTCAGCCAGTTCTGCAACATGCTGGCGTAAACCGACCGGAAATCCACCAAGTATTTCAGGTCCCCCTGGTCCAGGTCCGTCAGGGACGGATGCGGGCTCACGATCCCTTGCTTGATGCTTGTACCCATGACGAACATGGGCGCCGCCGCCCCGTGGTCCGTGCCGTTGCTGGCATTCTCCTGCACCCGGCGGCCAAACTCGCTGAACGTCATCGCCAGCACCCGATCCTGGTTCCCCTGCTGTTTCAAATCCTGCCAGAACGCACTGAGTCCGTCCGACAATTGCTTCATCAGCGCATCATGCCGCGCCAACTGACCCACGTGCGTGTCAAACCCGCCAAGGGCCACGTAATAGACCCTCGTCGGCAGTCCGCCGGCGATCATCGCCGCGATCGTCTTCAGGCCATTTCCGAATTCGTTGGCCGGATACGCCGCCGGGGACGAGTGGTTCCGCGTCAAACGCAGAATCTCTTCGCTGCTCAACTGCGCATCCATCGCCGTCCGGTGCAGGAAATCCAGTTGATTCTGGGCGGTGACCGTCTTCGGGGGCAATATCGCCGATCCCTGCAAATCCGCCTGATTGAGCTTGACGTAATCCGCCTTGTCCCGCCCGTTGTACCGATAACTGTCCGGACGCTCGAAACTCAGCGGCAACACCTTCTCCCCCTGCATCGCCAGCGGCAGCGCGTCGCCGATGGCCACCCCCACGTGCGGATCGCAACCCGGGCAGGTGTTGTCGAAGTAACGCCCAATCCAGCCGGTGCTCGGCTGCTGCCGCTCCGGCTCGGCGCTTTGCCAAATATCCATCGATCGGAAGTGCGACCGGTTCGGGTTTGGATATCCAACCCCTTGAACGATCGCCAGATCGCCGTTGTCATACAGGTTCTTCAGCCCGGTCAGATTTGGATGCAGGCCAAGATAGTCGTTGATTTTCAGAATATCCTTGGCCGGATGTGAAATCCTGGCGCGGGCCTGGTAATACACGTCGTCGCCGTAGGGAATGACCATGCTCAGCCCGTCGTTGCCGCCGGACAATTGCACCACCACCAGAATCTTCCCGTCCTTGCCCGTCGTCTGCTGCGTCAGCTTGCTGTCAAACGGATCGCTCAGCGCCATCACCGTCTGATCCAAAAACGTCGGGATCGTCGGCGCCACCGCCAGGAGCGTCAAACCCCTTTGCAAAAAGATCCGGCGAGTGGAAACGTCCTTTTCCATGACTTCTCCGCGTTAACACAACTGATATTCGGGCATCGACACGATTAATTGCACGATCTTCCGCACCGAATCCGTATTCACCCCATCGGTCAGCACGTCGGCCAGGACCTGCTTTTTCTCCGCGTCGACCGGGCGCTGGATCAGCCGCTTGATCCAGGCGTTGGCGACCTCGTCCGGCGACCCGGCGTCATCCGGATCGAAATCCGTCGATCTTGCCAACCCGGGTCCCAGAAGCCCGCGGTCAACCCCCTTGGGACTTACGCGGGCCAGTGCCGGGACCGCCCCGCCGGCCAGCCAAACACCCGTGTTGTACCGGATGAACAGCGTGCTGGTGTTGATCCACATCCGCCCGCCCGGCCAACCCCGAACGTTCGGCGGCATCATCGGCAACTGGCCCATCTGATTCAACGCCGCTTCCAGCGCCTGGCCCGGCGGCATTCGCAGGCCCAGCATCCGGATCGTCCCCACCACCAACTGAACCGGACTCTTGATCTGCACCCCCACCGCCTGCGGGCTGTAAAACGCCCGGCTGGTCAGGATCGTCCGCAACAGCGGCCTAAGCTCGTAATGGTTCGCATAAAAATACTGCCCCAACGCCGCCGCCATCCCGGGATCGATATCGTCATACGCCAGATATTTGAACAGCTCCCCGGAAATGAACCGGGGACAGGCCGGATGCTGCAAGATCAGCGTCACAATGTCATCCCCGTCGAAGTTTCCGCTGCGGCCGAAGAATGTCTTGATGCCGTCATCGTGCTGATTGGCGCGGTAGACGAAATCGACGCCGTCATGTCCCCAGCCGGTGAAGGCGCGCGCCGCCTGCTTGATGTCGTACTCGGTGTAGTTCCCGATCCCCAGCGTGAAAAGCTCCATCAACTCACGGGCATAGTTCTCGTTGGGATGCGCCTTTCGGTTCTCGTTGTTGTTGAGGTAATCCAGCATCGCCGGATCGCGCGACACCGCCCGCACAAACTGCTCGAAATTCCCCGCCGCGTAACGCCGCCATAGCTCGTTCTGCCGCCACATCAAAAGCGCCGACCGCTCGTCCTTGGCGCTGGTGGTGAAATGTCCGTGCCAGAAGAACGTCAGCTTCTCCTGCATCGGATATTTGCCGAACGCCATCCGCTCCAGCCACCAGTCGATCGTCGCCTGCACGGCCTGCCGATTGGCCTGCATGAATTGCTGAATCAGTTGTTTCTTCTCGTCCAGGCTTTTCCCGACCAGTTGCCTGGCATATTCCCGGAAATTGGATGGCGACCCGGCGATTGAATGCAAATTTGGCGAGTCCCCCTCATCCTCTTCCTCCGCCGGGGCATCGGGGAAATCCATCAGCCATTCCACGGCATTCTGCGGCCCCAACTTGCGGACGTGCTCGATTTCTTCGGGCGTACCGCCAAACCCCGCCCGGTTCATCAGGTGTGCCGCCCTCACATCGTCAAAAGGCTCGGATTCTGAGGGAACATAGGGCGATAACAAAGGATGAATGCTTGCCATCCCGGCTCCTTGTGCCGAATCGACAACCATTAGAACGACGCCAGACGGACGTTATTGTAGGCTTTTCCGACTAAATTCTCTCATCGGTTGTGTAGCCGGCGAGCTTGCTCGCCGTATTGATTCGCAGCTACCACCCCATTATCGGTCTCCAAGCCCCACCCAAGCGTTCATGTTATACTTCGCCCTCCTGATTGCCTGATGCAATTTTATGCAAAAAAAGCTCCTCCGCCTCGGCCATTCCCCAGACCCCGATGACGCCTTCATGTTCTACGGGCTTGCCAAGAACCTGTTGGACACCGGCCCATACCGGTTCGAGCACGTCCTTCAGGACATCCAAACTCTCAACCAGCGGGCTCGCCGCGGCGAGCTGGAGATTACCGCGATCTCGGTCCACGCCTATCCCTACGTGGCAGACCGTTATGCCCTCACAAGTTGCGGCAGCAGCATGGGCGATCAATACGGACCGATGGTCATCACTCGCCAGCCCACGAAAATCGCCGATCTCAAAGGCAAGACCATCGCCATCCCCGGCGAACTGACAACCGCGTTCCTCGCCCTCCAGCTTTGCCTCGGCAAAGCCGGCGAGGCGTTTCGCGCCGTCCCCGTTCACTTCGATCAAATTCCCCGCTATGTCAAAGACGGCAAGGCCGATGCGGGCCTCATTATCCACGAGGGACAACTCACCTATCAGCAATCAGGCTTGCATCTGGTGGTCGATCTCGGCGTTTGGTGGCACCAGCAAACCGGCTTGCCCCTTCCCCTGGGCGCCAACTGCATTCGGAAAGATTTGGGCAAGACCGTCTGCCAAGAAGTCACGAACATTCTCAAAAAGTCAATTCAGTTCAGTCTCGATCATCGCCAGGAAGCGGTTGAATATTCCCTGCAATTCGGCCGCGATTTGACCAACAAGCTGGCCGACCAATTCGTCGGCATGTACGTGAACGATTGGACGCTCGATTACGGTCCCCGCGGCCGCGAAGCGATCTCGACGCTCCTGCAACGCGGCGCCGACGCCGGGTTAGTCCCACCTATCCCCCAACTCGAATTCATCACCGCCGTTTAGAGCGGTTCTCTATGCCACCGCGGCGGTCATTGACAGCGATGCTTTCCCTTCTTTGATTCGCTCGATATGCGCCCCCACGGCCGCGAGCTTTTGCTCGATCTTTTCGTATCCGCGATCGATGTGATAAACCCGATCGACGCGCGTGGACCCCTTGGCGACCAATGCCGCCAACACCAGCGCGGCGCTGGCGCGCAGATCGCTCGCCATGACGTTGGCGCCTTGCAGTTCGCGCACGCCCTGGATGATGGCCGTCGGACCTTCCTTGCGAATCCGGGCGCCCATGCGGTTCAATTCGCCGACGTGCAGGAACCGGTCGGGGAAAATCCGCTCCGTCACCACGCTGATTCCATCCGACAGGCACAGCAGCGCCATGAGCTGTGCCTGCAAATCCGTGGGGAATCCCGGGTAGGGCTGGGTCGTCATCTCCACCGGATTGATTCGCCGCGCCGCCGTGACGTAAACCGTTCCGTTTTCCCGTTCCGTTTGCACGCCCACCTCGTCCAGCCGATCCGTCACCGCGATCAGATGATCCAGGCTGCAATTCTTCAGCGCCAATTCCCCATTGGTGATCGCCGCCGCGATCATGAACGTGCCGCACTCGATCCGGTCGGGGATCACCCGATGCTCGGCGCCGACCAGCTTCTCGACGCCCTCGATGCGAATCTCGGGCGTCCCGTGTCCTTTGATCCTCGCCCCCATCTTGATGAGCATCTCGGCACAGTCCGAAACCTCCGGCTCGCATGCCGCCCCCACCAGGATCGTTTCCCCATCGGCAAGCGTCGCGGCACACATGACGTTGATGGTCCCCAGGACCGTCGGCCCCAGTGCTCCGCCGAGATACATCCGGCATCCTTTGAGCCGGCCGCGCACCTCCCCCACGATGTTGCCGTTTTCCATCCGGAAATGCGCCCCCAGCTTCTGCAAGCCGCGCACGTGCAAATCCACCGGCCGGTCGCCGATGGCGCATCCGCCGGGCATGCTGACGATCGCCTTGCCGCGCTTGCCCAGCAGCGGACCCAGCACGCAGATGCTGGCGCGCATCGTCTTGACGATTTCATACCGCGCCTCGCATTGCGACTCGTCCTGCACTTGGATATCCAGCGGCCCATTGAGCGCCGGACCCACCAAGATATCGGGGTCGGCCGGCTCGTGCCGATAAACGTGGCACCCCAACTCCCCCAGCAGCTTGGACATCGAATCGATGTCCAATAGCCGGGGAACGCCCTTGAGGGTGCTTTTCCCCTCGGCCATCAGGCACGCCGCCAGAATGGGAAGCGCGGAGTTCTTGCTGCCGCTGATTTCGATTGTCCCCTTAAGCCGATGCCCACCGTGGATGAGAAAGCTGTCCATGTCTGCCCGTCCTTGGGCTGGAAAAGCCGCCGAGAGCGGAGGCGTAGCCTTCCGCAGCGGCATGTCCCCAAGCCCGAAACGTCCCGGCTAAAAAACACCGGAAAAACCGTTCGGTCTATCGGCCAGTCCATTGGCCGACAATCAATATCAATATTGCCCTTGGAGGCCAGACCCGTTATCGGTCTGACCGCCAAGTCAACCGCGCCATTGTGGACTTGCCCCGTCCGAATATCAAGCCGGGAAACCCAACTTCCGGCGCTTTTCTCGCCCCACCCTCCATATCATTCACGTCCACACGGGCGGCGGGGTGATCTGGTCCGCCGGGCGCGGGCCGGGATCGCTCTTTCCGCTGGTCGATAGCCGGCTCTCGGCCACGACGTGCATGTCGTGATCGCAGGTGATCTGGCAACTGAGCCGCAACCCGTGAATCGCCCCCAGCCCCCGGGCCGACAAGACCGTCCGTTCCGCGTGCGTCACCTTATCCGGCTCGCCGGAAATGAACCTCACCCGGCACGTTGTACACCTGGAGTTGCCTCCGCAGGCGTGCATCTGGTCGATCTTGGCCTCATCCAGCAGCGCCAGCACCAGCCGCTTCCCGGCCGGAACCTCAAACGTCCCCACGCCTTCCACCGTCAATTTCGGCATTCAAAACTCCTCGTCGGCGATCAGAACATCCTCCAACGGATTTTCGGCGATTCTTCGCGCCAGGTCAAAGACCGCCAATCTATCTGCCCGGATATCGAAAACAACCGACGAGATGATCGTTCACCATGCCGACGGCCTGCATGAACGCATAACAGATCGTCGAGCCGACGAAGTTGAAGCCGCGCCGCTTCAGGTCTTTGCTCATCGCGTCGGATTCCGGCGTGCGGGCCGGCAAGTCGCGCATGTTTCGCCAACCGTTCACGCGCGGCTGCCCGCCGACGAACTGCCAGATATATGCGTCGAAACTCCCAAATTCCCGCTGAACTTCGAGAAACGACCTGGCGTTTCGCGCGGCCGATTCAATCTTCAGCCGATTGCGAATGATCCCGGCATCCTTCAGCAGCCGCGCGACATCATGACGGCCATACGCCGCCACCTTCACCGGATCGAACCGATGAAACGCTTTTCGATATCCTTCCCGCCGATTGAGAATCGTGTTCCAGCTCAGCCCCGCCTGCGCCCCTTCCAGAATCAAAAACTCGAACAGTTTCCGATCCTCGTGAATCGGCACGCCCCATTCCCGATCGTGATAAGCAGTCATCAGTTCCGTTGTCGCCCACGGGCAGCGGGTGATTGGGGACATGGGTATTCCTTCCGCATTCCAGGAAGCAATCGGCATAGCACCAACATCTGCTCGGCCCGCCTGAAAGACGATGAGGCGAGGTCCATTATTTGTAAACATCTCCGCGCGGTCCCACATGCGCGATGACAATCGTGTCGTTAGCCCGATCGTAAAGATATATGATTCGCAAATTGCCATGGCGCAGCCGGTAGAACCCCGCCCATTCCCCCGCCATTGGTTTTACACCGGGCATCGCGTTCGGATCATTTGCTAATTCGCCGAGCTTGCCGATCAACTGCGACTTGATTCGCGCATCCAACTTTTCAATGTAACGGCCCGCGCGACTGTGAACCACGAGCTTCGGCATCGGAATCAGAATGCCCTAAGTGGCTTGAATGCGGAACCGTTACGACGCTTCAAATCACGGCGAGTGGCTCTCAAATCCTCCTTCGCTTTCTCGTCGAGATCAAAGCCCAGCGCTTCGTTCAACTCACAGAATTGTGCCCAAGAAATGATGACCTCACGCGGCCGCCCTCGCTCATCCACGACGATTTTCTTGCGAATTGCTACCATAAACCGAACCATACCACCAAGCCGTAAGCGTAACAATCACCTCGCATACTCCACCGCCCGTGTCTCGCGGATCAGCGTTACCTTGATTTCCCCAGGATAATTCAACTCCTGCTCGATCTTCTGGGCGATGTCCCGGGCGATCTTGGCGCTGACGCGGTCGTCGATCAGCTTGGCGTCCACGATCACGCGCACCTCGCGGCCCGCCTGGATCGCGTACGCCTGGCGCACGCCTTCGAACGTCATCGCCAAATCTTCCAACTCCTGCAAGCGTTTCACGTATCGTTCGAGGCTTTCGCGGCGTGCCCCGGGCCGGCTGGCGCTGATCGCATCCGCCGCCATCACGATCACCGTGTACGGCGTCGTCGCCGGCACGTCGCCGTGGTGGGCCTCGGCCGCATTCAGCACGGCCTCCGGCTCGTCGAACCGGCGCAAAAATTCCTTGCCCAGTTGCGGATGCCCGCCCTCCTGCTCGTGGTCCATCGCCTTGCCGATGTCGTGCAGCAGCCCCGCGCGCCGCGCCAGCTTCCCATCCAGACCCAACTCATCGGCGATCACCTGGGACAGATATGCCACCTCCATCGAATGCTTCAGCACGTTCTGCCCATAGCTGGTGCGAAACGATAACCGGCCGAGCATGGGAATGATCGGCTTGGCCAATTGCAGGTTCGCCTCCTGGGCCGCTTCTTTGCCCAGGCGGATCAACTCCTCGTCCATTTCCTTGGTGGTCACCGCCACGACTTCCTCGATGCGCGCCGGATGGATTCGCCCATCCTGCACCAGTCGGTCCAGCGACATCCGCGCGATTTCACGCCGCACCGGATCGAAACAACTCACCACCACGACGCCCGGCGTATCGTCAATGATGACGTCCACCCCCGTCGCCTTCTCGAAGCTTCGGATGTTCCGGCCTTCGCGGCCGATGACCCGGCCCTTCATGTCGTCGCTGGGAATGGTCACCGTGCTGACCGTGTGGTCGGCCGTCTGCTCCGCCGCGTAACGCTGGATCGCCTGGAGAATAATCTGCCGGCTCTTGTCCTTCGCCTCGTCCTGGGCGCGCTCGGTAATTCGCTGAATGAGCGCCCCCGCCTCCAGCTTGCAATCGTCCTCCAGGCGCTTCAGCAGCATTTCCTTGGCCTGCTCGGGCGAAAGATTCGTCAATTGCAGCAGCTTGTCCCGCTGCTCGTGAAGCACCTGGTTCAGATGCTCTTCCTTGCCCGACAGGGATTTGTCCCGCTGCGAAAGCCGGGATTCCAGGTCATCCAGGTTCTTTTCCTTTACCGACAGCGTATCCAGCTTTCGGTCCAGGGTGTCTTCCCGCTTTGTCAGCCGGCCTTCCTGGGCCTTGAGTTCGTTTCGCTTCTGTTCGGTTTCGCGCTCGTATTGTTCCTTGCGCTTGAGCTGTTCCTGCCGGGCGGCAAGCTCGATTTCCTTGGCCCTGTTCTGGGCCTCCATCAGCGCGTTATTCTTGATTTGCTCGGCTTCGGCCCGGCTCCGGTTCAGGGCACTGCGTGCCATGACCTTGGCCGCTACAGCCACACCGCCGGCGCCCAGAACCAGCCCGGCCAGGAGATACCATGTGATTTCCATGAATCCCGTCCGACCTCATCCATTCGAGATGGATGAACTCACAACGCGGATGCCTTGGGATGGCCCTGCTTCGACGGGGGAATGCAATGCCGAACTTCGGTTCAACAAAAGCCGGAACCGGTGAACCTGCATTGCCGAATGAATGTCATTCCGGGAGGTGCTCGCGAAGGGCAATTGATCCGCCGGCGCGTGTTGATCGGCGCCGGCGATGTGAAATACGAAGGCGCCAGGGCCGCCAACGGCAAAAACCGCCGCGGCAAGCCACCCGTCCCACGCCGGCACAGGGCGAGCAATAGCCCCATCACGCCTAACGCGGTGATCGCCGTCTTCGTCAGTATTCCCAAAATGACCACGTTCATGTCGATACGTCGAATCAAGAACCTAACGACGCACCATCCGCTACGGCGCGTCGTCCGTGATTGGCTTGAGGAAATATCCCCCCAATGCCAACCAAACGAATCACTCACATTTTATGCAACCCTGGCGGCATTTCAAGATTCAATGCGGATGAATGCCGGGACGAGGGATCGACGGCCGATAATTCAGGCAATTTCGTCCAGTTGCGTTGCCAATTGCTGATTATTCGTAACCCACCACAACTGCTGGTGATGGTGGATCGTGCATGCCGCAGCCCGCCCGGGAAATGCCATTGCGAAATCGCTCATCGTCAGCCCCGCCAGCAGCCCCCTCACAAAATCCTCAAACCCCGCCTCTTCACCCGGCAAGAATTCGATCGCCGCCGCGTTGGTCCGCCCAATCAATTGGCTGAAATCAATCCCGCAGCCCCCGAGCAATCCCGGCAGCCATTGCCTGCTGCCAAAGTTCAATTCGTAAGACCAATGACTCCCCGGCATCACCCAGACATTTCCGGCCAAGACCTGTCGCCAAGCCCGCGCCGCAAGCGCCGCCAACGTCGCCGCGAACGGCTCCGGCACGCTCCGCGTGAATTTGCCCAATTCCGGCCTGATCGTCCCATCCGGCGGACCGATCCACCCTCGAACCTCCGCCGCGGCGCCGAAACCAAACGACCCGCCATTATAATAATGACATTCCATCCCCTGGGCCGTGAGCCGATCCAATACGATTTGGTAATCAATGATGGATGGCATCTGGGATTCACATCCCCAGCCGCTTTTTCCACGCCGCCAACTGCTCCTCGAACGGCTTGCCGCCGGCCGCGCCGGCGCTCTGGTAGCGCTTCACCACGTTCCGCGCCCCCAGCGCGTCGTACACTCCCTTGTCCAAGCCCACGGATGGCCATCCGTGGGCTTTGAGGGCATCATCAAAATCCTCCACCGAAAGCTGCCCCAGCGCCGTCTTCCCCTCCTTCTCACATCGCGCCACCAGCGTTCCCACAATCTGATGAGCCGTCCGAAACGGCACGCCCTTCGTCACCAGATACTCCGCCAGGCTCGTCGCATCCAAAAATCCGCGTTCCAGCGTCGGCTCGATGTTCTCCTTGACGAAATTCGCCGAGTTCACGATGGCCGCCGCCATCGTCAAACAACTGCTCACGGAATCGTAAGCCCGGAATACAATCCGCTTGTCCTCCTGCAAATCCCGGTTGTACCCGATCGGCAATCCTTTCAGGATGGTCATCAGCGCGAACAAATCCCCGTACACGTTCCCGCACCGCCCGCGGATTAGTTCCAGCATGTCCGGATTCCGCTTCTGCGGCATCATCGACGACCCGGTCGTGAACTTCTCCGCGATTTTCAAAAACGAAAACTCCGTGGTCATGTAAATGATCCACTGCTCCGCCCAGCGGGAGAGGTGCATGGAGATCATGGCCAGGCCATAGAGAAAATCCAGGGCACGATCCCGTGAGGCGGTCAATTCAATGCTGCTACCGGGAGGGCTGGCGAATCGCAACAGCTTTGCCGTCACCGTCGAATCAATAGGTAAAGAGGTTCCGGCGATGGCGCCGCTCCCCAGCGGGCTGTCGTCAATTTCAGCCCCGTCAACGGCGGCCATGACCCGCTTGCCGTCGCGTCCAAACATGGCGCACCAAGCCATTGCCTCGGCGCCCGCCGAAATCGGCTGGGCACGTTGAAGATGCGTGTAGGACGGCATGACGACCTGCGCACTTCGTTCGGCGAGCTTCACGAAAGTCTTACATAACGCATTCAACTTCAGCCCGACCTCAACGGCGGAACCGCAAATCCATAGCAGCAGGTCCAATGCCACCTGATCATTCCGGCTCCGTCCCGTATGCAGCTTCTTCCCCGGCTCGCCGATCCGCTCAATCAGCGCCGCCTCAATGACCATGTGAATATCTTCCAGGCTTTCATCGAACTTGAATTTCCCCGCTTCAATATCGCGCTCGATCCCCTTCAAGCCTTCGATGATCGCATCCCGTTCGGCATCCGTGACAAGCCCCACCTTGGCCAGCATCGTGGCATGTGCAATCGAACCGGCGATGTCGTGCTTGTACAGCCGCCAGTCGTAGCTGATTGATTCGACGAACGATTGGGCCAGCGCATCGGTCCCTTCGCTTTTTCGAGCTTCCCAGGATTTATCCGTTGCCATGGTTTGAATTCTAACCAAATGTGGCACGGGCGTCCCGCCCATGTATGGAATTCAATTTCTCGCGCGGAGGCGCGGAGGCGCGGAGAAAATCCAGCTAATTTCTCGTCTCCGCGCCTCCGCGCGAAATATCTTCTATCCCAGTTCCCGCAGCATCTTGAAATGCGGCCCGGCCGTAGCAATCTCGAATTGTTCGGAAACAATTTCCCATCCGTACTTCCGATAGAACTCCGCCGCCGGCGCTCGGGCGTTCGCCCAGATCAGACCGACGCCATTCTCCAGCGCAACTCGTTCGATTTCCGCCAGTAATCGTCCCCCCACTCCGCGCCTTTGATACCCCGGATCAACCGCCATCCCTCGCAACTGGCAAGCCGGCCGGCCTTCCCATTGATTCACCAGCACCGTCGCGCAGGCCACGATCGCCGGGCCATGCTTGGCCGCGAGGTGGACCGTCCGCGAATCACGATCACCCGGAAAATACGCCGTCTCCCTGGCCATTCCCGCGCGCAGGACCGCATGTCGAAGATCCACAATCTCCTCGACAGGGACCGGCCCGATCTGGATGGAATCTATTTCCACGCCTGCGGATGATCCTCGCTGACCATTGCCGATTCCGCCGCCGCGGCGTTCGCGCGAAGTTGCCGGTCATCCTTGCAGCCCGGGATGACTGCCGTGACGGCCGGGTGCTGCAAACACCACGCCAGCGCCCACTGCGCCATGTCGATTCCGGCCGGGACCTCCTTGCGGCGAATTTCTTCCACCTCGCGCAGCCGCCGCTCGATGACCGCCTTATCCTGCCCCGCGCGAACGTCGTTGGCTCCAAACGAGGTCCCCAGCTTATATTTTCCGCTCAAAAACCCGCTCGCCAGCGGAACCCGCGCCAGCACTCCCAAATTCTGCTGCTGGCAAAGCGAAAACACCCGCTCCTCCGGCGTTCGGTCCAATCGGTTATAGATGACCTGAATCGCCTCGGCGTGCCGGCGGGTTGAATTCTCCACCTGATCGATATTTTTCCGCGTTTGCCCGGAGATGGAATTACCCAGGTGCCGGACCTTCCCCGCTTTCATCAGCTTCTGTAGCGCCGCCGTCAACTCGTCGTTGTCGAATTCCTCGAATCGAATGCTGTGATATTGCAGCAGATCGATGTAGTCGGTTTTCAGCGCCTGGAGCGAATCCTCAACTTGCCGCAACATCTGCGGCGCCGTCCGTTCATCCGTGCGATTCAAGTGGGAATGAAATTTGTGCCCAAACTTGGTCGCGACGATCCAGTTCTCCCGATCGCGCTGGATCGCGTTGCCGATGAAAGCCTCCGATAAGTGGTCGCCATAACATTCGGCCGTGTCGATCAGGTTGATGCCCGTCTCCCGAGCCGCGTCGAAAATCCGATCGACTTCATCCTGCACGAAATCCTTGCCCCATTCGCCGCCGAACTGCCAGGTTCCCATTCCGATCACCGAAACGCGCAGATTGCTCTTTCCAAGCCGACGATATTTCATGGGGGACATTGTTATCGGTGATCGGGGATTTGTCATTCGGCGAATTCAGATTTCAAGGGCAGGGCCGCACTTGCTTTTCCGCCGCCCATTGGCAAAGCTAGTTATTAACCCATGAAACCAACCATTTTCGCGGCCTTAACAGCTTGCCTCGGACTTTTTTTGGCCCAGGCCCATGCGGATTCCGGGCTATTGACCGTGGACGTGCAGCATCCCGGCGCCAAGATCAGTCCCACCTTCTATGGACTGATGACCGAGGAGATCAACCACTCCTACGACGGCGGGCTGTATGCCGAGCTGATTCAAAACCGCGCCTTCAAAGACAATGACGACCAGCCCGATCATTGGTCCGTGGTTAAAACCGGCGGCGCCGATGGCACGATCGAATTGGATCGCTCGGACCCGATCAATGCGACGGCGCTGACGACCAGTCTGAAGCTCACGTTCACGGCGATCGGTCCGGGCTTTAGCGCGGGCGTTGCCAATGACGGGTTCTGGGGCATTCCAGTTTATGCCAACACGCAATACCGAGCTTCATTTTACGCAAAAGCCAGCCTTGAATTCGATTTGACTGCCAGCATCGAAAGCGCGGACGGCGCGACCAAGTACGCGACGGCTTCCATCCCAAAGATCGGACCCAAATGGAAGAAGTACGACGTGATCTTGACGACGGCGAAAGTAAATCCGACGGCCGACGCGCGGTTTGTGATTTCCACAACCGGAATGGGCACGGTCTGGTTCAATCTGGTTTCGCTCTTTCCACCGACTTTCGACAACCGCCCCAACGGCAACCGCGTCGACCTGATGCAGATGCTCGGTGATCTCCATCCGGCATTCCTGCGTTTCCCCGGCGGAAACTATCTCGAAGGCGACACCCTCGACCAGCGCTTCGCCTGGAAAACCACCCTCGACGATATCGCCCAGCGCCCGGGGCATCTCAGCCCCTGGAAATATCGGTCTTCCGACGGGCTCGGCCTGCTCGAGTTCCTCGACTGGTGCGAAGATTTGCACATGCAACCGGTCTTGGCGGTCTTCGCCGGATATGCGCTGACCCATCAGCACGTCGACCCGGGACCGCAGTTGCAGCCGTTTGTCCAGGAAGCCCTGGACGAAATCGAATATTGCACCGGCGACGCCTCGACCAAATGGGGACAGGAGCGCGCCAAGGACGGACATCCCGAGCCGTTCAAAATCCAATACGTCGAAATCGGCAACGAGGACTGGTTCGATCGCGCCGGATACGACGGTCGGTTCGCGCAATTCCATGATGCCATCAAGGCTAAATATCCCGATCTCCAGCTCATCGCCACGGCCCCCGTTCGAACCCGAACGCCCGACGTGATCGACGACCACTATTACCGCTCGGCGCGCGCCATGGAGCGCGACGTCCATCACTACGACAACACCGACCGCAAGGGCCCCAGGATTTTCGTCGGTGAGTGGGCGACGCGGGAAGGAAATCCCACGCCCAATTTCAACGCCGCCATGGCCGATGCCGCCTGGCTCACGGGCCTGGAGCGCAACTCGGACATCGTCGTGATGAACTCTTACGCGCCGCTTTTCATCAATGTAAACCGTGGCGCCAACCAATGGGGAACCGATCTGATCGGATACAACGCGCTGAGCAGCTTCGGATCCGCCTCCTATTACGCGCAGAAAATGTTCAACGAGAACATGGGCGATACGGTGCTCCCCGTCGACCTCGCCGAGCCGCCGCAAACCCGTCCCACCACCCTGCCGGCCCCAGCCGGTGGAATCGGCGTGGCCACATTCCACACCGAAGCGCAGTTCAAGGACATCAAGGTCACCGCCGACAACCAGGTCAATTACCAATCCGACTTTTCCAAGAGCGCCGATGGCTGGCGTCCCCGCGGCGGGCAATGGGATGCCGTGGATGGGGCGCTCACTCAGACGTCCGATGCCTCCGATTGCCGGATGACCGCGGGCGATCCCGCCTGGACGGATTACACTTACAGTCTCAAAGCCCGCAAAATCAGCGGCAACGAAGGCTTCCTCGTCATGTTCCATGTCCGCGGCCCCAACGATTTCATCTGGTGGAACGTCGGCGGATGGCGCAATACGCGGTCGGCGCTGCAAAAGACGGTCGATGGCGAGCGCACCGATCTCGGACCGTCCGCTCCGGTCACCGTTGAAGACAATCGCTGGTACGACGTCCGCGTGGAACTGAAAGGAACCGACGTCAAGTGCTATCTTGACGACAAGCTGATCACGGAGGCAACCGACGTTTCCCCCGCCCCGCTGCCGGCGATTTACGCCTCGGCCAGCCGGGTCAGCGCGACGGGGCAGGTCATTTTGAAAGTCGTCAACGTCTCCTCAACTCCGCAGGCCCTTCAGATCAACCTGCAAGGGACAACGGATGTGAAGGCGGACGCGCGGGCCATCACGCTGACCGGCCAGCCTGCGGACGTGAACACGCTCGACGAGCCGCGAAAGATATTCCCGACGGAAGCCGACTTTCACGATGCCGCCGCATCGTTCATCCGCGAAATTCCCGCGTATTCCGTGAGCGTCTTGAAGTTAGACGCCAAGCCGTAAATTGTAATGGAAATGGAGAACGCCCACGGCGCTGCCGTGGGGCATTATTTGCATTACAAGAATTTCACGCCGCGTTGCGAATTCGCCCCACCGCGCCAGGGGCAAACGTTTCCGGCGGCAACTGCACCCCGACGCACTCCAGCTTGTACATGAATTGCGGGCGCAATCCGCAGGGCATCAGGCAGCCCTCCACTTTGCCCCCCATCGTGCCGTTGGGCGCTTCCTTGAACCGGAACAGTTCCTGCATCAGCACCCTGTCCCCTTCCATGCCGGAGACTTCCGTCACGCTGGTGACTTTTCTTGACCCATCGCGCATTCGCGACTGCTGGACGATCAGTTGAATCGCCGATCCGATCTGTTCGCGAATGACCCGGATGGGGAAATCGATCCCCGCCATCAGCGACATGGTTTCGATTCGCGAGATCGCGTCGCGCGGGCTGTTGGCGTGCAGCGTCGTGAGCGAGCCGTCGTGGCCGGTGTTCATCGCCTGGAGCATGTCCAGCGCCTCCGCGCCGCGGCACTCGCCAACCACGATCCGTTCCGGACGCATCCGCAGCGCGTTGCGCACCAGGTCGCGAATCGTCACCTGTGCCCCGCTGTC
>Ga0181538_10003006_pt1 | contig 16824 bp, 13 predicted proteins | sample PEATcosm2014_Bin_40_FD_119773 | JGI IMG/M metagenome (GOLD analysis project Ga0181538, IMG submission 119773) | Peatland microbial communities from MTU Mesocosm Facility, Houghton, MI, USA - PEATcosm2014_Bin23_30_metaG | ecosystem: Environmental > Terrestrial > Soil > Wetlands > Peat | place...
CCTGGCCGTTCACCCGCACCGTCGGCGGTTGCAGAAAATGATACGGCTCCACCACCCGCCCCGTCTTCGGCCCGATGGCGCGCGCCACCGGCTCCGGATCGGCGGTGCTGAAACCGTTCGTGAAGCAAACCAGCCGCGCGTTGAAATCCAGGGTCACCTTGTCCGCCGTCATCATCTGCGCGCCGGTGTGCATCAATGGATTGACGCATTCCAGCACCCGGTTCGTGTAATTCAACGCTGATGCCACGTCGCCAAACGCCTGGCCGCGCACCGCAAAATTTGTCAACGCCACGCGCCCGCTGGCCGCGATGCTGTCGTAGTCATACAAACGCCCTGATACGTCCACGTCCAACACCGGCGGCCCGGAGAATTTCATGATCTCAAAACCGCGCACCGCGTTGCTCGCCGTCAAAAACGGCCGGACGGCTTCCGGATCCAACACGCCGCGGATGTGCCAGCGATAATCTTTGGTCGCGTCGTCCTCGCCGCCGCTTAATTGGAGCCGGCTTTTTGATTTCACGACCGCAAGATCGGGCAGTTGCCACAGGAGATTTGAGTAGGAAAAGTGCGTGCGCGCCAGATCAACCTCCACGCCACGGAACACACTATTGGTGATGGCCAGTTCGCCATTTAATCGGATGGTCGGCTGCACCTCATCGCGCCAGTCCGGCGGGCGGTTCGTCTCTGCGGGCAGAATCAGCGAGCCGCTGGCCTGAAGTGACGGCGGTTGGGTCCAGGTAAAATCCGCCAGCCGTTCGCGCGTTTTTTCCGTCAGCAATGCGGCCAGCGCCTGAATGTTGAAACACGAGGAATTGGTGAAGGTGAATTCGCGCGTGGCCAGGTTCAGCCGCGCCACGGCCTCCAGTTGTCCGCCCCCCAGCCCGGCGGACAATTGGGTGACGGCCAGTTCGGGCGCCTGCCAGAGGCCGTTGCACTCCACGAAGTCCGCGTTCAGTTTTTCGGATTTCAATTCCCGGAACTTCGCCGTCCATGTCAACCGATACGGCTGCGCGTTTGTCCACCACGCCCACGCCGGGACGAAAGGGGTTGGAACTCCAGCGGGCGCAGTGAGCTTGGCGGCGAGCCGGAGGTTGCGCATGCCGCCCCAGGGCGTTTGAACCGAGGTCGCGTTCAAGTTCAGCCGGACGGCGAACGAGTGAATGTCCCGCGCGTCGCCATTCACGGCCAGGCTCAATTGCGGCGTGCCCGTGAAATGTATCCGGTCGAGTGTGTCGGAGAGTTGCCGCAATCGTGCCTGCCAGACGGCGCGGCTGGCGGATTTTTGGCCATGAAAAACGTCCCAGTTGCAAATCTCCGGCGCGTGGATGATGTCGCCTGACAACGTGAGTTTCGCGCCGGCGCAGTCAGCTTGAAAATGGTCGAGCGACCAGGTGTTGTTCTTTTGGAAGCGCAATTCGGTCTGAATGTTGTCGAGCGTGAACCCATGGGTTGGCGTCAGCGGCCAGACGAATTTACCCTGGCGCAAAAGGAGTCCGTCAACCTGCCATTGCCGGCGCAACAGGGCGCGAAAGTTCAATTGCAGTTGAATTTCGGCCAGGGAAAGCACCGGGTCGTCGGGCGCTTCGGCGTGGCCGAGGCGGACGTTTTCGACGACCAGCCCGTGGATGAAATTCAGGCGCATCCGAGTGAATTCCAATTTGATTCCGCGCGTTTGCAGTGTTTCCACCAGCCGCCGTTTCAAAAAGTCCGGCAGGCCGATGCGGTTGAACCAGACGAGGGCGCAAACCAGCGCCAGCACCGCGAACAACACGGTGATGCGAAGCCGGCGAAAGCCTGTTCGGCACTTTCGCCAGAAGCCGGGTGGCGCAGGCATGTCAGGGAACGTTCGCCGGAATGGTGAGATAACTCAAGACGAACTGGTAGAGCACCGGCGGAAAAATCAGCGCCCAACGTTCGCCGTCCAGCGTCACGGCGGCCAGTGCGGTGTGCGCCTGTGGCGCTTCCGTGCCGAAATCCACCGTGCGCTTTTCGCCGTTTTTCAGTTCGAAGGTGATCTGCAGATTATTTGTGTTCAGGCCGTAGTTTTTTTCCGGCTCGGTGATGTTGCGTCCGAACCAGTAGGTGGCGGCGAGCCCGCCGAAACGGTGCGTCGTTTCCTCGATGGCCGGCGGATTGATGATGCCTTGCGAACCGGGCGCGAGCGACCACTGGTTCGGGCCGTTGCGAATCATCACCCGTGTTTTTCCGTTTTGACGCAGCATGATTTGCGAAACGTCATTCTCGCTGAAGTTCCAGATTTGCCGGCCCCGGAACTCCCAGCTGGATTCAAAATCCGGCATCCGGCCCAAATCCGCGGTGGCCACGCCGTAAATAAAATCCTCGTCCGCGCGTTTGACGAAAACTTCGTTCGTTTGCGTCGCGCCAAAAAGAATGTCCGCGATGACGGCGTTGGTGTCACCCGCCACCGACCGCAAGATAATCCGGCGGGACGGTGTGGCCAGCCCGTAAGCGGGCAAATCCGGCGCGGTCACGACGTCCTTGACGAACTCGGTCAAACGGAGACCGGCGAGATATTTAATGTATGCTTGTGCGTTCTCGGCATCCCCGGGAAATTTTTCACCCACGACTTGCCAGTCGTCCGAGCCGTGCCTTTGCAGGGTGAAATCCGTCGGGCCATGCACTTCAATTTCCGCGACGGGCGTGGTTAATTCCAGCAGATGCGAATCGCGGAAGTCATTCACCGAGCCGCGCCACGGCAACAACGGCTCCTTGGCGGTCGTAAGAATGGCGTTCCACCTTTCGCGTCTGGCAAAGACTTGCGTTGGCTCATTCGTCGGACTTGTACCGACGTGAATGGCGGAAAGGAAATTGGTGCCGTGACCGAGCCACAGGTCGAGATCGGCGGGCTGCAAACCGAACGCGGTCAAATCCGCCTTCGGGTTGTCGGTGACGAATTGTATGATGCGCGCGGTTTGAAGGTGTTGCAACGCATCGGTGATGCGATCGGCGTCGGCGCGCGCCGGAAACGGACGAATCATGCGCCAGAGATGGTTCGTCGCGTCGCGACGAAGCTCAATGACTTTCGTGCCATTGGTCAACACAATCCAATCCAGGCCGCCGTTGCTTGCATCTATCAGCGCGGTGTCGCGCCAGTCATTGGCTGAAAGCGGAATGAATTTTAGCCAGTCGGCGTCGGCGACGAACGCGCCATCCACACCCACAACGCGCAGATAAACTGCGTCACCGGGCGGGGTCATGTTTCCGATCCGGATCTGCCGGAGTTGGTCGCCGGACTCAATGACGAGTGAAATACGGGGCGTTTCAAAACCGAATTCCACGTCGGCATTGCGGTGATTGCGGAGTTCGGCGGCGCTGATGCGGGTGGCGGGCGTGAGTTTTTGGAGCGCGTCGAGCAGGGCTTCGATGGCGGCTGGCTGGGCAGGATAGGCAACGGGTTTGGTCAGCAGCCACGTGCCGTTCGTGCGGTCGGCGCGAATTTCCAGCGCGCCGGACGGGATCACTTGAACGCTGGTGACGGCGGGCGGACGCAATTCCGGCAGAATGCAGGACGATACCGCGGCGGCCGGCCGCAGGAAGTGTTCAAAAATAAAAATCAGCGCGAACAGCGCCGCGGCGATCAGAAACCAGATTCCGGTGGTTTTCGAATTCATTATTTTCTCCGTACGAGCCAGACCAAACAGCCGAACAGCAACACCGCGCCGGGCAAGGCGCCCAGCAGCAGCCAGCGGACTTCGCGCTGCTGGGTCCGGGTCATGGACAGCCGGAATTCCGTGACGGGCCGCGGCCCGATGCCTTTGAGCAACGTGGTGCGGTCCAGCAGCCAGTTGACCGCGTAACCGACGAAGTCGCGGTTGCCGCCGCCTTCGATGCAATAATTGCCGAGGAAAATCGAGTCGCCTGCGACTAGGAGGCGCGTGTTGCCGCGCGGATTCGCCACCCCAGCCACCGGCTTTTGCTCGACGGCGGCAATGAGCGGGTAACTGCGCGGCCGTTCAGCGCTGTCGCCCGTGAGCGTGGCTTTTTCGCTGGAAAAGGCGAGTTCCTCGACCTGCGGCGCGTTGGCGGGCGGGTTCGGCCATTCCACGCGCTCAATGGGACGCGGCAAAAACATCTGCAGCGTCAACTGGGTGAGCGGGTTTACGACCGGATGCTGGCTAAACGTGCGGACTTTGATGTCCTGGCCGGTCACGGTGTTGGGATCTTTTACCACGTCGGCGACGACATTGACGCCCCAGCGTTGCAAGATCGGTTCGAGGCCGGTCGGCCGCTTGATGGAGGCGTAATTAAACAGCGCCAGCAACCGTCCGCCCTGCTTCAGATATTCCTCAATCTTTTGCAGTTCGGGGTCGGTCAACGGCATGGTTGGCGCGGCAATGATCAACAGGTTGCAATCCATCGGCACACCCGTGTCGCCGTTCAATTCCAGGTTCGTAACCGCCACGTAGTTTTGGGCCAGAATGGCGCCGAACTTCAGGTAACCGTAATTATCGCTGTCCGCGAGTGAGGGTTCGCCGTGACCCTGCAAAAAATACGCTTGGAACGGCTTGGCGCTGGTGACGGCCAGCAACATGGAGGTGAACACTTGTTCCCCCATGAACGCAACCGGTTTGCGCCGGAACTCGCGCTCCCCCCTCGGATTGTCCACCGGATCGAGTTTGACCTGGGTGAGCGAGTCGCCGTTGACAATCTTGACCCGCCCTTCGCAATCAAAAATAATCAGATTTTTGTCCGTGGGCGCGTTGAGCTTGTATTGCTCCTTGAGTTTTTGCGCCTCGCCCGCGTCGCGGACATAGTCCACAGTCTTGACGGAAAGGCGGGGATTGGCCGAGCAATACTCGTTTAACAAGGCCATGATGGTCGGATAAAAATCGTCCTGTTTGTCGTAATAAAGGGTGACGTCAATGTGATTGGTCAACGATTTGAGAATGTCCAGGGTTTGCGAAGACAATTTGACGCGCGTTTGCGAACTCAGGTAAAACCGGCCAGAGAAACGCGCGCCCAGGTAGTTCGCCATCACGACCACGGCCAGCACCAGCAGCGTGCGCACCACCACGTCGAAGCCGATTTTCCACCGGCGGCCGGGCGAGAAGCTGGGTTGGGGTTTGGGGTCGGTCGGCATTTTATTTCCAGCGCCGGCTTTCCACCACGCGCAGGGTCAGGAACAAAAAGAAAAACGTCAAGCTGACATAAAAAATCACCGTGCGGGTGTCCACCACGCCGCGTGTGAAATCATCCATTTGTTTGAACAAATTGAAATATAAAAGCACCTCCGCTGGCCATTGCTGCATCGTGGGGGGGACATGGGCCAAAAAAGCCACGATGAAGAGGTTTACCCCAATCGCCAGACTGATCACCGCTGCCACCACCTGGCTGCGCGTCAATGAGGACGCGAAACAACCCAGGGCGAGGAACAGGCAGCCGCTCAGAAAGATGCCCAGATACATTCCTCCCAGTGTCCCGGCGTCCAATGCGCTCGTTTGATTTGTAAAATACCGCACGATGAAAAGTCCGGCGAGCGTCGGCAGCCACATTGCCATGTATAAAATCACCGCGGTGGTAAATTTGGCCGCAACCACTTCCATATCCCCCACGGGCGTCGTCATCAGTGTTTCATACGTGCCGGAAGCCTTTTCCAGCGCGAACAACCTCATGGTAATTACCGGCGTCGAAAGAATAACAATGACCCAAAACAAGAAGCTGTTAAAAAACAATTCCGTGACGGGCATCAAGAAGGGATCACTGCCCAGATTTCTGATCAACATCACAAAACTCAAACCGACCAAAAACGTCACCGCCGAGATGATCACGTAGCCGGTGATGGAACAAAAAAACGCCGCCAATTCCCGGCGGGCGAGCGTCCAAAAAATTTTCATTCGCCCTCCTCCTCCTCGGTCGGCCGGGTTATCTGCACGTAAATGTCTTCGAGCGAATGGCGGCTGCGCGTCAACTCGCGCATGATCCAGCCGCGTTCCAGCACCAGCGCGAAAATCGCCGGGCGCAGGTCATATCCGTCGCGCGGTGTCAGCGCGCAGCGTTGAAATTCGCCTTCACTGGAGGACACGTCGAATTGTTCGATCCCCGGCATTTGCGACACGGCTTCGCGCAGTTCGTCCATCGGCGCGGCGATTTCGGCGATGATCTGGCTGCTGCCCGCCATGAGCCGCTGTAAATTGTCCGGCGTGTCGGCGGCCAGAATTTTGCCGTCGTACATGATGAGCATCCGGTTGCACGTCATTTCCGCCTCGGGCAGAATGTGCGTCGAAATCAGCACCGTGTGCTTCCCGGCCAGGCTTTTGATCAATTGCCGCACCGCGCGAATCTGGTGCGGATCCAGGCCGATGGTCGGTTCGTCCAAAATGATCAATTCCGGCTCATGCACCAGCGCATCCGCCAGGCCGACCCGCTGCTTGTAACCCTTGGAAAGCTGGCCGATGATGCGCCGGTCCACCTCCGTCAACCCGCACTGCTCCATTACCGTGGCCACGCGCTCGCGCGAACGCCGTCGGTCGAGGCCCTTGAGCCGCGCGCGGAACTTCAGGTATTCCCGCACGCGCATTTCGGGATACAGCGGATTGTTTTCCGGCATGTACCCGATGCGGCGGCGCACTTCCTCCGACTGGTGAAACACATCAAAGCCCGCGATGCGCACCGTGCCGGATGTCGCCGGCAGGAAACACGAAAGAATCCGCATCGTCGTGCTTTTGCCCGCGCCATTCGGTCCGAGCAAACCGACAATTTCGCCGCGCGTGACCGTGAACGAAATGCCCGCCACCGCCGTGCGACCGGCGTAGCGTTTCGTCAAGTCCGTCACCGCAATCATCGCATTGTCGTTCATCGAAACATTGGGCGGAGTCTAGCAGGAAATTCGGGGTTCCGGCCAACAAAAATTCCGCCACCCAACAAGACCCTTGCTTCATATACCGGCAAAACCGCCGCTGGTTGCGCTCAAAATTGTGCGTGCTGGCTTGACTTTGCTCAACCGCCGGCGCAAAAGCAATCCGCAGTGTCTCCGCTGCCCGACAATTTTTACGCCGACTGGCGCTCGCGCTTCGGCCCGGCGTGTGTCCTGCATGATGAAAATGAGCCGCCGCCGGAACGCCTGCTCCAGGCCATCTGGCGCCACCAGCGGCTGCAGCGCGGCCGGCTCCAAACCGCCGACGGCAGATCCGTCCGGATTTTGCACCCCGGTTTTATCAGCGTCGAAGGCGGGCCGGATTTTCGCGGTGCGGTCATTCAAATCGGTGACGCCGCGCCGTGTTCCGGCGACGTGGAGATTGACCTGCGCTCCGGCGGCTGGCACGCCCACGGTCACGACCGCAATCCGGAGTTCAAAAATGTCCTGCTCCATGTCGTTTGGGACAACGTTGGAGTTCACGCTCTCGCCTCGGCAAAGCCTCCGGCGCAGCCTGGGTCAGCGTGCCGGAGCCGGGAACCGTCGAACAAGCTGAAACTTGAACTCCAACCCCTGCCGCCAACGCTGGCGGTCAGCGACAAGCTGGACGCGCCGTTGGCCGAACTCGGATTGTGGCTGGAAAATGATCCACCGCGCGTCCTGCCTGAAAAATTGCGCGGCCAATGTTGCGTGGCGCTGCGCGAACTGGATGAAACACGGCAGGGCCGGATTTTGGATGCGGCTGCCCGCGTTCGTTTTCAGGCCAAGGCGGAACAATTCCGCGCCCGCGCCCGGCACGCCGGCTGGGAGCAGGCGCTTTGGGAAGGCTTGTTCCGCGCGCTCGGCTACAAACACAACGTCTGGCCGATGCAAAGCCTTGCCGAACTGCGCCCGTGCTGGCTGCGCGGCGCGGAACCGGCCTTTGCGTTGCAAGCCCGGCTGCTCGGCATCAGCGGTTTGCTGCCGGCGGAATTGACCCGCGCCCAAAAGAGCACGGACGGTTATCTGCGCCGGGTTTGGGATTGCTGGTGGCGGGAACGCGATGAGTTCGGCGATTGCATTTTGCCGCGCACGGTCTGGAAATTTCACGGATTGCGTCCGGCCAATTATCCGCAACGCCGGCTCGCGCTGGCCGCGCACTGGCTGGCGGACAAAAAGTTGATTTCAAAAATTGAGAATTGGAGCGTGGCGGATGTTTCGGATGGCAGGGCCGCGCTGTCCACCCTCCGCAGTAGTGCTACGGAGGACGGGCCGCGCGGCCAGGCTGACCGGCAGGTCAGCCCTGCCCGATTGCTGGATTCGCTGCGGAAAATTCTTGAGGTGGAACGCGACGAATTCTGGTCGTGGCACTGGACCTTCCGCTCGGCGCGGCTGACGCAGCCGCAACCGTTGCTGGGCGATGCACGGGTGACGGATTTGGCAGTGAATGTGATTCTGCCGTGGCTTTGGACGCGCGCCACCGAAGGTAAAAACGGGAGGCTTCAACAGATCATTGAACACCGCCATGCCGTCTGGCCGCAGGCGGAGGACAACTCCATTTTGAAGCTGGCGCGGCAGCGTTTGCTGGGGGTTGGGCGGAACCGCGCGTTGCGGAGCGCTTCCGCGCAGCAGGGACTGATTCAAATCACGCGCGACTTTTGCGAACACTCGAACGCGGTCTGCGAGAATTGCCGGTTCCCGGAACTGGTGCGCGGTTGGAACGCGCAGACGACTACTTAAGATCAATCCCGTTGAAGGGATTGTTGTTAAACCCATCCGTGGGTTTCGTTGGGGGTTTTGGCACCGGCTTTGAAGCGGAAGCAGATGAATCACTTTCACCATTTCCCTCTGCGGGATGATTTCCTTTGACGTCCATGTGCGGATTTTTGGCGCGCTTGTTGCGCGGCAGCGGGCTGACCATCACATTGATGCCGCGCCCGATGAGTTTGGGCGGAAAATCGGGGTTGCCGTAGGGCGCGATCTCGGCCAGAAATTTGTTGATGACCTGGAAGCCGACTTCCGTGTGCGCCATTTCCCGGCCGCGGAATTTGAGCGCGACCTTCACCTTCATGTCCTCGCAGAGAAAATCCACCGCGTGCGTGACCTTGATGCCAAGATCGTGCGGGTCAATACGCGGGCTTAATTGCACTTCCTTCACCGTCGAGGCGTGCTGGTGTTTCTTGGAATCCTTCTCCTTCTTGGCCTGTTCGTAACGGTATTTGCCGAAATCCACGAGCCGGCAGACCGGCGGCGTGGCGGTGGCTGCAATTTCGACGAGGTCCACCCCGCTTTGCCGCGCGAGATTGATCGCGTCGTTCAGCGAGATGACGCCAAGCTGTTTGCCGTCAACTCCAATGACCCGGACTTCGCGGGCGCGGATTTTGCCGTTGACCCGGACAAACGAAGCAGGAGAAAAAGTACGTGGGGAATAAGGGCGGCTCAAGACACCCTCGTCGGTTGTGGCATAACTGTAAGTTTTCGCATCAAGCAAACTGGCCCGGCCAGTTCAGAATCTGTTCTACCAATAAGCCTTTCTGGTTGGACGTGCAAGCAAATAATTGGAGACACTCAAAAATCAGGGCCTGATTTGACGGCTTTAAGCGCGGCTTCATAAACCCGCTTTAACGGTATCTTTGCCCGCACCGCCAGTTTTTTGCAGGATTCAAACTCCGGTGCGGCCTGGACCACCTTCCCGTTGAGCCGTCCGATTTTAAAGGTGATCTCGCCAACCGGCGTTTTGATTTTGGTGAATTCGCGCCGTAATTTGCGCCGTTCCGCCATCGTCTGCCGCACGCCAAACGCACTCGTTTCGCGCAGGATCATTTCGCTGAACCTGTCCGCGTCGGTTTCGGCGCACAAAACCGTGAGCAACACCCCGGGCCGGTTTTTCTTCATCTGGATGGGGGTGTGAAAAACATCCAGCGCGCCCGCCGCCAGCGCGGCTTCGACAAAATGCCCGAGAATTTCCCCGCTCACATCGTCCAGGTTCGTTTCCAGCACGGCGACACGATCTGTTTCCCAGTCTCGAGTTGGAGTCCAAGCTTCAGCTTGTCTTGCACGAGAAGCAGCCTGAAGGCTGAACTCCAACGCTTCGCCCAGCACTGCACGCAACACGTTCGGCCGCGTTTGGTGGTCGCGTGTGCCGAGTCCGAAACCGATTTTTTCCGCGACCAGACTTTGCATCGGGCCGAAACTCTCGATGAACTCCGCCAGCAGAGCGGCGCCGGTGGGCGTGACCAGTTCGTGCGGTTCATCGCATTGCGTCACGCCGATGCCGCGCGCGCCAAGAATTGCCAGCGTGGCCGGGGCGGGAACGGGAAAGCGTCCGTGGGCGCAATCCACCCAGCCGGTGCCTTCCACGACCGGGGCGGCCAGCACGCGGGGTTTGCCGAGCAGCTCGAGCGCAATGCACGCGCCCACGATGTCCACGATGGAATCCACCGCGCCGACCTCGTGAAAATGAACTTTCTCCGGCTGCCGGCCGTGGATTTTGCCCTCAGCCTCCGCGAGGCGTTGAAACACGGCGACGGATTTGTTCTTCACCCACGCCGACAATGTGCTGCGCCCGATGAGTTTTTTGATTTCCTCAAACGTCCGGTTCTCCTCGTGATGATGTTGGCCGTGATGCGTGAAACGTGATGCGTGATGATGTTCGTGCTCGTGGCGATGTTTGTGGGCGTCGGCCAGGTGGACATCAAACTTCACGCCGGCGATGCCGGATTTTTGCTGGCGCGCGACGTGAAGATGATAGCCGTCGAGCTTCAATTTCTTCAACTCGCGCTCCAGCTTGCGGTCATCCGCGCCGAGGTCAATCAACGCGCCGATGAACATGTCGCCGCTGATGCCGCTGAAAATATCGAGGTAAAGCGTTTTCATGGTGATGCGGGAACATTCAACACCCAACATTCAACGCTCAACCTCGAATTGCTCCCCAGGCACGACCGTTGACTGTTCGAGGTTGAATGTTGAGCGTTGAATGTTTTCTTAAAATTCATCTGTCTGCCAGTGCATTGATTTGCGACGCCGCATAACCCGCGCCGAAACCGTTGTCAATGTTCACCACCGTCACGCCGCTGCCGCAACTGTTCAACATGCCCAGCAAGGCCGCGATGCCGCCGAAGCTCGCGCCGTAACCGATGCTGGTCGGCACAGCGATGACCGGTTTGGAAACCAGACCGGCGACGACACTCGGCAATGCGCCTTCCATGCCGGCGACGACGATGAGTACGTTCGCCCGCTGGATATTTCCCGATTTCGCCAGCAAGCGATGCAGACCGGCAACACCCACGTCGTAAATCCGCTCGACCCGGTTGCCCATGATTTCCGCCGTCACCGCCGCCTCCTCCGCCACGGGCAAATCACTGGTGCCGGCGCAAATGATCCCGATGGTTCCCGGCCGTCTGGCCAGAGGTTTTTTCTCGATGGTCACACAGCGGGCAGGTTGGTGGTGGACGGCCAGCTTGAATTTTTTGCGCAACGCGCGGGCATGGGCGTCGTTAACACGCGTGATGAGCACGCGCGATTCGGAGGCCAGGATTTTCGCGGCAATTTTGACGACCTGTTCCGGCGTTTTGCCGCCGCCGAAAATGACTTCGGGAAAACCTTTGCGGAGCGCGCGGTGCGTGTCCACCCGCGCGAAGCCGAGGTTGGCCACCGGCGCGGCTTGAAACGCGCGCAAGACCCGGTCGCGCCCCACTCCGCCCGCGCGGAATTTTTCCAGCAATTGAATCGCTTCGGTAATCGTCACGATCAAATACTATGCGCTTTGGTCGGACGGTCACAGCAAATTTATTGCAGCAGCAGTTGCATGCCGCTGCACCGTTTGCGGAACAAGCTGTTCGCGTTGTCACGCGGGAAAAATTAATGGGGATGTCGCCGGAACAGCCGTTTCCGATTGGCGTAAAGATACCAGACAATCAACACGTTGATCGCCAGCACAATCAACAAACCGATCTTGGGATGGCTCAAAAGTTCGGGCCGGGCCGGGCTCGGCATTTCAAACCGGTGCCGGCGCACCAGCTCAAAAATTTCTATCGGAATGAAAAACGCCGATTCGCCAATCGCCAGCCAGCCGGCCCACGGCGCGCGAAAAATCAGCCCCACGCCTTCGACGAGCGAAAACAGGCTGTAAAGAAACGTCCCGGTGGCCATCCAGCGCACGTTGGCCGGCGTGATGAGTTCCAGCCGGTCGCCGATGTCCGAGAGAAACCGGTTTTCAGGATCGAGATGCACCCAATGCACAAAGCGGTCGAACAAATCCGAAAGACCGGGCCCTGTCATTTTGTAAACACCCAAAGCCAGCAGCAACGACAGCCCGCCCTTGATCAATTTGCCGGCGATGATGAGATAGAGCGTGGGAGCGCGCTTCTTGAGAACGGTCGTTGTTTTTGCGCTTTCGGCCATCAGCGGACTTTCGGTAACAACCAATTTAACAATTCACCAATCGCCATGCGTTCCTGCCGGCCATTGTCCCGAAAACGCACCGTCACCGTATCCTTCAACTCCGGCTTTTCGCCGAGCGTGTCGAAATCAATCGTCACGCAAAACGGTGTGCCCGCCTCGTCCTGGCGCGCGTAACGGCGGCCAATCGAACCGGCATCGTCGTAAAACACATTCATCCACGGACGCAACAAATCGCGGACTTCAATCGCCTTCTTCACCAGCTCCGGCTTGTTCTTGAGCAATGGCATCACTCCGGCCTTGACCGGCGCGACGCGCGGATGAAATTTCAAAATCACGCGCGTATCGGTTTTCCCTTTGTCGTCGGTCTCGGTGACTTCGCTGTAGGCGTTCGTGATCAGTGCAAGGATTAGACGGTCCACCCCCGCCGACGGTTCAATGACATGCGGAATATATTGGCCTTTCGCGAGGCCGTTCGCGTCTTCGGTGGCGTCCTTGGCGGCCGTTTCTTCCGCCACGCCCATTTTGATGAGATATTTTTTCCGGTTCTCGTAATAGCGCCGCCAGAGTTCATCCGATTTTTCCTTCGGCAACTTCGCCCACGCGGTGCGCAGTTCCTCGTCGAAAACGCCCATCGGCTTGCCGGAGAAACGCTCGTGCTGGCTCAAATCGAAATCGCTGCGGGCGGCGATGCCTTCAAGTTCCTGCGTGCCGAAGGGGAACTTGAACAAAATGTCCACGCAGGCGCGGGCATAGTGCGCGAGTTCCTCCGGCTTCTGCCAGTATTCGGCGAGCGTCGTGCGTGGCAGGCCGATGCCTTCGTAAAACTTGATCCGCTCCTCGACCCAGTATTTGTGCCACGCTTCCCAGCCCCAGTTTGGTTGCGGGTTGAGGGTTGAGGGCTGAGGGCCGGAAATTGGATGTTGGTTGTTGGATGTTGGTTGTTGGATGTTTTCCTTTGAAACCTCCGCCACGTTTCCGCTAATGGCTTCGACGACTTCGTCCGGCTTGATGAAGTATTCGAGTTCCATTTGCTCGAACTCGCGGGAGCGGAAGGTGTAATTGCGCGGCGTGACCTCGTTGCGGAACGCCTTGCCCACCTGCGCGATGCCGAACGGGACTTTCTGCCGCGAGGTTTCGAGCACGTTCTTGAACTGCGCGAAAATGGCCTGCGCGGTTTCGGGGCGGAGGTAGGCAATCGCCGATTCATCCCGCACCGGACCAACGTAGGTTTGGAACATCAGGTTGAACGCCCGCGGCGCGGTCTTCTCCCCGTGGCATTCAGAAACCATCTTGCTGGGCTTTTGCGGACAGGGGATTTCATTGGTCTGATCGGCGCGGAAACGGCCTTTGCACGTTTTGCAATCAATCATCGGGTCGCTGAACGTGTCCACGTGGCCGCTGGCCTGCCAGATCTTCGGCGACATGATGATGGTGGCTTCGAGTCCGGCGACGTCGTCGCGCTGGCGGGTCATGGTGTTCCACCAGAGTTCCTTCACGTTGCGCTTGAGTTCGGCACCGAGCGGACCGTAGTCCCAAAATCCATTGATGCCGCCATAAATTTCGGAGGATTGAAAAATGAAACCGCGCCGCTTGCACAGCGACACGATTTTTTCCATGAGTGCGTTTTCTTTCGGCTCGGCCATAGGGTCGAACAGTGTTTGCGATGGGCGCAGCGCTGTAAATGAGATTTTGACCGGCCCAAGGGCGGCGCGGCGCGTGAATTCCACGCGCGATGCGTGAAAATTTCGCGCCTAACGCCTTCGCAAAAAAGTTTACCCGCGGTTTTATTGGCATTTGGCGGGGGAAACCGGTTGGCACCGGCATTGCTAAATGTTTTTCAGACTGAAGTTGACGGCGCGTGCGATGGATTTGTGGAACTCGACGAACCGTCATGAAACGAACAAAAACCAAAAAACCTGATTGAACGTATGAAAAGAATTCTGAAACAGAACAAGGCCTTCACGCTGATCGAGTTGCTCGTCGTGATCGCCATCATCGCCATCCTTGCGGCTCTGTTGCTGCCGGCGCTCGCCGCGGCCAAGCGCAAGGCGCAACGCATTAATTGCGTCAGCAACCTCAAACAAGTGGGCATTGCCTTCCGCCTCTGGGAAGGTGACAATGGCGACAGATATCCCATGGCGGTCAGCACGACCTACAACGGCGCCAAGGAGAAAATTTATACCATGGGCAACCCCAGTCCGTACACGCCTCCGGCCACGTATGGCCTCACCAACGTTTTTGTCGTCATGTCCAATGAATTGAGCACGCCCAAAATTTTGTTTTGTCCGTCTGACAGCGTTCGGAGCGCCACCACCAACTTTGTGGCTTTGGCCAACGACAATCAAAACTTGAGCTACTTTGTCTGTGGCGATGCAGCTGAAGCTTATCCGCAGATGATTATGACTGGCGACCGGAATATTGGAACCGTCGGCAGCCCAAATGTCCCCGCGACCATGACCAACGTTCTCGGCGTGCAATGGACTGGTAGTGCCTCGGCGTGGTGGGCGTGGACTTCCGTTGATATGCATTTGAGAGTTGGCAATATCGGCATGGCTGACGGCAGCGCCCAGCAGACAACGGTTTCCGGGTTGCAGACAGCCTTGGGCACCGCCACCAACGGCGCGGCGACCTTGCAACCGTGGTATAATTTCCCGCAAGGAGCATCTCAGTAAACGCAAACTGAATTTTACTGTTTCACACAACAGCAAGGCATCCGCAAGGGTGCCTTGTTTTGTTTTAAACAGTGAGCTCCTCCTGGCCAGACCAAATCAAAGATTGCGACCGGAGCTGCCGGGATCATCATGGCCGTTTTTCTTTTCTGATTTTTCTGAAAGCCGCTGCCGGGCGAAAAATTTTTGCAGCCACCCCCGGCAATCCGCTTCCCGGACGCCGCCCGTGATTTCACAGCGGTGATTCAGCGTGGGGAATTGCAGCAGGTTCAGCGCCCCGCCCGCCGCGCCGCCCTTCGGATCGCTGGCGCCGAACACCACGCGCGCCAGCCGGGTATGCACCATCGCGCCGGCGCACATCGGGCACGGCTCCTTGGTCACGTAAAGCGTGCAATCCGTCAGCCGCCAGTCGCCGACGGTTTCCTCCGCCTGCGTGAGCGCGAGCATTTCGGCGTGCGCCGTGGCGTCCTTGAGCTGTTCGACCTGGTTGGAGGCCCGCGCGATGATTCGACCCTCGCGGACGATGACCGCGCCGACGGGCACCTCGTCCGCTTCATAAGCGCGCTCCGCCTGCCGCAAGGCCTCGCGCATGAAATAATCGTCGCTGTGCAAATCAATGATGGGTTCGTCGCTCATACAAGTTTTCAACATCGAACATCCAACATCGAACTCCCAACAACCAATGAAATGGCCGGGGGCTTCAACATTGGATGTTCGATGTTGGATGTTGAATGTTGGATGTTTCCCCAAATGCTTCTTCGAGCGTCCAGTCATTGCGCCCGTCGGGGTGGCAATGGCAATGCGCCGCGAAAAATCCGCCGCGATATTGCCAGAACCAGGGCCAGATTTGCTCGCGGTCGGTCTGCGGCAGGTTCAAACCCTCGAGCGCGGCGCGGGTGAAGAATTGAAAACGGCCCTCGGCATGATGCGGCGGCAGGGATTTCAGGCGCGGTTTCACCTCGAACAAAAACATCAGCCAGTGCGTCCGGCCCTGGAAACCATGTTCGCTGACCAGGCCGGCCAGATGCAGATCTTCAGGGCGCAGCGACAGGCCCGTTTCCTCGTGCGCTTCGCGGCAGGCGCAGAAGTAGGGCGATTCGCCGAGGTCCATCTTCAATTTCCCGCCGCAGGGACTCCACAGGCCGCGATTCGGCTCCTGCGCGCGTTCGAGCAGGAGCACCTCGTCGCGCTCGCTGAAGCAATACAGCAGCGTGGCGACTCTGTAGGGCAAAATCTCGGGCATATTATTTTAGCTGGCTGGCGGATTTTGGGGTTCCAACCAAGACGACGCCGACTGTTAGAATGGCAGTCAGACGTTTTGATTTGGCAGACATGGTCCCTTGATTGAAAAACCTAAACGCATTTGAAGCAAGCGGATTAAAGGGCGCATCTCAATTTCTTGCAGAGCTATTTTTCTCATTAGCACCCGGCTTCAGCCGGGTGAATCGTGCGCGGAGAAAATGGAAACGGTTTCAACCGTTTTCCGCACCCGCAGCCACAAAGCCGTTGAAACGGCTTGGAGCCGCATCGCCAGCACCCACCGGGCTGAAGCCCGGTGCTAATGAAAGGTTGCAAGAATGTGTTTTTACAAGTATCTGGTTTGCAATCAGATGACAAAACTTTGATGCAGGTGAAGCAAAGTTTTGCATGCGGTTACGCCCGTATCGGTTCATGGAAAGGGCCGGGGCGATGGGATTTGAGCTTGAAAATTATTGGCACCACCTCCCCCGGCCCGCTCCCCCGTTTCACGGCGGAGAGGGAGAAAAAATGGCGGCAGTGTCAAGGGCGTGTTGCCCAAATGGAACGGAGCGCGGGTGTCCCACCCGCAGCCGCCAGAATTGCCAATGAGCGCACGAAATTCCACGGGTTTAGGGGTGGTCGAACGTGCTGCGGCTGAGA
>Ga0181538_10003009_pt1 | contig 16819 bp, 16 predicted proteins | sample PEATcosm2014_Bin_40_FD_119773 | JGI IMG/M metagenome (GOLD analysis project Ga0181538, IMG submission 119773) | Peatland microbial communities from MTU Mesocosm Facility, Houghton, MI, USA - PEATcosm2014_Bin23_30_metaG | ecosystem: Environmental > Terrestrial > Soil > Wetlands > Peat | place...
ATCCGGCGCGCAATCCGTTTTGTCGCTGCGTTCCGCATGGCTCAACGACCAATGGGAGGAATTTTGGAGTCAACGCCCTCTGGCGGCGTAAGAACCCACCTACTTTGATGGCTCAGACCCATTATCCTCCGGCGAACCATTTCAGGTTGCTTCGATGGTTGGCCATCGGTACGATTCCTCCTTCGCGCCGAAACCGCCGGCGCGGGGGCGTTGGCAGCCCAGCTTGTCTCTCAGCACCGGAGTTTTGAAATGCGCTTGACCGAGATTCTCAAGGCCCAGAACATCCTCATGCCGATGCTGGCCAGCACCAAGAACGAGGCCATCGGTGAATTAGTCGCCCTCCTGGCAAAAAACGGCGAGATTCAGGATGCCAACGCCGTTCTCAATGCCGTCCTCGAGCGCGAGATGACTCGCACCACCGGAATCGGCAACGGCCTGGCGATTCCGCACGGAAAATGCTCCGGTACTGCCCAACTGGTGATGGCGATCGGCAGGCTGGCGGCGCCGATTGATTTCCAGGCCATCGATGGCAGGCCGGTGACGCTGGTCTGGCTTCTCGCCTCCCCGCCCGATAAGACCGGACCGCACATCCACGCCCTGGCCCGCATCAGCCGCCTCATGACCAGCGACAAATTCCGCCAGGCCCTCACCCAGGCCAAATCCGCCCAGGAAATCTACGACGTCATTGTCCAGCAGGAAAATGCCCTCTAAATAGGTCTCCATGATTCGGCGACAACAGTTCGCCGTTTAGCCGCGTCGCTTGCGACGCGCGTTCTTCTCCATGTCCCGAAATCGCGAACCTTCATCTAGCGTTCAGCACGCGGCTCTGCTCAATCCCCTCCGTGCCATCCGCAGTTCCGCACGCTGAAGTTCCCCGACGATCCGCACAAGTTGCGCCATCTTCTGCCGGCCCTCCAGATCGTCCTGCAGCTTTTTGAATTGAATCCCGGTGACGATCTTGTCCCCTTGCGGCGCCGCGTTGGGGGAGCGCAGCCAGCCTTCGAGGATCAGCCCTTGCCCGCCGTATTTCAATTCCACCCGAAGCCGGTCCTCCTCGCAGATTTTGGGCAATTCCCCGTCCGTGCCGATCAGCGTCACGCCCGCTCCACCCGAGCTCAGGTCGCGGATTTGGGCTTTCACCTCCGTCGCCGCCGAAGGCTCCGTTTTAAGCTGATCGCTCGGGCCCAGTCTCCACACCCGAAGTGAAATGTCGGTATCCCGCGGAATCTCCACCCGATAGTCGGACCGCTTCTGCGCCGCTTTGATCTTCTCGGGGAATTCCAGGAGCACGGCATCGACGAACAAGTCGTCGTTTATTTGCCAGCCGCGCTCAACGCGCCGGATGGGGGAGGCGAATGCCACCTTCCTCGCCCCGCTGCGAAACGAAACGCCGCAAGGAGTCTGGGTCCGGATCAATTCGCCGATCAGGGCCGCCTCGTCCGCGGGCGCTTGGACTAGTATTCCCCCTTCCAGATCGCCCACCAGCCGCGACTTGTAGTTTCGCAGCATCCCCGCCGACGGCAGCGACAGGATCGCCGGCATGTTTCGGGCAACGGCCTGCGCCAGAATTTCGGCGTTTTTATCGGCCATGGTGCGTAGGCTCACGTAGTGCGATGGCCATGAAAAAATCGGCGAATCCGTCCCCGCAAATTAGTCCAAAAATATAATTCGCCGAAATCCCGTTTCCGCGCGTATAGTAGCGGCATAGTCGAGTTCGCCATGACCCGTGTGAACGAAAACGAGACTCCCACGATCGAACCCGGCCAACGCCCGAGCGCTCTCCCGCGGCCGCCGCTCTTCAAGCGTCCGCTGGCCGTAACCGTGCTGCTGGCGCTGGCCCTCGCCGCGGCAATCGCCGCTCTGCTTTACTGGTTGTACGCACGCCAATACGAATCCACCGATGACGCCTTTATCGAAGGCCACGTGATTGCCGTCAGCCCCAAGGTGTCGGCAACCGTTCAGCGCGTCTACGTCGACGACAATTCTCGCGTCAATAAGGGAGATCCGCTCGTCGAACTGGATTCGCGCGATTACGCCGCCGCACTCGCGCAGGCTCAGGGCAATGAAGCCTCCGCCCAAGGCAGATTGCGCGAAGCGCAGGCGCAGGTGCCCATCAGCCAAGCCGGCATCGATCAGGCCCAGGCCGAACTTCACGTTGCCCAGGCCAATGCCCAAAACGCCCAGAGCGATCTCGACCGATTCTTGTCCCTGGACGCGCAAGCCCGCTCCAAACAGCAGATCGACAACGCAACCGCCGCCCAGCGCTCCACCGCCGCCCAGGTGGAAGCCGCCAACGCCAAAATCGCCGCCGCGCAGGCCCAACTCGTCGATGCCCAAACCGCCGTCCTGACCGCCCAGGCAAATCTCCAGGCCGCCCAGGCCGCGCTCCAGCAGGCCCGCAACAACCTCGATTATTGCAAAATCCGCGCCGAAGCCGACGGCGTCATTACCCGCAAGGACATCGAACCCGGAGCTTACGTCCAGGTCGGCCAGCCTATGTTTTCCATCGTCCAATACGATGTCTGGGTCGTCGCCAACTTCAAGGAAACCCAATTGGCCGATATCGTTCCCGGCCAGCCCGTCGACATCAGCGTCGATGCCTATCCCGGCCGCCACGTTACCGGCAAGGTCCAGAGCATCCAGAACGGCACCGGTTCCCGCTTCACCCTCCTTCCACCGGAGAACGCAACCGGCAACTACGTCAAGATCATCCAGCGAGTTCCCGTCAAGATCGAACTGGACGCCCATCAAAACGATGATTCCGACCACCTGCTCTCACCCGGCATGTCGGTCCAGCCCAGCATCAAGGTCAGGTGAACGAATGAATGCCGATTGCCGATTGCCAATTGCCGATTGAAAAGACAAAGGCCCTGCCGCCGGCTTCTCTTTCAATCGGCAATTGGCAATCGGCAATCGGCAATCAGTTCAATGCGTCATGCCCGCTTTCCCCACGGTCAATCCTCCGCGCGTGAACCCCTGGCTCATCGCCGTCATCGTCTCCATGGCCACCTTCATGGAGGTCCTCGACACCAGCATCGCCAACGTCTCCCTCGTCCACATCGCCGGCGGCTTGGCCGCCAGCCCCGACGAGGCTACCTGGGTTCTCACCAGCTACCTCGTCAGCAACGCCATCGTCCTGCCCATCAGCGGCTGGCTCGTCTCCGTCGTCGGACGCAAGCGCTTCTACATGCTCTGCGTCGCATTATTCACCGGCAGTTCCCTGCTCTGCGGACTTGCTCCCTCCTTGCCCTGGCTCATTTTCTTCCGCGTCCTCCAGGGCATGGGCGGCGGGGGGCTACAGCCCAGCGAGCAGGCCATTCTCACCGACACCTTCCCTCCGCGCCAGCGCGGCCAGGCCTTCGCCGTCTACGGCATCGCCGTCGTCGTCGCTCCCGCCATCGGGCCAACCCTCGGCGGTTGGATCACCGACAACTTCTCCTGGCGATGGATTTTCTTCATTAATATCCCCATCGGAATTGTCAGCCTCGGACTCGTCTCTCTCCTTTTGCACGAAACCGCCGACGCCATCGCTCAGCGAAAAGAGGCCCTCAAGCACGGCCTCAAGGTGGATTATCTTGGCTTTGGATTAGTCGCCATCGGACTTGGCTCCCTGCAAGTCGTTCTCGACAAGGGCCAGGAGAACGACTGGTTCTCCTCCAATTTCATTCTCTTCTTTTCCACCCTCACCGTCCTTGGCATCGTCGGCGCCATCTTATGGGAATTCATCACCCCCGATCCCATGGTGGACCTTCCACTTTACAAGAAATTCAATTTCGCCTTCACCAATCTCGCCATGTTCGCCGTCGGTTTCATCCTCTTCGGCACCACCCAGCTCCTGCCGCAATATACGCAGACCCTTTTGGGTTACACCGCAACCCAGGCCGGGCTCGTCATCTCGCCCGGCGGGTTCGCCGTCATGCTCATGATGCCCTTCGTCGGATACCTCGTCTCCCATTATCAGCCCAAATGGCTCGTCGCCCTCGGAATGTGCATCGAAGGCGTCTCTTTGTTCTACATGACGCGCTTCGACACTCAGGCCCCATTCTGGACCCTGGCCGGCGCCCGCGTCCTCCAGGCCACGGGCCTGGCATTTCTCTTCGTCCCCATCAACACCATCGCCTACGTCGGTTTGCCCAAAGGCAAGACCAACAACGCATCCGCCCTTATCAATCTAGCCCGAAACCTCGGCGGCAGCTTCGGCGTCTCCCTCGCCAACACCATGCTCATCCGCCGATCCCAATTTCACCAAAGCCGCCTGTTAAGTTCCTCAACGTTCACCAATAGAAACTATCACACCGCCGTCAATTCGATCGCCGCCCAACTCGTTCATCACGGCCTCAGCCCCGCGATCGCCGCCCATCATGCCGTCGCCGTCCTTTACGAAGCCGTCCAAGCCCAGGCCACGATGCTCTCCTACATTGACGTTTTCAAAGCATTAGGAATCGGCGCGTTCTTAATGATCGGCCTAGTGATCTTCCTCAAGCGTATCCCCATCGGCCATCACGCCTCGGCTGTGCACTAAAAACCCCACACAAAAAATCGCGCCCGCCCATTCCCCGCATCCCCGCTCCCCGACAAAATATTATTTCAAAAAAATCTCCGCTTTCCCAAGAATGCGTCCAAAACTTTCACCTCCCGGCTAAAGATATGGCATTTATATACTTGACTAATCCTACCCCCATAGCTGGTATTCGGGGTTGATCGCGGTTCGGAATTACTTTTTGTGCTTGCGGGGTTTTCGGTGGGACGGTTTCGGAAGGGCAAGGATATGACGCATCATTGCGTCCATTCGGCGCATCGCCGCGTCAGGGTCGGATACGATTACGTCGTCTGCCGTCTTTGATTTTGTACGCTTCATCTGGCCTCCGCGTCGATTATACTGTTGCTAAGGCCGAGAAGACACGATGAAGATTCCTCTGCTCGCCGTGCTCTTGATATCCGTGCTGTTGGGGGACTGTACGGAGCCAACGGCGCCAACGACCTCTCAGCCATCCACGCAAGCCGCCACCGTGCCACCCGACTCATCTGTCCGCGGTCACGACCAAACTGTCGTGCTTTCTTATGGCTCCCGCAAGGGTAAGCCGTTCCTATCTGCGGCCGATAAACTTACAACACCTGAACCACCCAAGGACGTTCGAGAGGTCGAAGTAATTGTTGAATCCATTGAACTGCCACTCGTCAATTCCCCTTCCATCATTGGCGAAAGGGCGAGTGTCCACTTCACGGTCAAACGAGGGGACGTGCCTGCTTACCCAGAGTGCATTGGCATTCGCCTGACCTTTGACTCATACGTCAACCCTTTCTCGGTCGGAAAGCATTTCACGTTTCAGTTTCTTCCCAACGGAGACTTTTGGGGAATACGGGAACTGCCGTTCATTTGAGGAAGCCGAATAAAGGGGACATTCAAGATTTCGTTGGCTCGGCTCATTTTTCATGAATATTGAATGCCCGCTTTTCTGGCCTCCCTCCATCCGGCCCCGGCGGTGAGCGATGCGCTTACCCTCGGTTTCGAATCGCTGCGGCCCACCCTGGCTTTCGCCCATTTCCCCCACATCCCCGCACCCCGTCAAAAAATCATTTCCAAAAAATCCCCGCTTTCCCAAAAACACGTCCAAAACCTTCACCTCCCGGCTATAGATATAGAGGAGCCCACTTTGTCCGCTCTACTTTCCACTATCTACTGTTCCACTTTCTCGCGCAGCGTGGCCGACCGCTGCTTTTTCAAGTGGGTACCCCGTGTGACAGTGACAAAACCCCCGCGGTACCATCGAAAACGGGGGTTTTGTCACCACCACCCCAAGGCCGATTCTGCAACCGTAGTTTTAGGTTGACCATTAACCGGAACAATTCAGACTCACCGCGGATTACGCGGATTGACACGGATGGGAATAACGAACTCATCCAGTCTTTTATCCGCGTTATCCACGAAATCCGTGGTTCAATCTCCTTTCAAATGGCGGCAATATGCCCGACCGATGCTTTTTCAAGTGGGTTCCCCTGGTAACGGTAACGAAACCCCGCGCCACGCCATCGAAAACGGGGATTTTGTTACCACCACCCCAACGCCGATTCTGCAACCGTAGTGTTATGATGGCCATTCAGCCGGAGAATTCAAACTGACCACGGATCACACGCATTGGCACGGATGGGAAGAATGAACTCATCCATTTCTTATCCGCGTTATCCGTGAAATCCGCGGTTCAATCTCTTTGCTGGTATTTCCCACCTTGGCGTTCTTGGCGCCTTGGCGGTTCAACGGTTCCCCTTCTACAATGCCAACATGACCGAAACCATCACCGTCAATTTCGACGGCGGAAGCCGTGGCAATCCCGGCCCGGCCGGCATCGGCGTCGTCCTGGCCGCACAGGACGGTACGCCCCTGGTCACCCGCGGAAAATTCATCGGCGTGGCCACCAACAACGTCGCCGAATACTCCGCACTCATCTTCGGCCTCCGCCAAGCCGCCAAGCTCGGCGCCACCAAAATCCTCGTCCGCGGCGACAGCGAATTGGTCATCCGGCAAATGCGCGGCGAGTACCGCGTCAAGAATTCCGCTCTCAAGCATCTTTTCGAGCAGGCCCAGGCCCTGGTTTCCGATTTCAAATCCGTCAAACTCGAACATAATCTTCGCCACCAAAATTCCCTCGCCGACCGCCTGGCCAATCTGGCCATGGACAAACGCGCCGACGTGGACGACGCCGACGAACCGCCGCCATCGCCTGCCGCTTCGACCCGGATCGTCTGTCCCGATTGCGGCTGCCAGATCGAAATCAAAGTTCCCCCCAAACCAACCGCCAAGGGAAATTTTATCTGTCCCTGCGGCAATCCCATGAGCTAGGAGCATCCCGAATGTCTGAAACCAATCCGAGAATCGAGCAGTTCCGCAAGATGGCCGAGGCCGATCCCAACAACGAGCTTGGCCATTTCTCCCTCGGCAAGGCGTGTCTCGACGCCGGCATGACGGCCCAGGCCATCCAGTCATTCCAGCGCGCTCTGGAATTGAACCCCAACATCGCCAAGGTTTACCAACTCCTGGCGGCCGCGCTGCTGAAGGAGAACCGCAAGCCCGAGGCCATCGACCGCCTGACCCATGGCGTCGAGATCGCGGCCGCGCGCGGCGATCTGATGCCCAAAAAAGAAATGATCGCCATGCTCAAGGACCTCGGCGCCCCGGTCCCCGAATCCGTCGCCGCCGCTGCTCCGCAGCCCGTCGGCGAGGGGCAGGTCTCCTGCAATCGCTGCGGCCGCGTCGCCCGAAAGCTCCCCGGCCCCGTGTTCAGCAACGCCATGGGAAGAGAAATCTACGAAAAAATCTGCGCCGATTGCTGGCGCGAATGGATCGCCATGGGCACCAAAGTCATCAACGAACTTCGCCTGCCCCTGGCCGACCCCCAGGCCCAGAAAATCTTCGATCAGCACATGAAAGAATTTCTAAATCTTTGATCCGCTCTTTAGCGCTTCCACCGCCGCCTGAATGCGCCGCGTCGCCTCCAGCGCTCCCGCCCTGGAATCGGTCAGGTCCGCAAAATCCACCGGCGGCCCAAACGCGATCGACACAACGCTCGGCGTCACGACCGCTTCCACCATCTCCCGGTTTCGTTGCGTCCCGTCCACGAACGCCGGGTAGACCGGCGCCCGGGTCTTCACCGCCAGCAGTCCGATCCCGCTCTGGAACGGAATCAAATCCCGCGTCGTTTCGAGTCTTCCCTCCGGGAACACGCCCAGCACGTATCCCGACGCCAGCACCCGCATCGCCCCCCGCGTCGCCGCCAGGTCGCGGCCGCTCCGCTGCACCAGGATCACCCCCATCGTCTCGTACAGCCATCGCATCGACTTGTAATCGTAGTATTCCTTCGCCATCATCCACCGCACCAGCCGCGGCGAAAACGACTGGAGAAGAATCGGATCGATGCTGCTGACGTGATTGCACACCAGGATCGCCGGCCCCTTGGTCGGCAAACGGCACGGTCGAACCAGACGCGTCCGGTGAAACGCCCGGCTGTAGATTCCCGCCATTCCCTTCAGAATGCGGAAACCCGCATCCGTCTCACGCCGCGAATACTCCGCCCCGTCAGTGCTCACGCGGGGGGAGATAATGGATCGGAGCGTATCTTGCAATTGGAATGACGCGGAAGAAATCCGAAACCCGAAATCCGAATGACGAATCAAGCCCGAATGACCAATGACAAATGACCAATGACTGGCATTGCCTTCCCCACATCGCGACAATCCGCCTTGTGATCCGCGTCCTGGTCATCACCAACAATCTCCAGCAGGCCTCCTTCCGCCTTCGCATCGAAGCCCTGCGCCAGGCCCTTGCCGAACGCGGCGTATCGCTCGACGTTCACGTCCGCCCGCGCCCAATGTTCTCACGCCGAACCCTGCTCAAACGCGCCGACGAATACGACGCCGTTCTCCTCCAGCGCAAAATGCTCGATCCCATCGACGTGCGCCTGCTCCGCAAGCACGCGAAGAAACTATTCTTCGACGTGGACGATGCCGTGATGTATCACAGCCGGCCCGTCGGCCCGATCGAGCGATGGCGCACCCGCCGCCGATTCCTCGCCATTGCCCGAGCCGTCGATCGGGTCGTGGCCGGAAACGAATATCTGGCCGAACATTTCCGCCGCCATGGCGCCCTCACAACCGTTCTGCCCACCGTCGTCGATCCCAGCCATTACCAACTCAAATCCCACGCCGCCACCGATCGCCCCACGCTCGTCTGGATCGGCAGCAAATCAACCCTGCCCTACCTCAGCCAATTCGCTCCCACGCTCTCCGAAGCCGCCCGCCGCGTCCCCGGCCTCCGCCTCATCACCATCGCCGACGTCCCGCTGCCCGATCCTCCGCTTCCCACCGAACACGTTCCCTGGTCCGTGGAGACCGAATCCGCCGCCCTGTGCTGCGGCGACATCGGCATCGCACCCACTCCCGAGGATCGCTGGACCCTCGGCAAATGCGGCTTCAAAATCATCCAGTACATGGCCGCCGGCTTGCCCGTCATCGCCAGCCCCGTCGGCGCCAACCGCGAAATCGTCCGGCCAAACCAGACCGGCTTCCTACCCAAAAATCCAACCGAATGGACCGAAACAATCGCCGCATTGGCCGCCGACCCACCCAAGCGCCAAGCCCTGGGCCTCGCCGGCCGCCGTCGCGTTGAAGAGCATTTCTCGATCGAAATCGCCGCCGCCCTCTGGGCGTCGCTGTTTCAAGTTTAGACGTGCGTTTCTCCGACCTCGCAGAGTCGCCGCCAGAAACTTTTTATATTTTTCCCCCCACCCAGCCAAAAAACACGTCCAAAACCTTCACCTTTTCGCCTTAAATATAGAGGGAGATACTTTTTTCCAAAGCCCGCCGAGCTTGCTCGGCGGGAAAAAGCCGGCGCCGACAAATTGGCGGAGGTGAGGAAATTCAACTCACACCCCCCGGTGACGGTGACAAAACCCCCCGCGACGCCATCGGAATCGCGGCTTTTGTCACCGGCCATCCCAGCCCAAAACCACACGGGTAGCTTTTATGGTACACTGAACCCTCCCCAAAAATGCCAACGGACCAATTCCGCTCCCCAAAGCCCACGGATGGCTATCGGTGGGTACGCGGACTTGATCCCACGTCCGATAACCGCTCCCCGTGTTTTTATTGGCCCCGTCCAACCTCCAAGTCCGATAGATGCGAACACGGCCGGGCGCAAACGAGCCGCATTCCCGGTTCGACTTGCCTTTCCGGCTCGTGAAGAGGCCGATCCTATGTTGGCAATCCCCAGTATCAGCATCGGCTCCGGCCTGACGCAATTCCTGCAAGGGATCGCCAAGCAGAAGACCAGCCAAGCGGCCGCAAAGGCGTCGGCGCCGGTGAACGCCGGGTCAACTGGCGCCAGCGGCAATCTTCAAGCTGGCGCGTCGGGTTTGTACGGCCAGATACAACAGACTGTCCTCGCCGCGTTGCAGAACGCGAAGGCCAGCGGGTCCACGAAAGATCCAAACCAGATCGTGGAAGATTCAATCGCCAGTCTTTTGAAGAACATATTTTCCGGGAAAAGCCCCACCACGGCCGCGTCTTCCACGCCGGCAACCCAGTTGGCATTTCAAATCGCGCTAAAGTCCGCGGGGATAACCCCGCTGCAATTTCAAAGCGATTTCAAGGCTGCCGTTGACGACGCTCAAAACGACTTGGCACACCCACTGCCCACGGGGACGACTTTAGACGTGACCGGTTGATTTGAATCGCGCCCGATAAATCTCCTCCAGCCGATCCACGTGGGCCTCGAACGACAGTCTCGGCCGCAACGCCAAACACGCCTGGCTCATCCTTTGCCGCGTATCGGGATCGAGAAGATTCGACATCGCCGTCGTCAGCGCTTCCACGTCCGCCGGATCGGGCAGAACGTATCCATGCCGGCCATCCGTCATGATTTCGCAGGCGCCGTTGAAGACGGTGCTGATGACCGGCAATCCCATGGCCAGGGCTTCCAGCGCCACCAGGCTGCATGAATCGTGCCGGGTGGGCAGCACGAAGAAATCGCAAGCGGCATAGAAATCGGCGGCCGAATCGGTTTGGCCGGCGAAGATGATTCTGTCTTGCACGCCCAGCCGTTTGGCCTGTTGACGCCCGCGCGCGGGGTCGTCCTTGCCCACCACCACCACGAACGGAGCCGCGCCCGCAGACGTCTTGGCGATATTCGCGGTTGCGGCGATGACCTCGGCCAATCCCTTGCGCTCAAAATACTGCGCGATCATCAGCGCCGTCGTCGCGCCCAAGGGGATTCCGAATCGCTCGCGGATCGTCTTTCTCGCCGCCGCGTGATCGGCCGGATCGAATCTCGTCAGGTCGGTCCCATTGAACAGCGTCACGAGTTGATCGGAGATGTCCGGATAATGCCGGAGGATCATCGCTTTGACGTAATCGGAAAGACACAGGACGATCGGCTTTTGCGGGCCGTGGATCAATTCGTCTTCCACCTGCGCGAAAAGCCGGCGCTTGCGGTTGAGACGGTCGATCAGCCGGGCCATCGCCGCCTTGGCCATGCCGGCGTGCGGATGATACAGGTCGCACCGGCGGACCGGCAGCATCGAATGGACCAGGTCGTACGTCCGCCCGGCCAGATGCGCGTCGAGATGATCGAGGAACTCCATATATCGCCCGGCTCGGGTTGGCGATTGGGCGGCGATGGGAACGAAGTTCACTCCCGGGATTTCCCGCCCGAACCGCGTCGAGAGCAGGACAACGCCATGCCCGCGCGCCCCCAGTGCCGCCGCGATGTCGGCCGTGTAGCGCTCCGCGCCGCCTCGTTGTTCTTCGCCTCGGAAGATGACCAGCGCAATATTCATTGTCCGATTTCCGATACCGGGTTATATCTTATCTCATGAGTTCCCTCATCCAATCCAACGCCTGGAAAGCCCTGTCCGCTCATTACCAGAAAATCTCTTCCGTTCACATGCGCGACCTTTTCGCGCAGGATCCCGGACGGTTCGAGAAATTCTCCTTGCGATTCGGCGACATTCTGCTGGATTTCTCCAAAAATCGCATCACCGATGAAACCTTGCGGCTCCTGCTGGACCTGGCCCGCCATGCCAATATCGAGGATTGGCGCGACCGCATGTTCCGCGGCGAAAAAATCAACGTCACCGAAGGCCGCGCCGTCCTCCACGTCGCCCTGCGCAACCGCTCCAATCGCCCAATCCTGGTCGACGGCACGGACGTTATGCCCGGCGTCAACGCCGTCCTGGCCCACATGCGACAATTCTCAGATGCCATCCGATCCGGCCAATGGAAAGGATATACCGGCAAGCCAATCACCGACGTCGTCAACATTGGCATCGGCGGCTCCGATCTCGGCCCGGTCATGGCCACCGAAGCGCTCAAACCCTACGGCAAGCCCGGCCTGCGCGTGCATTTCGTCTCCAACGTCGACGGCACCGACATCGCGGAAAAATTGAAAATCCTCAATCCCCAAACCACGCTGTTCATCGTCGCATCCAAGACCTTCGACACGCAGGAAACGCTGACCAACGCCAACACGGCCAAGGGCTGGTTCCTGGCCGCCGCCAAAAATCCGTCGGCTGTGGCGAAACATTTCGTCGCCATTTCAACCAATGAAGAGGAAGTCACGGGATTCGGCATCGACAAGCAGAACATGTTCGAGATCTGGGATTGGGTCGGCGGCCGATATTCGCTCTGGTCCGCGATCGGCCTGTCCATCGCCGTTTACGTCGGCATGGATAATTTCGAGGAAATGCTTGCCGGCGCATACGCGATGGACGAGCATTTCCGCACCACCCCGCTCGAAAAAAGTCTCCCCGTGGTCCTCGGCCTCCTCGGCGTGTGGTACAACAACTTCTTTGGCGCTCAGAGCCTGGCGATCCTTCCCTACGATCAATACCTCCATCGCTTCCCAGCCTATTTCCAGCAGGGCGACATGGAATCCAACGGCAAGAGCACCGACCGCGACGGCCATTTCGTCGATTATTCCACCGGGCCCGTTATCTGGGGCGAGCCCGGCACCAACGGCCAGCATGCCTTTTACCAGCTCATCCATCAGGGCACGAAGCTCATCCCCTGCGATTTCCTCGCTCCCATCGAATCGCAAAATCCCCTCGGCGAGCATCACGCCATCCTCCTGTCCAATTTCTTCGCCCAGACCGAAGCCCTCATGAAGGGCAAGACCGAATCCGAAGTCCGCGCGGAACTCGCCGAAATGGGAATCACCGGACCCGAGCAGGACAAGCTCACCCCCCACAAGATTTTCGCCGGAAACAAGCCGACCAACAGCATTCTCTTCCAGAAACTCACCCCGCAAACCCTCGGCGCGCTGATCGCACTTTACGAACACAAAATCTTCGTGCAGGGGATCATCTGGAACGTCAACAGCTTCGATCAGTGGGGCGTCGAGCTTGGCAAACAGCTCGCCAAGGCGATCCTGCCCAAACTCCGTCGGCGCGGCAAAATCACCGGCCATGATTCATCCACCAATGGGCTGATCAACTATTTCAAAGCCCATCGCGGGAATTGAGTAATCGATGATGGATTACCTTTGGCCACGAGACGGTTTTGATGTTACAGCGTTGGTTTGACTGGCGAACATTTTGGCGGTTCAGTTTTTAATGATCGGATCCCCATCGACGGCGTTCGGCACAGAAGAGCAAACATGAAGAAGGCATACGTTCACGGCTACGATCATCGGGAAAACGCCCGTTTGCAGGACCAGGCATCCACCCTGGTCGAGTTGCTGCACTCCGACACCTCCTATCCCGCCGGAAGCCGCGTTCTGGAGGCCGGTTGCGGCGTCGGCGCGCAAACCATCACCCTGGCGAGGAGTAGCCCGGATGCCTTGATTACGTCCGTCGACCTATCCAAAGCTTCCGTCGCCCAAGCCAGGAGAAAAGCAAAGGCGGCAGGTCTGACCAATGTCCAATTTGAACAGGCGGACATTTTCAATTTGCCGTACGGGCCGGACTCCTTCGACCACATTTTTCTGTGTTTCGTCCTGGAGCATCTCTCGCGGCCGGTCGATGCGCTGCATAAATTGAAAAGCCATTTGAAGCGGGGCGGTACGATCACGGTCATCGAAGGGGACCATGGCTCCGCCTATTTTCATCCTGACAGCCAAGCGGCGCGCCAGGCGATCCAATGCCAGGTTGAACTACAGCGGCGCGCCGGCGGCAACGCCATGGTGGGCAGGGAGCTTTATCCATTGTTGCGCAGCGCGGGCTTTGCCTCAATCCACGTATCCCCTCGGATGGTCTACGTCGATTCCAGTAGACCTGATCTGGTTGAAGGGTTCACGAAGAAGACATTCACGGCCATGATTGAGGGTGTTCGTCAATCGGCAATCAAGGCGGGATTAGTTGAACGAGGCGTCTTTGAAAAAGGAATCAGGGATCTGTACCGGACGACAGGCGCGGATGGAGTGTTCTGTTACACGTTTTTTAAGGCCGTTGCTCGAAGGAGCCATGACGCGGTATCAGCAGGCAATCGCGACCGCAAGAAGAGGGAGCCGACACATTGAGATTCTCAGCCACGATTCATCGACGAACGAATTGATTAATTATCTCAAATTGCATCGCCCAAATCGTTAAACGCAGTCGCGAAAATCGGTTCGGCGGCCGACGGGAAAATCGCATTTTCCAACCGCTTCTTATTTGAGACTGAGTCTCAATCCCAGTATTATTGCCGTCGAAGGAGATGAGTCATGAATTGCACCGGCCTTCGGAATCGACCTTTTGCACTCGTGGAACTGCTTGCGGCTATTGGGATTATCGCCATTGCAGTCGGCGTGCTGCTCCCAATCCGCTCCAAAGCCCGTCGGCAGGACCTGCTCATTCAATCCGTGTTGATCTTCGCGTCTTTCATCGTTCTGGCGTCTGCCAGTTCGGTGGTGGAGGATGACTCCGTGGCCGGCCCATTGGCCGTCACCCCGTCATCCGTTCCCGCTCAGATCAATACGCGCTACGGCCCGTTCAATTTGCTTGATGCCCGGAGCGCCTACGGCAAGGACGTATTCCCGGAGCCGTTTCTGGTCGATGACTCGGACTCGGAAACCGACGAAGCCCGTCTCGACTGGTTCCACGCAGAAGGCCCAGATCAGGGCAGCGACGTGATCACCGCCGAAGTTGAAAAGGGATTCGGACTGCTGACGCTTGAACTGGAAGTTCCGTTCGAGCGGGATACATCCCTCGACATCGACCCAACCACCGGCGCCGCTGCCCACTCCTCCGTGCAGGCTTTCGATAACGTCTCGCTCGGCGCTCGCTGCCCCCTCTTCCAATATGTCTCCAGCGATGGATTCCTCGACAACACCGTCGGCGCCGCCATCGAGGTCGGCGTTCCGGTCAACTCGCCCCTCAGTAAGGACACCGAAATCGTCCCCAAAATCTTCGACGATCTGGCGCTCGGCGAGCATTTCACTCTCCAGACCATCGAGGGATATTCCACCCTCTTCGGCTCCGGAGATGACCGCAACCTCGAAACGTTTGAATATGGATTCGTCTTCGGCTACACCTTCCAACACGACGAGCTTCCATTGCCTGACGTGCAGCAGTTCATCCCCGTCTTGGAACTCCAGGGCGATACAGAGTTGAACAAGGACACCCCCGGCCACAACACTCTTCTCGGTAATGTGGCTTTTCGAGTCAACCTCGACGCCATTGGCGATGTTCAGCCGCGACTCGGATTGGGATATGTCTTCCCGATTGACAAAGGCGCTCGCCAGGACTTTCATTGGGGCGTATACACAAGCCTGGTCTTCGAATATTGAAAGGTCGCCCCAATGAACGTCAATCGACGCGAGTTTATCGTTCTGTCCGCGGCCGTCGTCGCCGGTTGCGCCGCCAACGTGCCGATGAATCTCCAGCCCGCTTCCATCGACGCCGGACCGGCGTCCGATTTCGCCGCCGACGGCGTTTATTCCCAGTTCCGCCAACAGGGATTTTTCGTCGTCCGCAAGGGCAAGGACCTATCCGCCATCTCCTCGATCTGCACCCATCGCCGCTGCAAGGTCGTCGCGCAGCCGGACGACTCGTTCCATTGCCCCTGTCACGGTTCGAGTTTCGATCCAAACGGCAAGGTCACCCACGGCCCGGCCATCTACAATCTTTCCGTGCTTCCGACCTCCGTTAACTCCAACGGCCACCTGATCGTTGACGCCGTCTCCGCCTGACGTCGGTAACCCATGGAAATCCGCCCCGCGCAACCGCAGGACGTTCCGGGCATTTTGCCGATGGTCGCCAAAATCTGCGCCCTTCACGAGGGATGGGACCCGGCCAAGTACGGCTTTCTTCCCGATCCGCAGGAGCGATATCGACGTTGGCTCACGGCGCGGGCCGGTGATCCTCGCAGCGTCTTTCTCGTCGCCGATCGCGAAGAGCGGCTCGTGGCCTTTCTCATCGGCACCATCGAAGAGGAAATCCCCATCTACCGCCTGAAGGAATTCGGATTTATCCACGATCTGTGGGTGGAAGAGGAATATCGCCACGAGGGCTTCGCCCGCCAAATGGTGATGCTGGCGATCGAGCGATTCAAATCAGCCGGCGTCCGCCAGATTCGCCTCGACACCGCCTTCGCCAACGAGCCGGCGCGGAAGCTGTTTGCATCCTGTGGATTTCGCATCAGTACAATGGAGATGCTGATGGAGACGTGATGGGCCGATGGATCAGACCGTTTTGCAAACCGCGTTGGAGTTTCACCGTGCCGGCCGGCTGGCGGATGCCGAGGCGATCTATCGGCTAGCCCTGGCGCGGGATCCGAATGATGCCGATGCCCACCACAACTTGGGTGCCGTTCTAAAGGCCCAGGGGCGAATTGACCAGGCCATTGAATCCTACCGCCGCGCGATCCAATTCAAGCCCGATCGTGCCGAGGGCCATTACAATCTCGGCAACGCTTTGAGGTTTAAGATTCAACTCGACGAGGCGGTTGATTCTTACCAGCGTGCGATTCGGCTCAAGCCCGACTATGCCGAGGCGTACAACAATCTGGGACTTGTCCTGGCGGAGCAGGGAAGACTTGATGAATCCATCGCCGCGTGCCGATCGGCGATTCAGCTCAAACCGGACAATTCAGATAACTACGTGAACCTGCTGTATGCCCTCTACCATCATCCGGACTACGATTCCCGCCGGATATTGGAGGAAACCCGGCAATGGGCGAAGCGGCAGGGGGCAGGTGCGGCAATTCATTCTCCGCCGCGCGATCGAACGCTCCAGCGACGATTGAAGATCGGCTACCTGTCGCCGTTTTTCGGCACGTGTGCCGATGCCCATTACATTTTCCCGCTTCTGGCCCATCACGATCGAAAGCGGTTTGAGATTTTCTGTTATACACG
>Ga0181538_10003010_pt1 | contig 16816 bp, 17 predicted proteins | sample PEATcosm2014_Bin_40_FD_119773 | JGI IMG/M metagenome (GOLD analysis project Ga0181538, IMG submission 119773) | Peatland microbial communities from MTU Mesocosm Facility, Houghton, MI, USA - PEATcosm2014_Bin23_30_metaG | ecosystem: Environmental > Terrestrial > Soil > Wetlands > Peat | place...
CACGAGGGAGTGAAAGCATCCGCCAAGATCGCCCCACACTAAAAATTTGGCTGGAAACGTTAACTGAATGTGTGCAATTTTACGTCCAGAGAGTTTCGCTTTTTCTCGTTGAGCGAGCGTTCTCTTTAAGGCATCTTCAAAGAGAGTGATATCCCAGCCTCTATTTTTTTGTAACCCTGTTGTACGTAAGGCTTCCGTCAGGATGTTTGGATTCAGTTTGCGGTGATAGGAGGTGTAATCAGGATCCGCCCAGTAGTCATCATCAGCTTTGGGAAATTCTACATGGCGTGCGGCATATTCTTGAAGATCGGTGAGCGTATTGAAACAGATGCTGGGTATGCTCGTTGCCAAGAGAAGTATGCTCAGTAGATTTTTAAGATTTATCATGAGAAATTCCTTGTTTTAGGCAAAGAGGAAATAGGTGCCCAGACAGTTAATAAGCAGATGCAGCATAATGAGTATCAGAGATTTTGCTCTCATGGTTATGGTGGCTCGTCTAAAGACGGTGACGATGAAAAGTATAAGCGCAAAACAGGTCAGACTCAGAATAAGAAAGAAGATATAGTCTGAAACCATGAAATAACCGACTTTGGGTGAAAAGTTATCAATGACAAAACGGTAGCCGAGAATCCCGGTGACACCCCCAACAGCGTTACGCAGCGCAGATCCGTCATCGAGCGAGAATCCAAAAAGCGTCACGTAAAAAATGAGTAACAGTGGCAAGAAAATCGAAAGAATAAAACGTATGCCATGGCGCTCATAATCTACTGAGAAGGTTGCGGCGGGATGATATTGAGTTTTGCGTTTATCATAGGAATCAATGTCAGATTCCAGGAATCCAGTGTCTACTGATTGATCAATTTTTTGCCAACCCAGTTGCGTTTCATCGCTTTTTACTATCATATCCCGTTCGGCAGACTGGAACACTACTTCCTCAGGGGAGAGATTGTTATGGCTGATCGAGATACGTATGCGATGGCCATCAAACGGGAAATCTTTATAGCTGAGCAGGCTGGAGAACTTTACTTTCACATGAAAGGTGGTCAGCGTATATTGATCAATTACTTGGGTTTCGGGGTCCGAACGCTCAAGGATATCGCCCTGCAAAAAATAGAATTTTTCAAGATCCTGAGTGGACATAGTGCCCGAAAGGTATTTAAACCAGACGTATCCGGTAAATACAAAGGCATTATTCGTGATATCAAAGAGCTGGAAACGATCGATAAAAAGCCCGACGGTTACAAAGTTGGCAAAGCCCCCAAATTTCTTATAAATAGGGGGGGTAATGTGCACCAGCTCGGGACCCTGTTCTTGAGGGTTAAAACTAGCAAGCCGTCTATTAATAACGAAGGTAAACCATGCGAGGCTGAGCACAATGCAGATAACCTGGAAGGCTATAGGCACGCGATCACGGATTGAGCTTTCGGATCCATTACTTTCTAAGTCAGTCATGAAATTCTCCTTATTGAGCTATTGGCATCACTTTAAAAATAATACCCAAAGCGAGTCAATGATATCGCTTTGGGGCCAGATCAGTGCGGCTATTATCCTTTGTTTCTCGTAAAAATTGCTTTTTTTTTTAACTTTTTTACACTTAAAAAATGATCCTACCCAATTTCCTACGATATGAAAGGTATGCTTGTGATAGCAACGTCTGATTTCCGCAAGGGCGGAAAGATTCTTTTTCGCAATGAACCCTATGTCATTGTTGATTTCCAGCACGTAAAGCCCGGTAAAGGCGGCGCATATGTACGGACCAAGTTACGCAATATGATGACAGGCCTTATTCTTGAAGAGACCTTCAGATCAGGGGAAAAATTCGAAAATCCGGACCTTGCCTACCGTGAAATGCAATACCTCTACAAAGATGGGGGAATGTACAATTTCATGGATCAGAAGAACTACGATCAAGTGGCCCTGAACAAGGAAAACATTGAGGACATTCTTGATTATCTCAAGGAACAAACCGTTTATACGATTCTCTATTTTGAAGGCAAGCCAATTGCCGTAAATGCACCGATGCATATGGAATTGGCTGTTGTAGAAACAGTCCCAGGCGTCCGGGGTGATACGGCGCAAGGTGGGGCAAGCAAGCCCGCAAAGCTTGAAACAGGCTTGGTTTTACAGGTCCCATTGTTTGTGAATGAAGGGGATTTAATCAAAGTTGATACCCGAGATAATAGTTATATTGAGCGCGTGAAAAAATAAGGTATTCCCGAATGATATCCAACAACAATGACACACCTGAAATTTGCGGCTTAACCACCAATAATGATTCTGAACAGTATGAGCAGGGACCAATTTCCTATGATGACTTAAAGTCTCGGGATACCCGTGCGCTTATTTTCCATTTGCTCTATGCGATGGAATGCCTCGATTATACCGTTTCACTCAATTCCATAGTTGATAACTTTAATCGTGGATTTGAATTAGCAATTCCAACCGATAGCAAAGTGTTTATCATTGCTCAGTCGATTATCGATAATCGTGAAGCATTGGATAAAATGATTCTTCCCTTACTTGTCAATTGGCGGTTTGACCGCATTGGGGTTTGCACCAAACTCATTTTACGTTTTGCACTTTGGGAATTGACCGAAATTAAAACGGTTCATAGCATCGTGATTAACGAGGCGATTGAATTGGCAAAATGTTTTGCGGAACATGATGCCTATAAATTCGTTAATGGAGTGCTTGATGAAGCGGTCAAAAAGATGGGGCTTCAAGCTCCTGAATCGCAATCAGTATAGTCGTAACCTTCCTCAATCATCCTCTTTCTAAAAACTGCACATACTCGATCGTATAAGCTTTTATCTTTGGTAAGAAGCTCTTCGCGTTCAATATCGAGCAGATATTGAGGTTTTGATTGATCCCTAAAATGTATAAGGCCCGGTGTGTATAAAGCAAACAGCGGGCTACATTCATTCTTAATAAGCATTTCATGCAGCTGCGGCAGCCATTGCGCAAGCGTCTGATGATGAATATCGCAATGATATGGCTCTTTGCCGTTAATCATGATTCGTATGTTTGCAATACGTTCGTGATCGGGATAAGTGCGTGAGAAAAACCCCATGACGGGTTGCACCGCATCTTTGAACGAGAATAAGTTATAAAAATAATCGATTACATTCATATCAGGCATGTAATGCGTTGGATCGACAGGTGTGGCAAGCGCATAGACTATCTTGATGCGATGCTTGTTATTTTCGATGGTACCCAATTCTTGCGAAGCCAAAATGGCAACATTACCGCCATGACTATGGGCGATAATATAAAATTCGGTATCAGCTGGATAACTGCGAATTAATTTGGCGAGCGCTTTTCCTGCGGCGGCGCGGTGCGCCTCATCAAGATAACCAGACCAGGTATAGGTGATGGCGGTGTGCCCAAGATCTCGCGCCTTTTGTTCTATAAGGTCAAAAAAATGTCCTCCCGGAGCATACCAGGAGGCCGCCTTTGACCATGTTCCATGCACAATGATGAAGACGCCACCATCGAGCATTGCAGATGCGATGCACAGTCTGACAACGAAAATATAATAGGCATACTTCATGCGCCTCAACATATTTCATGTCGATCATCGCTTACAATATTTTAAAAACTGGGATGTAATTGTGGTGTTGAAATCGTGTCTAATGGAGTGCAAAATAGATTTTTTTGACAGTTTCGGTGTCTTCATTCTACTATCAGCGCTGAATGGTACTAAAGGATGGGTATTAGAACGCAATGAGAGGGAGTGGTGTACATGAGGTTGGCGACATTGGTTTTTATGATGAGCAGTTTTACCATGGCTGATGCGATGGAAAGTCCAAGTGCGTTCGTCAGATCAGAGGTAAATGGAAGTCCTGTCAATAAGTTGAGTGACTTTGGCAAAAGCCCAAACAGTCTACACAATCAAACCATCAACGGTGATGCCGTTGGATCTCCTCTACAATTCTCATTCGATATGCAGAAAGAAGATGGTAGCAAGAAAGAACAACTCGAAGAAATGGCCGAACGTGGCGTGAGCATATATAAAAAGTATGGCCCTCATAGCCACGTTTCCTTTTACTTTAAAAGCATCTTAGATGCCAAGCCTGCAATGAAAGGCGAAAGCCCTCGATCGGTAGCAACAGCAGAATTATATTTGGGCAAAATGGCGTTCAAGGGTGAAGTATCATTATCTGCTGATGGCAATCAGGAAAAAAGTTTTGATCTTGCGCATGAATATTTAAAAAAATCGGCGCTGCAAACGGCGGATCTGCGAGTGGCTGCACAAGCTGCGGTAACCCTGTATCGCGTTTACTATACGCGGGGGACGGAAATGCGCGATGCGCGATTGGTAGGAAATGCAGTTACGGGATGTCAACGCGTGATCAATGCAGCACATGATGAGGAATCGGTTCTTCTGGCTAAACTCATAGTATCTGATGCGGCCCAAGCGGGTAACGGCATGCGACAAGACCGTAATCTTGCACTGACACTTGCAATGGATGTTGCCCATCAAAACAAATTTCCTCGCCAAGCCGTGAAAGGGCAATTGCTCTGTGCGCTGCTATATATGGACGGCATCGAGCGAGATGATTGGAATTTTGAGCACTATGGTGAGAGTGAGAAATATTTAACAATACCGTGCTGGCAAACCGAATTTAAGGATCTGCAATCACGAGCTCAAGGGGAATATCAAAAACTGCAGGCCAAGGTGCAGGCGTGCAATTATCAAGAAGGGTTAGCATATATTCGGCGTGCATTGCCGGTCAATGGATATCATGGCGCGGCTAACTTCTGGAGACGTATGGCATTAAAAAATATAAAAACAATGCAGGAATTGAAAGAGCAGTCTCCCCATGATTATACGTATGCCCTCAACCAGGCCGAGAATTATTTTGAAAAGGCATCGTATGAAAATTACAGTCATGAGATCAAGGAATCTGCACTCGAAAAACTTGCATTGATATATAAAGCAACGAAGCGCCCAAACAAGTTTGAAGAGTTTGAAAAAGCAAGAATACGAACGAGACAGGCATATGGAGCTAAACGCAATTAAGTGAATAAAAAAGAGCGGATGTTAAAGTCCGCTCCTTCTTCTTTTTTATTGCACTATTATTGTGGTTCTTGGTAATGATCAGATAGCAGTAATGGTTCAATAATCTTTAAAAAAAGGGATACGTATGTATAAAAAGTATCTTATCGTTTCGGTAATGGCGGCTTTTTGTTCTCAAGTACGCGCAATGGAGGATGATATTTTTGATGTACAAGATCTATTTGAAGCGCTGAGAGATTCAGGGATTCCAGTTTTTGGGGCACCTAATCAACCAGGCGCGGCATCTAAGGTGGCAATGGACGCATTATTTTTAAGCGCAATCCAGGAATTTCATACACAGAATACATTAGAACGCTCATTAAAAAATACGATTAATGCACGTAATGATAAGGGATATACCGATTTACATTTGGTAGTTATGCATCCTGACGAATTGCGTACAGTATATCCCCATGTTAAGGGACCATCAGTCGATAGTGAGCGGGCTACATATGATAAGAAACATGCAAGGCTGGCGGCGGTTGGGATTAAGTTAGGTGCAAAGGTGGATATAAAGGATGGTAATCAAAGAACGGTGAGCGATATAGCAGAAAAAAATAAAAATATTTTTCCCTATATATATGAAGTCATAATGGCAGGAAAAGTTTCTCAGAAATTTGATGCGGTGCAAGAGGAGAGAGCAAAGCAAAGTAACCCTCAAGATTCCGAAGAATATACGAAGCTCTGTGGTGAATTAGGCGGCGCGATGGGAACATTGGATAACTATTTAGATGGCGATATAGCCAAGGAGTATCAGGAGTATTCCTCATATGTGGCAAGCATAAAGAAATAAGTTGCTCTGATAAAATAGCGGAGCAGACATTAACATCCGCTCCGCTTCTTTTATTTCCATTTTTTTGAATGTTTAGGTTTTTCGGTGACGCGCGAAAGATCAAGCGGGAAGCTGTTCCATTGCTCAATCATATTTTTCAGACCTTCAAAGTTAGGGGCTGAAAGAGTCACTAAGGAGCCGATACGTCCTGGTTGTACGTCGGGCTTTTGAAACGTAATGGCGATTGTATCATTCGTTTTATAACACTCAAACCCTGCTATGACGTTGTCATGCTTATCATAAAAGATGATGGTGCATTTTCCCGAGTAGAATATTTTTGATGCAGATTTGATCTCGTAGGTAGCGGGTTGCGGTTTTGGTGCTGATGGATCGAGGCGCAAACCAGGATTCACTTTTGGATAACCGAAACGATATGCGGTTGGGTGTGCAAGAGTGATGATCGGATTGCCATCAAAAGTGTAGAAGGTCACGTTTTTTGGCAAACGAGAGAATGGACTTGGCGCTTTGCCGCCCTCAAAAATGGCATATGATGCGCCAGGAATGTCATCCGGCCATGCAGGGTCTGCATTCACTGCGAGCGAGATCGCTGCGATTAATGTTATTAATTTTTTCATAGAATTCCTTTCCCTAATTCATACTAATTAGTGGGTGAATTTCTTCCCACGTTGGATATAAATCGCTAAATATTTTTTCCCATTCGTTCTTGTTCAGGATGTAATATTTTTTGTCATTAAGAGAAATGGAATATACGGTAGCGATGGTTTTTGTTTTTGGCCAGCTGAAGGCGCTGGATTGTGTGCGGGTGATGTCTCCAGCCCATGTCAAACGCGTACTGCTGAAACTACACCCAATATTGTAGGCAGTGTTTTTTGCGTAGTCTGTTGGCTTTGTGCTTTTGATTAATGTTAAAAGTATCTCTTTGCGATCAGATATTCGCCACGCTACGTCTATATTTCTGAGACGATAGGCGCATATAGTTGCATAAATTCCAATACCGCATACCGCTAGTAAATCTGGTATTGAACAGCTCATTTTTTTACAAAGGCTGTCCCTTATTTCAGGCAGATTATCTAATATGCAAAAGGGTACTATGGCTAATAAAAATGAGGAGGTTAAAATTTCTAATTCAAGCTTTACGGGCTCATATTGTGCTTCATATAGCCACCACATGCCAGATCTAGATTCACTGCCGTATAAAGTTACGGCGTCTTCTTTTAGAAGTCTTAACGCCAACGTGATGGGCGAATCATTAGTTGTAGCATCTACAAAATTGATATCTGCTCCGTTAAGAAGAGCTTCCTCAACATTTTCTATATCAGCAGCTTCAATAGATTGCATGAGCTCAAGATTGATGTCATGTGAGAGATCAAATGCATTTGCTGCGAGCGAGAATGCTGCAATTAATGTTATTAATTTTTTCATAGGATCCCTATTATCCATTAAAAAAGCGGGTTTTTAGGCCCGCTTTTAAGTTTATCGAGGTTCTTCGAAGAATTCTGGGAAGAACATTCCAAGTTCTTGCGCAGCTGTTTGCTGAGCGTCTGAACCATGGACAGCATTGTTGCCAATGTTTTGACCAAACTTTTTACGAATGGTGCCTTCATTTGCAGTTTCTGGATTTGTTGCGCCCATAAGATCGCGCCATGCCTGGATCGCGTTATCTTTTGCGAGGGCCAAAATCACGACTGGACCAGATGTGATATGTTCAATCAGTTCACCAAAGAACGGACGATCTTTGTGTACAGCATAGAATGCTTCAGCAACTTCTGGGCTCATGTGGCCAAGTTGCATACGTACAATCGTGAATCCGTTTTCTTCGATCATTGCAAGGATCTTGCCCATATTTCCCGCTTTAATAGCGTCTGGCTTGACCATTGCAAAAGTTAGTTCTAATGCCATGATTTTTGTCCTTTAATAAGATTCGTGGACACATGCATTTAACATGTGTCCACGGTTTTGTTACGTACTAGATTTACTTGTCTGATTCGTTATCAGAGTCGGTTTTCTTAGCGGCGTGTTTTTCAAGTTCAAGTTGGAACATGCTCTTCGCTTTAGGAGCTGCGGCTGCAGGAGCTGCTGCTCTTTCTCTTCTTGGAGCTTCAGAACGAGGCGATCTGCCTTCACCACGTTCACCGCGGTCACCGCGTTCGCGTTTAGCAGAAGGTTCAAGCTTTAAGCTTAAGCCAAGCTTACGTTCTTCTTTGTTCACGTTGAGTACACGGAATTGACGTTTTTCGCCAATCTTCAAGATGTCTTCAACTTTTTCAACATTTTGATCTGAAAGTTCAGAAATATGAACCAGACCTTCAATGCCGGTTGGAAGCTTCACGAATGCACCAAAGTTGGTGATCTTCGATACTTCGCCTTCAACAATCTTGCCTACTGGATATTCTTGATCAAGTCTATCCCATGGATCTTGTTGGAGTTGTTTGATGCCAAGCGAAACCTTCTTGTTATCTTTATCGATACCAAGAATAACGGCTTCAACTTTGTCACCACGTTTATACACATCACCTGGATGTGCAATATGTTCTGTCCAAGAAAGATCAGAGATGTGGACTAAGCCATCGATACCAGGGACGAGCTGCACGAAAATACCGAAGTCGGTAATGTTGCTGATAGTGCCGGTAATCTTTTGACCAACTTTGAATTGTTCGTCAATTGAATCCCATGGATTTTTCTCAAGTTGCTTAACGCTGAGTGACATACGTCTGTTTTCTTTATCCAAAGAGACAACCAAGACGTCAATAACTTGGCCAACTTTGAATTTGTCAGCGAGGTTATTGATACGATCGGTCCATGAAATTTCAGAGATATGTACGAGCCCTTCGATGCCTTTAGCAACTTCTACAAATAGACCATAGTCGGTGATACTTGAAATAGTACCTTTAAGACGTGCCCCAATGTGGAGTGCATCGCCCATTTGTTGCCATGGGTTATCTGAAAGTTGTTTAAGACCGAGAGAGATCTTTTCATTTTCTTTATCAAATGAAAGCACTTTGACGGTAATAACATCGCCAATTTTGACCAATTCACTTGGATGTGAAATACGGCCCCAGGTCATATCAGTGATATGAAGGAGTCCGTCGACACCGCCGATATCAATGAACACACCATAGTTGGTGATATTCTTGACAGTACCTTGGATGATTTGGCTTTCGCTCAACGTATCAATGATTTGCTTACGAGATTCTGCTCGTGCTTCAGAAAGATGCTTTCTGCGAGAGATAATAACGTTACCACGCTTTTTATTGATCTTGATGATGTTTGCAGTAATTGTCTTGCCAACATATTGATCAAAATCAGTGACGCGTTGTAGATCGATTTGCGAACCAGGCAAGAATGCTGGAATGCCGATGTCTACGTTCAAGCCACCTTTAACTTTGTGAGTAACGATACCTTCAACCGGTTTATTTTCTTCAAAGAGTTTGGTGATTTCATCCCAAGCTTTGAGGCTCTTTGCTTTCTCATAAGAGAGAACAACGTTGCCTTCAGGCCCTTCAATGTTATCAAGAATGACTTCGATTTGATCGCCTTCTTGAATTTTTTTGAGTTCGTGTTGGGAGAATTCATAACGGGGGATTAACCCGTATGATTTGTACTGGATATCAACCAAAACGCCATCACTGTCGTTTTTGATGATTTTACCAGTAATAAGTTTGCCTTGTTTGAATGATTCAGCAGTGCCTGCATAAAGATCATGCAGTTCCTGTTTTTGCTCATCATTCAGAGAAAGTACGTCATCTTGTTCCAATAAGCGGGTTTTATCCGCTTTTGCAAAGTCGGTAGGACGTATGAGTTCTTTTGACATGTATACCTCGAAATAGCCGGAATCGACTATTGCCTCGAAAGAGGGGTTTAAGGGTTATAAATATATGGTTTTTACTATAGCATTTTCCGCAGTTTTTGCCAAATTAAGCGGTTTTTGCCCCAAAACAGCCAAGTTGGCAAGATGCGGGGGGCTAAAAAGGGGGTATTTTGACCCCCCTACCTGGGCGAAGGGCCATGAAATAAGGGTTTTTTGCATAGGCCTTTTGACAAAATGAATAAAACAGAGTAGTATTTAGGTATATAAATAATCAATTCTGATAGCTATAGATCGCGTCCTCGATGGCAGAAAGGCTTTGCTCAGGGTAGCAAAGTGGGTCTGTAGGTATCATTCCTTACATTAGAGGCGTCTATATGACACAATTTAAAGACTATATGCTCCGTCCGGAGCTCCAGAAAGCACTTGAAAAACTCGGGATAACGACCCCGACCCCTATTCAAGAAAAAACCTTAGCTCATCTTCTGACCTCAGATCACGTCGATTTCCACGGCCAAGCCCAAACGGGTACCGGGAAAACGCTCGCATTCGGGTTACCTCTCCTTGATAAATTGGATATCAATCTTGCTCAAACGCAGGCATTGATCGTGGCTCCAACCCGTGAATTGGCATTGCAGATCGCCGAAGCGCTTTCAGCAGCTGGTTCATTCCTTCCGTTCTCAATCGTTCCCATTTATGGTGGGATGTCTATGCCAAATCAGATAAAAGCTCTTAAACGTGGCGCGCATATCGTAATCGGTACGCCGGGCCGTTTGAACGACCACTTGCGTCGTAAGACTTTATCATTAAAGCATGTACATACTATTGTTCTTGATGAAGCGGATATCATGCTTGATATGGGCTTTAAAGAAGAAGTAGATGAAATTTTAACGTACGCTCCAGAAAATCGCCGCATTTGGTTGTTCTCTGCAACGATCAAAGATGGTATCGAGCAAATTAAACGCACTCATATGAAGAATGTGGTCGTTGCAAAAGTAACAACAAAAGTGGTTACCGTTGATACAACGGAACAATTCTATTGCGCAGTACCGCGCAAAAACCGCGTGATTGCTATTGCTCGTTTCATTGATCAAGCGCCCGATTTTTATGGCTTTATTTTCTGTCCAACCAAATTATTGGCAAGTGAAGTTGCCGATGCATTGAGCGGCATGGGTTATCCAGCGAGCGCATTGCATGGTGATATGAACCAAACTTTGCGTAATGCGGTTATTAAAAAATTCAAACAACGCGCATTCTCTATCTTAGTTGCAACCGACGTTGCGGCTCGTGGTATTGACGTTACTGGTCTTTCGCACGTAATCAACTATTCAATGCCAGAAGATCATGAAAGCTACGTACACCGTATTGGTCGTACAGGCCGAGCGGGTCTTGCAGGTATCGCAATTACCCTCGTGAATCGCAATGAAGTTGGTCACCTTTCTCGTCTTGCAAAGAGATTAAGCGCAACTATAAATCCACTTAACGTTCCTCGATCAGAAGATATTGCACAGCAACGCATGGTTCAAGCGATCGCATACGTTAATGAAAAGTCACAACAAGTTCCAAATGAATCGCAATACCTTGCGCAATTGCGTAAAGCATTGCAAGAAACTTCAGCAGAAGCATTGCTTAACAGCGTTGCTAACCTTTTAGCTGATAAATTCTTCGCTGGTCTTGGTAAAGAAAACGATTACCTCGAACAAGATACTCCATCATTTGAAGCAAGCAACCGTGAAAGCGATGGCTTACAAGAAGTTATGCTGAACGTCGGTACCGACGATGGTGTAACTGAAGATGACATCAAAAATGCAGTCTTGGCATGTAATGGCGTGCAAGAAGATCACATTATGAAGATGCGCGTTATTAAGCGTCGTTCATTCTTTACGTTCCCTGATGAGCAAGCGGCAATTGTTATCCGCGAGCTACGTGGCGTAAAAATCGGCGGTATGACGCTTCGTCCAATGCGCGTTTATGATGAACGCGATGGCGGGTCATCTCGTGAAGGTGGATTCCGTGGTGGCCGTTCTCGTGGCGGTGATCGCAGACGCAGCGGTGGCTTCGGCGGCCGAGGCGGCGGTGATCGTGGTGGCTTTGGTGGTCGCGAACGTAGTTTCGGTGGCCGTAGTGGCGGCGAACGCCGTGACCGTGGCGGTTTTGGCGGTGATCGTCAAGAACGTGGCGGTTTTGGTCGCAGCAGAGCTAACTAACCCCCCCTTCGTGACAGCCGTACCGGCTTCCTCAGGATGATCGGAAAGTAATTATTAAAAAAAGTGTGGTCACTGAAAAGTGGCCACACTTTTTTAGGACTTGGGTACAATGGAACTATACTTTGTCTACATACTAAAATGTGCTGATGATTCCTATTATATAGGCCACACAAATGATATTGAAAGAAGGCTTGTGGAGCATAAGACAGGGCTTTACGTGGGCTATACTGTGGTGAGATTGCCAGCATACCTTGTTTACTTTAAAGATTTTACGTGCAGAGATGCCGCATTTACTTTCGAACGACAAATAAAAAAATGGAGTAGAAAAAAGAAAGAAGCGCTTATAGAGGGAAATCTAGAAGCGCTTCGATTATATGCCAAGAGGAAAAATTAATAAAAATCCGCTCATCCTGAGGAGGCCGGTACGGCCGTCACGAAGGGCTAAAAGCGCGGATAAAACATAATATCAACTTCTTCTTCGCGCGGTTGAATATCATAGTGATGGTACAATTTAGTACGGAATACTGCTTGAGCACTTGCGCAAATCCAACCGATAATAATCAGAGCAAAAATATGGATCCACGACCACTCGTGGATTCTTTCATTTTCAAGAAGATGATATGCCATTGGTTTTTCAAAAATAATCATAAATGGCAGCATGCTTAAGAACCAGATCAATCCGATCCAAAATTCCCCTCCGATTATCTCAAGCAAACGTGCGTGAGAAAGTGCCCATGATGCTTTAAATGATTCAATAAGAGAGAGCTCTTCAAGCGCAAGAATTTGAATCATGAAGAATACTTTAATGATCCATAAGAGCCCCAGTATCATCTGCAATACATCTGCAGGATTTATGGTTATGCCCAAAGAATTCATGTAATAGGTAAGGCCTATGCCATCGCAATAGTTATGCAAAATATGTAATCCACTGAGTGTAAGGTAAATAATTGATCCACTCAAAAGGGACCAGGTTATAATAACGGGGGCGCGATGGAAGACCGTCGCAACCGTTGCGCGTACGGATGAGATTTGATGTTCTAAAAAACTAAAGGTATGGACCGATAAGCAGGCAATGCCAATATCAGCGCTAATCGCCTTCGCCATTGATTTTAATACCGGCATGATTGAGTCTGGTGCTCCGCGGCCGATAAGCGCATATACAAAATCGTAGGCGCTATGGACGCCGAATTTGAGATTTACGAGCACGGGAATGAGTAAATAGACGAGTAGCTTTTTATGATGCCAGAGCATTAAGAAACTGTTTGCTGCTAACGTTAAGCCATTTTGGATGCGTTGTTGTATGACCATATGAAACTCCTTTTTTTTCGTACTATACGAAAGTGAATGTCAGCAGCACAAGGATCTTATAAAATAAGTATCTTACTCCGGCATCTCTTTGTAATAGTCGTGATACAGTTTTGCCTGAAATACAAAAAATGCGCAGGCAATCAATACTAAAGGGCTCAAGAATATCCATGTGAGTAGGATGCGAATAGGGTCTACAAGTTGCAGGCGATCAATAAAAAGAGTTGCGATCAATACGAGAGGGGAAAAGATGAACCCTACGCCCATGATGGCCAAATAGCCTCCTATAATCGCCCAAATAAGTTCTTTTGAGAGCGATATTCCGCGCTTGAATGCCTCAAATAGTGGCTTTTGTTCAAATATGAGCACCGGCAATATGAGAAGCGTAATTGCTTGAATTCCTATTTTCAGTATCGCATATGATGTTTTTATGAGCATCGCCATTATTCCTCGGAATTCATCTTTATCTAAATAAGATGAGGCGTAAGTGGTGATGTAATGATCCAGATACAGCGCAAGGACGCAAATAGATGCCCACAGTAGTACGGGAAGTAAACGTGTAAAAAGAGTTTTGAAGGTTTCGCCAATCGATGTTTGTTTCTCGCTCAATAAAGCAAATGAGTGAATGATGATGAGCGCAGCACCAAGAGTTCCAATAAGAATGCCAATGGCCGGCAGCATGGGATTAAGATGCTCCGGGATAAGTGGGAATTGTGGAAAATTAATTTGCAAATAAAGGCGATTTTTTAGGTATAGATCAGTAAGTCCTGATGTTATGGGTAACAATAGATAGGGCCATAATATTTTATGGTTCCAGAGAAATGAGATGCTTTTCAGATAACCCTTAAAGCCAATGTCTAACGTTGATTTAATCATTATATTTCCTTTTTATTTTCCGATTTCTTTTACATGGTCGTGGTACAGCATAGTCACGAATACGATATAAGCCGTAAACAACATGATCATCAGCATAGATATCATAATTCCTTCTGCAAGATGCCGATATTGCGCAGAAGGATTGGCGAGTGATGTGAGATGCATGAATAATGGCACGAGCATCATTCTATAGAGATGGAGAATCGCAATATAGGCGATTTTAACCGCAATGACCGCAAAGATATGTTTTCTTGCAAGTGTGTATGAGCGCTTGAGCGATTCGATGAGCGAGGATTCTTCGAGTGCATGAATCGGAATCAAGAAAAATACCACAACGCTCCACACAATGATTGCAGTGGAATGAAGCAATGATAATGCATGGGCAGACCATGGTATTTCATGAAGGCGGATATCAAGCACATGCAACAGAGCGAGCCCGGCATATATCAGCAGTGTGTTAAGAATGGACCACAATGCCAAATGGGGAGCATGAACAAGGAATGCCTTCAAGGTTGCCCGCACTGATGCATGCCGGTGTGTGAGCAGAAAAAAGGTATGAATTGAGACGCACGCGGCTACAAACGTAAGCAATATCAAAAAAGTGACTATGGAAGTCAGCTCAAATAATGTTTCAAGGCTAGGCTGCGTAAAGAGCTTATGCGCATGCTCAGGCGTATGCGTATTAGTGATGTAGAAAAATCGAGATATAGCTATCGCAGCTGGAATGCTTAAAAAGATGAGCGAATATACCAGAACGACTGGATGCTGTATGATGAGCGTAAGCCCTTGCAATACGAAGTGAATGCCCTGATTAAAACTTTTTATGGGGGTCATAAAAATCTCCTTTTCTTGCATACTCTAAGGAAGGAGGCCTGAGAAATGCAACAATTTGCTTCTCTTTCTTTAATGATATTGCAATGTGATTGTATTCCGTTTTACCCTTCAACACATTTCTCGCCTTCAGCTCGAAACACTCAGGGAGAACGAAAGAGGATATCCATTCCCGTTCCGTCTTCGCTCCTTCGGAGCTTCGCTCGGACGCAGTCGCCCTTTGCCCTGCCTGCCCGGCGTAGGCTTGGCGAAGCCTGGGAGTGTTTTTTATTTTGATCGAAGGGAGAGAAATAAAAAATGTGTCGAAGGGTAAGGGAACTTATATCAGCGCGTCAAAAATAAATCGGCTCCAGGTTTCCATATGATCCGCATATGCAGCACATTCTTCAAGCGTCAGTAGCTCGCCGCTTTTGAGCTCTTCATGGACGCTAATCTGATCAGAATCCCCTTCAAGCAGCAGCACGAGGCCAACGTGTACCTTTCCCACTTCATTGGAATCATCATTGAGCATTCCCAGTGAGGTGATCGTGAGATTGCCGTTATAAGAAACTTCTTCATGAAATTCGCGGCGCGCCCAATCGAAAAGGGTGGATCCTTCTTGCAAATCTTCCGCGCGCACATGCCCGCCAATGCCAAGCGTGTATTTACTTTGCAAACGCGTTTCAGAAGCCTTGCCTGAGCGCTGCATCAAGAAATAACGATCGCCATGCTTGAACACCATATAAGGAATAATTTGTTTGTAGGTTGCATCCAATTCCATATCAGGGCGTGGATGAAATTCTTTATGGATTTGAATCAAGGAAAGATATGCATCGAGATCCACGTTTTTCAGGCCATGCCATGCGGGCGTATCTTGAAAGAGCGTATCTCGTTTAACCACGAGAATATGTTCCGGGGCGGTTTGCGGTATTGCCTGAGCAGATGATTGGGGGGTTGGCGTTTGCATAAAAGTCCTTAGATATGATGAAGTTTCTTCTGAGTGTACGGACGGCATTGTTTTTTGCAACCAACCGAATTCATTGTTTTTGCATGAGCAATTTTGTCACAATAGGTAACGTATGATATGAGATTGGGATTCATATCATGTTCTCAAAAGGGGGAAAAATGGAAAGAAAGAAGATCATAATAGTTGCAGCGCTGGCGATTGGTATCGTTGCATGGCGTATGGGCGCAATGCAGCAGGGGCAAGAGATTACGTTGGTGATGGATGATGGAAAAGTCACGCTACCAGAACATAGGGCAATACTGTTTACTACCATAAAAGATGTGGTAGAAGACACGAATGCAACAGAGATACCAATCCCAAAGAGGGGTGTGAAGGCAGTAGACGTGCAAGCGGTGGTGAACGATCTTGCTTGGGTGTTGCGGGTGCTGGACGAGAAACATGCAGATGAGACCGAGCAACAGGCAGTAGAAAGAATAGTAAAAGCAATGCCGATGGTAGTTCCTTTTAGTCAGGCAGCATTAGAGCAGCTTATTGCTAAGGTCAACACGGTAATTTTTTTGAATCAGCCAGCTTTGCTTGAGCGATATACGAAAGAAATAGCAGATATGTTAGTATCCGATGATTTAATGAGACGGCTAGTGCGTAATGATGCACCGATTATTCAGTACATTCCCTCAGAGATAGTACAAGGTTTGAGCAAATATATTTTTAAGGAGCTTTCTATTAAGCAAGATACGATTTCGCATAATGACAAGGTTTGGTCAGTAGCAGTATCAGCAGATGGCACTCGAGTGGTGACCGGATCTTGGGATAATACGGCAAAGATAGTGGTATGGAATGGCAATGCATGGGTTAAGCAATATACGATTCGGCATAATGGGCCAGTTGACTCAGTGGCGATATCAGCAGATGGCACTCGAGTGGTAACCGGATGTGAGGATAAAACGGCAAAGATAGTGGCATGGAATGGCACTGCATGGGTTGAGCAGTATAC
>Ga0181538_10003018_pt1 | contig 16795 bp, 15 predicted proteins | sample PEATcosm2014_Bin_40_FD_119773 | JGI IMG/M metagenome (GOLD analysis project Ga0181538, IMG submission 119773) | Peatland microbial communities from MTU Mesocosm Facility, Houghton, MI, USA - PEATcosm2014_Bin23_30_metaG | ecosystem: Environmental > Terrestrial > Soil > Wetlands > Peat | place...
GCGCTTGTGTGAAGGCCACGCAACCGATTACACTGGATATATCGGGGCGTGGCTCAGCCTGGCTAGAGCGCCTGGTTCGGGACCAGGAGGTCGGTGGTTCGAATCCACTCGCCCCGACCAATCCTTTCAATAATTTACAAACAGGCGCTAACCAAAATCGAGTGCCATGAGCACGAATTTGGGTGGGTAATTTGGGTAGGCAGTTTACATTGGTTTCTAAGGCCGTGGGTCATACCTCGACTGCCCCAACCCAGTGTCCTCAATGACTTGTCATCCACCCGAGGCCGCGACGCGCGGGCGAACAGGGCAAGTGGCTGGGTCAGTTGAGCGGGCGGACCTCCTGGTGGCCACCAGGCGATCAGCACGGTTAAGCCAACTGATTCGCAGGTTCTTGACAAACGAGGTATCCACGCGCCCACAGACCAGCGTTGCGCATGTTGGTGCTATTCAGTAATTAGTAATCAGCAAGCCTTCGGTTCAACCCCCGCTGGTAGCTTCATAAAATCAATCCACTTAGAGACGGCGAGGCAACGTCCGACGCACGTTCTCCCCACACAGACCTCGGATTCGCTACAGGGACGGCGGAGCGCGGCGATGAGGCGATCCGTCTTCGACTTCGCAGGGTGCAATCGTCGGTCGCTATTTCCCAGTTTTCTCGGGAAACAACCCAGGCATCCAACGCGAAGCGAGCCCCGCCGGGAAGACCAGGCGCAGCGGCGCGCGCGAACTCTCCGAGGCGAGTACTCCACGCTCAATCAGTGCCGAGACAATGCGGCGGGCATGACGCTCGCCCACGCCCACGACGCCAGCGGCATTGGCACGAGGCAACTCTCCCCGGTAGAGCACCGCTTCGAGGATACTGCCTGACTTAGGCGGCAAAGTACCGATCCGGATTTCTTCTTCGGCCCAAACAAGAATGCGTGCCCTCAAGCGATCCGGCTGCATCAGGCCTTCCATGAATTCGACCTGGTCGATGCACGTCCTGAGAAAGAAGTCCGTGAAACTCGCGAGGGCCTCCTCGCTCAAGTTGCCGCGCCCATCAAGGTCGTTATGACGGGTGCCGTCACATGCGGCAAGATGCCCCTTATAAGCATCAACATTGCGCGCAAGGCCACGCGCCACCGACCAGACAGCGCCGGTGTCGAGTGTCTCCAACAGCATCGCATGGGACATCAGGCGTGAAACGCGGCCATTGCCGTCAACGAACGGATGAATCCACACGAGGCGATGATGCGCCGCTGCAGCACCCAGGATCGAATCCGTCTTGCCGAGGTGGTTGTAGATCTCCTCGAAGCGCTCCAGAAAACGCGGCATGGCGCCGGAACTGACAGCGATATGAGCGCCGACCTTGACGTCTTTGCCGCGCAGTTCACCGGGGACGACCCGTACTCGGTCTTTCGTTTGCGGGTCCTCTACCCACAACAGATCTTCGGGCAATAACTCGCAGAAACGGCGATGGACTTCCCGGATGCCATCGCTTGTGGCCGCGCGCCTTCTTAGCCCACCGCCGTCGATCCACTTCTGAACGGCGATATGCGCCTTCGCTTCGAGCTGCAGATCGCGCTTGTGGGCATTCTTGCTATAGTCGTTCTTCAGGGCGCGTTCGATATCGACCGGGTGAGTGTCGTGCCCTTCGATCAGGTTGCTGTAGTAGCAATTCATCGCACGCACCAGATCGGCGAGCGAGGCCAGCAGGCTCTCCGGAAGGCTACGTCGAAGCCCGGTGGACTTTTGTGCCAGATCCAGGGCAAGGTCTGTTAGCGCGCCGCGATGGCGGGATCCGTCGCCAATCAGCAAAGGCTCCATGAGCGAAACCGGTTCTCCTCGATCTTTCGCCGCTTTCATGTCCGCTTTTATATCCTCACCAAGAAGTACAACAAAACATTATATATCATATTATTACAATATACTAAAGATTCGATGCGTCCTGCAATAAGTCCGCTTTTATGTCCGCTTAAAATGCGCCCTTTCCCAAGCCAGAATCATGGCGCCAAAACCGCGCGCAGTTCAGTCCCTAAGCAGGCCGGCCAAGTGAACCCAATAGCGCCGAGATCGCCTGCATGATGCGGCTCTGATCCACCGATTCGGGCAGTGGGATCGAGAGAACCGGACGGCGCGTGCGTGGATCCCGGGAAAGCAGGCTCGAAAGGCCACTGCCATCGGGCGCGCTTCGCGCCACTGCCGCCAGCGATTCGAGGAATCGCACGCCGGTTTCGATCAACCCTGCCGCAGCCCGCTCGAATGAGGCCGGTTCCGATGCGGCGGTCGCGCCTGCCGGCGACAGCGCCGCCGCTGCGGGTGACTCGATCACGTCGCTGTAAACTACCGCTTCCAGATCGGCCTTGCGGAAGGCCTCAATCACCTCATGAAAGCTCCGGAAATGCCGTTGCCGCAACAGCCCGGCCGAATCGAAATACAGCCCGGCCAGCTTGCGGAGAGCGGGCGATGGAGCAGCCGACAAGCGCAGCCGGACATCGATGGTCTCGCCGTATTGCAAGGAAATGGAGGCACGCGAGCGCGCATACGCTTTGCTCTCCAGTTTATGGCCGTGCCTTTTTCGCAGGCGCAAAAGCAGGGCCTCGATGTGTTTGCAGGTGCCCAGGGTATTGACGGCGAAGTCCGGGCACGAGCAGTAGTTTTCGAACAACCCCGGCCCGCGCATGGCCACACGGTAGGTTTTCCCGCTGGCTGACTTGATGCGGTAGTCGCCGTACGGCCCATTGCTGGGCCGTTCCAGAATCTTGGCGATCGAATCGCGCGCGCGTTCCCGCCGTTCGGCAATCTGCTGCTCGACTAACATGTGGACGCTCCTCGCTTTTGGATCACGAGCCAGGATAGCAAGGTGCAGGCTGATTCGAGTTAATGCTCAATCCTCTCCAAAGCTAGAAGGACGTCCCAGGCGTAGCTCCAGGCAACGCGCTCCTGCTCCAGACGCACGTTCACTCCCCAGCGCTGTTGTTTCAGCCCGCAATAGAGCGACTGTTCAGCGGGCGTCAGCAGCGGAAGTTCCGGCGCGGCATATTGCCGGTCCTCCTCAACCCAAAGGTCGCGATGGGACAGCAGCGTCTGCTCGTCCATCAGCGCCGATTCCAAGTACGGCATCTTCGACCGGGCGCGGCTTAGTATGGCCAATCCGTGTGTGTCCAAATCGCCCCAGTAGGTGCACGGCGCCCGCACGACCCACGGCAGAGTCGCCAGCGTTCCCACGCCGTAGCCAAGGCCCATGAACACGACCGCGCCCGGACAGTCCTCGAAGGCCAAGCCGGTCTGCAAGTTCTCGACGATGTAGACGCGCGATACCGGCAGATCGAGCGTAGCCAGTTCTTCCGGGCGAGCTGAGATGTCGCGCAGTCCTCCTGCGAGTCGGCGCAGCCTCTCGTCCAACAGGAACAGCCGCACGATGTGTGGAAGCGGCTTCAATCCGCAACGTTGATAGAAATCCAGGTCGCAGCCAGCAGCCTCCTTCAGGGCGGCCACCAGATCGGCAATCAGCGTCATGCGCCCCTCCAGCCATTTGCTGTCGATGCCGGCAACGGGCAATTGGCGCGCATACAGATTCGACTGCGGATTGGCTTCAAGCCACGCCACAAGATTCTCCAGCCGCTCGATCTCGGTGGCGTCCCAATCCGCCAGTAAGTCGAAATCGCGGGCCAGTCGTGCCCTCAGCCCGGGCCACCGCGCCACGAGATGCCGGTGACGCGAACTCGCTCGCTGCCAGCGTTGCCCTTCCCCGAGCCACGCGGCCGCGTTCGCCGGTTCGCGGAGCAGGAGCCGCTCCGGCAGGCTCTGCACGCCCAGTGTGCGCCATCGCCGCTCGCGCCACACCAGTTCCCCGGCCCCGCTCCACGCCGCCCAGGCCGCTATCCATGCGCGCACCGCGTCGGGTTGCCGTTGCGCCTCCCGCTCATCGGGCGCTCCCAAAGACAGATCGAGCGGCCACTCGTCCTCACCCATCAGCCAATCGCAACGGCGTCTCCGGTAGCGCCGGGCGATTGTCTGCCGCACCGCTTCAGGAAGCAGCAACAGGGGTTTCGCCATGGGTGTGCTCCGGCAGTTTCAGGCGCTGGTGGTCCGAGTCGTATTCGATCATTAGGATACTGGAGTAGCGGCGCTCACTGATATGGACAAAGCAGGCGCCGCCGATGAATGGCTCGAGCGTCATGACCGACTTGAGTGGCGTCGCCACGATCATCTGAAAGCCGAAGTTGGCGAAGATGTTCATGGCCAGCGCGGTGAATTCGTTGTCGGCTTTGTCGAAGGCCTCGTCCAACACCACGGGCGCGTAGACCGGCGCGCCATGATCGGCGCCCCCCAATTGATATCGCAGGGCCGCGGCCAGGCACGTTGTGGCAAGCTTCTGCCGCTGCCCGCCTGACTTGCCCGCGCCGCTGCGATAGACCTCCACTTCGCGGCCCTCCAAATCAACTTCGCGCCCGATGAACTCCACATGCAGCCGCACGTCCAATACCGTCTCGCGCCAGCGCCGTTCCGCGGCCTCCTGGCTGCCCAGTCGTTGCACCAGGCTGCGCAGGATCAGGAAACGGTTCTCGGCTTGCTCCCTGTCATCGGTCCACGCGTGGCTCAGCGCTTGATGAATCTGCTGCCGAAATTCGCGCACCTCGGGAAGCTGCCGGTCGCTGGCTGCGATACGCAGGCGGGTGCCGACGTTAAACTCCGCCTGGCTCAAGCTCTCGTTGACCAATTCCATGCGATCGAGGATCGTCTTTCGCGCCTGATTCAGGTAAGTCGAGAGCGCTGCCAGATTTTGGTGGCTCTGGTTGCGTAGTAAATCGAAGAAGCGCTGCTCGTGGGCTGGCAGGCCGTCGGTTTTGAGGCGCTTCAGTTTGGCCAGAAAATCAGTGGCGGAGGCCAGAGTCGCGTCCATGTCGCCACCGTCCATGGGCCATCGCCGTTGAAACTCCGCGAAACGCTCCTCGATCGCGCGCACCAGCTTGTTGTGACGATCCGCCATCGCCTCCAGTTCGTCCGTCAGCGCACGCTCCACGCGCTGGGCCGACCGGTCAATGTTGTCCAGCGTGAGTTTCTGGCTCTGTGCATCAAAACGGGCCGGCAACTCGGCAATCTGCACGGCAGTGAGCGACAGGAGTGCCGGCTCCCGTCCTAATGCCCGCAGCTTCTCTTCCTTTTCGCGCGCGTCCTTTTCGAGAGATTGGATGTGCGCACGCACGGAGACCAGGCCCTCGTCGAGCTTCGCGACGCGGCCGATCTGGCTCTCGATGCGATGGCCGAGTTCCTGCAGCGCGGGGTTGCCCTCGCGGGCTTCGCGCAGGGCCCGCTCGATGTCTCCGATCCGCTCGATCAGCGGAACGACGTCGATCTCCTGCCACTGGACATTCGCCAGGTCACGGCACACCAGTGCGCGGTTCGCCTGTGCCGTGTCGGCATCGGTGAGCCCGCGGATCTTGCGGCCCAATGTGGCCACTTCATCGGCCAGCCCCTGTGCCTCCTTCTCGAACAACGCCAGTTTTTCCCGGTTGTCAAATCCCAGCACCCACTGGCTGCGGTCGTCGATGCGGAAACGATCGTTCTTTTCGTGCCGGGTCTTGCCGTGGCGGACCTGCCCTTCGCGCGTCAGCGCGCGTTCCGCGCTACGGAAGGCCTGCATGGAGTCCACGCAGGCATAGTCGAAGCGGTGTTTGAGGTCGGCCTCCAGCCACGCGGCAAATGCGCCAGTCTGGATCTGCAGCTTGTGGTAAATCGAGTTGGCGGAGATGGGCCGCGCCGCGACTTCTTCCACGCGCCCCACGCGGAAGTAGACCAGCCGCCCGCCGAGATGCGCTTCGTTGACATAGCCGGAAACCGCCGAATAGTAGCGCTCCTCAACCAGCAGTGAGAGGGCAAAACCGTGCAGCACGCGCTCGATGGCTCCGCGCCAGACTGCCTCACGCGGGTCTACCTCGATCAACTCTCCCACAAACGGCAGAGCTGCGTCCGCCAGCCCGAGCGTCCGAGTGATCACCGTGCGCAAGCCGAGCATCTGTGCGGGAACATTCGAAGGCTGGCGCCGCAGCGCTTTCACTTCTTCCGCGGCCGCCAGAAACTCCCTCTCCTTCTCCGCCTTCTGGTTGACCAGCGCGAACTGCTGCTGCTGGCGATTGACGCGCTGTTCCTGCCATGTCTCCACTTCTTGCCTCGCCTGCGCCGTCATTTCGGCAAACCGGTGCGGCGTTTCCGGCGACACCCAGCCGAGCTTCCTGCAACCGGTTTCCACCTGCGCCCGCTTGCGCAAACATTCGTCTCGACTCCGCTCCAACCCGGCCTTCTCCGCCTCCAGGCGTTCGATGCGGTCGCCTCCCTGTTCGCGATGTTGCCGCTTCAGGTCGTCGAGCGCAGCCCGCTGGTTTTCGAGCGTGGCCTTGCGTCGTTGTGCGTCCGCCAGCGCGCCCGCGAGTTCGACGCGCAATGCCGCGATCCGCTCCTGCAACAAGGCCAGCCGGCAGGTCTCCTTGTAACCATCCACTCCCGCTTTCACTTCCTTGAGCCGATCCTGCTGCAGAATCAGGTTCTGAAGCTGGCCATGGCCGTCGCGAGCCGGCGCCAGCGTGCTCACCTGCTCGCGTGCCGTCACCACGGCCTGGTGCGCGGCATTCAATTCGGCGAACTCGCTCACCAGCCGCTCCGCCGCATCGAAAGTCTCCGGCCGGTCGAGCATGAAGTCGCGCAGGAAGGTGTTGAGGTCGCCCAGATTCTTCGCCGACTGCGTCTTGTGGAGCAGCCGCAGAGCTTGCTCGCTTTCGATGCCAAGCAGCCGGCAGAAACGCTCACGGTAGGGTTGGAAGTCCTCCCGCGCGAATGCCTCGGGAAACGACTTCTTCAGCTTGCGTACATCCAGATCGAAATCCTTGATCTCCCGCAAGTCGAAAGGCCGCTCGAAGATCAAGTAGTGACGCTTGACATCGGTATTGCCGTTCGAGCTTCCGCGCAGCCAAAACAATTGAACCAGCACCACCACCCGGCCCTGCGAGTTGCCGTAGGTGAGCGCCAGCGCGGACCAAGCGGTGCCGGTGCGCAGATACTGCATGGCGATCTCGCCCGACTCGTCGTCCTTCTGCTCCGCCCACGCGCCGCGCACGTAGCTGACCAGGTTGCGATCCCGCCCGGCGCGGGACGCTTCGCGCGCGGCCGCGTTGAAGTCAACCCATCTCGGCGGCACCAGCAACGCCGAGATGGCATCCAACAAGGTCGTCTTTCCGGTGCCCGATGGACCGACGAAGAGAAAGCCGCGCTCGGCCATCGGGATATCATGGAGGTCCGAAAAGGTCCCCCAGTTGAACACCTGCAGACGGCGCATCCTGAATTGATCGGCGTCGAACAGCGAACCGGAAGATGGCGTGGCGGGCTTCATAGACCGGCCTCGTCATCAGTCTCCGGTAGCGGCGCGGGCGTCACGGCCTCGCCATCCGCCATCCTTTGAAAGGTGCGGGTGAGCGACTGAATTGCCTCGGCAGAGAAGAGGAGCTTCAACGTCGGCGAAATCTCGTAGCGGTCTTCGCTAAACCGGATCTTTTGCAAGATGCTGTGCGTCTTGATCTTCTCGATGGACGCCTGGATGCGCTTGTGGAATCCGGCCCGGTCGGTATTCGTGCTGCGCTCGTAAACGCTCATGTGCTCGACGATCTCGTCGACCGAGATCACCGCGCGTTCGCCTTGCGCATCGGCCTGCGTCAGCCGCTGCCGCAGATGCAGCAGCATGATGGAATCGAGAAAGGTCAGTTGCGCGCGGCGGAGGAGCACCGGCGTCTCCAGATCGCCCGCATCGGCCTGCCGGGTAAACGCGACTTGCGTGTCGGTGTCTATCACCAGATCCAGAAATAGCTCCGACAGGCGGCGGCGAATGAGCGCTTCGTCGCGCACCAGCACGGGCCAGAGTTTAGGATGCCGTTGTCCATCGAGGGAAGGACCGGCGAGCAGTTGCACCAGTACCCTGCGTGTCTCCAGCGGCAGTTCGCCGCTGTCGCCTTCGAAGAGTTTTACTGGCGATGCCTGGGCGTCTTCAGGCAAGCTCATGAACCCGCTCCCTCACGAAGTAGAGGGAAGGAATCCGCGCGCGCCGGCGCCGCTCATCCTGCCCCTCCCATTCGACGGTTTCGATTCGGTCGCTACGCACGCCGTGGCGGGCGCCCAGAGCCATATAGCCGACCACGCTGCCCAGCCCCTGCGTGGCGGGAAAACGGCTCATCACTTCGCCGATCGATGCCTGCGATCGCTCCCGTAGCACGGCGCGGATATTCGCTCTGAGCACGCGAAAGTCGATCTCGGACTGGGCCACCAGATCGCCCACCGTGTCCAGGTCGATGGGCGCGCCCTCGCCTTCCTGCATGCCTCCGCCCGGCGCTTGAGCCGCGGGGTCGAAGAGCACCCACTGCGTCAGCGACCGCAGGCGACTGCTGGTCAATGGCAGCGTGTATTCCAGTGTGTCCGTGGCGTGTACTTCATCCTTCAGGGACAGTGCGACACGCTGGGCATCCTTCAGCAGTTGGTTGAAGCGACGCTGTTCCAAATACTCGCGGCTCTGCACGAAATGCCTGAGGCTGCGCGCAAAGTGCTGCAAGACCTCGTGCACCATGCCGCCCTGTTCGAGCAGCATAGGCGTTAGGCGCAGCAGGAACCGCCGGTCGCGGATGTCCAATTGCCCGGCAAAATCGCGGGACACGACTTCGTCGATCGCCTGGTCGAGCGCCGAGCTCTGATCGGGATTCGTGAGCAGCCGCCAGAACGCGGAGAAGGTCTGCCCTGCCTCGCTGTCGGCGATCACGTCCACCCCGGCGAACAGGGCCTCCAGCACTTCCCCGCGACTGGCGTCGTTGTCCATCAGCCGTTCGCGCAGGTCGCGATTGAGCTGTTCGAAGCGGTCGCGCACGCGGCGGAAATCGCCGGCTAGATCGTCGGCCAGCGCGATGATCTCATGAACACGTTCGAGCGCACGCGCTTCCGGCAGCGGCTGCAGCCGGCCATGCCGGATGGCTTCGATTTGCTCGTCGATCCGTTCCCGCTCGGACAACAAAGTGGCGACGCGGGTCTCCGGGTTGGTGTCGGTTTCCTCCGCCAGACGCACCAGTTGTTGAATCACCACAGCCAGCCGGCTTTCGGTTGCCATAGTGCGGGGCTCCACCAAACCAGCGGCGAAACGGATCGCGGCCGCCGCCGCCGCGGAAAGCTCGTACTCCTCCTCGGATGCGCCTGGCGGGAACCGCCGTTCCAGGTACCCCGCGGCGAGCCAGTCCGCAACGTAGGCCTGAGCGGAGCGCGGCAGATCTTCTCCTTGCGCCAGCAGATCTTCGAGATCGCGATTCAGCCGCTCATAAAAGATGGATGCGGGCAGCCTCCGATCGCCTACGAAAAGGTGTGTTTGGAGCAGGCCGATGACAGCAGGACCGTTAGCTGACGCCAGCAACCGCCACAGCGATTGCTCGCGCAAACGGCGATAGGTCGCGATCGCGTTGTCTGCCTTGGTGTGACGCAAACGTGCACCTGGTACCAAATGATAACAGCCCCGATGACGCCACGTGTTGGACAGGGCGTTTCACGCTTGGTCCGAGCGACCAGCCATGGGCCACCAGCGCTTAGCGGCAGCGACGCGGCAGGGTTGAGGGTAGATGGAGCGATCGAGAACTATTCGCCTGTATGGGAAAGGTCCTATTGGCGTCTCGGTCGGAGGACAGGAAATACTGCCCACCCAACCGCCCACCCACAGGCGTACTTTTGGTGTGTAAATCGAGATTTAACACGAAAGTATTTGCTCTATAATCATGGCGTTAGGCAGGGCGGTCTGGTTCGGGACCAGGAGGTCGGTGGTTCGAATCCACTCGCCCCGACCATTCCTGTAATACTTTCAATACAATCAGTTTTTTACGGAGCGCCAAGCGGCGCTTCTTTGTGCGTTGGGGCCGCTTCCTGCCCTGGATCTCCTGGTCTGACACCAGGAGGCCGGAAGGGGCTCGGCTCATGTTCCCTGCAACTTGACGACCTGTACGTTGGTCTAGCGGCAACCTTGTGACCACCAGAGCCGCCCTGTGCCGATGCTCGGATCAACGTGGTGCTTGCCAGGGGCGCCTTTTACCGGAATGCGTCGCCCGGCTTAACTCCCAGTTTCTTGAAAAGCAACGCCACCGGGCAAAACCGCGTGAAGCCGGACTGAAGCATCATCACGCCAACCCAAGCCGTGAGCAAGAGCCAGGCCGGGGAAAATAGTCGAGAGAGTGCCAGGCTGACCAGGATCATAGATCCCGCAAAGACGAGGACTGCCCGATCGAGATTCACGTTCGCTCCTTTGGATTTTGAAGCGCCACCAACATGGTGTGCCAAGCCAGGGTGGCGCATTTCTCACGTGCCGGATAACCGCGCCAGCCCGCCAGGGTGGTGAGCCATCCGACTTCCACTTCCATCCCGTCCAGCGGCGTATCCACTCCGCCGCACGCAATGGCGCGGAAGCGATGGAAAAGAGCCTTCGCCTGGGCCGGCGTCTTTCCCACCAGCACTTCCGTCATCAGCGAAGCCGATGCCGTCGCAATGGCGCAGCTCCGCCCTCCAAAAGCAATCTCGCCGATGACTCCGCGATCGTCGATGTTGAGGAACACGACGACCTCGTCGCCGCACGAGGGGTTCTCGCTATGGCCGGCATGGCTGCAGCCGGCCATGGTGCGCCGGTTGCGCGGGTGCCGGCTGTGATCGAGGATGACCTCGGGATAGAGATCGCGAATTTCGGGATAGGGGGTCATTGGATGAACAGCGCCTCCACCATTTCGAGCGCCTCCGCCAGGGCGTCCACCTCGCCGAGGGTGTTGTAGAGCCCAAACGAGGCGCGCGCGGTGGCCGGAACGCCGAAGCGCGCCATCACCGGTTGTGCGCAGTGGTGTCCGGCCCGAATCGCCACGCCCGAGGTATCGAGCACGTGCGCAATGTCGTGCGGGTGAACGCCGGCGATGGCGAAGGAAATGACGGAAGTCCGGTTGGCCGCGGTACCGATTATGGAGAGCGGCTCGATCGCCGACAGCCGGCGGAGCGCATAGCCCAAGAGCTCGTCCTCGTGGGCGCGGATGCGATCGAGCCCGACCCTGGTCACATAGTCGATGGCGGCGCCCAACGCGACCGCTTGGGCAATCGCCGGCGTTCCCGCCTCGAACTTGGCCGGCAACGGGGCGAAAGTCGTCTCGTCGAACGTGACGCTGGCGATCATGTCGCCGCCGCCCTGGTACGGCGGCATGGCGTCGAGCAACTCCTCCTTGCCGTAAAGGACGCCGACACCGGTCGGTCCGTAGAGCTTGTGTCCGGAAAACACGAAGAAATCGCAATCGAGCGCCTGCACGTCGGCTCCCATGTGGGCAACCGACTGGGACCCGTCGATCAGGACCTTCGCGCCGGCCGTATGCGCAGCCCGGATCATCTCCGCCGCGGGAAGTATCGTGCCCAGGGCGTTCGACACCTGCGCGAAGGCCGCCAATCGCGTGCGTGGACCCAATAGCCGGGTGAACTCGTCGAGCGGTATCTCGCCGCGATCGTTAAGCGGAGCGACCTTGAGGACGATGCCCTTCCTCTGGCGCAGAAGCTGCCAGGGCACGATATTGGAGTGGTGCTCGAGGCCGGTGATCAGCACCTCGTCGCCTTCCTTCAAAAAAGCCTCGCCGAAACTGGCGGCCACCAGGTTAATCGCCTCGGTCGCGCCGCGCGTGAAGACGATTTCGTGGTCGTTGCGGGCGTTGAGGAACGCCGTGATCTTGCGCCGCGCCGCATCATAGCACTCGGTGGCTCGCTGGCTGAGGAAGTAGAGCCCGCGATGGATGTTCGCATAGTCCTCGGCATAGAACGAACGCTCGGCATCCATCACCTGGGCGGGCTTTTGCGCCGAGGCGGCAGTGTCCAAATACACCAGCGGACGGCCGCGGACCGGCCGGTGCAGGATCGGGAAAGCCGAGCGCACCGCTTCTACGTCATAGGGCGCGCCAACATATTGGCCCGCACCGGGGTGCGTTGTGACTTGTCCGTGTCCGTTGTAGTCGGGATGCATTTCCGTCTTCCCCCTGCCACTTCGCAATCGCCGGCGCCTACGCGGCTCTCAGGGACCGGGGCGCTCCAGGTGAAGGCAGTTTGCAGACCACCGTCGTGAAGAACTCGATAATCAATCCGTAGAGGCCGTTAACAACCGCATTGATCGCAGGCAGCGGCCCCGGCACGTTCATGAACAGGTAAAAAGAAAAGACCGAGCCGACCACCAGGCCGATGACGACGCCGTTCCAGGCCCAGTGCAGTCTCAGCCCGGACATGCCGATCGCGACGCCCATGACCGTTCGATTCAGCAAAACCCACGCCAGAGTAATCGGCGCGAACTTCAGAATGCCGGCGTAAAACGCCCCGGTTGCACAAAGCCCACCCATAGCCAGCCCGAACAAGGCCGCCGTCAGGATCCGCTTCATCGAAGCGGGCTCCGCAAATGGTTGCATGATTGCTGCTGTACTCATACTCGTTTCTCCTTTTGTAAGACTTGGGATCAAAACCACGTAAATCAGATCGGGCCGCGGTAGCGGCGCATACGTGCCGCGGCGGCCAGGAAAATCGCTGCCACTGCGAGCCCGATCCACAGATCGGGCGTGCTGAGTAAATTGCCCGGAGTCAGAGTCGCCAGCGGATGCGGGACGCAACACGGCCTCGCGGTTCCGAATGCTCGCGCGAACCCACCCCAGAACCTATACCCGAGGAACAAAGCGAACTGGGAAGTGTTGAAGGCCACCTTCTCGGTTATGCAGATGGCAAGCGGCGGCACGGAGGCCCAGAGGAATACCGCGCGGCGGGCCCAGGCGGAGACCAGCAGCAGCCACCCGCATAGCGGCGCATGCCAGAGTGCCAGGGCCGCCAAGCCATAAAGCAGCGCTACCCACAACTCGGCCAGCGGCGTGTGAATCCGCAGCGCCGCCAGACCAGTGCCGCTCGCGAGCAGCACCGCCGTGTGCAGAAGAAGCATCGCGAGATGTGTGGCGACGACGATGGCGAAGGTGATCAGCGGGAGAACCACCAGCGCCACGCTCGCCTTCGAAAGTACCGTGGTCAGGTCGGAGACCGGCAGCGATCTCCAGAACAGGATGCTCCGGTCGCGGCGCTCCCCGTACAGAGCGTCGAGACAGTAGAACCCGCCGGTGAGCAACCCCGCGAGGATGAGCAGAACCGCGGCGATCGCATAAGGCTGTTCGATTGGGGTTGGATCGTTGGGGAGGTGGAGTGCCAACGGGGTACCCGCGCGGCCCGCCGAATGAATGACGTTGACGGCGAATCCGATCAGAACCACGGCGGCAACCACCAGCGGCGCGAGGTAGAGGAAACGGTTCTCCCACAATTCGCGCCGCACGGACCAGTAGAACGGTCGAGTGCGCGCTGAGGCGGCGGGAGCGCTGGGGCGCGGCTCCAGCGGAGACTCCGGGGCGACGTTGGATGGAGGATTCATTTAGCCGCTCCTCTTCGCTCGCCGGCGGATTGGTCCATCACGGCCACGAACAGGTCCGCGATGCCTGGGGTCCGCACGTCGCCATGGGCGGCGAGCCGGGCAGGGTCCACACCGTCAAAGAGGAGAATATCGCGGCCGAAGACCTGACGTTCGTGAATCGGCCTGAGCTCGCGCGCGGCGGGAAGATGGCCGGGATTCACCGTGAGTTCCCGATAGCGCGAGTCGAACTCGTCCATGGTGCAACTGAGCGCGATCCGGCCGGCGTCGATGAACATCAGGTCGGTGATGACATACTGGACCTCTTCGACGTGGTGCGTGGTCAGAAGGATGGTGCGGCTGCGGTCGAAGTAGTCGCTCAGCAGGGAATCGTAAAAGTTCTTGCGATAAGCGATGTCAAGACCGAGCGTGGGCTCGTCGAGTACGAGCAACGCGGCGTCGATCGCCATAACCAGCGCAAGGTGCAGTTGGGCCAGCATGCCCTTCGACAATTCCCGTACCTTGCTGGTGCGGCGCACGGCGGTCTTTTCGAGGAAGCCTTCCGCCTTCACGCGGTCGAATCGCGGATGTACGCCGGCCACATAGTCCAGCGCCTGCGACACCCGGAACCAGCGGGGCAGGACGGCGATGTCGGCGATGAAGGCGACATCGCGCATCAGCCGATCGCGCTCGGTCCAGGGATTGCGTCCCAGAACCTTCAGTTCTCCTTCGTACGGAACGAGGCCGAGAATCGCGTTGAGCGCGGTGGTCTTGCCGGCGCCATTGGGACCGATCAGTCCGAGGATGCGGCCCTCTTCGACGCGCAGATTCACACCGTCGAGCGCGACCGTTTCGCCGAATGCCTTGCGGAGCCCACGTGCTTCTACGCATGCCATATGGTCAGGGCTTCTCCTTTCGCGGGTCCGACGCGGCCGCGGCACCGGGCTGCGTAGCATCCAACAGTTCTTCCCGGGTGAGCCCGAGACGCTGAATTGCGGCCTGTATCCTGGGCCATTCCTCGGCCAGGAACTTCCGGCGTTCCAACTGCAGCAACCGGTCGCGCGCGCCGCTTTTGACGAACATGCCGAGACCCCGCTTCTTCTCGACCAGTTGCTCGTCGACCAGTTCCTGGTATCCCTTCAGAACCGTAAGTGGATTCACGCGCAGATCGGCGGCCACGGTGCGCACGGATGGCAGCGCATCGCCTTCCTTGAGGACCCCGTCGAGAATCATCGCGACGACGCGATCCCGCAGTTGGCGGTAAATCGGCTGATTGTCGATCCATTCATCCACCCTGTTTTTCCAGATAGCTGCTGCCGGCGAAATCGTGCGAATATTTCACCTGGCAAGGCGTTGCATAGCTACTGTTATAGTTAACTACAACAGCATACCAGATGTCAAGACTTTCTTGGAGCAGTTGATCGACTTTGCCCTTTTCGCGCAACGAGAGGCGGAAACGCACAGCAAGCCGGTGCAAAGCGGAAGCCCTGGGAAGGCTAAGAGTGGAGTGCTCGCTACAACGCAAACTCGGGACGAATCAGGTCCCGTATCTCCGTATACGGAATCTCCACCAACGTGGCGCCCATGGCGTGGGGCGCGATTTCAATCGAAGAAGAAGTACAGTGCCTTCTCGCCGAAGCCCTAGTTCGGAGGTGGGTTCAGGATTGTTGGCATGATTGCGCGCCGCAGTAGTCAGTCGATGAACCAGCGGTAGCGAGAAAGACTATCTTGAAGCGACACAAATACGGCCATCGCGATAGTTCACGACGAGGGCCAAGCCGCGGAGGGCCGGATACCCGATCAGGCCCGATATTTCCAATTGGTGGTAACGGCTCGCCAGTGACAAGTCCACGTCGACCAGGGGATCCGGCACCAGCTCCAAACTTCCGATTCGCAGACGTGTGACCGCACTGGTGAGGTACCCATCCACGGGAACAGTTCCACCCTGCAGCGAGACGTCACTACCGAGCAGGCCGGAGCTATTCAGTTTTCTCGCCAATTTGTGTGAAATTGCGTTATAGGACGCGCCCGTGTCGAGCAGAAAGTATCCTTCGCGAGCACCGTTCAACTGGCATTTCACAAAAAACAGATCGTTGTTCCGGATCGCTACGAGGTCCCCCGTTTGGTGTGGCGCTTCCTGCGGATACGGATCGAGATCTAGGCTCTTCGCAGGCATATTTAGCTGGATCAGGAGGCTTCCGAATAGCGATAAGGGGAGTACTCCGTCAACGCCGTCCGCAACCTTGTTATCGGTCACCAGCACGTCCACATCCCGTGCGATAAAATCGTCGACCTCGACCGTCTCCGCCCGCAGAGCCTTCGCCACACTAACCGCCGACGCGCCGGGGCTGACGAGTGACGAGTTGGCGCCCCCAAAACACCCCGATTTCGCAGCGGCCCGGCGGCTCAGAACGACACGCTGGGCTCCGCTATCCAGCAGCAGACGCAGCAGCGGCCCTCCGTTGACGCGCGCTCTGATCAGCAAACCGGACGGCGGCTGTGGCGGGGCCACGAACGATATCAGTTTGATTCGATAGGACTTTCCAGTGGCCGTGACCGTTCCGGCACGCAGGGCCTCTGGGCGCGCGCCGATCGACAGGCAGGCCGCCATCGCCAGAAGTGCCGGAATCCGCACTGAAATGCTCCTTGCGCAGATCGATTACAGCTACGTTACTAACATATGTCATTTTGGTGTCGATCACAATTATTTCGATACAGTCATTTCCTGTGTGGGGAGGATTCCGCGGAAATCTTCTACGTCTTGGCTCGCAGGAGCTGTCACAGTGCGCAGCGCGAGTTCCGAGGCACTGACCGCAGGTGTTCGTAAGCGCTGTGCGCTTCCCGAACCTGGAGCATTGGTGTCCTTCCTACAGCGAAGAAGAGACGAGGTTGTTGATCTGGAATCGGTGCGCGGCCGTCCAGCTCAGCGGCGGTCGTGTTTCAAGCCCGCTCGGGATCGGGCGAAGCGCCGGCACCGCGGGCCAGCTCGACTGCATTCGCGACTACCTGCATCGGATTCGCGATTCCGGCACGGGACTCATCATCCCTGCCGATGAATCATCAGGCGGAATGTCACCGACTTTGCTCGGCGCCGCGGATGGTTTGTCTGCGCGCCGCCTGGAACCCGAAAACGCTACCAGCCGCTAATACAACAGAATTCAACTGCCCAAAACGAGACTGGAGCGTTTCCTGCAGGCCTCCATCCACGAAATGTATCCATCCGCCTCAATGAGCGGTCGCGGACGATTCCACGGCTGCGCCTTCCACACTGAAGTCATCTATCGTCGCGCCATCCGGCGTGATGGCTTCCACGTGTGCCTTCTTTCCATCCACGCGCACGCGCACAAAGTTTTCGGTTTTGGCCAC